>Ga0182030_10000045_pt1 | contig 166873 bp, 161 predicted proteins | sample 812S3MmetaG_FD_121299 | JGI IMG/M metagenome (GOLD analysis project Ga0182030, IMG submission 121299) | Permafrost microbial communities from Stordalen Mire, Sweden - 812S3M metaG (Illumina Assembly) | ecosystem: Environmental > Terrestrial > Soil > Wetlands > Permafrost | place: Sweden...
CTGCCGCTGCCCAGCCGCCGCGTGGGCCCCGCGCAGCTCGCCGCGCTGGCGGCGAGCGGGCGCTACAGGGCGGTCGTGTGCCCCACCGCGGGACGCCTGGCGCCGCTGTCCGCGTGGGCGGGGGCGCGACGCGGCGGCGTCCCGCTGATCCTGTGGGCGTCGCTGTGGGCGCACCCGCGCAGCGTCGCGCACGCGTTCACCTACCTGCCGCTGGGCCGCCTCTACCGGAGCGCCGACGCGGTCGTCACATACGGGCCGCACGTCAGCCGCTACGTGGCCTCGCGCGGCGCCCGCAACATCCAGGTGGCCCCGCAGGCCGTCGACAACGACTTCTGGCGAGCACCGTGCGCCGGGGAGCCGAGCGTCCCCGGCCGGCCCGCGGATGAGCGGATCCGCTTCCTGTTCGTCGGCAGGCCCGCTGCCGAGAAGGGGCTCGACGTGCTGCTCGACGCCTGGAGCGCTGCGGCGGGCAGGATGGCACCCGCGGCGCTCGCGCTCGTGGGCGTGGGCGTGGGGTTCGCGCCCGAGGCACGCGCGCGCGCCTCGGGCGGGACCGGCGGAGGCGAGATCACGTGCAGCGATCCGCTGGCGCCCGAGCAGCTGCGCGACGTGTACGCCGCAAGCGACGTGCTCGTGCTGCCCTCCATCGCCACGGCCACCTTCCGCGAGCCCTGGGGCCTGGTCGTCAACGAGGCGATGAACCGCGGGCTGGCGGTGATCGCCAGCGACGCCGTTGGCGCCGTTGCGGGCGGGCTGGTGAAGGACGGCGAGAACGGCCTGGTCGTGCCCGCCGGCGACGCCGCGGCGCTGGGTGCTGCGATCGAGCGCCTGGCCGGGGATGGGGGGCTGCGTGCGGCGATGGGCGTGGCGGGCCGGCGCGAGGTGGAGTCATACACCTACGACGCGTGGGCGCGGGGCTTCTCGCGCGCCCTGGCAACCGTCGGCCTCGCCCGCGAGCGCTGGTAGCTTCTCAGCCAGTCCATGAGCCTCACACGCCTCCAGAGCCGCCTCGTGCTGCCGGCCGTGCTGCTCGCGGGTTCGCTGGCGCTCGCCGCGCCGGCGAGTGCGAGCATCGGCGAAACGATCATCCTGCGCTGCACCCACGGGCAGTCGCTGAGCGGCTTCAGCCAGAGCGACTACCGGCAGGCGCTGAAAGAACTGAGCGCGGACTCCGAAGAGTATTCGCCGTGCGCGTCGCAGATCCGCCAGGCCCAGGAAGCCGCGGCCCTGCGCGGCCACGGCACGAGCCCCGCAGCGCTCGCCGCCGAAACCGCGCCGCCGCTGACGGCAACCCCGTCGGAGCAGCGGGCGCTCACGCGCGCCGGACACGTGGCCCCGCCCCCGGTGCGCGTCGGCGGGCAGGTCGTGAGCCCCGGCGTCGTGCACGCCGACGTCGCCTCGGCGCTCAGCTCGCTGCCGGGCCCCCTGCTGGCGATCCTCGCCGTCCTGCTGGCCTGCGTGCTGCTGGTGGCCGGGGCGATCCTGCGAAGCCGTATCCGTGGCCGCCGCGCCGGCTGAGCGCCTCGCAGGGCAGGCCGCGACGGCGGCCGCGCGCCCTGGCGAGAGCGAGCTCCACGCCGCCGAGCGTGTCGGCGCGCGCTCCCAGGGCCCCCTGCCCGCCCTGGCGAGAAGGCTGCAGGGCAGAGGGCTTTGGCCGGCAACGCTGCTGCTGGCCGCGCTGCTGTGCTTCATCACGTTCTACGCGAAGGGCGGCCTCAGCCTCGAACCGATGAGCTTCGCCGAGATCGTCCTGACGCTGCTCGCGGGGCTGATCGTCGCGGGCGCCGCCCTGCGGGCGCCGGGCGGGCGCATCTATGGCCTGGGCAGCACCGGCCTGCTGCTCGCCTTCACGATGCTCACCGCGATCTCCGTCGTGTGGTCGGTGGCGCCCGACGCGAGCTGGCAGGACACGGGGCGCATGCTCGCCTACAGCGGCGTGTTCGCCGCATCGGTCGCGCTCGTGCGCCTGGCGCCCGACCGCTGGCCGGCGGTGCTCGGCGGCCTCACGCTCGCGGCGGTCGTCGTCTGCGCGTACGCGCTGCTGACCAAGATCTTCCCGGCCACGCTCGCCCCGTCGGTCACCTATGCGCGGCTGGAGGAACCGTATGGGTACTGGAACGCCATCGGCCTGACGGCGGCGATGGGGGCGATCGGCTGCATCTGGCTGGGAGCGCGCAGGCAGGGACACGGGCTGCTCAGCGCGCTGGCCTATCCCGCGCTCGGCGTGATGCTGCTGACGCTGCTGCTCTCCTATTCGCGCGGCGCGGTCGCGGCGCTCGTCGTGGGGGTCGTGCTGTGGTTCGCAATCGTGCCCCTGCGCCTGCGCGGCGCCTGCGTGCTGATCCTCGCCGGCGCCGGCGCGACAGCCGTCGCGGCGTGGGACTTCTCCAGCTCGGCGCTCAGCTCCGAAAACGTGCCGCTGGCCGAACGCACCACCGCCGGGCACGAGCTGGGGGCGCTGGTCCTGGCGATGATGCTGGCACTCGTGATCGCCGGCGTGGCGATCGGCTTTCATACGAGCCGGCGCGCGCCCTCAGCGCTGCTGCGGCGCCGCGCCGGCACGGCGCTGCTCGCGCTCATCGTCATCGCCGTCATCGCCTTCCTCGGCGCGCTCGCCCACAGCCACCGCGGCCTGACGGGAAGCATCTCCCACGCAGTCTCGGCGCTGACCAACCCGAACGCCAGGACGCCGCCCAACACGCCCGGGCGCCTGACCGCCGTCGCCAGCGTGCGAGCTCGCTACTGGAAGGAGGCGCTGCAGGTCTTCGACGCCCACCCGCTGCTCGGGGCCGGCGCCCTCGGCTACCGCACGGCGCGGCTGCGATATCGCACCGAGACCCTCGACGTGGCCCACGCGCACAGCTTCCTCTTCCAGACCCTCTCGGACTTCGGCATCGTCGGGCTGCTCCTGGCGCTCGCCCTGCTGCTCGCGTGGGCGACGGCCGCCGCCAGAGCCACCCGCCCCTCCCAGCGCGGCAGCCCCACCGCCGAGCGGGTCGGCCTGACATCGATGCTGTGCCTGGTCGTGGTCTTCGGCGCCCACTCGCTGGTGGACTGGACCTGGTACGTGCCGGGCAACGCATGCGTGGCGTTGATCTGCGCCGGATGGCTGGCGGGCCGCGGGCCGCTGCCGGGGCTGCACCGCATCGATCCGCTCGCCGCCGCGCCGCGGGACGCCGACGGCCCTCCCGTCGCGGTGGGGGGCCCCCTCGCCCCGCGCGCGGACACCCGGCGCGCGGGCCTGCTCGACCGCGTCGGCCGCGTGCGGGCGTCGCTGGCAGCCCTGGCGATCATCGCGGCGCTGCTCGCAGCCTGGTCGCAGTGGCAGCCCCAGCGTGCCGAAGAAGCACGCGAGCAGGCGCTGGAACAGCTCGCCTCCCATCCCGCCAGGGCGCTCGCCACCGCACACGACGCGGTCTCGCTCGACCCGCTCTCCCCGCTGGCCAAGTTCACCCTCGCCAGCGTGCAGCAGTACACGGGGCACACGGCGCTTGCGCGCGCAACGCTGCAGCAGGCGGTACGCGAACAGCCCTCGGATCCGCAGACGTGGCTGGAGCTCGCGCGCGATGAGATGACCAACGGCGAACCGCGCGCCGCGCTGCCGGCGCTGCAGGCCAGCATCTATCTGAACCCGCAGGCGATCGCACCCGAACTGCTCGCCGAGAACGAACGCGAAGCGATCGAAATCCACAACGATTACATCGAGGCGCTCCAGGCCGCCGCCGCGCCCGCGACCGTCAAAAGCGCGAGCGCACCGCGCTAGCGAGCAGCACGCGGCGGGCGCCCGGCAACCCGCCGGCAGCACGTACGTGCACCTGGTCGAAGCCGAACTCGCCGATGAGCCGCGCGAGCATCGGCCTGGTGTAGAAGCGCAGATGGTCCGACAGCGGATCCAGCACCCGCGCGAACGCCGCCTCGGACAGGCCCATGCGCAGGCGCGTGAGCGGCTCGTGGGCGGGGGTGCTGAGCAACAGGCGCCCGCCCGAGCGCAGCACGCGCCGCGCCTCCGAGAGCCACACCGCGGTGTCGGCCACGTGCTCGAGCACCTCCCCCGCCCACACGACGTCATATGCGCTGTCGGGAAGCTCCCAGCCACCCGCGCACGCGAGCAGGCGCACGTCGAGCGCAGGCACGCGCAGTCGTGCCCGCCGCAGCGGCTCCCTGGCCACATCCACGGCGGTGACCGCGCAGCCGGCGCGCACCAGCTCCTCGGCGAAGCGGCCCTCGCCGCAGCCCACGTCGAGCACGCTGGCGCCCGCCGCGACGCCGCCCAGCAGGAACGCCAGGCGAAGGTCGAAGTCCGAGGGCTCCAGGCCCTCGGGCAGGCCCTCCCAGATTCGCTCCTGGTAATCGCTCGCCTGCATCTGAACTCTCATTCCTACACATTCCCGCGCAAAGGGACTATGTTCGCGTGGTGCGCTCTCGGGGAACGAGTTAGGGGAGGAAGAGAGTGAAGGTCGCCTTCGATACACGGCCCACCTCCGACCCCCGCGGCGTCGGGCGCTACTCGCGCTGCATGCTGCGAGCGCTCACCGCGACCGCCTCCCCGCAGGACGAGCTCATCGAGCTCCACCGTGCCTCGGCGATCACGCGGTCGCTGAAGGCCGATGTGTTCCACACGCCGTGGATCTCAGGCGCGATGCTCCACAGCCCGTGCCCGATGGTGGTCACCCTGCACGGCCTCGCGCCGCTGAAGCGGCGCAGCGAGCTGCTGCGCACCGGCATGCGCCTGCGGCTGCGCCACCTGGCGGTCCAGCGCGCGGTCAGCGTGATCGTCCCCACCGAGGCGGTGGCGCGCGACGCCGTCAGCCACCTGCGCGTGGAGCGCGAGCGCATCGCGGTGATCCCCGAGGCGGCGGACGAGGCGATGCGCCCGCGCAGCGCCACCGAGGTCGAGCAGGTGCGCGAGCGCCACGGCCTGCCCGAGCGCTACATGCTGAGCGTGGGAGGCCTTGAACACCCCGACCCCGCCAGGCACATCGCCGAGCTCGCCGGGGTCGCCAGCGAGCTGCCGCTCGTGCTTGTCGGCGCCACCCGCCCCTGGGTGCACGAGCTGCAGGGCGTGCACCTCACCGGGCGCGTCTCCGATGAAGAGCTTGCGGCCATCTATACCGGCGCGCATGCGCTGCTGCTGCCCTCTGAGGACGAGGGCTTCGGGCTCACCGCGGTCGAGGCGCTCGCGTGCGGCACGCCCGTCGCAGCGTTCGACTCCCCCGCGCTGCGCGAGGTGCTCGGCACGCGCGCATCGCTCGTGACGCCCGGCGACGTGAAGGAGCTGGTGCGCGCAGGGCTCGCCGCTACACGACCCGCCCCCGCAGCGATCGCCTGGAGCTGGATGGATGCCGCGCGTGCGACGTGGAGCGTCTACGCGGGCGCGTTCGCCGCCGCCGATGAGCCGCGCACCGCCGGGCGCATCCTGCGCCGTCCCGCGCCCGGGGGCATCGAGCGCCTGGAAGCTCAGTAGGCGCCCCGCCGCAGCAGCACGGCGGGGATCGTCTTCAGCAGGATCGTCAGGTCGAGCGCCAGCGACCAGCGCTCCAGGTAGATGAAGTCCAGGTGCACCAGGTCGTCGAAGTCGAGCTCTGAGCGCCCGGAGACCTGCCACAGGCCGGTGATGCCCGGTAGCACCAGATAGCGCTTGCGGTGCCAGTCCTCGAGCATCTCGTAGTCGCGTTCGGGCAGCGGCCGCGGCCCCACCAGCGACATGTCACCGCGCAGCACGTTGACCAGCTGGGGTAGCTCATCCAGTGAGAAGCGCCGCAGCAGCCGCCCGATGGCTGTCAGGCGCGGATCGGCACGGATCTTGAACAGCGCGCCGGTCGCCTCGTTGAGGTCTTCCAGGTCCGCCTGGCGCTCCTCCGCGTCGGTGTGCATCGTGCGGAACTTCAGGCAGGCGAACGGCCGCTGCCCGATGCCGCGGCGCATCGAGCGGAACACGATCGGGCCGCGCGAGCTGAGCCGCACGGCAAGCGCGATCGCAGCCAGCAGCGGGCTGAGGAGGATCAGCAGGAGCGTCGCGCCGATGATGTCGAAGGTGCGCTTCAGCGCGAAGTCGACGCCCTCGAACACGGGCGAGCTGAGCTCGAACAGCGGCACCGACTGTCCCGGGACGAACTCCGCGCGGTGGATCAGGATCTCCATCGTGGAGGGCGCCAGGCGCACGCGCACCCCGCGGCGATGACACTGGTCGACAAGCTCCACCGCCTGTTCCTGGGGGAAGTCGGGGTCGGCGATGATCACCTCGTCGACGCGCTCTGAGCCCAGCACTCGCTCGAGGTCGGACAGGGAGCCCAGGGCGTGCAGGCCGTTGGCGGGCACCGGGTTGGGGGAGAGGTAGCCGATCACCTCCACCGGCGCGTGCAGCTGATCGGTCAGCGCGCGCGCCACGTCGGCAATGTGGCGGTCGGTGCCCACCATCACCGCCCGCCGCCTGTAGCCGGCGGCGCGCAGCAGCGCTGCGGTCACGCGCTCGTAGGCCGCGCGCAGCGAGGAGACGTAGAAGATCGCGAACGCCAGCGACCCGTAGAAGAGGTAGTAGCTGGAGAAGTGTTCGCCGTTGACCACGGCGAAGATCAGCGCGACAAAGGCCACCTGGAAGAGCGAGGCGACGATGCGCGGCAGGCCCGGGCGCAGGCCCCGAGCTGCATACAGGCCCGATCGCGCGAACAGCAGCGCGGTAACCAGATAGGCGAACGGGAGGAACACTTCGCTGCCGCGCAGCGCGCGGCTTGCCTGCACCGGGCCGTGGAAGGCTTCCTTGAGCACGAGTGCCGTGAAGATCGCCGCGGCGATGCCCACGAAGTCCAGCCCGAGCAGCGTGAGCACGCGCGCGACCCTCCACACGGTGGACATGCGCATCAGGAAGCTCAGCGCGGTGGGCCGGCGGCTGCGGATGTCGCGATCAGGCACGGTGGGCGGCGTGGAGGGCAGCGCGATGATGCGCGGCGCCACGGCGCCCGGCATCGGCGCAGACCCCGCGGGCGGCTGCTCGGCCAGAGCCCCCGCCGGTGCACCCGGCGCGGGCGAAGCGGACAAACCGGAGCTTCGATCTCCCATCTCTCTGCTCACAACACCTCAGACTCCCACATGGAGCGGACTCAGGGAGCCCCGCAAGTCCCCGTGCAGGACCCCGCTCCTACCCGCGAGCGTCGTGCTCAACCGACGAGCAACTCGACGCCGGAGTCCTGGATCGTGCGCGCCAGCCCCTCGCGCAGGGCGACCTCAGGAGACCACCCGAGCAGTTCGTTGGCCAGCGCGATGTTCGGCTTGCGCTGCTTGGGGTCGTCCTGCGGGAGCGCCTCGAAGACGATGTCCGCCGTGGAGCCGGTGAGCTCTTTGACGATCTCCGCCAGTTCCAGCAGCGTGAACTCGTCGGGGTTGCCGATGTTCACGGGGTTGTGGTGGCCCGACTCCGCCAGCGCGATGATGCCGCGGATCAGGTCGCTGACATAACAGAAGGATCGTGTCTGGCTGCCGTCGCCGAATACCGTCATCGGCCGGTTTGCCAGCGCCTGGCGAAGGAACGTCGGGATCGCGCGGCCGTCGTGGGGCCGCATGCGGCTGCCGTAGGTGTTGAAGATGCGCACGATCGCCGTGTCCACGCCCTGCTGGCGGTGGTAGGCCATCGTCAGCGCCTCCGCGTAGCGCTTGGCCTCGTCATAGACGCCGCGCGGCCCGATCGGGTTGACGTGCCCCCAGTAGCTCTCCGACTGCGGGTGTTCGAGCGGGTCCCCGTAGACCTCGCTGGTGGAGGCGATCAGGAAGCGTGCGCGCTTGGCCTTGGCAAGGCCGAGCGTGTGGTGGGTTCCGTAGGAGCCGACCTTGAGCGTGTGCAGCGGCAGGCGCAGGTAGTCGATGGGCGATGCCGGGGAGGCCAGGTGATAGACGAAGTCCACCGGCTCCTCGATGAAGTAGGGCTCGATGATGTCCAGGCCCACGTGCACGAAGCTGTCGGGATCGCGAATGTGCTCGATGTTCGACAGCGACCCCGTCTCGAGGTTGTCGACGCAGATGACCCTGTTGCCGCGGGCGATCAGCTCGTCGCAGAGATGCGAGCCGAGAAAGCCCGCACCACCGGTTACCAGACAGGTGGCCATCTCAGGAGGATACCTGGCCGCTGCCCGCTCGCATCACCGCCGGACACCTATCATCCCGTTCATGGCCGGTGCGGACATGGTTGAGGGCGGGGAGGACCTGACGGTCGCGCCGATCGTGGGCCCCGACGATCCGCGGCGGTTCACCGACTCGGGCATCGAGATCGAGGGCCTCTACACGGAGGAGGACCTGCCCGAGAACCTCGACCTGGGTGAGCCCGGTCAGTTCCCCTACACGCGCGGCGTGCACCGCGACATGTACCGCAAGCAGACGTGGACGATGCGCCAGTACGCGGGCTACGCCTCGGCCAAGGAGTCCAACGAGCGCTACCGCTATCTGCTCTCCAAGGGGTCAACCGGCCTCTCGATGGCCTTCGACCTGCCCACGCAGCTGGGGCTGGACTCGGACAACCCGCGCTGCCTCGGCGAGGTGGGCCGCACCGGGGTGGCGATCGACACGATCGACGACATGCGCACAGCCTTCGAGGGCATTCCGCTGGATCAGGTCTCCACCTCCATGACCATCAACGCGCCCGCCGCGTGCCTGCTGCTGATGTACGAGCTCGTCGGCGAGGAGCAGGGGGTGCCCAGCGAGAAGCTCCGCGGGACCACACAGAACGACGTGCTCAAGGAGTACATCGCGCGCGGCAACTACATCTACCCGCCCGAGCCGACGATGCGGCTCACGACCGACCTCTTCGAGTACTGCCACCAGCGGGTTCCCCGCTGGAACACGATCTCGATCTCCGGCTACCACTTCCGCGAGAAGGGCTGCTCGGCCGTGCAGGAGGTCGCCTTCACCCTCTCCTCCGGCATCGCCTACGTCCAGGCCGCCGTGGAGAAGGGACTGGACGTCGACGACTTCGCGCCGCGCCTGGCGTTCTTCTTCAACGGGCACAACAACGTCTTCCAGGAGGTCGCCAAGTTCCGCGCGGCCCGGCGCATGTGGGCGCACATCATGCGCGAGCGCTTCGGCGCGAGCAACCCCAAGTCGACGGCGCTGCGCTTCCACACCCAGACGGGGGGCGTGACGCTCACCGCCCAGCAGCCCGAGAACAACATCGTGCGCGTCGCGCTGCAGGGCTTCGCGGCGGTGTGCGGGGGGACGCAGTCGCTGCACACCAACGGCTTCGACGAGGCGCTGGCGCTGCCGACCGAGCGCGCGGCCAAAATCGCGCTGCGCACGCAGCAGATCCTGGCGCACGAGTCCGGCGCGACGGACACCGTTGACCCGTTCGCGGGCTCCTACTTCGTCGAGTCGCTCACCGACGAGATCGAAGAGCGCGCCAACCGCCTGATCGCAAAGGTCGACGAGCTCGGCGGCTCGGTCAACGCGATCGAGTTCATCACGGGCGAGATCGACGAGTCCGCGTGGGGCTATCAGGAGCGCTACCGCATCGGCCAGGACATCGTGGTGGGAGTCAACGCCTACCAGGAGGAGGACATCGAGGTTCCCGACCTGCTGCGCGTGGACCCCGAGTCCGAGCGCGAACAGCTGGAGCGCCTGGCAGCGTTCAAGGCGGGCCGCGACGCCGAGCTGGTCGCACGGCGGCTGCGCGAGCTCAAGGAGGTTGCCGGCGGCAGCGAGAACCTGCTGCCGGCCATCCGCCAGGCGCTGAAGGACCGCTGCTCGCTGGGCGAGGTCTGCGGTGCCATGCAGGAGGTCTTCGGCAGCTACGCGCCCCGCTTCTGAAGCCCCGGTAGGCTGGGCGCGATGACAGAGCCCGTGATCGCCGCCTCGGCCTATGAAATCGTGCTGGCCCTCCACATCATGGCCGTCGTGGTGGCGTTCGGCGTCACGTTCGCCTACCCGGTCATCTTCGCTGTGGGCGCGCGCAACGATCCCCGCAGCCTGCCGGTGCTGCATCGCATCGAGTACTCGATCGAGCGCTACCTGATCAACCCCGGCCTGCTCGTGGTGCTGGCGGCCGGCATCTTCCTGGCCAGCGACGGGCATCACTGGAGCGAATTCTTCGTGCAGTGGGGGCTGGGCGCGGTGATCGTCATCGGGGCGCTGGTCGGCTCGGTGATGATCCCCAGCGCCAAACGAGCCGAGCTGCTGGCCGCGCGTGACATCGAGGCCGCCGGCGCCGGCGCGATCGCGATGAGCGCGGAGTATCAGGCGGTGGTGCGCCGCCTCACGCTCGTCGGCTCGCTGCTCAGCGGGCTGATCCTGCTGACGATCCTGTTCATGGTCGTCCAGCCCTGAGGGGCTGCGCTGCTCGCTAACCTGAGCCGATGAACGGGGGTTACCGAATCGCGGTCGTGGGCGCCACGGGCCAGGTCGGCACGCTGATGCTGGCCCTGCTGCGCGAGCGCGGCTTCCCCGCCCGTGAGGTCGTGCCGTTCGCCTCCGAGCGCTCCGTCGGGCGCGTGCTTCAGGTGGACCCCGTGGGAGCCGGTCCGGCCTGGCAGCTCACGGTCCAGGGGCTCAGCGAGGACGCCTGCGAGGGTTTTGACATCGCGCTGTTCTCCGCGGGCGGCTCGACGTCTGCGACATGGGCGCCGGTGTTCGCGCGCGCCGGCGCCGTCGTGATCGACAACTCCTCGCACTGGCGTATGGATCCCGAGGTGCCGCTGGTCGTCAGCGAGGTCAACCCCGACGCGCTCGAGCAGCACCATGGCATCATCGCCAACCCAAACTGCTCGACAATGCAGATGGTCGTCGCGCTGAAGCCGCTCTACGACGAGGCGGGCATCGAGCGGCTGGTCATCAGCACCTACCAGGCCGTTTCGGGCACCGGCAGAGCCGCGGTCGACGAGCTGCTCGACCAGTCCCACGCGCTGCTGCACGATCGCGAGATCGCCACGCCGGAGGCCTATGCGCACCAGATCGCGTTCAACGCGCTGCCCCACGCCGGGAAGTTCGCGGCCGGCGAGGATCACACCGACGAGGAGCGCAAGCTCATCAACGAGACCCGCAAGATCCTTGCTGACCCCGCCATCAGGGTCAGCGCGACATGTGTGCGGGTGCCCGTGCTCACCGGGCACTCCGAGGCCGTCAATGTTCAGACCCGCGAGGAGCTCTCGCCCGAGCGGGCGCGCGAGCTGCTCAGCGCCGCGCCCGGGGTGACCGTGCTCGACGACCCCTCGGCGGCGCTCTACCCGCTCGCGATCGACGCCAAGGGCAAGGACGACGTGTTCGTCGGGCGCATTCGCCGCGACCCCGGCCACGATCGCGCGCTGGACCTGTGGATCGTCGCCGACAACCTGCGCAAGGGCGCCGCCACCAACGCCGTCCAGCTCGCGGAGCTGCTGCTCGAGCGTGGCCTGGTCGCACCCGCCGGGCAGCCCTCGCCGGTCTGACGCGCCCACAGCGACGGCCCAGAAGGAGTAGCGGCCGATCGCGCGAAAGGATGGGTGATGATCTCCTCGGAGGTGCAGCGCACCCTGGTCAAGTCTCCCCCCGAGCTGTGGAGCGAGCTGAGCGACCCCGTCGCCCTCGCGCGGCACCTCAGCGATTTCGGGGAGATCCGCATCACGCGCGTGGAAGCAGAACGCAGCGTCGAGTGGGAGGCGCAGGATGCCAGCGGCTCGGTCCAGATAAAGCCGTCGGGGTGGGGTACGCGGGTAACGCTCACAGCCAAGCGGCCCGCCCCGCAGCCCGAGCCTGAGGCCTCGGCGCCCGACACGCAGGACGAAACGCCGCAGCCCGCGCCCGAGCTGCAGGCGAGCGCGCCCGAGCCGGAGCTGCCGGCGGACTCCGAGCCGGAGCCCGAGCCCGAGCCCGAGCCCGCCGAGGTCGCCGAACTCGCAAGCCTCACCGAGCTCGCCCAGCCCTCGACCGATCCGCAGGCGCCCGACCCCGCGTCCGAGCTGCCCGTACCCGAGCCGCAGCCCGAGCACGAGCCGCGGCGCGGTCTGCTGGCACGGCTGTTCGGCCGCCGCCGCCCCGAGCCGGCGGAGGCGCCCGTGGCAGAGCACGCCCCCGTCGCCGCGCAGGAGGCACCGCCGGCCGCGGAGCCCGAGCCCGAGCGCTACCTCCCTTTCCAGTCGCTCACGCCGCCCCCATCCGGCCGAGGCGTGCAGGAGAACCCAGCCCGTTTGGCCGAGCCCACCCCGCCGGCCGAGCCGGTGCCGCTGGCCAAGCACACCCCGCCGGCCGAGCCCGACCCCGCGCCTGTCCCCGAGCTCGACGGCAGCGCCGGCGCCGCGGCACCGCACCGCGCGGCCGCCGTGGCCCAGCTCGAGCCGGAGACGAAGCCGGAGACGCAGCTCGCGCCCACGCCCAGCGCGGCAGCCGATCTGGAGGAGGAGCTGCGAGCGGCAGAGGAGCAGGTGACGGCGGTGCTGACCTCGGTGCTGGACAGGCTGGGCTCGGCGCACCACCGCCCCTTCTCACGAGCATGAGGCCGTGAGCAGCGCCGCGTGAGGCCCACCGGGACGGCGCCGGGCGGGCGCTGATCGGCTCCGCGAAGCGGCGCCTGGGTAGGATTGCCATCCGATGGCCAGCAGCTCCCACGACCGGGCGACCGACGCCGCCCTCCTAGCCGCATCGAGGGGCGGCCATCGCAAGCCCCCAAGGCAGAAGGCGCCGGAGACCTACGACGAGAAGCTCGAGCAGCTGCAGGAGCTGCGTGCCGCCGCCCTGCACTCGGCGCCCGAGGCCGAGGAGAAGCAGCACGCGCGGGGCAAGTACACGGCGCGCGAGCGCGTGGAAAAGCTGCTCGACCCCGGGTCCTTCAAGGAGCTGGACACCTTCGTGCGCCACCGCACCTACGACTTCGACATGCAGAAGAACCGTCCGTGGGGCGACGCGGTGGTCACGGGACACGGGACGATCGAAGGCCGCACCGTGTGCGTGTTCAGCCAGGACTTCACCGTCTTCGGGGGCTCCCTCGGAGAGGTGATGGGCGAAAAGATGTGCAAGATCATGGACCTGGCGGCCAAGATCGGCTGCCCGGTGATCGGCATCAACGACTCCGGCGGCGCCCGCATCCAGGAGGGCGTCGTATCGCTGGGAGCCTACGGCGACGTGTTCGTGCGCAACGTGAAGTGCTCCGGCGTGATCCCTCAGATCAGCCTGATCATGGGCCCGTGCGCCGGCGGCGCCGTCTACTCCCCCGCGATCACCGACTTCATCTTCATGGTGAAGGAGACCTCGCACATGTTCATAACGGGCCCCGACGTGATCAAGACCGTCACGGGCGAGGAGGTGGGCTTCGAGGAGCTCGGCGGCGCGATGTCGCACAACAGCAAGTCGGGCGTGGCCCACTTCGCCTCCGAGGACGAGGACGCCTGCCTGGAGGACTGCCGCTACCTGATGAGCTTCCTGCCGCAGAACAACCTCGGCAGCGCCCCGCGCGTGGCGCCCACCGACGACCCCGAGCGGATGGACCCCGAGCTCGACCATGTGGTCCCCGACAACCCCAACAAGCCCTACGACATGCGCAACGTGGTGCGACTGATCGTCGACCACGGCGAGTTTTTCGAGGTGCACGAGCACTACGCCAAGAACATCATCTGCGGCTTCTCGCGGCTGGACGGCGTGGCGGTGGGCATCGTCGGCAACCAGCCCGCGCAGCTGGCGGGCGTGCTGGACATCGACGCCTCGGCCAAGGCCGCGCGCTTCGTGCGGACCTGTGACGCGTTCAACATCCCGCTGATCACGTTCACCGACGTGCCGGGCTTCCTGCCCTGCACCGCCCAGGAGTGGGGCGGCATCATCCGCCACGGGGCCAAGCTGCTGTACGCGTTCACCGAGGCGACGGTGCCGAAGATCACGGTGATCACGCGCAAGGCCTACGGCGGCGCCTACGACGTCATGGCCTCCAAGCACCTGCTGGCGGACTTCAACTTCGCCTGGCCGACCTCAGAGGTCGCGGTGATGGGTCCCGAGGGCGCCGTGAACATCATCTACCGGCGCGACATCGCCGGCAGCCCGACGCCCGACGAGCGTCGCAAGAAGCTGATGGAGGACTACAAGGCGCGCTTCGCCAATCCCTACACGGCCGCCGAGCGCGGCTACATAGACGATGTGATCGTCCCCCACGAGACGCGCCCGCGGCTGATCGTGGCGCTGCACACGCTGGCGAGCAAGCGCGAACCGGGCCCCAAACGCAAGCACGGAAACATCCCTCTCTGAGAGTGGGGCAGGCTGATGTCCAGCCACGATCGCGCAGCGCCGGCGGTGGCGCCGGCGCCATCCCCGGAGGAGGCGGCGGCGATCGTGGCCGCCCTTGAGCGCTTCATGCGCGCGAGCGCCCCGGCGCCCGGTGCGAATACCGCCGAGGAGCAGGATCCGTGGCGCGTGGCGGCGATCCTGGAGGGCATCTCCAGGGAGCATCTGCCCGACGCCGGCGACCCCTGGATAAATACCTAAAAGCCGCTAGGCTTTAGCGCAATAACTCTCCACCAAGCAGCTGCCAGCGTATAGTCGAGACCCGGATCAAGCCCATCCGGGCCAGGAGGATTTGCAGATGGAGCCAGTTTCCATACCCGCCAACAGAGGATCGCTCGCGGACCCGGAGGTCCTGCAGAACGTGCCCGGGCACGTGATCCCGATCCTCACGCGGGAGTTCGACGACTTCCAGAGCGAGGCGAGCAAGTTCCTCGACGGCAAGATGGCCGAGGACGAGTTCATCAAGTTCCGCCTGCGCCAGGGCGTCTACGGACAGCGTCAGCCGGACGTGCAGATGATCCGCGTGAAGCTCCCCTTCGGCGGCATCACCCCCTCCCAGATGGAGAGCTTCGCCGAGGTGATCGAGAAGTACGTGCCGCTGAACAAGGGGCACATCACCACGCGCCAGAACATCCAGATGCACCACATCCCGCTGCCGGAAGTCGAGCACGCCATCCGCGAGCTGGGCGAGGCTGGGCTCTCCAGCCGCGAGGGTTGCGGCAACACGGTGCGCAACGTCACGGGCGACCCCTGGGCGGGCGTCGCCACGGACGAGATCTTCGACATGACCCCCTACGCGGGCGCCTACGTGCGCTACTTCGTGCGCCACCCCACCACACAGGCGATGCCGCGCAAGATCAAGACCGCCTTCGACGGCAGCGAGAGCAACCGCGCGATAAGCGCGATCCACGACATCGCCTACAGGGCCCGCGTGCGCCAGATCGAGGGTCGCGGAGAGGTTCGCGGGGCGGAGATGCTGGTGGGCGGCGGCACCTCGATCATGCCCAGGCTGGCCCCCGCGCTCTACGACTTCGTGGAGCTCGACAACGGCGAGTACCTGAAGATCGCCGAGGCCGTGTTCAGGATCTTCGACCGCCAGGAGTGGCTGCGCAAGAACCGCGCCCGCGCCCGCATCAAGGTCTTCGTGGACAAGTTCGGCATCGACGAGCTGCGCCGCCAGGTCGAGGAGGAGCTGCAGGGTGAGTGGGTCGCCGAACGGGACTTCTCGGTGGAGCAGCGCCTGTTCCTCGACGACGAGCGCGAGTCAGCGCCGGCGCCGCCGCAGGAGTACGGCAGCCCCAACGGCGACATCTCGGAGTTCGAGCGCTTCCGCGACTCCAACGTGCGCGCGCAGAAGCAGCGCGGCTTCGTCACCGTCGAGGTGCGCGTGGTGCGAGGCGACCTCGTCCCCGATCAGCTGAAGGGCCTTGCCGAGATCATGCGCCGCTACTCGGGCGGCTATGCGCGCACGACCGTCCAGCAGAACCTGGTGCTGCGCTGGGTGCGCGAGGAGACCGTGTACGACGTGTGGCAGGCGCTGCGCCAGCTCGGCCTCGGCGACCCCGGCTCGCGTGAGATCGGCGACGTGGTGTCCTGCCCGGGCACCGACTCATGCAAGCTCGGCATCACCAGCTCCATGGGCCTCAACCAGGCCGTGCAGGAGCGGATCGAGTCGATGGGCATCACCGACCCGCTCACGCGCAGGATCAGCGTGAAGATCAGCGGCTGCCCCAACGGCTGCGGCCAGCACCACGTGTCGAGCATCGGCTTCTACGGCGCCTCGATCAAAGTGGGCGAGCACACGATCCCCGCCTACGTACCCCACGTTGGGGGCGTGTTCGAAGGCGGCGAGCCGAGGTTTGGCACGCGCCTGAAACTGCGGCTGCCCGCCAAGCGGATCCCCGAGGCGATCGAGCGGTGGATGGGCCACTATCAACAGAGCAGGCAGGAGGGCGAGGAGTGGAACGCATTCCTGGAGCGCACGGGGATGGGTGACATCGAAGCACTCGTCAAGGATCTCTCCCTGCCTGTCGATTTCGGACTGGAGACGATGAGCCAGTTCATCGACTGGAATCGCGATGTGCCGTTCCAGGTCATGCGGGGCGAGGGCGAGTGCGCGGTATAGCCAGATGCGACCAAGAGACGAGGCAAGATCACATGCACCCACCAGAGACCAGGATTGAGGGGTCCAGCTCAGTGTCCGACGAGGCGCTCAGCCTGACCCACACGTTGCGCGAGGCTTCCCGCCACGGGGAACGTGCGGTGCTGCTGTGCTCCTTCCAGAAGGAGGAGTCGGTGCTGATCGACGAGCTGCTGCGCCTCGGGCAGGGAACCTCCGACGCGGTGCGCATCGTGACCATCGACACGGGCGTGCTGTTCCCCGAGACGCTGCAGACTTGGCGCGAGTTCGAGGCGCGTTTCGGCGTCACGATCGAGGTGGCGGACGCGAGCAACCCCGAGCTGCCCTGGAGCGGACCGGAGCACTGCTGCTCGGGCGCCAAGGTGGCCGCGCTCGAGAGCGCCCTAGCGGGAGCAGAGGGCTGGATCACTGGCATCCGCCGCGAGCAGGGCCCCACGCGCGCAGCGACCCAGCTGATCGAACGCGACAACAACCGCGGCCTGTGGAAGTACAACCCTCTGGCCCACTGGACCGACCAGGACCTGTGGCGGCGCATCCACGAGCGCGACCTGCCCTACAACCCGCTGCACGACCAGGGCTACGAGTCCATCGGCTGCGCTCCCTGCACCCAGCCGGGCAGCGGCCGCGAGGGCCGCTGGGCGGGCACCGAGAAGACGGAGTGCGGGCTGCACGTGGAGATCGTCAAATGAGATCGCCGCAGCGATGAGTCGCTCGGGGGCTCCCTCGAGCGTCACCGCCCGGCCCCAGCTGAGCCACCTGCGCGCTCTGGAGTCCGAGGGGATCCACGTGATGAGGGAGGTGGCCGCCGAATTCGAGCGGCCGGTGCTGCTGTTCAGCGGGGGCAAGGACTCGATCGTGCTGCTGCGCCTGGCCGAGAAGGCGTTCCGCCCGGCGCCGTTCCCCTTCCCGTTGATGCACGTCGACACCGGGCACAACTTCCCCGAGGTGATCGAGTTCCGCGACAGGCGCGTGGCGGAGCTGGGCGAGCGGCTCATCGTGGCGAGCGTGCAGGACTCGATCGACAAAGGCCGCGTGGTCGAGGAGACGGGGCCGCGAGCCTCGCGCAACCGCCTGCAGACGGTGACGCTGCTCGACGCCATCGCCGAGCACGGCTTCGACGCCGCCTTCGGGGGTGCCCGACGCGACGAGGAGCGCGCTCGCGCCAAGGAGCGCATCTTCTCCTTCCGCGACGACTTCGGGCAGTGGGACCCCAAGAACCAGCGCCCCGAGCTGTGGAACCTCTACAACGGGCGCATCCACCGGGGCGAGCACGTGCGCGTCTTCCCGATGTCCAACTGGACCGAGCTCGACGTGTGGGAGTACGTCGACCAGGAGGAGCTCGAGGTCCCATCGATCTACTACGCGCACCAGCGCGAGGTGTTCAGGCGCGATGACATGGTCTACGCCTGGCGCCCGGGCACCGAGCTGCTGCCGGGCGAGGAGGTGTTCACGGAGACCGTGCGCTACCGCACTGTGGGCGACATGACCTGCACCGGAGGCGTGCTCTCCAGCGCCAGCACGCTCGAGGACGTCGTGCGCGAGATCAGCGTCACGCGTATCACCGAGCGGGGCGAGACCAGGGCGGACGACCGCGTCTCGGAGGCCGCCATGGAGGATCGCAAGAAGGCCGGCTACTTCTAGTGACCCTCGATCTGCTGCGCTTCACCACCGCGGGCTCGGTGGACGACGGCAAGAGCACGCTCATCGGCAGGCTGCTCTACGACAGCAAGCAGGTGTTCGAGGACCAGCTCGAGCATGTCGCCCTGGCCAGCGAGCGCCGCGGCGGCGAGGGCACGCTGGACCTGGCGCTGCTCACCGACGGGCTGCGCGCCGAGCGCGAGCAGGGCATCACGATCGATGTGGCCTACCGCTATTTCGCCACCACGCGCAGGCGGTTCATCATCGCCGACTGCCCCGGGCACCGCCAGTACACGCGCAACATGGTCACCGGCGCCTCCACCGCCGACGTGGCCGTTGTGCTGATCGACGCCCGCCGCGGGGTGCTCGAGCAGAGCAAGCGCCACGCCTTCATCAGCTCTCTGCTGCGCATCCCCCACATGGTCGTGGCGGTCAACAAGATGGACCTGGTGGACTACTCACAGGCTCGCTTCCAGGAGATCGTCGATGACTTCGCCGGCTTCGCCGAGAAGCTCGCCGGCCCCGGCGCGCCGGGGCCGGACATCACCTACATCCCGATGTCGGCGCTGGAGGGCGACAACGTGGTCGAGCGCTCGACGCGCATGCCCTGGTATGAGGGGCCGATGCTGCTCGAGCACCTGGAGCAGGTGGAGGTCGCCTACGACCACCCCGACGAGAAGCCCGCCCGCTTCCCGGTCCAGTGGGTGATCCGGCCCGCGGGGCCCGCGGAGACCGAGGACTATCGCGGCTATGCCGGGCAGCTGGCCAGCGGCGCCCTGCGGCGGGGCCAGGAGGTGCTGGTACTCCCGGGCGGCGGGCGCACGCGCATCGCCGCCATCGACACCTTCGACGGCGAGCTGGAGGAGGCGATGGCGCCGATGTCGCTGACGCTGCGCCTCGAGGACGAGCTCGACGTCTCGCGCGGAGAGCTGATCTGCCATCCCGACCGCCCGCCCGCGGTCGGCAGGGAGCTGGCGGCGGACGTGTGCTGGATGACCGATGAGCCGCTGCGCGTCGGCTCGCGCTACCTGGTCAAGCACACCTCCCGTAACGCCACGGCGATCGTGGAGGCGATCGAGGACGTGCTCGACGTGCACACGCTCGAGCGCGGGGAGGCGGGCACCGAGCTCGCGCTCAACGACATCGGCAGGGTGCGCCTGCGCACGAGCTCGCCGCTGGCGTTCGACCCATACACGGCCAACCGCCGCACCGGCAGCTTCATTCTGATCGACGAGTCCAGCAACAGGACGGTCGGCGCGGGCATGATCGCGCCGGAGCGCTGACCCCCCGCTCCGGCCGCTCGCTAAGCTTCCGCGGCCCATGTTCACAAAGGTTCTGGTCGCCAACCGCGGGGAGATCGCGGTCCGCATCATTCGCGCGCTCGAGGAGCTCGACGTTGCCAGCGTGGCCGTCTACTCCGAGCTGGACCGCGACGCCCCCCACGTGCGCCGGGCCGAGGAGTCCTACAACCTGGGCGAGGGCCCGGCCGCCGAGAACTACCTGAGCGTGGAGAAGATCCTCGATGTCGCCCGCCGCGCGGGCGCCGAGGCCATCCACCCCGGCTACGGCTTCCTCGCCGAGAACGCGCCGTTCGCGAAGGCCTGCGAGGACGCGGGAGTCGTCTTCATCGGCCCGCCGGCAAGCGCGATCGAGGCGATGGGCTCCAAGACCAGGGCGCGCGAGTTGATGCAGGCGGCGGGCGTGCCGATCGTGCCCGGCACCACCGAGGCTGTCGCAACTGCCGCCGACGCGCTGCGCATCGCCGAAAAGGAGATCGGGTTCCCCGTCGCCGTCAAGGCGGCGGGCGGCGGCGGCGGCAAGGGCTTCCGGGTCGCGCTCAGCGCCGAGGAGCTCGAGGGCGCCTTCGAGGGGTCCAGTCGCGAAGGCGAGAAGTTCTTCTCCGACCCCACCGTCTACCTGGAGCGCTACCTGCACGACCCCCGCCACGTCGAGGTGCAGATCATGGCCGACCGCTTCGGCAACGTCATCCACCTCGGCGAGCGCGACTGCTCGATCCAGCGCCGTCACCAGAAGGTGATCGAGGAGTCCCCCGCGCCCGAATGGGTCGTCGATCCTCAGACGCGCGAGCGCATCGGGCAGATCGGCGTGAACGCCGCCAGGGCCGTCGACTACGTGGGCGCGGGCACGATCGAGGGCCTGTTCTCCCAGGGCAAGGGCGATGAGCCCGAATACTTCTTCCTGGAGATGAACACGCGCGTGCAGGTCGAGCACTGCGTCACGGAGATGACCACCGGCATCGACATCGTCAAGGAGGGCATCAAAGCGGCCGCCGGCGAGGAACTCTCCTACGCCCAGGCCGACGTCGAGCTGCGCGGGCACGCGATCGAGTGCCGCATCAACGCCGAGGACGCCTCCAAGAACTTCGCCCCAGCGCCGGGCAGGATCGGCCGCTACAGGGAGCCCAGCGGACCGGGCGTGCGAGTCGACTCGGGCGTTGAGGAAGGCGGCGAGGTCTCGCCGATGTATGACCCTATGGTGGCCAAGCTGATCGTCTGGGACAGCGACCGCGAGCAGGCCACCACGCGCATGCTCAGGGCGCTGGACGAATTCGAGATCGAGGGCCTGAAGACGCTGATCCCCTTCCACAAGGCGCTGCTGGCCACCGAGGAGTGGGCCCGCGGGGATACCTGCAAAGCGCTGATGGAGGATAAGAAATGGCTGAAGCAGCTTGCCTTCCCGCCGTCGGGCGCGCCCGCGGGCGAGCCCGACGAGGACGGCAAGCTCGAGCAGACCTACGCGGTGGAGGTCTCGGGCAGGCGCTTTGACGTGCGCGTGGTGGGGCCGCCGTTCGCGGGTGCGCCCGCGACGAGCGCGGGGGGGCCTGGCGCGAGCGCTCCCAAGCGCAGCGAGCGCAAGGCCACCAGCGCCGGCGGGCCCGACGTGCTCACCTCGCCGCTTCAGGGCAACATGTGGAAGGTGCTCGTCAAGCAGGGCGACACCGTGGATGAGGGGCAGCTGCTCTGCATCATCGAGGCGATGAAGATGGAGAACGAGATCACCGCGCACAAGGCGGGCAAGATCGTCGAGCTGCCCATCACCGAGGGCGCACCCATCCAGGCGGGCGCGCCGATCGCCACGATCAGCGCCGCGGAGAGCTAGCCGAGAGCCAGCACATTGGCCTCGTGCAGGCGGCGCTGCTCGCGTGAGCGGCGCCCGGGCGGAAGCTCCGCCTGCGCTCCCGACGCGGCGAGCGCGCCCAGATAGGCGACGTCCTGCTCCAGCACCTCCAGCGCGCGCCAGCCGGGCAGCACGCCGCCGTGGCCGGGGACGACGTGCTCCGCGCGCTCGGCCAGCGGGCGCAGGCGCCCGAGCGTGGCTATGTAGGCGTCGACACGCTGCCCATCGGCGAGCGTGGGGATCTCGATCGAGGACAGGTAGTCGCCGGCCACCAGCACGCCTGCCCAACCGATCCAGATCGCCATGCCGTCGGCCGTGTGGCCCTCGGTGCGGTGCAGCTCCAGCTGCTGTGAGCCGATCTCGCAGACCCCGGGAACGGGAAGGCCCTGGAAGGAGCCGAGGCCAAGGGGCGCGGGGCGCGAGAGGTAGAGCTGCTCGTCGAACTCGCGCAGCCTGCGCTGGGCCGCGCCGGGCTGGGCGCGCAACCGCTCGGCGGTGCTCTCGGCGCATCCCAGAGGCACTCCGGGGAACGCGAGAGGCCCCAGCAGATGGTCCCAGTCGCCGTGCGTGGCGAGCAGCCCGGACGGCTCCGGGAACCCCGCCTGGGCCACCAGCGAGGCCAGCAGCTCCAGCTCGTCGGGCAGGATCGGAGAGTCCACCACGAAGCTCTCCTGGGGCGCCTCGCCCTCGCCATGGCGGGGCGAGCGGACGATCGTGCAGGTGGTCGCAAGCAGACGACTGGTCACGACGATCACGTCGATATGGAGGGAGACCGCCCTCACGCCGGTGGCCGCCGGTGACCTAGGAGACGCCGAGCAGCTTGGCTGCCTCTTTGAGGCTGCTCACCTCGGCGGTGGGCTTCTTCTGGGAGGAGTCGAGCGTCTCTTTGGTGCGGTTCACCCAGATCACGGGCACCCGCTGTTTGATGCATGGCGCCACGTCGTGGTAGTGGCTGGCGGCCACGTGCACCCAGCCGCGCTTGCCCCCCATGCGCCGGGCGCACTCGGTGAAATGGGGCAGTTCGGGCTTGTAGGAGCGGACCTGCTGCGCGGTGACGACCAGGTCGAAGTCGGTGGGGATGTGGCGCCTGGTCTGGCCCAGAAGCTTGTCGTCGATGTTCGACAGCAGCCCCAGTTTGTACTTCTTGGAGAGCTTCTGCAGCTGGATGTTGGTCTCCTTGAAGGGCTTCCAGCGCTGCACCGAATCGGGCAGGAAGCCGGAGCGAGAGGGCTCCAGCGCCCAGTCCAGGCGTTTGGCGATCTCGATCGCCGTGCGCCTGAGCACCTCGGCGTAGAGCTCGTAGGAGCCACCCTCGATCTCACGCGAGATCTCGTGAAAGAGGGGCATGAGCACCGCCCGGTCGATCTCCACCCCGTCGCGCGCCGCCTCGGCGGCGAACGCGTCGTAGATGCCAGATTCCCAGTCGATGAGCGTGCCGTATACGTCGAATGTGACGAATGTGACGTTTTTCGGAATGGCCATCGGCGACCCATTATGACCTGCCGGCGCCTCCGGACGCGGTGACCCGCCGGAGCACCCGGGCGCCGGGGTGCGTCTTGCGTTAGAGTCCCGCGCCGCAAATGGACCTCCTGGAGTACCAAGGCAAGCAGCTGTTCGCCCGGCACGGACTGAACGTGTCCTCGGGCAGGGCGGTCACCGACGTGGAGGAGGCCGTGCGCGCGGCCAACGACATCGGCTACCCGGTCGTGGTCAAGGCCCAGGTGCTGATCGGGGGCAGGGGGAAGGCAGGCGGCGTCAAGCTCGCCGCCGACGAGTCCGAGGTGCGCGAGCACGCCGGGAACATCCTCGGCATGGACATCAAGGGCCACACCGTGCGCACCGTGTGGATCGAGCACGCCTCGGACATCGCCTCGGAGTACTACGCCTCGATCCTGCTCGACCGCTCGGCCAAGAAGCCGCTGCTGATGTTCAGCATCGAGGGCGGCGTCGACATCGAAGAGGTCGCCGAGAAGACGCCGGAGAAGCTGATCCGCCACCACATCGACCCGCTCGCCGGCCTCTCCCGCCAGGAGGCGCTCGATGTGGCGCGCGAGGGCAAGGCCGACGCCGACATCCTGGAGGGCGTCGCCGACGCGCTCGTCGCCCTCTACGAGGTGTGGCTTGCAGAGGACGCGACGCTGGCGGAGATCAACCCGCTGATCGTGACACCCGAGCGCGAGGTCAGAGCGCTGGACTCGAAGGTCTCACTCGATGGCAACGCCCTCTACCGCCACCCCGAGAACCAGTCGCTCTCCGACAGCGAGAACGAAGATCCGCTGGAGCGCCGGGCGAAGGAGGAGGGCGTCCAGTACGTCAAGCTCGACGGCAACATCGGCATCCTCGGCAACGGCGCGGGCCTGGTGATGTCCACGCTGGACGTCGTCGCCCAGGCCGGCGGCGCACCCGCCAACTTCCTGGACGCGGGCGGGGGCTCCAACGCCGAGAGGATCAAGCAGGCCGTCGACCTGATCCTCGCCAACACGGCCGTAAAGGCCGTCCTGTTCAACATCTTCGGCGGGATCACCCGCTGCGACGAAGTCGCAGAAGGCCTGATCGCGGCGTTCGGCGAGATCAAACCCACGGTGCCCTTCGTGGTGCGCCTGGACGGCACCAACGACAAGCAGGGACGCCGGCTGCTTGCCGAGGCGAACCTACCCAACGTCCACTCGGCCGCCACCATGAACGAGGCCGCCGAGAAGGTCGTCGCCCTCGCCGCAGGAGCCTCCTGATGGCCGTCCTGGTCGATGAGCGCACCCGTCTGGCTGTCGCCGGGATCACCGGGCGCGAGGGCACCTTCCACACCCTCAACAACCGCGCCTACGGCACCAACGTCGTCGGCGGGGTCACGCCCGGCAAGGGCGGCCAGGATGTCGATGGCATCCCGGTGTTCGACACGTGGGCACAGGCGATGGAGGAGTCCCAGCCGAACACCGCCATGATCTTCGTGCCGCCCAGGTTCGCGGCCGACGCCATCCTCGAGGCCGCGGCCGCCGGCGTGGAGCTGGTGATCGCGATCACCGAGGGCATCCCCGCCCACGACGAGCTGCGCGTCTACAACACCCTCAAGCGCGACCATCCGGGTACGCGCCTGATCGGACCGAACTGCCCCGGCATCCTCTCCCCCGGCAAGGCCAACGTGGGGATCATCCCTGCCTCCTTCTTCAAGGAGGGCAACGTGGGCGTGGTCTCGCGCTCGGGCACGCTGACCTACCAGATCGGCAACGAGATAGCCCAGGCGGGCTTCGGCTGCAGCTCCATCGTGGGCATCGGCGGCGACCCGGTCCCCGGCTCCTCCTTCGTCGATGTGCTCGAGCTCTTCCAGGGCGATGAGCAGACCGACCTGGTCGTGCTCTCGGGGGAGATCGGCGGCTCGGCCGAGGAGGAGGCCGCGCAGTACATCGCCGAGCACATGACCAAGCCCGTGGTGGCCTACATCGCGGGCTTCACCGCTCCCGCGGGCAAGCAGATGGGTCACGCCGGAGCCATCGTCTCGGGCTCGGCGGGCACCGCGGCCGCCAAGGCGGAGGCGCTGGAAGCGAAGGGCGTGCGCGTGGGGCGCACGCCGACCGAGGCTGCGCGCATCGCGGTGGAGGTCCTCGGCGGGACCGCCGCGACGCCGGCCTGACCTGGCCCCCGGGCCCGGCCTGACCTGGCCCACCGCCCCGGCCGGCGCCGCCTCGGCTCGCCGGCTCGCCCGCTGCCGATACGCTTGCCGCCATGGACCCCGAGGTGGCACGGACGCTTGGAGACCTCGAGCGAAAGCTCTCGGAGCTGCAGAGCACGCTCAGGGAGCTCACAGCCGCGGGAACGCCCGGCGCGGGCACCGGCGCAGGCTTGCACACCGATCCACAGGCGCCCCAGGGCCCTGCCGCAGAGGAGTGGCATCAGCTGCAGGCGCCGTCCGGCGCGCAGGGCGGGCGCATCGTCGATGAGGCGGTCCGGGAGCCGCGGCGCGCACACCAACCCCCGCCCCGGCCGTCGATGGCGCCGGCCCCGCGGGCGCCCGTTCCACCGGTGCCCGGCGCGGCACCGCCCAGAGCCCAGGAGGCCGTGCCCACGGCCGCCTACGCGGTGCGCCCGCCGCGCACGCCCGCACCGCGGCGTGCGCCCGTTGCACCGGACCCCGCAGCGCTGCTGCGCTTCCGCGAACGGCTGGAGAGCGCGGCGCGCGGATTGACCGCTGACTACGACGAGCTGCTCGGACGCCTAAGCTACGCCGCTGTGCCTCCCAGCGGACCCACAATCTCCTTCGCGCGCGGCGCCCCCTCGCTCGACATCATCGACGTGGACGGCCTGCGCGACTCCGCCGTGCGCGCCTTCGGCAGCGACCCCGCCGGCACCACCGCCTACGGCACCTCCGTCGGCTACCCGCGCCTTCGCAGCTGGATCGCGGACCGGCACGGCGTGGACCCCGAGCGCGTGCTAGTGACCAACGGCTCCATGCAGGCGGACGCCTTCCTGTTCGAGCTGCTGGTGCGCGACGGCGATGAGGTGGTCGTCGAGCGCCCGACATACGACCGCACGCTGCTCTCGCTGCGCCAGCGCGGGGCACGGCTGCACGCGGTGGAGCTTGAGCCCGACGGCATCGACACCGAGGCGCTGGCCCAGCTGCTCGCCGGTGGGGCGCAGCCCGCGCTCGCGCACATCATCCCCAACTTCCAGAACCCCGCCGGCTACACGCTCAGCCATCCCAAGCGCACGCGCCTGCTGGCGCTCGCCGCCGAGCACGGCTTCACCGTGTTCGAGGACGACCCCTATGTGGAGCTGCGCTTCAGCGGCGAGACGCTGCCGACGATGCTCTCGATGGATCCCGAGCGGGTCGTGTACGCATCCTCGTTCTCCAAGACCGTGTGCCCAGGGATCCGTGTCGGCTATCTGGTGGGCCCGCCTGACGTGATCGCGGCGATCGGCAAGCTCGCCACCAACACCTACATCTCCCCCAACATGGTCGCCCAGTCGATCGTGTACGAGTTCTGCGCCTCCGGCGCCATCGACCGCTCGATCGAGACGGTCAAGGAGGCGTTGGCCGAGCGTGCCGCGGCGCTGGGCAACGCGCTGCGCCGGGAACTCGCCGACGCCGAGTTCGTAGCCCCCCAGGGCGGCTACTTCATGTGGGTGACGCTGCCGCACGGCACCGACGTTGCCGCCCTGTTCGACGCCGCCGCCGAGCGCGGCGTGTCCTTCGTCAAGGGCACCGACTTCCTGCTGGAGGGCGGCGAGAACACCCTGCGCCTGGCCTACTCGGGCGTCACGCCCGAGCAGATCGACATCGGCGTGGCGCGCCTCGCCGACGCCTACAACTCGCTGTAGGTCGCTCTCGGAGCATCAGCCGCCGTCCCCGCTCGGCGGGCGCGCACGGGCAGCCGCCCTGTCCCCGCTCAGGAGCCGCGGGCGAGTGTGACCGGTGGCTGGAAGCGCGGCGACCAGGGCTGCGCTGAGTCGGTCCAGACCTCCACGCCCGGATTCACCCAGGACGCGTCGTCAAGGCTGCCCGCCTTGATCAGGATCAGGTCCGGCAGCGCGCCCGCGACGCTGAAGACGGGCGCCCCGCAGGCGGTGCAGAAGCTCCGCTCGGTCTCGCGGCCGTGGTCCTCGCCGATCGTCACGAACGTCGCGAGCGTGTCCCCCTCCGCCGCGAACGCGTCGCGGGGCACGCCGACAACCACCGTGAACGGCCCGCCCGTCTGGCGCTGGCAGTCCTCGCAGTGACACACAGCCTGGACGATGGGATCGGCGTCGGCGCGGTAGGTGACATTCCCGCACAGGCAGCGCCCGGTGATCGGACCCTCTCTCATGGTGGCGACGCTACAGCACCAGCCAGCGCAGCGCCAGCCCGCTAGCGCCCGTAGCGCTGGCCCAGCACCAGCTGCTCGGGCAGGGCGGTCCTCGGCGGAGGCGAGGGATCGGCGATCACCGACACCGTCTCGGCGACGCTCCTGGTCAGCAGGATGCGCGTGCCGTCCGCCGCCTCCACAAGCACGTGGTCGGCGTCGCTCTCGGCGAGCGTGCCCTCCTGCCCGGGCTCGATGCCCGAAGCCTTCAGATAGCGCAGCAGGTCCTCGGCCTCGTTCTCGAAGCGCAGGATCTGCACCCTGGCTCCCGGCTGCACGTCGGCCAGCGGCACGCCCTCCAGGCGCGCGCCGGCGACCAGCGGGTGCCCGTGCGGACAGGTCTTGGCGCTGCCGACGGCAGCGAGCATGCGCTCCTCGAGCACCGGCGACATGGCGTGCTCCAGGCGCTCGGCCTCCTCGTGGACCTCGTCCCATGGGATGCCCAGCACGTCGGTCAGGAAGCGCTCGATCAGGCGGTGGCGGCGCACGATGCCCTCGGCGTGCTCGGCGCCGCTGTCGGTGAAGGAGATCGAGCGGTCGCCCGCGCGCGTGATGTAGCCGTCGCGCTCCAGGCGGCCGATCATCTCGTGCACGGTGGGCGCCGACAGCTGCATCGCGCGCGACAGGTTCGCGCCGGTCATCGGCAGCCCGGCCTCCGCCAGCCAGAAGAGGCTCTGCAGATACTCCTCCTCCGCGACGGTCGCGGTGCTCGGCCCATCGCTGCTCACGCCGTTGATGCTATTGCAGCTATGAGCTCAGCTGGTCAAAGGTGCACTGCGACGCCGCCTTGTCCTCCCGCCAGCGGCGCAGCTTGGCCCCATGGCGGATGCGCCCGGCGCTGACGTGGTCGAAGTCGATCTCCACGACCAGCTCGGGCCGCAGCGCGACCCACTCCAGGTCCTTGCCCGCGCTCCAGCGGCTGGGGTCGGCCGAACCCCGCTCGCCGGTCTCATAGTCGCCCAGGAAGCCCACCAGGCGGCGCTTCTCGGCGGCGGAGAGACCCGAGCAGTGACCCACGACGCGCAGCTGGAGGCCGTCGTAGAGGCCGAGGATCAGCGCGCCCACCGTGCCAGGCTCCTTGCCGGGGCGCCAACCGACGATGACCGCGTCGATGGTGCGCACGCGCTTGACCTTCACCATCCCCTTGCGCTCGCCCGGGCGGTAGGGCGCCGAGGTCTCCTTGGCGATGGCGCCCTCCGCGCAGGCCAGCCACCGCTCGGCCTCCTGCGCGGTGGCGACCGTCTCCATCAGCTCGACCGGCGCCCCGGCGAAGCCCTCGCCGCCCAGCAGCGCCTCCAGCGCCGCGCGACGCTCGCTGAAGGGAAGCTCCAGCAGCGTCTGATCGCCGTCGGCGAGCAGGTCGAAGGCGACATATACCGCGGGCGTCTGGAGCGATAGCTGGGCCACCCTGGACGCCGCAGGATGGATGCGCTGCCCGAGCGCGTCGAAGTCCTCCCGCCCGGCGCCGTCGCGCACCACGATCTCTCCGTCCAGCACGTAACGCCCAGCGGGGAAGCGCAGCTCCGGGAAGTAGCGCCCCAGCGGCTTGCCGTTGCGCGACTGCAGGAACACCTCCTCACCGTCCACGAACGCCAGCGCCCTGAAGCCGTCGAGCTTGACCTCGTATGCCAGCCCCGCTCCCGTGGGCAGCTCCCTGCGGGAGAGCGCGAGCTGGGGCACCACCGGCGGCACGAGCGGCAGCGTCACGAGCCACCCTCCGGATCCGCGGCGGCGCGGGCGCGGCTGGGCGCCACGCGCGGCGGCTCGCCCGCGCGCTTGCGGAAGTGCGGCGGCCACGGGGCGTCGCCCAGGCCCTCGCGCTCATCGCGCGCGGCGAGCTCCAACAGCCCGTCCAGGCGGCCCGGGTGCTCGTCGATCGCGGCCGAGGGGTCGCCCCTCTCGCGCAGCCTGCCCGGCACCGTCTGCAGGCGCAGCTCCGCGGGCTCGACGTCGGGCACCTCCTCCCACTCCAGGGGGCATGACACGCGCGCGTCGGGCACCGCCCTGACGGAGTAGGCCGACGCGACCGTGCGGTCGCGCGCATTCTGGTTGTAGTCGATGAAGACCCCTTTGCGCTCCTCCTTCCACCAGCGGCTGGTGGCGCGCCCGGGCATCCTGCGCTCCACCTCGCGCGCGAGCGCCAGGGCGGCGCGACGCACTTCTTCAAAGCCCTCGAGAGGCTCCAAGCGCACGTATATGTGGATGCCGCGCGAGCCCGAGGTCTTGGGAAAGCCCCTGAGGTCGTGCTCGCCAAGCACCTCGCGCACCTCCATGGCCACCGCGCGCACCTCCGAGAAGGGCACGCCCGGGCCGGGGTCCAGGTCAACGCGCAGCTCGTCCGGGTGGTCCAGGTCCGCGCGGCGCACGGGCCAAGGGTTCCAGTCGATTACCCCCAGGTTCACCCCCCACACCAGGTGCGCCGCGTCGTTGACGACCAGCTCGCGGGCGTGCCTGCCGCTCGGGAACGTGACGGTGGCGGTCTGCAGCCAGTCGGGCGCGCTGTCGGGCACACGCTTCTGGAAGAAGGGCTCGCCCGCCACCCCATCCACCCATCGCTTCATCACCGTCGGGCGCTCGCGCAGGTGGCGCACGGCCGCATCCGCGCACTCCAGGTAGTAGGCCACGAGATCCATCTTCGTAAGGCCCGGCTCGGGAAAGTAGACCTTCGAGGGGCTGCTCACCCGGACCTCGTGGCCGCAGACGTTCACCACCTCCGCATCGCGCTTGGAGCTCGCCATTGCTGGAAGGATGCAGCATCGTGCCCGCACACAGCGCAAGCGATCGACCGGGCCGGGCTGCGGGTGGGCCCGCGCGCTCCCGGCGCTCGCGGCTGCTGCTGCCGGCGGCGGCGCTGGTGGCCGCGACTCCGTACGGCTCGGGAATCGACGCGCGCCGCGCCGCGCAGGCGCTGGAGCTCGGGCTTAGCCAGGGCGGGCGCCCACCCTCGGACCTGCTGAGCGTCGATCCCGTCGAGGCGTTGCAGGAGGGCCTGCCCGGGCTGCTCGCCGGCTGCGGCTTTGACGAGCGGCTTCATCAGGCGCGGGCCCTCATCATCCTCGCCGAGCGCCTCGACCCGGCGAACCTCGCCGGGAGCGTGCCGTTCGAGCTCGCCACACGCGCGCGCCAAGGTGGCGTGCCCGCCTGGGCGGTTGCGCGCACGAGCCTGATGGGGCCCTTCGAGCAGCGCATCCTGGACCTTCAGGCGGTCCTTCAGGCGCGCAGCACGCGGGCGCTCGCCGCCGCCGGGCGCAGGCTCGCGAAGCTGCTCTGAGGCACGCTCACACCTGGCAGGCCGGGCACCAGAACGTCTGACGGTTGTTCTCGCCCTGGCCGCGCCCGCGAATCGGCGCGCCGCAGCGCGGGCACGGCTCGCCGGCGCGGCCATACACGGTCCTGGGCCGCGCGCTCCAGCCCCGGCGAGCGGATTCAGCCATGCGCTCGCGGCAGAAGCGCACGAGCGTCAGCACCTCGTCATCGGAGACCCGCGACAGGGGCCGCCACGGGTCCACGCCGGCGGCGAAGCACGTCTCGGCCTTCCACACGTTGCCGATGCCCGCCACGATCCGCTGCTCCAGCAGCGCGTCGCCGACGCCCCGGCCCGGGTCATCGGCGCGCAGGCGGGCGAGGAAGCGGGCCTCGTCGAAGCTCTCGCCGAGCACGTCCTGGCCCAGCGCGGTGAAGCGCGGGTCGGTGCGCGTGCGCGCGTCGGGCATCAGCTCGAGCACGGGCCCGTCGAACTCGACCACCTCCCACTCCCCCGCGCCGAGCACCAGCCACGCACGCCGGCGGCTGCGGCGCTCGGGCTCGCCCACGCGCGCAACCCGCCACAGGCCCGTCATGCGCAGATGCGAATGCAGCGTGAGGCCCCCCTCGAAGCGCAGGAACAGATGCTTGCCAAGGGGGTCCGCCGAGCGCAACGCGCGGCCGGCCAGGCGTTCGGGCCAGCGGTCGTAGCGATGACGCGCGTTGGGCGTGAGGATGCGCTCGGGGACGCGGCCGGCCAGCACCTCCCCGATGCGCGCGGCCGCATGGTGGATGGTGTCGCCCTCGGGCATACCTCAACGATGGCAGCACAGCGTCCCGGGAGCCGCCGCAGGGGGCGGATCGCTAGGCTCGCCCATCAGATGGACGAGCCCGAGCCCACTCCGAGCCCGGCAGTCCGCGCCGCTCGCGCCCGCTCGCTGCCCACCCCGGGGTTGCGGCGTGCGACGGTAATCGGGGCGGGATCCTTCGGCACCGCCCTGGCGGTGGTGCTCGCGCGCGGCGGCCTGCGCACGACGCTGCAGACGCGCACTCGCGAGCAGGCGGAGCAGATGGACGCTGCGCGCGAGAACGCGGTCTACCTGAAGGGCGTGGAGCTTCCCGCTCAGCTGCGCATCGAGCCGGCGTCCGCCGGCGTGGCGCGGGCCGACTACGTGTTTCTGGCGGTGCCCAGCAAGGGCCTGGGAGAGGTGATCGAGCAGCTCGGCGAGGGCGGGCTCGGCAGGCGCACGGCCGTCGTCTCGGTCGCCAAGGGGCTGGTCCCGCCACACGGCCTGCCCCCCACGGTGGTGCTCAGCGAGCGCTTCGGCGCGAGCCGCGTCGCGTGCGTGGGTGGGCCGGCGCATGCCCAGGAGATGGTGCACGCCGGCGCCGGGCTGGTGGCAGCGTCCTCCGAGGAGGAGCTCGCGCGCGCGCTCGCGCAGGTCTTCACGAGGGCGGGCGTCGTGTGCGAGCAGTCCGATGACCCCGTCGGCGTCGAGCTCGCCGGCGCCGCCAAGAACGCCGCCGCGCTGGCCGCCGGCGCCACCGAGGCGCAGGGGCTCAACGCCGCGGGCGCCGCCGCGGGGCACATCTTCGCCGAGGTCTGGCGCTACGCCGAGCGGCTGGGCGCGCGCCCGGAGTCGATGATCGGCCTGGCGGGCGCGGGGGACCTCGTCGCCACGGCTCTCGCGCGCGAGAGCCGCAATCGCCGCGCCGGCGAGCTGCTCGCCGCCGGCGTGCCCGCCGCGGAGATCCCCGGCCAGATCGGCCAGGCGGTCGAGGCGCTGGAGTCCGTGCCGCTGCTCGGCCGCGCGCTGGAGGCGGCGGGGGTCGGCGCGCCGGTCACAGGCGCGCTGGGACGCCTGATCTCCGGCGAGCTGCCGCTCGATGACTGGGTGGCGCTCGTGCGGGCCACCGTGCCCCCGCCCGCGCTGTGGCACAGGCGCCCGACGCCCGGCTTCTGGAGGCGGGTGTGGCGGGGTATGACACGCAGCCGGCAGCGGGGCGCCGGCGGGCGCGCCTAGCGCCTAGGCCGCCGCACCCGTCAGGGTGCTGAGCACCGCCTCGTAGACGCCCGCCCCGTACCCGCTCTCGGCGACCCGCGCGTTGGCGTGGGCGGCGACGTCCGTGAGAATCGACGGATCGCGCTCGACGGCGTTCGCGACGAGCCAGAACTCGCCGACCGCCGCCGCGCACGCGAGGTCCTCGCGGGAGTCCCCGACGGCGAACACCTCATCGCGTGCGTAGCCGCGCACCTGCCTGTGAAACGCGACCGCCCGCGCCTTGGAGGCCGCCTCGGGGACGAGGTGGTAGCAGCGCACGTGCGGCAGCGCGGCGAGCGCCGGCGAGCGCCGGGTGACGACGCCGTTGTCGACCAGGCGCAGCCCCGCGTGGCCGCTCTCGCGCAGCAGCCGGTCCACCTCGCCGGCGTCCACCAGCCCGCGGAACAGATGCGAGACGGCACGTTCGGTGTGCCACGGCTCGTGGTACTCCAGGCGCCCGGCGTAGTGCTCCAGCAGCATCGACGGAGCGCCGGAGCGCTCGATCTGCTCCGCGATCGTCAGCTCGCCCGGCCGCAGGTCGCCCGTCAGCCAGTGTTCCTCCCCCTCAAGCACGACGCACGCGCCCGCCTCGTAGATGAACGAGCTCTGACCCAGCAGCCGCGCGTCCTCGGCGACCTGGATCGAGCGCCTGCCAGACATCAGGACCACCTCCACATCCGCTCTCAGGCACGCCTGCACGGCGCGCACGCCGTCGATCGTCACCGCGCCCTCGCCGTCGTGCAGCAGTGACGCGCCATCGCCCAGCAGCGTGCCGTCGAGATCGAGGTAGACGCAGCGCCTGCGTTGGGCGATGCTCATGACAGCGCCCCGCCGATGCGCTGCACGCCGAGCATCGGCGGCCGCTCGGGCGGGCCCTCACCGACACCGCGCAGGCGCCCTTCGCGCTGCACGCGCGCCGCGATCGTGGCGAGCACCGTCGCCGCCATCGGGGCCAGCGCGGAGATCGGCTGATGGCGGTTGCGATGTTCGTCGAGATCCACCTGCGCGATGCCCTCCAGGCCGACCTGCTGCCAAGCGTCGATCAGCATCCCCACCTCCACGCCGTAGCCTGTGACGAACGGCAGCTGCTCGAGCAGGCTCCTGCGCGCGGCGACCTCGCCGGCGAGCGGCTGAAGCACGGCCGCTAGCTCCGGGTAGAAGAGGGCCAGAGCTGGACGCGCCATCAGATGATTCACGCGGCCGCCGCCCTCGGGGATGCGCACCTCGCCGTGGATGAACGGCCGCCGGTAGAAGGCCTTTACGAACGACACGCCCGGCTCGCAGACAAGCGGCCCGATCAACCCGCACGCGAAGTGCGCGGAGAAGTTCTCGGTGTCGGCATCCAGGAAGCACACCACGTCGGTGTCGAGCACCGACAGCGCGCGCCACATCGCGTCCCCCTTCCCCAGCACCGGGCCGGCCCACGCCATCAGCTCGGCCTCCTGGCGGACCGACGCGCCCTCTGCCGCGGCGAGGCCCGCCGTCCCGTCGGCGGAGCCGGCGTCGATGACCAGCACCTCGTCGATGGCGCCCGCCTCGCGCAGGTACGACAGCGCGCGCACGATCCCGCCAACGGTGCCGGCGCACTCCTTCGCCGGCAGGCATACGGCCACGCTCAGCTCGCGCTCGGCGGCGATCGCCTGCGCCGTGAAACGCGAATGGTGGAAGGAGCGGGCTTTCGCCCAACGCTCGGCGGACGGGACGGACATCGGCTCTACTATCTCAGGCTACTTGGCGATGGACCGTGCAACAGAGCCGTGGAGCGCGACCCTTGACGACGGCCGACGTGACGGGCGCCTGGTGCGCGAGGCCAACGAAGGGCCCGGCTCCGCGCGCCTGGTCCCAGCACCCGCCGAGCTGCACCCCGAAGTCCTTGGCGCGCTGGCGGCCACGGGCATCGAGCAGCTCTACTCCCATCAGGCCGAGGCGCTGCACGCGGCCTGGGCCGGCCCGGCGATGTTCACCACGGGCACGGCGTCGGGGAAGTCGCTGTGCTTCAACCTCCCCACCCTCGATGTGCTCTGCCGCGACTCGCGGGCGCGCGCCCTCTACCTCTACCCCACCAAGGCGCTCGCCCAGGACCAGGCGCGGGCGCTGGCGGCGTTCGGGCTGAGCAAGCGGGTGCGCCCGGCGATCTACGACGGCGACACGCCACGGGAGGCGCGGGCGCAGATTCGCAAGAGCGCCAACGTGGTGCTCACCAACCCCGACATGCTGCACGTGGGCATCCTGCCCAATCACGCCGCCTGGGCCGAGCTGTTCGCCAACCTCGCGGTGGTGGTGATCGACGAGGCGCACGTCTACCGCGGCGTCTTCGGCTCGCACGTCGCCAACGTGCTGCGCAGGCTGCGGCGGATCGCGGCGGCCTACGGAACCGAGCCGCGCTTCCTGCTCGCCTCGGCCACTATCGCCAACCCGGTCGAGCTGGCCGAGCGCCTTACCGGGCTGACCGGTATCGGGTTGATCGACCAGGACGGCTCGCCCGCCCCGCGGCGGCGCATCGCGATGTGGAACCCGCCGCTCACCGACGAGAGGCTTGGCACCCGGCGCTCGGCGCTGGGCGAGGCCGCCGAGCTGCTCACGCGCCTGGTGGCCGAGGATGCGAGGGTCATCTGCTTCATGAAGTCGCGCAAGGGCGTGGAGGTGCTGAGCAGGCTCGTCAAACAGGAACTCCAGGAGGACCATCCCGAGCTGGCCGAGCTGGTCGTCCCCTACCGGGCCGGCTACACCCCCCAGCAGCGGCGCGAGCTGGAGGGGCGCCTGATGGCGGGAGAGCTGCGCGCGGTCATTACGACCGACGCGCTGGAGCTGGGCATCGACATCGGCGAGCTGGACGCGGCCGTCGTGGTCACGTTCCCCGGCACGGTGGCCTCGCTGCGCCAGATGTGGGGGCGGGCGGGGCGCCGGGGGCGCGGCCTGGCCGTCTACGTCGCAGGAGAGGACGCCCTGGACCAGTTCTTCTGCCGCCACCCCGATGAGTTCCTGGAGCGCCCCGTGGAGGCGGCGATACTCGACCACGAGAGCCCTCTGATCTATCGCGGGCACCTGCTCTGCGCCGCCCACGAGGGACCGCTGAGCGACGGCGACGCGGAGTTCATGGGCCCCCGCTGGGAGGCCCACGCCGAGCTGTTGCAGAGCTCCGGGCACCTGCGGCGCAGACCGGCCGCGCCGCGCTCGGGAGCGGGCGCCGGGGCACAGGAGCAGGCGCCGCCGACGACGGGAGGCGTCTACGTGCTGCGCCGCCCGGACGAGTACCCGGCCGCGGAGGTGTCCCTGCGCTCAGCCTCGCCGGACACGTTCGCGATCGTGGAGATCTCCTCGGGCGAGCTGCTCGGGAGCACCGAGGCGGCGCGCGCGCACGGCACCGTTCACACCGGCGCCATCTACATGCACCTCGGCCGCTCCTACGAGGTGCGCGAACTGGACCTCGAGCGCCGCCGCGCGCTCGTGTCGCCGTTCGACGGCGACTGGTACACGCAGCCAAAGATCCAGACCGACACCGAGATCGTGCGGCTGCTGGATCGCCGCCACACGCTCGGGGTCACGCTCTCGGTGGGCGAGGTGAGCGTCACCGACACGGTGCTCGCCTACCAGCGCCGCAGGCTCTCCGACCACGCGCAGGTGGACATCGTGGCGCTGGAGCTCCCGCCCACGAGCTTCGCCACCCAGGCGCTCTGGTTCGAGCTGGACGCCGGCGAGCTCGCTGAGAGGATCCCGCTGGAGGTGCTGCTGGGCGCTCTGCACGCGACCGAGCACGCCCAGATCGCGGTGCTCCCGCTGCTGGCGATGTGCGACCGTTGGGACATCGGCGGGCTCTCCACCAACTACCACCCCCAGACCGGCACCCCGGCCATCTTCATCTACGACGGGCACCCCGGCGGGATCGGAATCGCCAGGACCGCGTTCACCCGTTTCGAGGAGCTGTGCGCCGACGCCCATCGCCTGATCTCCGAGTGCACGTGCGCCGCCGGATGCCCCTCGTGCGTGCAGTCCCCCAAGTGCGGCAACCTCAACGAACCGCTCTCCAAGGCTGGAGCCCTGCTGCTGCTCGACGGCCTGCTGGCGGCCCAGCCGGAGCGGGCGCTGGCGGGAACGCGCTGAGAGGTGCCCAGCGCAGCACCGCTCCGTCGCGCGATCGCCGTTGTTTGCTCTGTTGAGAGGCGTGCGGCGCCTCGAGAACCGGTGCGGCCATGAAGCCAGCGGACATCTTTCACCCCAGCGCCAAGAAGATCGCGATCCTCGCGTTGCTGGCCGTGGCCGGCCTGCTCGGCGGGCAGGCCGTCGCCCAGGACGCGCCCGCTCCCGGACAGGCCGGCTCGAGCACCTCATCCGCCGGCGCAGGCCCGGCCTCCGCGCCGGGCGCGATCACCTCGCCGGGCTCGCCCGCGAGCCCGCTCATCTTCGCCGGGCCGGGCGGGCGCACCGCGCTGACGCGCTGGACGCAGCGCTCGGACCGGGCCAACCGGGGGCTGGCGCTCGGCTGGAAGCGCGGCGGCTTCAGCGGCGCACTCGTCACGGTCCCCGACGTGGTGGCGCCAAACGCATACACGGGCAAAGCCGGCGCGATCAACTTCGAAGGCTCGGTCGTCTGGTACCGCACCACCTTCACGGCGCCGGCTGCGGGGCTGTACGACCTGAGCTTTCAATCGGCCAACTTCCTGGCGCAGGTCTGGGTGGACGGGCACATGGTGGGCGAACACCGCGGCTCCTACCTCCCCTTCGAAGCCGCCCGCAGCCTCGCTGCCGGCGCGCACACGGTCGTCGTGCGCATCGATTGGCGAGACCCCGCGCGCCAGGCGCGGGAAGGCTTCCACCGGACCTGGTTCAACTGGGGCGGGCTGGACGGCGAGGTGGAAGTGAGGCAGATCGGGCAGAGCGAGCTCTCCGAACCGACCATCCAGAGCACCCTCTCCCCGGACGCGCCGAGCGCCGGTCTCGCGAACGTGAAGGTCGCCGTGGAGGTGCGCAACCACGGGCCCGCGCGCACGATCACGCCGGTGGGCTCGCTGACGCGGGGCTCGCAGAGCATCGCCCTGGACTTCGGCCCGGTGACCGTGGCCCATGGCCGCAGCGCGCTCGCCACCGCCACCGCCTCCGTGCCCGATCCGGCGCTCTGGTCACCCTCGCATCCCAACCTCTACATGCTCAGCCTCGCGGTGGGGGGCGAGAGCAGCTACCAGGCGCGGGTCGGTCTGCGCCAGCTGACCTGGCACGGCGGCGATGTCTACCTCAACGGCTCACGTCTGGCGCTGCACGGCACGACGGTGCAGGAGGACGCACCCGGGCAGGGCGATGCGCTGACGCCGGGCGCGCAGGCGCGGATCGTCGAAGAGCTCAGGCAACTCGGCGCGAACGCCGTGCGCACGCAGCACCCGCTGGACCCCGCGCTGCTCGAACGGCTCGACGCCGCAGGCATGTTGGTGTGGCAGGGCATCGGACCGGTGGAAGGGGCCGGCAACTGGTACTCCACCACGCCCACGCTCCTGGCCGAAGCCGAGCGGCAGGCGCGCACCGCGGCGCTTGCCGATCAGCTGCACCCTTCGATCTTCGCGTGGAACCTGGTCGATGAGGTCGCCGGTAACGGGCGCGACGCGCAGGAGGTCAGCTACGTGCAGAGCGTCGCGCGCTGGCTGCACCGGCACGACCCCACGCGGATGGTGGCGGTGGACGTGTGGGGCGATCACCCGCCGCATACCGCCGGCGCCCTGTATTCGCAGGCCGACGCCATCGCCGAGACCGACTACACGGGCTGGTATGACCATCCCAGCGACAACCGCGGGCGCGTGCTCTCCCAGATACGAGCGCGCCTGGCCGCTATGCAGCGGACGTTCGCGGGGAAGGTCCTGGTGATCAGCGAGTTCGGCGCGGAATCGAACGCGCTGAACCCGCCCGGGGCGCCCGGCAGCTACGCCTTCCAATCAGCCCTGTTGGCCGAGCACATCGACGCGTATCGCTCGGACCCGCGCCTGAGCGCGATGTTCGTGTGGCTGCTGCGCGACTACCCGCTCACGCCCACCTTCCAGGGGGGCTCGATCCGTGCGGTGCTGCCGCACCTGAAGCTCATCGAAGGGCTCAACCAGAAGGGGCTGTTCACGCGCAGCGGCCGCGCCAAGCCGGCCGCCGCGACGATCGGGGCGCTGTTCAGATCGCTGCCCGCCGAATAGCGCCCGCCGCGCGGCGGCAGGCGGCAAACGGCAAACGGCAGGCGGCAAACGGCAGGCGGGAGGCGGGCGCGCCTACGCGGCGTTGCCGCGGGCGATGCGGCGCAGGTCGATCGTGCTGTCGTAGAGCTTGGCGTCCACTCCCGCCTCCAGCGCGACCTCCCTCAGCGGGCGCCCCGAGGCGGTGGCCTCCTTGACGATCGCGGCGGCCCTGTCGTAGCCGATCGCGCCGTTCAGCGCGGTCGCCACAGCGAGCGTGGCTCCCGCGGAGGCATCGGTTCCGGCCCTGTTGACCTGGATCCCGTCGACGCACTTCTCGGCGAGCGCGCGCGAGGCGGAGGAGAGCAGTTTCAGCGACTGCAGGAGGTTGCGCGCGATCAGGGGTATGCGCACGTTGAGCTCGAACTGACCCTGCAGCCCTCCGATCGTGATCGCGGTGTCGTTGCCGATCACCTGTGCGGAGACCTGCAGCACGACCTCTGGGATGACCGGATTGACCTTGCCCGGCATGATCGAGGAGCCCTTCTGCAGCTCCGGCAGGAACAGCTCGCCGATCCCCGCACGCGGGCCCGAGCCCATCAGCGCGAGATCGCCGGCGATCTTCGTCAGCGAGACCGCCACGACCTTCAGCGCCCCTGAGAGCTCGACGAGCGCGTCGCGGTTGGCCTGCGCCTCGAACGGGTCGACGGGCGCCGCGATCTGTTTGAGTTTGGACTCCTTGCGCAGCCGCACGCGCACCTTCTCGGCGAAGCGGGCGTGGGTGTTCAGCCCCGTTCCGGTGGCGGTGCCCCCGAGCGGGATCTGCCCGACGTGCACGAGCGCCGAGGCCACGCGCTCCTGCGCGAGCGACATCTGCGCGGCGTAGCCGGCGAACTCCTGCCCGAGCGTGACGGGTACCGCGTCCATCAGGTGCGTGCGGCCCGCCTTGACCACGTTCCGGAAGCTTTTCGCCTTGCGCGCAAACGAGCGCTCGAGCTGCGCGAGGGAGGGCAACAGCTCGTTCTGGGCGACGTCAAGGGCGGCGAGGTGCACCGCGGAGGGAAAGACGTCGTTGGAGGACTGCCCCATGTTGACGTGGTCGTTGGCGTGGATCCCCTCACCGGCGAGACGCGCGATGACCTCGTTGGCGTTCATGTTCGTGGAGGTGCCCGACCCGGTCTGGAAGACATCGATCGGGAACTGCCTGTCGTGACGACCGGCCGCTATCTCAGCGGCGGCCTTCTCGATGCGGCTGGCCGAGCGTTTGGGCAGCAGGCCGAGCTCGCCGTTGACGGCGGCCGCGGCGCCCTTGATGCGCGCGAGCCAGTGGATCACCGGCAGGGGCACCGTCTCGCCCGAAATCGGGAAGTTCTCGACTGCCTTGGCGGTCTCGCCGCCCCAGAGCTGCTGGTCGTCTGGCATCTGTTCTCCTAGTGAGCCTGTGAAGTCGGGCGCTGAGCGCGCCGCGGGCCGGTCGCGCCTACGCCGGCGCAGGGGCTGAACCCTACCCGCACGGAGCTGGGAGCTATCCGCAGAAAGCCACAAGCTCCCTCCCCAGGCCGACGGGATCGTCGTAGGCCATCAGGAAGCCGGTGCTCTGCAGCACCCGCAGCTGGCCGCTTGGGAGCAGCCTCAGCGCCTCTTCGGCCGGCGCCAGCGGGTGCAGGGGATCCCTGTCGGCCCAGAGCAGCAGCACTGGCATGCTCAGCTTCGGATAGAGCTCCAGCAGCTGTGTCTGGGGGGCCCGGGGCCATGACCGCACGCACTTCGCCCAGGCCCGCGCCAGCTCGGCGTTGCCCGCGACCCCCGCGAAGGAGTGGCGGACGAGATCCGCAGCCGCGGGATTGCCCCGGGCCGTGAGGCGCTGCGCGCGCTCCGGCGTGAAGACGGCGGCGGCGGCACGGGAGAGCGGAGCGTCCAGGCCCGGGATCGCCGCGGCCCGGGCAGCCACGCGAATGGCCGCGTGCGCGCGCCTGCGCCCGGGCTGGGCGTGGAGGCGGTTGGGCATGAGGACCATGCGCGCGGGCCGGATGCGCTCCCCGGCGACCGCGCGCAGCAGCACTTCCGCTCCCGCTCCGTGTCCTGCCAGCAGCGGTTTGGGGCCAAGCACCTCGGCGGAGAACCCGGCGAGCACCTCCGCGAACCAGTCGGGCGTGTAGGGGTGATCGAGGCCGTGCTCGGAGTCGCCGTGCAGCGGCAGGTCCGGGAGCACCACGCGGAAGCGGTCTGTCAGCTGCTCGACCGCCGGCTCCCACTCCTTATGCGAGAGCAGGCCAGAATGCAGAAGCGCGAGCGCCGGCCCGGTCCCGAACTCGCGGTAGGCAACACGGGCGCCGTCGGGGTGGTGGTACAGGCGCAGCCGCATTGCCCCATCGTAAGGACAGGCGCCACCCGCGCCGGGGCCGCGCACGGCCCAGCCCGGTCGCTAGGAGGGGATCAGCATGTAGACGCGTACCGGCGTCTTGGCCACCGCGGCGGCGAAGGAGCGAACGCGGTAGTGCACCCCGCGGTAGCGGATGTGGCCGCGCACGGGGAGCACGCGCGGCCCGGGGGTGGTGCTGCCGGCCAGCTGGACCGAGCCCTCGCGAACGTAGCCGAGCACGTCCAGCAGGCCACGCAGGTTGAGCACGTAGCTGCTCACCGACGCGCCGATCGTGGTGAAGCGGGTCCACGTCGTTTCGGCGATCTGCACGAGCTCGCCGGCCTGCACCGCGGGGCAGCTTTCGCTCTGCCCGGACGGCACGGGAACCAGCAGCGAGACCCTCACGGTCCCTTCCGGGAAGGCTTTTGCCGAGAACGAGAATGTCTGGTAGCGCGAGCCGTCGTAGCTGGTCGGGCCGGCGAGCGGAAGCGGCTCGGATACGGGGGTGACCGTGCCGGGCAGCGGAATCCGGTGCCCGTCCTGCAGGAGCAGCAGGGGATCGCCGATGAAGCGTGTCTCGAGCTTGACGTAGCCGAGGTCGTCCTGGACTGAGAGCATGTAGCGGCCCAGCGTGTGGCCGTTCAGCCGCAGCGGGCCTGTGACCGGCGCGATGATGTACGGACCGCCTATGTCGGCGAGCACCGCTCCGTGGCCGATCACGCGCAGGCGCACGATGTGTGTGCCCGAATAGACGAGCGCTTCCACGGCCTTGGTGACGGCGGCGCCGTCCCCCGCGGCGAGCGCGCTCAGCAGCGGCATGTTTCCTTCGACCTGGCGGCGGTCTTCGCTGACCTCTTTGCTGGCGAGCTCGTTTTCATAGATACGTTCGGCAACGAGGCCGACGGCGTCGGCGGCGACCGTGGGCGCGGTCGGCCCGCACGCGGGTTCAGAGGGACGCGAGGCGCTGCGGCCGCTGGCCTCGGCCAGGGCCACGCACGCGCAGAGCAGCAGCGCCCCCGCCAGCAAGGACGCCAGGTAGCGCCCCCTCGCCCGCATGCCGGCGGAGCGATGGGGGTTGTCGCTGTTGTGCGGTCCGTCCACGACCGATCAAGATAGTCACGCGTGGCGGCCGGCGCGCCGAGCGAGGGCGCCGCGCCGCGCACCTACAATGGCCGCCCCGTGACCGATGCCCGCACGCACGCCCTCCTTCCCCGACGAGAGATCGATTCCCGTCAGTCGCTTCCCGAGCTGGAGCTTGTGGTACTCGAGCGCTGGCGCGAGCGCGACGTGTTCGCCGAGTCGCTGCGGCGCAGGGAGGGCGCACCGCGCTGGGTCTTCTACGAGGGGCCCCCGACCGCCAACGGCCCACCGGGCTCCCACCATGTGCTCTCGCGGGTCTTCAAGGACATCTATCCGCGCTTCCAGACCATGCGCGGCTACCAGGTTCAGCGCAAGGGCGGCTGGGACTGCCACGGCCTGCCCGTTGAGATCGCGGTCGAACAGAAGCTCGGCATCTCCTCAAAGGCCGAGATCGAGGAGACGATCGGCATCGCGCGCTTCAATGCTGAGTGCCGCGGGTCGGTGTTCACGTTTCTGGAGCAGTGGGACCGCCTGACCGACAGGATCGGCTTCTGGCTCGACCTCGAGCACGCCTATCGCACGCTCGACGAGACCTACATCGAGTCGGTGTGGTGGGCGCTGTCGCAGATCGATGAGCGCGGGCTGCTCTACGAGGGGCGCAAGGTGGTGCCCTATTGCCCACGCTGCGAGACGACGCTCTCCTCGCACGAGGTGGCGCTCGGCTACAGGGACGTGGTGGATCCGAGCGTCTTTCTGAAGCTCGCGGTGACAGGTGGCACGGACCGCCTGCTCGTGTGGACGACCACGCCGTGGACGCTGCCGGGCAACGTCGCGGTCGCGGTATCCCCGAGCGCGACCTACGCGCGGGTGCAGGTGGGAGACGAGATCTACGTGCTGGCCGACGCGCGCGTGCAGGCCGTGCTTGGCGAGGATGCGCCGGTGATCGAGCGTCTCAGCGGGCTGGAGCTCGTCGAGCGCTACGGCGGCTATGACGGACCGGTGTTCGCGGCTCGCGATCGCGAGCCGGGGACGCTGCCAATCCTCGCCGACGAGTACGTCACCACCGAGGACGGCACCGGGATCGTCCATCTGGCGCCGGCCTTCGGCGAGGAGGACTACCGCGTCGCGGGAGCCTCCACGCGGGTCCCCTTCGACCCCACGCAGGCCTCGACGCTCTACAACCCGGTCCGTGCGGATGGCACCTACGACGAGCGCCCGCTCAACCGCGACGGCAGGCCCTACGAGGGGCGCTTCGTCAAGGACCCACAACTGACGGGCGAGCTGATCGAGGACCTTCGCGAGCGCGGCCTGCTGCTGCGCGTCCAGGACTACGAGCACTCCTACCCGCACTGCTGGCGCTGCGGGACGCCGCTGCTCTACTACGCCAAACCGTCGTGGTACATCGCGACCTCGCGCCTGCGCGAGGAGCTGCTAGCGGCGAACGAGACCGTCGGCTGGCACCCGCCCCATGTCAAGCAGGGGCGCTTCGGCGACTGGCTGAAGAACAACGTCGACTGGGCGCTCTCGCGCGAGCGCTACTGGGGCACGCCGCTGCCGGTCTGGCGCTGCGAGGGCGGCCACGTGCGGGTGATCGGGTCATTCGAGGAGCTCGAGCGGCTCTCCGGCGCCTGCCTGGCCGACCACCACCGCCCGTTCGTCGACGAGGTGTCGATGCCGTGCGGGCAGGACGGCTGCGGCGAGCTGATGTGGCGGGTTCCGGAGGTCATCGACGTGTGGTTCGACTCCGGCGCGATGCCCTTCGCCCAGCACCACTACCCGTTCGAGAACCGCGAGCTGTTCGAGAGCGAGTTCCCCGCCGACTTCATCTGCGAGGCGCAGGATCAGACGCGCGGGTGGTTCTACTCGCTGCTGGCGGTCGCGACGCTGCTCGGGCGCGAGGCGCCCTATCGCAACGTGGTGTGCCTGGGCCTGATCCTCGACGAGGAGGGCCAGAAGATGTCCAAGTCCAAGGGCAACACGGTGGAGCCGTGGGAGGTTCTCGACAGCTACGGCGCCGACGCGTTCCGCTGGTACTTCTTCACCTCCAAGCAGCCCTGGGATGGATACCGCTTCTCGGCGGAGACGATCGGCGAAGGCGTGCGGCTGTTTCTGAAGCAGCTGTGGTCCACCTACTACTTCTACTGCCTCTACGCCACGGCCTCCGCGTCCGCGCTGGCCGCCGGCGCGCAGCCGCAGCAGCCGCAGGCGGATCTCGACCGCTGGGCTCTCTCGCGGACCTCCGCCACCGCCGAGCTCGTGGCCGAGCGGCTGGAGGCCTACGACGCCACGACCGCCGGGCGGGCCATCGCCGGCCTCGTTGACGAGCTCTCCAACTGGTATGTGCGGCGCTGCAGGCGCCGCTTCTGGGACGGGGACCCGGCGGCCTTCGCGACGCTGCGCAGCTGCCTGCTGACGGTCTCCAAGCTGCTCGCCCCCTTCTGCCCGTTCATCGCCGATGAGATCTATGACAACCTCGACGGCTCGCTGGCGAGCGTGCACCTGTGCGACTTCCCGGCGGCGGGCGAGCTCGCCCACAGGGATGAGGGCCTGGAGCAGGACATGGCGATCGCCAGAGAGACCGTGCGGCTCGGGCTCGGCGCGCGCGGCCAGGCCAAGATCAAGGTTCGCCAGCCCCTGGCCGAGGCGGTGGTCGTCGCTGATGAGCGGGAGCGCCTGGCAATTGAACGCCTCTCCGACGTGGTGCGCGAGGAGCTCAACGTGCGCGAGGTGCGCTTTGTCGAGGCCGCGGAGGAGCTCGGCGGCTACGAGCTGAAGGCCAACTACCGCCAGCTGGGCCCGCGCTTTGGACCGAAGATGCCGCTGGCGGCCCAGGCCGTTGCGGCGCTGGAGCCCGCGCATGTGGCAAGCGTGCTGCGAGGCGGCGGCGCGGTCGGGATCAGCGTCGAGGGCGAGGAGCACACGCTCGGCCAGGACGACGTGATCCTGACCATGAGAGCCCCCGAGGGCTACAGCGTCGAGCGCGAGGGAGCCCACGCGGTGGCCCTTGAGCTCGCGATCGACGCCGAGCTGCTGCGCGACGGGCGCGCCAGGGAGATCGTCCACGCGGCCCAGAACGCGCGCAAGGCCGCCGGGCTGCAGGTGGCGGACAGGATCGAGCTCGCGCTCTCCGGCTCCCCTGAGCTGCTGGACGCCGCGCTCGCACATCGCGATTACATCGCCGGCGAGACACTCGCCGGGACGCTTGACCTCGGCGATGGCCCGAGCGTGGCCGAGGGTAGCTGGTCCTACTCCGAGCAGAGCGAGATCGACGGGCTGGCCCTGACGATCAGCCTGCGTCCCGTCTCCTGAGCCCTCTTAGAGCGGCCGGCACGTTCCGGCCGCTCCGGGCGAAGCTCAGGCTGCGCTGAGCGAGGGCTCGAGTTCCTGCTCGAGCTTCTTCTTGGGGTACGCCCCGACGACCGTCTTGACCGGCTGGCCGTCCTTGAACAGGATCATCGTCGGAATCGAGAGCACCTGGAAGCGAGCTGCGGTCTGCGGGTTGTCGTCGATGTCCAGCTTGACGATACGCAGGTCCTTGCGCTCGGCGGCGATCTCCTCGAGCACGGGTGCCACGACGCGGCAGGGACCGCACCACGGAGCCCAGAAGTCGACGAGCACCGGCCCCTGCGCCTCCAGCACCTCTGCATCGAAGTTGTTGTCTGTGATTTGGGTGAGGGTTCCTGCCATGAGGTCTCCTTGGTCGCTTACCACCCACTATACAAAGTGAAGGGCCGACTCGCGGTCAGCGGACGATATCTTCAAGCGCCATGATCCTCGCCTCCTCAGGGCTCGTGGTCGTTGGCGTGGTGATCGTGCTGGCGATCGCGCTGATGGTGTTCCTGCTCAAACGCGACGACGTCGACAGGATCGAAGAAGAACGCGAAAAACAGGGCCTGTAACGGGGGCGCTCAGCGGATCGTGACGATCCAGCCTTCGGAGTGGCGCACGATCGGCGGGTGGATGTGCGTCAGGGCGGTGAACAGGTGCGGCGAGACGTAGACCTCGATCAGCGCCGCGACGAACAGCACGGGCAGCGCGATGGCGACGGTCACCACGGTGGCGGCCAGCAGCTGCTCCCACTCGCCGCGCCTGCTCGCAAGTATCCAGGCCGCCAGCGGCAGGAACAGGGCCATCAGCTCAGGGATCGCGTGGGGCAGCACGCCCAGCAGCAGCAGCCCGGGCGCCACGCCGAGGAAGTGCGAGACGCCCGCCAGGCTGTGGCCGATGAGATAGGCCTGGGCGCTCAGGGAGAAGGCGGTGGCGCAGGCGACGAAGGCGATCGCCAGGCGCCCGCCGTGTTCATGGACCCAGCGCGAGACACCACTGTGATACTCCGCCTGCAGCGGCAGCGAGCTCCCCGCGATGAACCCCGCCACGCACGCCATCGCGTGCAGCGCCAGCACGAGCAGGTTGCTGGTGAACACATGCAGCACGTTGTGCATGTCGCCCACGGCGAACGGCGGCTGCAGGGAGAGAATCTGCTGATAGCCGGTGTCCAGCGACGCCACCAGCCACACGGCGCCCAGCAGGCCGATCGCCGCGACCGCCGACCCGGCCACCCAGCGCCACAGCACGCGCCCGGGGGCGCGGCTCCAACTCCGCAGCGTGCTGCGCGTGTGGCGCACGCCATGGGCGAACGCGTAGGCGGAGGCATCCATCTGTGCCTCTCATCGGCCTGCCGCCCGGCTATCTGAAGCGCAGCCCCGGTACCAGCCACATTGCCTCTGCGGCGATCCGCCAGGACATCTTGCTCTCTCCACGCTGGCGGTCGCGGAAGACGATCGGCACCTCCTGCACGCGGAACCCGGCCTGCACCGCCCGGTAGGTCAGCTCGACCTGAAAGGCGTAGCCCTGCGAGCGAACCCCGTCGAACTGGATGGCCTGCAGCACCTCGCGGCGAAAGCACTTGAAGCCTCCCGTGAGGTCGCGCACCTTCAGCCCCAGCACCAGGCGCGCGTAGGTGGATCCGCCCTGGCTGATGAAGCGCCGCAGCAGCCCCCATTCCTCCACGCCGCCGCCGGGCACGTAGCGCGATCCGAGAGCCACGTCCGCACCAGCGCGCACGGCCGCGAGCAGCCGCGCGAGGTCCGCGGGGTCGTGGGAGAAGTCGGAGTCCATCTCCATCACGTAACCCGCGCCGGCGTCGAGCGCGTGGCGGAAGCCGGCAAGGTAGGCGGGGCCGATCCCGTTCTTCTCCGAGCGGTGCAGCACCGCCACCCACTCGTGCTCGGCCGCCAGCGCATCGGCGAGATCGCCGGTCCCGTCGGGCGAACTGTCATCGACCACGAGCACGCGAAAGCCCTCCGGCGCCGCCTCCTCGAGCACCTTGCCGGCGGCGGTGACGATCTCCCGAACGTTCTCGGCCTCGTTGTATGTGGGAAGTATCAGCCAGGGCTCGCCGGACATGGATCGGGGTACCCTAGAGCGTGACGCGGGCACGAGGAGCGGCGCGCGGCCTCTGACGGCGCGCGGCAGCCACGCCCCCTAGGCTGGTGACCGTGGTGCAAGAGGAGCTCACCAACGCCACCATCGCCGACGCCCTTGAGGAACTCGGCGACCTGTATGAGCTCGACGGCGCCGTGGTGCACCGGGTGCAGGCGTATCGCACCGCAGCCAAAACCGTGCGCGAGGCCTCGGTCTCGGTGGCCGCGCTCGCGCGGGAGGGGCGTGCGAGCGAGCTCCCGGGAATCGGCAAGACGCTGCAGGAGAAGATGTTCCTGCTCCTCACCACGGGGTCCATCCCGGCGGCGGAGCGCCTGCGCGCGAAGTTCCCGCCGGGGCTGATCGCAATCACACGGCTGCCGGGGCTGGGGCCCAAGCGTGCGCGGCTGATGTATGACGAGCTGGGGATCGACTCGGTCGAGTCGCTGCGCGCGGCGGCAGCGGCAAAGCAGCTGCGTAGCATCCGCGGGCTGGGCGCCAAGTTCGAGGAGGGCGTGCTCGCGGCGATCGAGGAGCAGCAGTCGCGACCGGCCGGGCAGGGGGACGGGCGCGGTGGGCGGATCCTGCTGCCGCGGGCGGTGGAGATTGGCGAGGAACTCCTCGCCGGGCTCTCCGAGCGCGCGGGCGCAGGTTCGCATGTGCAGCTGGCCGGCTCGCTGCGCCGCCAGAGCGACAGCGTCAAGGACCTCGACCTCATCGCCACCACCGAGGCGCCGCAGCAGCTCGCCGGGATGCTCGGCGAGCTAGAGCAGATCGAGCGCGTCAGCTCGGCGAGCCCCACGGGGGCACGGGCGCTCACGCACGCCGGCGTGGCGGTGGACCTGAGGATCGCCGCACCGGGCCAGCTGGGCAACCTGCTGCAGCACTTCACGGGCTCGGGCGCCCACAATGCGGCGTTGCGCGAGGGGGCGGTGCGCACCGGCCTGCACGTCTCCGAGTACGGGATCCTGGACGACAGCACCCGCAGGACGAGCACGTGCGCGACCGAGCAGGAGGTCTACGGCGCGCTCGGCCTCGCCTATATAGAGCCCGAGCTGCGCGAGAACCGTGGCGAGCTGCGGGCTGCGCGCGGCGCGGAGGGCGAGGGCCTGCCCGACCTGCTCGAGCTGGGCGACATCCGCGGCGACCTGCACAGCCACACGGTGGCCTCGGACGGGCGCAACTCGATCGAGGAGATGGCGGTGGCGGCGCGGGAGCTGGGCTATGAGTACCTGGCGATAACCGACCACTCCGCCAGCCACGGGTTCGGCAACGCGGTCTCCCCCGAGCAGCTGTTGCGCCAGATCGGACTAGTGCGCGAGGCCAACACCCGCGTGCAGGGCATCGAGCTGCTGGCGGGCAGCGAGGTCAACGTCCTGCCGGACGGCTCGCTCGACTACGAGGATGAGCTGCTGGCGAGCCTGGACTGGGTGGTGGCCAGCGTGCACACCTCGTTCGCGATGGGCGAACAGGCCATGACCGAGCGCATGATCGCCGCGATCGAGCACCCGCTGGTCGACGTCATCGGCCATCCGACGGGACGTCTGATCGAACGCCGCGCGCCCTACGCGGTGGACCTCGGCGCGGTGTTCGAGGCTGCGGCGCGGACGGGCACGATGCTCGAGATCAACGGCAACCCGGACAGGCGCGATCTCTCCGACGTGCACGCGCGCGACGCCGCCGCCGCCGGGGTGATGATCGTGATCGACTCCGACGCGCACCGCACCGCGACGCTCGCGAACATGCGCTGGGGCGTGGCCACCGCGCGACGGGCCTGGCTCGGCGCCGCGCAGGTGGCCAACACGCGCACGCTGGCGCAGCTGCGGGCGCTAGGCAAGCAGCCGCGGAAGTAGCCGCTCGGCCACGAGCCGGTCGATCGCGGCGCGCGAATACGGCTGCAGCGCCTGCAGAGCGCGCTCGCGGTAGCCCGCGGCGGGGTCGGCCAGCGCGCAGCCCAGCGCGGCGGCGAGGTCATCACCGATGAGCCTGGCGTCCAGCGTGCGGGCGATCGGCAGCGCCGCGTAGGGCCCGGGAGAGGGCGTGCTGACGAGCCGGCACCCGTCCGCGAGCGCCTCCAGCTGGGCGATGCCGTAGTCCTCGCGACGAGGTGCGCACACGAACACGCGGCAGCGGCGCAGCAGCGCGCGGTACTCCGGCGCCGGGAGGCGCCCGAGCAGCCGCACCCCCTCATGGGACTCCAGCTCGATGCCGGCAGCGCTGATCTCGCCGGCGTCGGCGCCGGCCACGAGCAGCTCTCCGTGTGCCTCGGAGGGGTGCTCGCGCCGGACTTGCCGCCACGCCGCTAGCACGGCGTCCAGACCCTTCTTGCGCGGGTTGGCCGCGTAGGTGATCGCGGTGATGTCGCGGTCGCCCTCGGCTGCCGCCGGGCCGGAGGGCTCGACCGGCACGGGCAGCACCAGCGCAGAGCGCGACAGGCTCGCGAGCGAGGGCGCCTCCCGCAGGGCTCCCTCGCTCCACGGGAGCAGCAGCCCCGCGCCGCGCAGGCGCCGGCGCTCCAGCGGGCGCTGCCACAGGCCGTGACGTCCCGGCCGGTTGGCGGCGGCGGTCGCGTCGAAGCGCACCGCGCCCGGGCGGGGCCACAGCAGCGCGGCGGTGGTGCTCGAGTAGATCGCCGCCGGAGGCGCGGAGCCGGCGTGGCGCTCGAGCGCAGCTGCAGCCGCGGCTCGCGCGCGGCGCGCCCAGGCCAGGTCGGTGAGCATCAGCGTTCGTACCTCGCGCGGCGCGGCGGCGCTCGCGACCACGGCCCGGGCACCCGCACGCGTGAGCGAGCCGGCGAGCTCCTCGTCGGCTCGGCGCAGCCCCTCGGTGGAGCCGAGCGAGACGATCACGATCTCTGCCGGGCGCTCCCCGGCCATCTAGGTGACGGCGCCGTTGACGCGCTCGGGGCGCGCCGCCTTGAAGCCGGGTGTGCGGTCCAGCGCCATGGGGCGCATGGGCGAGGTGCGCCGCACATAGAAGCACGCCCCGTCGCGCTCCTCGATGGCCGCCACGGCGGCGTCCTGGTGACGCCAGGCCAGCGCCCAGATGATGGCGAAGCCCGCGGCGATGCCGGGGATCTGAGGCGCGAGGAAGGCCAGCCCGCCGGAGAGCAGCGTGAACAGCAGCAGCGGCCACAGCCGGTTGAGCAGAACGGCGTTGGGATGGTGCTCAGGCATGGTGGTGGTGGCTTTGGCACCGGCGAGCAGCCGTGCGATCGGCGGCGTCGTCTGCGCCCGTTTGCCCATCCACAGGCCGATCACGCTCGCGATCAGCCACCATCCCACGGCGATCGGCACGAGCAGGCTCGCCGAGCCCGATGCGCCCGCCAGCACGGTGATCGCGGCGAGCGCCGTCGCCGCCGCCGCGCTGAGGAGGACGGTGGTCCTCAGGAAGTCCACGAACCGCACGGTGCTACAGCAGCGCTCCCAGGAGCCGGCGCACCCCGTCGGTGCCCTCGACCACCGTGTCGGCCTCGAGGGAGAGATCGGCGGGCGCCTCGTCGGAACTGACGGCCACGCACAGGGCGCTGGCGAGATCGCCGGAGTCAACGAGCGAGCGCAGGCCGCGGAAGGCGTCCAGGTCGGTGCTGTCATCACCCACGTACAGCGCAGCGGCAACGCCTGCCCCGGCGAGCAGGCTGCAGACCCCGAGACCCTTGTCCAGCGCCAGCGGCGGACGCACCTCCAGGACCTTGCGACCCCAGTGCACCACCAGGCCCTCCTGCTCGGCGTGCGCGGCTACCTCCCGGACCGCGTGCTCGGCCGAAGCCTCGTCCGGGGCGCCGCGCCAGTGGAATGCGGCGATGCCGCCCTTGTCCTCGTAGCGGACCCGGACGAGCTGCAGCTCGGGGGTGTAGGAGCGCTCGGCGAACTGCCGTACGCGCTCGGTCCACTCGGCGAACTGTGGGTCGATCTCCGGGCGCGTTGCGCCGGGGCGAAGCAGTTCGCCGCCGTGGTTACCCACGTAGGCGATCGTCCCGATCGCGACTATCTGGCGGGCGGTGGCCGCGCGCCGGCCGCTGACGCAGCCGAGCAGGCGGTAGCGGCGCGAGATCTCGATCAGCAGCGTGCGCGTCGCCTCGGGCACCTGCGCGTCGGCGGAGTGACGAACGATGGGCGCGAGCGTGCCGTCGATGTCGAGCAGCACGGCGGCGTTGGCGGGGTCCGAGCGGATCGGGTCCAGCGCCTCCGGGAGCGTTGCGGCGGGGGACACGAGGTCTAGTATGCCGCGCATGGTCGCCGGTTCGCCCGTTCATGCGCTTGGCCGCTGAGCACCCGCACCACCGCCCCCTGCGACTGATGGTCATCGGCACCCTCGCGGGCCTCTTCAGCGGCCTGTTCGGGGTCGGCGGAGGCTCTGTGATGGTCCCGCTGCTGATGCTGTGGCTCGGTTATCGCGAGCGCGCGGCGACCGCCACATCGCTCGCGGCGATCGTCTTCATCGCCGGTTTCGCGGCGGCGGTGCAGGGTCTCTACGGCAACGTGAAGCTGCTCGACGGCGTGCTCGTGGGAATCCCCGCCGTCGGCGGCGTGCTGATCGGGACCTGGCTGCAGCAACGCATGCGCTCGCAGTCGATCGCGCTGCTGTTCGCCGCCGTGCTGGTGGGCAGCGCCGTGGAGCTCGTGGTCAGGTGATCGGCGCCGTTCTGGTCGGCCTCGCCGCGGGCGTGGTCGCCGGGCTGTTGGGGGTGGGCGGAGGGGTGCTGTTCGTGCCCGGCCTGGTGATCTTCATGGGCCTGACACAGCATCAGGCGGAGGCCACCTCGCTGCTGGCGATCGTGCCGGTCGCGATCGTGGGCACATACAGGCAGGACCGCTACGGCAACGTGGTGCGCTCAGACGCGCTGTTGCTGGGCGTAATGTCGCTGGCGGGGGCGGGAGCCGGCGTGGCGCTGGCCAATGCCCTCTCGGGGGCGTTTCTGCGCGACGCGTTCGCCGTGCTGATGCTGCTCGTCGCGGCCCAGCTGATCCGCAGGACGCTCAGGGGGGACGGGAGCCCGCCGGCGGGCGCCGGCGAGCCCGCTGCGGCCGCCCGGGGCCCGGGCTGAGCAGCCGTGCGGACGATCGGACGGCTGCCGCGCCAAATGGCCTAGACTGATCCGGTAGATGGGACTAGATAACCCGATCCACATCGCGTTCCTCGTGGTGATCCTGCTGTTGGTGTTCGGCGCCAAGCGGCTCCCCGAAATCGGGCGCTCGCTGGGCAGCGGTATGCGGGAGTTCAAGGACTCGATCAGCGGCGAGAGCAAACAGCAGTCGCTCGCGCCGGGCCCCCAGCAGGTGGCCGAGCCCATGACCCAGCAGACGGTCGCCCAGCCGGTGGCGCAGCCCGTCGCCGCTCCGGCCGCCGCTCCGGCACCCGTGCAGGCTCCCGCCGAGCCCTCGCGACCGATCTAGGCGAGCCACCGCACACAGGGCACGCGCCGGTCTCGCGGCGCGCTAGGCGGCGCGCGCGTCAGCCAACGTGCCTGATGGGCCCGCTCACGACCGCTTCGAACGCGGATCCGGGTACGCGCTTGATCTCTTCAAGGTTGGCGTCGTCCCAGCGCGGGTCCGGGGCGCCGGTGATGTACCACGGTGAGCCGTTGTCGGCGACGATCAGCCCGTAGCGCTTGAGCGCCCGCAGGATCACAAGCGACTCCCCGTTGAAGCCCGCGAGGCTGTAGCCGGCCTTCAGGCGCAGGCGCAGCCCCATGGGCGGCAGGCCGGCGTCCGAGCTGCCCGAGGCGTAGTGGGTTGCCGGGTGGATGTAGCCGCGCTGGGTGCGCGGCACGGTGACCCGCAGAGCGTGGTCGATGCGCCCGCCGCGCACTTCTTCATAGCGCGCCAGCAGCGGCAGGATCGGCAGCCCGGCGGCGTCGGCGGAGGTCCAGCCTTCGGGGCGCAGGGCGTTGCTGCGTAGGTTGAACACCGCTCCCGAGGAGGCCTGCCAGCCGTTGCCCGCGCGTTCGGCGCCGTAGAGCTCGTAGAGCATGCACGTGCCCCGCTGCAGCACCAGCACGTGCCTGTCGCCCTCTTCTCCCGCGCCCTCGACGGGCGCGTCGGGCGGGATCGGGTAGGGGCCGGGGTTGGATTCCGCCCCGTATTCGGTGAACGTGATCGGCACCTTCGGAGCGTGCGCACCGACGACGGTGAAGGGGATGCCGTAGCCGGGCTCGGTGCCGAAGTCGGGGTGCAGGTGGGCGCCCAGGCCGATGCTCTGGATGTAGCGCGCCGAGTCCGGGCTCACAGGCGCGTGAGCTATTTCCCGGTTGAGCGGGTTCGCGGCCGGGAACATCGGACAGCCGTATTGCACGGACCCCGCGTGCGCAGCGCTCGCGCCTGCCGCGGGCGGCGGGCCGGGCCGGGCGGGGCGCGCCGCTGCCGGGGCGCTGAGCCAGAGCGCCGCGGCGAGGGCGAGCAGCGCGGCACCCGGCAGGCGCGGCGGGCTCAGCTCTGCGGCGCGGGCTGCGGCGGAAGCACCGACGGCCGTGCCTCCTCCAGCAGGGGCGCGCCGCAGTGCCAGCAGTAGGCGGCCCCGCGGCTGTGCACCGCGCCACAGGAGCGGCACTGGCCGTGAACCCCGGCCTCCGCGGTCGCGAGCAGCCGCTGGACCTCGCCTAGCTGCGCGTCGGCCTCCTGCAGCTCGGCGGCTTTGCGGGCGATCACATCGAGCCTGTAGTGATCGCGGATGGCCATCTCATAGGCCAGGCCACCCAGATCCCACGTCAGCGCGGCGACCCGCTCGGCGAGCTCCACACGGCGCTGGCGCAGCTCGGCCATCGACCCGCTGAGCGCCGAGCGCCCTGCGGGCGGCAGTCCCCCTACGGGTAGCAGCATCCCGGTCGCGGGCTCCTGCCCGGATGTGGGGTCGCCGGCGGAGGAACCGTTGCCGTTGGGGGATTCCCCGGGCTCCACCTCAGCCCCCGGTTTCGATCGGTTTGGAGCCAAGCGCGTTGATTTCTTCCTGGTGCTTTTTGCCGCTGGAGTTGGTCAGTTTGCTGAGCGTGCCGCTGCTGACTTTGGTCGCCGGGGCGGGAGGAGTTTTTTCGGCCTTGGTTTCTTTGGCGGCTTCTTTTTCTTCTTCTGCTTCTTCCTTGGCGCTCGTTTTGCTCGCCGCCACCTTGGTCGAGGGGGTGGTGCTCGCCGCCGTTCCGCTCGCGAGGCTGCCGAGTCCTTCGATCTTCACGATCTGGGGGCCGCTCGGGGTGGAGGATTTGCCCTGGGTCACCCAGTGGCCGACCAGCAGACCCGCTATCAGGCAGAGGACCAGCACCGAGAGCAGCCCGAGCAGGCCCGAGTTACGCCGCAGCCAGCCGGAGGCGCCCTGCTGGGGGTAGATCGGCGCATAGCCGACGGGGCTCATGTCGATCGTCCCCGGCGCCCATCCCTGCGGCCCGGGGATGCCGGCGCGGCCCTGCTGGCTCTGCAGCACGTCCAGGAACGCCAGGCGCACGGGCGAGCAGGGCTGACCGCAGGCCAGGCAGTAGCGCTGGTCGGCCGCCAGCGGCGCGCCGCAATGCTCGCATGTTGCCGCGGACTGCTCGGATGGCACAGGCACGAGACTCACGTTGTACACCCCCTGCTCATCCCGCGCTCGGCACGGGGCTCAGTTGGATCGACCCGGCCGGCTTGCCGACAAGGAAGGCCTGAAATGGGGCGGAGGCGCCCGGCTGCCCGGCGAGCGCGGCGACGACCGCGCGGCCCGCTGCGCGCACCCGCCCGCCGCTCAGCGAGACGACGAACACGGCGACTTTGCTCTGCGCGCTGTGCGAGTGGTTTACGAGGTTGCCGCTGACCTCCGCGATGCCGCCCTGTTCGCTGCGCTGCACACCGCTCGTACCGAGCTGCGCAAGCGCGCCCGCCGGCGGCATCTGACCGGTGCCGATGCTCACCTTCACGCCCGTGGTGGGCTGGGAGGTGAGGACCTGGTCATCCACCCACCACACGCTCTGTGCGGGGCGCAGCAGCGCCACATGCTGGAGCGAGCTTTCCTGTTCTCCGGTCGCGTTGCTGTAGAGGACCTTTCCGCCCTTGCCGCTGACGCTCACCTCCACGGGAACGTCGGCCTGAGCGCGGGCGGAGGTCGAGGTCAGCCTTAGCGCCACCGCCTTGCGCCCGCCGGCGCTGAGCAGCGTCACCTGCGAGACACGCACGCCGCGGTTGGGGGCGCCGAGCTTCAGCGACGCAGCGCCGGTGCTCGTGCGGGCGGCTTCGCGGCCGATCTTTTCGCTTTCCCGCTGGGTGCTCTCACACGCCGACAGGCTCACCGCCATGACGCCGCAGCCGACCACGAGGAGCCCCCGCCTCAGAAGCCCGGGCCGCATGACGGCGCGGGAGGGATACGGCTGCTCATCCGAAGGCCCCGCGTACGTAGTCCCGCGTGCGGGTTGCGCGCGGCGCGTCGAAGACGTCCGCAGTGTTGCCGTACTCGACGAGGTCGCCGAGGTACATGAAGGCGACCTTGTCGGCCACCCTGTGGGCCTGCGCGAGGTTGTGCGTGACGACGACCACTGCGAGCTCGCGGCGCAGCTCGCCGATCAGCTTCTCCACGGTGTTGGTGGAGATCGGGTCGAGGGCGCTGCAGGGCTCGTCCATCAGCAGCACCTCCGGGCGCGGGGCGATAGCGCGGGCGATGCAAAGGCGCTGCTGCTGGCCGCCCGAGAGGCGCAGGGCGGGACGGTCGAGGTCGTCGCGGACCTCCTCGTAGAGCCCGGCCCGCTGGAGCGCGTCGATCACAAGCGGTTCGAGCTCGCGGCGGCGCGGGCGCTTGCGCGACTGTTCGCGCAGTGCGAAGGCGACGTTGTCGAAGATCGACATGGGGAAGGGGTTGGGCTGCTGGAAGACCATCGCGACCCGTGCGCGCAGCGTCGTGTCCGCGAGCTCGTGGATGTCCTCGCCGTCGAGCATGATCCGCCCGGCGCGCGCGGCGCTGGGGGTCAGCTCGGTCAGCCGGTTGAGCGTGCGCAGCAGGGTGGTCTTACCGCAGCCGGAGGGGCCGATCAGCGCCAGCACCTCGCCCTGGTGGATGGACAGCGAAACCGACTTGACGGCCTCTTTGGCCCCGTAGCTGATGCTCACGTCCTCCAGGCGCAGGCGCTCGGGCCCGCTGGAGGAGACGGCCCTGACGGCCTCGCGCTCGGTGGGCGCGGTGACGGGGACGGGCGTGCGGTCCAGAACGATGGTCTTGATCGGCGGGACCACGCCGGGCGCAGCAGGGGCTGCGGGCTCCTCGCGAGGAGGCGCGGAGAAGCTGAAGGGTTCACGCACCATCGTCTCAGTACTCATCGGTCACTTTCTCCATTGAAAGAACTTTGACCATCAGCACGCTGAGGATAGCTGGCCTGCCCCGGCATGTAAAGCGGTTGTTGCGCGCGGCCACGCAGCGCCCGCGGCCGGCGGGCGATCGCCTGGCGAGGAGGCCCCCTCATACGACGCCTCCGGCTGCCGTCAGGCCGGACGTCTGCGAGCCCGAGCGCCCGATGCGCTCGACGATCAGGTTGAGGATCAGCACGAACAGGATGAGCACGAACGCCGCCGCGTAGGCCTTCTGCGGGGCGGCGCCTTCACCGGCGGGAGAGTTTTCGTAGATGTAGCTCGTCAGGCTCGCGCCGGTGCCGCGCAGGATGTTCAGGCCGGGCACCGATCCCTGCGGATCGAAACGCAGGGTCTGCCCGAGCAGCAGCACAACGATGGCGGTGTCGCCGATGATGCGGCTGACGCCAAGCGTCACGCCGGTGGCCATGTTCGAGCGCACGCTGGGCAGCAGCACGCGGCGGATCGTCGCGATCCTGGTCTTGCCAAGGGCGAAGGCCGCCTCGCGCATGTGGGCGGGCACCGCCTGCAGCCCGTCGCGGGTGGCGGTGAACAGCGGCGGCATCGCGATCAGCGACATCATCGCTCCGGCTGCGATGAAGGAACGGCCGAACACGCCGCCGTGTTCGGCCGTGAAGGAGAGCGGGGCCAGCAGCTGCAGCTGGAAGATGGCCAGGCCGAAGATCGCGATCACGATGTCGGGGGTGCCGGCGACGATCTCGATGCTCGACTCGACGGCGCGCGCGAGCCACGTCGGCCTGCCGTACTCGGCGATCCACACCGCGCTGCCGACGGCCAGCGGCACCGCGAGCAGGATGCCGATGAGCGTCAGCAACGCGGTCCCCAGCAGCGGGTCGAGGAAGCCGCCCGAGGTGCTCTGGGAGGTGCTCACGGCGGGACGGCTGAAGAGCAGCCCCGGGTGCAGGTACTGCACCCCGCGGTAGCCCATGTAGATGACGATCGCAGCGGCGATCAGGCACAGCCCGACACCCGCGGTCCAGGCGAACGCGAGCGCGAGGCGATCGCCCCAGCGCCAGGTCATGGGCGAGGAGCGCCGGCCGGGGCCCGTCTGCATCGGCCGCTCCGGCGGATAGGGGCTGAGCGTGCTCACCCGCGCACCTGGTACTTGCGCAGGGGCAGCTTGATGAGGTAGCCGCCGACCGACAGGATGAAGGCGGAGAACAGCAGCAGGAACGCGAACGCGTACAGCGTCGATTTCAGCGCCGGCGCGCTGAGGCTTTCGTGGTAGTCCACGATCGAGGAGGCGAGCGTGCGCAGCGGCTCGAACAGGAAGATGATCCCGTCGATCGGCTTGGGGGCGAACGAGCGCGACCCCGAGACCATCGAGATCATGATGGCCTCCCCCAGCGCACGCGCCGTGGCCAGCACGGCCGCCGCGACGATCGCCGGGCGCGCCGCGCGTACCGTCACCGCGAGCATCGCGCGCACCGGGTTGACACCGAGGGCGATCGCACCCTCCCGCCACGAGCGCGGCACCGAGACGAGCGCCTCGCAGATCAGCGCGATCATGATCGGCGTGATCATCACCGTGAGAATCACAACGGTCACGAGCACGCCTTCGCCCGTCAGCTCCACGACATTCTGCACGGAGCTCTTGTCGTGCGCGGTGACCAGGTCGTTGCCGACGAACGGCACCAGCACGAGGATGCCGATCAGCCCGTAGATGACCGACGGCACAGATGCCAGCAGGCGGATGACGGGGATCGCGATCCTGCGCAGCCGCGCGGGCGCCAGCTCGACGATGAAGATGGAGGAGAACACCGCGATCACCAGGCCCAGCACGACGGCGGTGACGGCGGTCAGAAGCGTCCCGTAGACCAGCGGCCAGGCGCGTAGGTGATAGACCGACGCGGCCGGGTGGACGCTGGAGTTGATCATGTTGGGGATCTCGGTTTCCAGGCTCCCGCCCGGCCCCAGCCAGCTGATCCCGTTGTGCTGGAAGGTCGGCCAGGCCTGGATGCCGACGAACACGACCATCGCCACCACCACGGCCCCGACCAGAAGCGACACCGCGCCGAGCGTTCGCTCGGCGCGGTGGTCAGGCCATGGGTCTCTCAGGCGCCGGAGCACCTGGTCCTCATGTGACGGGCAGCCACTGGCTGGAGATGATCTTGCGGGCTGCGGCCGAGTGGCCTATCCAGCCGATGAACTTCGCGGCTGCACCCTTGGCTTCACCCTTGGTGACCTCGTAGAAGCGCGCGACACCGGGGTACTGGCCGGAGATGGCGTCGGCCTTGTTGCAGGCCACGCCTCCGAGCCCGGCGACGTTGACGCCGCCTTTTTCGGCCTGGTAGTTCGACACGAAGCCGATTGAGGCGGGGTCACCTTCGACGGCCGCCTTGAGCTGGCCCTCGGAGATCTTTTCCGGGAAGGTGCCCGGGATCTTCTTGCCTTCCATCAGCAGCGTCTCGAAGCTCGAGAGCACACCGGCGCCCTGCTGGCGGCTGATCACGTCGATCGTGCCGGTCTGCGTGGCGCCCGCAAGAGCCGAGCTCCACGTGCGCGTCTTGCCCGTGAAGATGCTCAGGAGCTGAGCCGACGTCAGGTTCGAGAGCGGGTTGGCCTTGTTGGTGATGACGCAGATCGCGTAGCGCGCGATCGGGTAGAAGACCAGGCCCGGGGGGTCGGTCGAGAGCGGGTCGCGCGAGACGTCACCGATCGTCACGCGGCCGGCAGCCACGTCGTTGACACCGACCTGCGCGCCGCCCTGGGCGATCTTGAAGCGCGCGCGGTGCGGGTAGAGCTTTACGTACTTCGCTGCCAGCAGCGAGACCAGCGGGTAGGACGCGGTGGCGCCGCTGATCGTGATCGTGGTCGTCGCGGACGCGGCTGCAGGCGCCGCCACTCCGAGCACGCCGGCCACCATGAGAGCGGCGGAGATACGGCGGATGCGAGTCATGTAGACAGATGCTCCCTCTGTTTTTGACAAATTGTTGACATTGGGGTCCGCCGAAAATAGCATATCCCCATAGACTTGATCGGCATTAGTCAGTTTGTTGGTTTGATCGGAAAGGCTGGGAACCCCGGGGGAGCCGAACAGGCCTCCCGACGCACTCCGAGCCTCTCGACCCCACTCATGCAAACGAACGAGCCGACGCACCTAGAACACTCACACGATCGGAAAGGTTCGCAACTTTCCGGCTCTCTGCGAGATTGCACTCTGTGATGAGCGATACGAACGAGCCATCTCCCTCCCCCGGCGCCAGACCGCCGCGTGCTCCGCGGCGTGGACTTCCCTCGCCGCGGGTGACAGGCGCACTGGCTGCGGGCATGCTCGCGCTCGGCGTCGGCATCGGCGCGGCGATCGGGCCCGCGCCGGAAAGCTCGCTTGCAGGCGTGGACGGAAGCGTGCCCGCGGTGATCGCGACGCTGCGAGCGCGCGAGCAGGCGCAGCAGCAGGCTCTGGCCAAGGCCAATGCGGCCGCAGCTGCCGAGCAAGCCGAAGCGGAAGCGCAGGCCGCTTCGCAAAGGCGTGCGCGCAGGCGCCGCAAACGGCTCAAAGCCACCTCGAGCACGGGCACCGCCTCGGAGTCGCAGACGCCGAGTGCCGAAACGACGGCGCCCTCGGCCAAATCCAAAGCCACCACCCCCAAGAAGACCCTCCCGCAGATCGGCAGCGTGTGGCTGATCGAGCTCGCGGGCGGCAGCTTCGCCGAAGCCGCCGCTCAGCCGTCGGCGGCCGCTTACATCGACGGCCAGGCAGTCGCGCAGGGCACGCTGCTCGGGGAATGGTCGGCGGTTGACGCGAACGCGTTCGCCGCAGAGGCCACGCTGGCCGAACCGGTCGCCGAAGGCGCCACGCCACCGCTGCTGCACACGGTGGTCCAGCCCGCCTGCCCCGAAGGCGCCGCAGGGGCGTCATGTGCAGCGGGCGCCGGAGAGCTGACGGCCGCCGACGAATTCCTGAAGGCCACGCTCGCGCAGATCACCGGCACCGCCGCCTATCGCGAACACGGGCTGGTGGTGATCACATTCGCCACCGTCGGTCTCGCCTCCCAGCAGGGCCTGCCGGCCGGGGCGTCGACGTCGACGCTGACCTACCGCCCGCCCGCCGGCGTGCTGCTGCTCTCGCCGTTCGTGCGCGCCGGTGCGCGCTCGGCCACGGCGTTCAACCCAACTTCACCCAGGCAGAGCCTCGAAACGCTTCTGCGCTGAGGAAGACCCATCAACACCATCGAACGGAGAACCCCGTTGCACGCAACTGACGCTGCCCACCGAAAGGCCATGGTCTGGCTAACCGCGATAGTGGGCTCTCTCTTCCTGCTGCTCGCGACACCAGCCCTGAGCCACGCCGAAGAATCCAACCCCAACAACTACTCCTGTCTGGGAGGGCTCGCCCCGGGCACGCCCGAACCGGGCAGTGAAGAACAGCAGGTCAACTACACCTTCTACTGCGACGGGCCGATCACCGGATACCAGCTGCAGGCCCAGGTTCCGGTGACCGGGATCTCCAGCCCGCCGATCGTCTCCAAGAACAGGATCGCGCTGACCGACACCTTCTCCTGCTCAGGCGAAGTGCCCGGCTACGCGCTGAACTGCGTGGGGGCCACAAAGGAAGGCTACGAGAACATCACCGGCCAGTTCTCGATCGGCAACAAGATCTGCAGGGAGCCGCGAGTCGACACGCTGCTGACGGTCACATACGCGTATCTGGAAAAAGGCGTGGTGACCCAGGCGATATCTGGCCCGTTCGACCTGGGCCGCCCCAAAGGCTGCCCGCCGGACGCCTACTCGGGCTCAACGCGGCTCGAACCCAAACCGCTTCGGGTCGGAAGCAAACACAAGCACAAAAAGCCCAGCAAGAAAGCCAAAAAGGCCAGGGCCAGGAGGTAAGGGCCGCCTCGCAGGCCCGGGAGTCGAGATCGACAGGGGGCGGCGCGCGACGCCGCCCCCGCCCGCACGGCGGGCGGGCTAGAGCATGCTGTTGGTCATGCGCTCGACCTCGGCTATCGAGGTGAGTCCCTCACGGACCTTCGCCAGGCCGTCGTCGCGCAGTCGCAGCATCCCTTCCTCGGTCGCCACAGCGACCATCTCATCCACGGATGCCCGCTCCAGGATCAGCGCGCGGATGCGCTCGCTCACCGACATGACCTCATACAGGCCGACACGGCCCCGGTAGCCGGAGTTCGAGCAGCGCGAGCAGCCGACGGGCTCAAACGGTTCGGCGCCGCTGAGGCCGTGCTCGGCGAGCACCGCCTCGGAGACCTTCTGCGGGCGCTTGCAGTGGTTGCAGAGCATCCTGACCAGGCGCTGGGCGACGATGCAGTCAACGGCGGAGGAGACCAGGAACGGCTCGATGCCCATGTCGATCAGTCGACCAAGCGCGCTGGGGGCGTCGCGCGTGTGTAGCGTGGAGAGCACGAGGTGGCCGGTCAGCGCGGCCTCGACGGCGATGTGGGCGGTCTCCTTGTCGCGGATCTCCCCGACCATGATCACGTCGGGGTCGGCGCGCAGCATCGAGCGCAGGCCGACGTCGAAGGTGATGCCCGCCTTGGGGGCGATCTGCATCTGCTTGATGCCGGGGATCCGCTGCTCGACGGGATCCTCGATCGTGAGGATGCTGCGCTCGCCGTCGTTGAGGACGTGCAGGGCCGCGTAGAGGGTCGTGGACTTGCCCGACCCCGTGGGCCCGGTGACGAGCACCGCACCGTTGGGCCGCTGGATCGCATGCTCGAAGCGATCGCGCTCGGCGGTGGGCATCCCCAGCACGCCAAGGTCCTCCACGATGGCACCGCGATCCATGATGCGCATGACGGTTCCCTCGCCGTAGACGAGGGGAAGGGTCACGACGCGGATGTCGACGCGGCGCCCGTCGACGGTGAGCGCGAAGCGGCCGTCCTGAGGGACGCGCTTCTCGGAGATGTCAAGTTCGGCCATGATCTTGATGCGCGAGACGACACCGGCCGCCATCCGGCGCTTGATCGTCGCGGCGGGGGTGAGAACGCCGTCCACGCGGAACAGCACGCGCGTGTCCCCCTCCTCGGGGTTGACGTGGATGTCTGAGGCCCCCTGCTCGATCGCCTGCGCGACGATCGAGTGCACGAGCTTGATGATCGGCGCATCCTTGTCGGCCTCGTCGACCCTAAGGTCGTCGGCCTCCTCGTCCTCGTCGACGATGTCCTCGATCGAATCGTCCATCCTGACCAGGCGGGCGAGGAGCAGGTTGAGGTCCTCGACGGACGCGGCGGCGGGCCTGATCCGGCGGCCGGTCATCATCCCGACGTCGTCGATGGTCAGGATGTTCGTGGGGTTGGCCATCGCCAGCACGAGCGCGCCGTCGTCGGTGTAGCCGACGGGCACCGCCTGGTAGCGCTTGGCGGTGTCGGCGCTGATCAGGTTGACCGCTCCCATGTCCAGGTCGTAGACCGCCAGGTCGACGAAATCCAGCCCGAAGCGCTCGGCGACGACCCTGGCGAGCTGGTCGTGACGCAGGACGCCCCGTTCGACCAGCACGATGCCGGTGGGGCGGCCCTGCTCGCGCGCCGCCTCGACGGCCTCCTCGATCGTCGCGAGGTCGGCGAACCCGAGATCGACTGCGACCTCGCCGATCATGCGGGTGGAGCGCCCGGGGTTCTTGGGCGGGTAGAGGCCCTTCTTGTCGGAGCCGCCCGGCGACTCCTCATGCTCCTCCGGCGGGGCCGTGGCGCCCTTGCGCGCGGAGCCGCCGCCCGGCGGCGCTACATCAGCGGCCTTGCGCGCAGGCTCCGTCGCCGCCTGCTCTGGGTCAGGCGCGGCGTCCTGCGGGGCGGCTGTGTTCTCGCCCTCGGCGCGCGCTGGATCGGGCAGGGGCGAGCGACCGTGCGCGAGAGTTGGCGTGGCGGTGTCGGCCATCACCTGTGTATCGGCAGAGACAATAGCCCGCTTGACCGCTTCGCTGCGGTGCTTTACGGGTCTCTACTGCGGGAATCCCGGGCCGTGCTCGAACGCCCCCTTAACCTGGGCGTCCAGGGCGTTGATGCGGTAGAGCGCCACAGCCTCCGCCGAGGCGAACCGCCTGCCGCTTGCCGTATCTGGCCCATGGTGCATGAGCACGCAGTGCTCCAGCGCGAGCCGGCGCTCGTCATCCAGCGTGGAGGACGCGTGGGAGGCGATCAGCCGCAGGCCAAGCTCGACGTGCCCGAGCAGCTTGCCCGCCTGGCTGCGCACGACCTCGGCCCCGTAGAGGAACTCGCCCGTCTTGCCGAGGTCGTGCACCAGCGCGGCGCAGATCAGCAGGTCGCGGTCCAGGCGCGGGTGCAACGTGCACAGCTCCAGCGCGAGCGTGCCCACCGCGACGGTGTGCTCGAGCAGCCCGCCCAAATATGCGTGGTGGCCCGACGCAACCCGCCCCTGGCGCGGCGCGGTCGCGTCCGGCCCGCTTGGCGAAGGCTGTGAGGCCGGCGGGGAGCAGGGGGCGCGGCGGATCTCCGCACGCAGCTCCTCGTCGGCGAGGAGCCGCGAGAGCAGCCCCGACAGGCCCGGGTCGTAGACCTCGCGGGCGAGGTGCTCGAAGAACCCTTCGAGCTCGTCGAGGTCGCGATAGGCGACCGGCAGGAAGCTCGTGGGATCGGCCTCGGAGTCCTCGGCGCGCGCGATCGTGCGCACGCCGATCTGCAGCTCCTCGCGAAAGCGCTCCACGCGGCCGTGCACGCGCACGAGGTCGCCACGCTCGAAGCGCGACGCGAGCAGGTCGGCGTCGCGAAACGCTCGCGCGCGGATCGAGCCGCTGTGATCGCGCAGCTCGAGAGTCAGGTAGGGGCTGCCCGTGCGCGAGATCTGGCGCTCCTTGCGGGTGCACGCGAACACGCCGTCCACCTCCTGCTCGGGCCTCAGCGCGGCCACGGTCTGGCGCTGGGCGTCCGTTCGGTTCTCCAGGGCGGGCATATCCCCATGATGTACGGTGGTCCGGATGCAGCCCCTCATCTGGGATCGCCGCCCCGACGGCCTGCGGGCGCCGGCGATGGTGTGCGCATTCAAGGGCTGGAACGACGCCGGCGACGCGGCATCCAGCGCACTGTCGTTCATGGCCACGAGCCTCCACGCGGCGCGCTTCGCACGGCTCGATCCGGAGGATTTCTATGACTTTCAGGCCAACCGGCCCCAGATCCGCCTGGGCTCGGGCGAGCAGCGCGAGCTCGAGTGGCCGACGGTGGAGATCTTCGAGGCGCGCGCGCCTCGCGCGCCGCGGGACCTGGTGCTCGTGCAGGGCTTCGAGCCATCGATGCGCTGGAGGACCCTCACGGCCAACCTGATCGACCTGGCCGAGGCGCTGGGCGTTCAGCTGGTGGTAACTCTGGGGTCGCTGCTCGGCGACGTGCCGCACACGCGGCCGGTGTCGATGACCGGGCACGCCTCCGACGGGGCGCTGCTCGAGCGCCTTGGCATCCAGTCCTCCCCGTATGAGGGCCCGACAGGAATCGTCGGCGTGCTGCACGCCGCATGCGCACAGGCCGGGTTGCCCTCGGCGAGCCTGTGGGCCGCGGTGCCGCACTACGTCGCAGCCGCGACCAACCCGAAGGCGGCGCTGGCGCTGCTGCGCCGGGTGGAAAGCCTGATCGGCATCTCCGTGGACGTCTCGGAGCTGGAGTCCGCCGCGACCGACTACGAACGCCAGGTCGGCCTTGCGGTGGCGAGCGACCCCGATATCCAGGCGTTCGTGGAACGCCTGGAGAGCGCCGCCGACAGCGAGGGCGGAGAGTCGCCCACGGACGTTCCATCGGGCGACATGCTTGCTCGCGAATTCCAGCGCTTCCTGCGCCAGCGCGGCCCCGAGAGCAAGTAGCGCGCTACCGCTCCGCGGCCGGGCAGACGATGCGGTAGTCGCAGATCGAGCAGGCGCTCTGGGAGGGGGTCGGCTCGAAGGCCTGCGCGAGGATCCCCTCGCCGGCCTCCAGCACGATCTCCTTGACGGCCTCCTCGCCGCGCTCGCTTACGGGCACCGGCACCTTGAGATCGTCGAGCACGTAGTAGTAGGCCTGGCGCGAGGACTCCAGCTGCCAGTCCTCGCGCGCGGCCAGCGCGTAGAGGGACAGCTGGATGTCATCGCGCAGCTGCTCGACGGTCTTCGGCCTTGATGTCTTGTAGTCGATCAGCTCGTAGTGCTCGCGCGAACCCGATGCGAGCCGGTCGACCCGGTCCACGCGCCCGCGCAGGTGATGGGGGCCGAGGCGGAATGAGAAGGCGCGCTCGAACCACACCGGCTCGGAGTCGTCGTGTGCGAGCCGTGCCGCATAGGTGCGCAGCGCGGACCTGGCCTTCTCCAGCAGCTCGAGCTCCTGCGGCTGCTCGGCTCCGAAGCCGCTGCGGCGCCAGCCGGCGTCGAGCAGCGCGAGCATCTGCTCGAGCGTCTCGCCGCCTTCGGTGTGGAAGCGCTCGAGCACCTGGTGCACGACGATGCCGAACCGCTGATGGACGGTCTGCTCGGTCGGAATGCGCAGTACCCGGGCGAACTTGTAGCGAAGGGGACAGCTGCGGTAGGTCTGGATATCCGAGGCCGACAGCGCCAGGCCGACGCCCTTGCGCGGCAGGAACGGGCCGAGCGAGTGCTCCTCGCGGGGTGCCAGCGCCTGGGCACGCGCGCGGTCGTCACCGTGCGCTCCCAGCAGGGACTCATCCAGCGTCGAGGTCTGGAAGATCTCGCGCTGCAGCGGGGTGGCGGCGGCGAGCAGGCGGATGTTGATGTCCTCCAGCGCTTCCTGGGGCCCCTGGCCCTCGCTGCGCTGCAGCAGCGCCGAGAGCTTGAGCAGCTCCAGGTAGCGCACGACCCCGTGAGAGACGTCCAGCTCGGTGTCGAGCCGCAGCTCCCCCAGGCGCCCGCCGATGCGCGCGACGCCGGCGAGCACCTCCTCGCGCAGCCTCGCAAACGCGTCCAGCAGCCCGTCGCGCTCATGCTCTCCCGGCGCGGGCCCCGCCCCCTCTGCGCGCCCCTCCTGCTCCTCGGTCCCCTCCGCCGCCGCGAGCTCGATCGCGGGCTCCCAGCCGCTGTCGGGAGCGACCGTCGCGAGATGTCGCGCCAGCGCGCGCGCGCCGGCGCCGGGGCTCTCGCGCGCGAACTCGACGGCGAGCGCGTGCAGGCGCTCCAGGCTCGCGCTCTGCTCGGCAGCGTCCTGGGGCGCGAGCAGGGGCCGCCCGCGCATCCCCACACGATCGATCAGACGGCCGATGAACACGTCCGGGCCGACGGTGTCGAGCTCCGCGGCGGCGCTCCTGTGGAGCGTCATGAAGCGCTGGATCCGCTCACGGGCCTCGGGCGGCACCTGGGGCGCCTCGGTGGCCGCGGCGAGGCCGAGCACGAGGTCCAGCTTCCTGCGCCTGGCGACCTGGATCACGCGCGCCAGGTCGACCTGGCGCAGCTCGATCGGCGGCCGCGCCAGGGCGCGCACCACCGCCGCCGCGTCCTGCGGGTCCACCAGCAGCCGCACCCACGCGAGCACATCGCGCACCTCCGCCCGCTTCAGGAACGAGGTCCCTGCGCCCGCGGCCCGTCCGCCGTCGTGCGGGGCAGGCGCGATCCTGGAGGCGGACACATACGAAGGATACGCGGGCAGCGGCTCGCGGCCTGGCTAGGCTCTGGGTGTGGAGTTGATCGATTGGGGCGCGGCCCAGCGGATTGGAGAGCTGGTCGCCGGCTCGCCGCCGCCGGGCGGCGTCAGCGCCGTCGCCGTGGAGCCCCTGGCCCACGACTTCGCGCGCCGCGTGGCCGAGTACAGCGGGCTCGCCATCCCAGCTGCGCTGCCGCCGCTGGAGGCGGTTGACCGCCCGGCGTGGATCGCCGCGAACCTGAACTCGATGCGGCCGCTGATCACCCCTCTCGCCGAGCGCGTCGGGGAGGGGGCGGGCCCGCTGGCGGGGCCGATGCGCGCAGTGTCGGGGATGATGCTGGGCGCACAGGTGGGCGCGCTCACCGGCGTTCTCTCCCAGCGCGTGCTCGGGCAGTACGACCTCGCCCTGCTCGACGGCTCGGTGCCGCCCCGCCTGCTGCTGGTGGCGCCCAACCTGGCGCAGGCGGCGCGCAACCTGGGCGTGGACCGCGACGAGCTGGTGCTGTGGGTGACGATCCACGAGATCACCCACGCGGTGCAGTTCTCCGGCGCGCCATGGCTGCGGGAGTATCTGGGCGGGCTGCTCAGGGAGCTGATCGACGGGCTGCAGGTGACGGTCGCCGGCACCGGCTCGCTGCCGCGCAGGCTTCCCAGCCTCCCGGACCCGGCGGATCTGAGGGCGATGGTGGAGAAGGCGCGCCGGGGCGAGCTGATGCGCCTGACGCTCGGCGAGGACCGTTGGAAGCTCGTCGAGCAGATGCAGAGCGCAATGTCGCTGATCGAGGGTCACGCCGAGCACACCATGGATGCCATCGGGGCAGAAGTGATCCCGGACCTGCCGCGCCTGCGCGCCGCGATGAACCGCCGCCGCCAGCACCGCGGGCTCCCGTGGCGCGTCCTGGAGCGGCTGCTGGGGCTCGAGCTGAAGCTCCGCCAGTACGAGGCGGGCAAGCGCTTCTGCGACGCCGTCGTGGCCGCAGGCGGCCCCGAGACGCTCGCCCGGGCGTGGAGCGGCTCCGACGCGCTCCCGGACGCCGCAGAGCTCGAGAACCCCTCCCGCTGGATCGAGCGGATCAGCCCGCCGATCGCCGGGAAGCTCGCGCGGTAGGCCGCGCGGGCCTAAGGCCTTGGCGGGCAGATGCCCGCCGCCGCTGGCGTGAGCTTGGCGCACCCCTAGGGACCGTCTGCGGTGCTCGCGTCGAGCAGGAGCCCTGGCGGAACCGCATGCAGCCCTGCCGAACATGCGCTCGTACGCTCCCTTCCGTCGCTTGTACGGGGGCTTGGTTCTTGCCTCACGCCACGCCGAACGCATGTTCCGCCTGTTACAAGCTTCCGATGCGGATCGCGCCTGGTTACAACCGTTTCACCAGCTGATAGGATCGCGGTGTAACGAACTCTCCCCGGCGGGTTACAAACGTGTGTTCGCATAAGCCCAACGCGACGAGCAACTGCTCAGCACATAGATAGACAACGATTCCTCGCCAGAGCGAGACGAGAAAGAGGAGACAACCTCCAAATGCCCACCGTAAGCACAGCTTCAGCCAAAGCGACGAAACCGAGGGCCAAAGCCAAAGCGGCCCGCAAACCGGCCGCACGCAAAGCGACGGCGACGCGCAAAGCAACGACACCGCGCGCCCGCGCAGCGACGCGCCCGGCCACCAGCTCCAAGAGCACGCAGGCCAAGGCGGCCCGTACGCGCGCCCTGCACCAGACCGAGGCCGCGGTCAAACAGACCCAGAACGCCACCCGCGACACCGCTCAGGTCGTCGGCGACTACGCCGAGCGCGCAGTGCTGATCCCGGTCGGCGCCGACCTGATCGCCCGTGAACGTGTCGTCTCGACGGTCACCGGCGCGCTCTCGACCTACTCATCCAGCTCCAAGACCCAGCAGCAGCTGCGCCGCTTCGAGCGCCGCGGCGCCACGGCTCGCAACCGCCTCGAGCGCGAGGTGCGCAAAGCGCGCGTTCGCGTCGAGCGCGAACTGCGTCAGCGTCGTCGCGTGATCGAGAGCACCGTCAGCGACATCGAAGTGCGTCGCGACGCGATCACAAAGAACGCAACCGAGATCCCGGCCCGCGTGCCCGAGCTCGCCACGAAGGTCCAGGAGCGCATCCTCAGCCTGGTCTGATCCTCAGTCAACTTCCCCCGCCCGGCACGGAGAGGCCGGGGCGCCGCCTGACAGGCGGCCATCGGGTGAGTCTGCCGGCCTCATATCCCGCCGGCAGTAGTAGCACCCTCTCCTCCCTCGACCCGCGGGCGGCCCCCACCGCCCGCGGGTCATTTTTTGGCCCGCGCGAGACCGGCGAGCCACGGCTCGCGGTCCGGGGTTTGCCACAATGGGGCCCATGGTCGAGGAATCGAAGATCCGCAGCGCCCTCGAGGTCGTGATCGACCCCGAGCTGCACCGCTCGATAGTGGAGCTCGACATGGTTCGCTCGGTCGACGTCAGCGCCAACGGCGTGGTCGACGTGACCGTCTCCCTGACCACTCCCGGCTGTCCGATCAAGGGACATTTCCAGAACGGCGTCACTCAGGCCGTCGCCGCCCTTGAGGGCGTGACGCACGTCAACGTGTACTTCGACGTGCTCAGCGACGAGCAGAAGGGCGCACTGCAGCAGAAGCTCGGCCGCGGCAGCCTGCCGGCGGGCGCGCTCGCGCAGGTCGCCAACGTCGTGTGCGTCGGCTCGGGCAAGGGAGGCGTCGGGAAGTCCACGCTGACGGCCAACCTCGCCGCCGCGCTGGCGGCCGAGGGCAAGCGGGTCGGGGTGCTCGACGCCGATGTGTGGGGATACTCGATCCCGCGCATGTTCGGCCTTGGCGCCACCCGCCCCGAGGTCTCCGCGGAGCGCAAGATCATCCCTCTGCAGGCGCACGGCGTGAAGATCATGTCGATCGGTTTCTTCGTGGAGGAGGACGCGGCGGTCGTTTGGCGCGGCCCGATGCTGCACAAGGCGCTCACGCAGTTCCTGCAGGACGTCGAATGGGGCGCTCTGGACTACCTGCTCGTCGATCTGCCGCCCGGCACGGGCGATGTGTCGATGACGCTCGCGCAGCTGCTTCCGCAGGCGAGGTTCCTGATCGTCACGACACCTCAGGCCACGGCGCAGAAGGTCGCGCGACGCTCCGCGCAGATGGCGAGCAAGGTGGACCTGGAGATCGCCGGGGTGATCGAGAACATGTCCGGCTTCACGACGCCCGGCGGCGAGCGCTTTGCGATCTTCGGCGAGGGCGGCGGCAAGGAGCTCGCGGACGAGCTCGACGTCCCCCTGCTGGGCAACGTTCCGCTCACCATGCCCCTGCGCGAGCAGGCCGACCGCGGGATCCCGCTGATGATCGAAGACCCCTCCGATCCCGCCGCGCAGGCGATCCACCAGGCGGCGCGGGGGCTGATAGCGATGTCTCCACTGCCGCTGCCCACACTTCCCCTCGTGGAGGTTCTCGGCGCGCCGGCGCCGCCGCCGAGCGCTAAACCCGTGGGCATGTCCCTGCCGATGGCCTGAGCACAGGGCCCTCGCGCCGCAGGACATGCCCGTTCCGCGCCGCGGGCCCATGTGCCCCGGCACGAGCCTCGTGAACGGGTGTTCACCCCGCCGCGGGGCCGCTTGACAAGCGCTCACCACCTGGGAGGATCGTTTTCAAATGCCAGTTCAGGATCAGGAGGAGGAGGAGCAGGACGACCGGCCGCAGGAGGTCCTGCAGGACGAGCAGGGCGGCGACGGCGCCGTCGAATTCGACGAACGCCGCGCCAAGATGGAGCGGCTGCGCGCCGAAGGAGTGGACCCCTACCCGGCGGTCAGCCTGTGGGGGACGCGCACGCGCATCGCGGACGTGCTCGCCGCACACGACCCCTCGCAGCTGGCGCCGGGCGAACACAGCGAGCTGACCTACCAGATCGCCGGACGGCTCATCTCCAGGCGGGGGCACGGCAAGACAGCTTTCCTGGACCTGCGCGACCTGTCGGGGACGATCCAGGTGGTCGTGCGCGCCGAGGCCATCGGCGAGGAGGCGGCCGAGCGCATCCTCGGGTTCGACATCGGCGACATCCTGGGCGTGAAGGGTTGCATCTATGTGACCCAGAGAGGCCAGCTCGCGCTGGCGGTGAAGGAGTGCACGCTGCTGACCAAGACGCTGCGGCCGCCCCCGGACAAGCACCACGGCCTCGGGGACACGGGCACGCGCTACCGCTACCGCGAGCTCGATCTGCTCGCCAACGAGAGCACGCGCGAGCTGTTCATCACCCGCAACAGGATCATCCTGGCGATCCGCGAATGGCTCGCCGAACGCAACTTCGTGGAGATCGAAACCCCGGCGCTGCAGTCGCTGGCGGGCGGCGCCGGGTCCAGGCCGTTCACCACCCACCACAACGCGCTGGACCGCGACCTGTACCTGCGGATCTCCGTCGAGCTGTTCCTGAACCGCTGCATCGTCGGCGGCATGGAGAACGTCTATGACATGGGCAAGGTCTTCCGCAACGAGGGCATCTCCCCCAAGCACAGCCCCGAGTTCACGATCATCGAGTTCATGTGCGCTTACTCCGACTACAACGACGTGGCAACGGTCACCGAAGAAATGTTCCGCGACGTTGCGCAGAAGGCGCTTGGAAGAACGCTCATCAAACGGGGCGGCGAGGACATCGACCTGGCCAAGCCGTGGAGGCGCGTGACGATGCGCGAGCTGATCCTCGAGCGCTTCGGCCTTGACTTCATGGAGTCCACGCGCGACGAGCTCGCCGAGGTGCTCGACGAGCCGGTCGACGCGGCCGCCACGTGGGCCGAGGTCGTGGCCGACATCTACTCGGAGAAAATCGAGTCGACGATCAATCAGCCCACGCACGTCTTCGACTTTCCGCTGGAGCCCTTCCCGATAACCAAGCGCCATTCGGTGCACGCCGAGCTGGGCGAGCACTTCGACGCGGTCATCGGGGGCATCGAGCTGGTCAGCGGCGACACCGAGCTAAACGATCCAGTGGACCAGTGGCAGCGGTTCGTCGATCAGCGCAAGCGCCGCATGATCGACGACGCCGACGTGCCGCACCCCAACGACGAGGAATACGCGCGAGCCATCGAGTACGGCTACTCGCCGACCGCCGGCGGCGGCATGGGTGTGGACCGCCTCGTGATGATCCTCACCGAACGCGACACGTTGCGCGAGGTGATCCCCTTCCCGATCGTGCGGGAGCTCAAATGAGCTCAAAGCTGGGCCTGGACCAGGGCGTGGTCGCAGCGTGCCGCGCCGCCGCCAGGCAGATCGCAGAGGGCGCCAGCGAGCAGATCGCCGGCCGCACGACCGTCTCGGTGGAGCGGAGCGTGACGCGGCTGCTGGGTGTCGACGGCGCCGACGAGCTGGAGGTCCCCCTTCCCAACGTGCTCGTCGACCATGTCGCCGGCGCGGGCGGGCTCGGTCGCGGGATAGCCCACTGGCTGGGCAACGCCATGATCCAGACCGGGCGCTCCCCGCAGCAGATCGCCGAGGCGGTGAGCGCCGGCGAGCTGGTCCTGGCGGACCTGCCGGTGGCCGAGGAGCCGGCGATCCGCGATCGCGTGCTCGAGGAATGCTCGTCGCGCCTGACGGAGATCTCATCGCGCTTCGACGAGCGCCGCGCGATGCGCGAGCGCCTGGGCGACGCGCCCACGCCGCTGCGCTATGTGCTCACCGCGACGGGCGACGTGTATGAGGATGTCGTGCACGCGCGCGCCGTCGCGCAGGCGGGCGGGGACATCGTGGCGGTCATTCGCTCCACCGCACAGAGCCTGCTCGACTACGTGCCCTTCGGGCCCACCACCGAGGGCTACGGCGGGACGTTCGCCACGCAGGCCAACTTCCGCATCATGCGAGAGGCGATGGACGAGTGGTCCGAGCAGCACGGGCGCTACGTGCGCCTGTCCAGCTTCTGCTCGGGGCTGTGCATGTCCGAGATCGCCGCGATGGGCGCGTGGGAGGGCTTTGACAACATGGTCAACGACGCGCTTTACGGGATCCTCTACAGAGACATCAACGTGATGCGCGGCCTGATCGACCAGCGCGTCTCGCGCATGATCAACGGCCATTTCGGTGTTGTCATCAACACGGGCGAGGACAACTACCTGAGGACCGCCGACGCGATGGCCGCGGCCCCGTCGGTGACGGCCTCACAGTTCATCAACCACCAGCTCGCGCGCGAGTCGGGCGTGCCCGACTCGCAGATCGCGCTCGGGGACGCGTTCGAGATCGACCCGCCGGTGCGCAACAGCCTGCTCTACCAGTGGGCGCAGGCACAGCTGACGCGCGAGCTGTTCCCCGACTGCCCGGTCAAGTACATGCCACCCACGCGCCACATGGACGGCAACCTGTTCCGAACACACGCCACCGATGCGCTGTTCAACCTCGTCACCGTCGCCACCGGGCAGGGGATCCAGACGATCGGAGTTCCCACCGAGGGGATCTTCACCCCACACATCCACGATCGCGTGCTCGGGCTGCAGAACGTCGAGTATGTGTTCAACGCCGCCCACGACCTCGGCGAGGAGATCGAGTTCAAGCGCGGCGGCATCATCCAGACTAGGGCCAAGGAGGTCCTGGCGGGAGCGCACGAGCTGCTCGAGCGCATAGCTCAGACGGGCCTGTTCAAGGCGATCGAGGACGCCACCTTCGGCGACGTCAGCCGAGGACTCGCCGATGGGCGGGGCATCGAGGGCATCGTCGAGGTGCAGGAGGGCTATCTGAACCCGCTGGTCGAGCTGATGGGTCAGGCGAGCTATGCCCCATAGAGAGGTGGACCTGAGCGCGGTGGGCCCATACGCGGACCACCTGGGCGACGGGCTCGTGCAGATGAGCTTCACCCTGCCCGTGCCCTACTCGCTGGCGGCCAGGAGAGCCGCACTGGAGCTCGCAGGTGCGATCGGCTTCCAGGAGCCCGAGGTGGTGCACTACGAGGAGCTGACGGCCGGCTACACCTACTTCGTGATGTACGGCCGCGCCACCAGCACGGTCGACTTCACGGCCCTGGCGCAGGAGGGCTTTGACATCGAGTACATGAGCGAGGACGAGGTCGAGCGCTTCGCCGAGGCCCATCTCGGGCGCAAGGTCGTCGTCGTGGGCGCCAGCACCGGCTCGGACACCCACAGCGTGGGCATCGACGCGATGCTCAACCTCAAGGGCTACCACGGCCATCACGGGCTCGAGGGCTATCCCTGCTTCCAGACCTACAACCTCGGCAGCCAGGTGCCCAACAGTGTCCTGCTGGCTAAGGCGATCGAGGTCGGCGCGGACGCGATCCTCGTCTCGCAGACCGTCACCCAGCAGAACCTGCACGTGCAGAACCTCACCGAGCTCGTCGAGATGGTGGAGGCTGAGGGCCGGCGCAGGGACATGATCCTCGTGTGCGGCGGCCCGCGCGTGACCAACGAGCTGGCCAAGGAGCTCGGCTACGACGCCGGCTTCTCCAAAGGCACCTACCCACACCATCTCGCGACGTTCATCGTGCGGGAGCTCGCCGCACGGGTCTCCGCTCCCAGTTGAGCCCACCGCTGCTCAGCGACCTGACCGCATCGGCGCCGCGCGTCGCGCTGGTGGGCCTCGCGAAGAATACGGGCAAGACCGTGGCGCTGGCGGCGTTGCTGGGCGAGCTCGCGCGTGCCGGGCGCACCGTCGGCGTGACGTCGGTCGGCCGCGACGGCGAGGAGCACGACGTGATCGACTTCCGGATCGTCAAGCCGCGCGTCGAGCTCACAGCGGGCAGCCTCGTTGCCACAACCGACAGCCTGCTGGGAGCGAGCGGCATCCCGAGCGAGCTGCTCGCGCGGACCGGTGTGCGAACGCCCCTCGGAGAGGTTCTGATCGCCCGCCTGAAGGGCTCCGGGGCACTGGAAGTGGCCGGCCCGAGCGCTGCCTCGGAGGTGCGCGAAGTCAGCGACGCGATGCTCTCCTTCGGCGCCGAGCAGGTCCTGATCGACGGCGCCATCGACAGGCGCGCCGCCTCCTCGCCCGACGTCGCCGACGCCCTCGTGATGTCCACCGGCGCCATCCTCAGCGAGAGCCTGGAGGAGGTCGTCGCACGGACCGCCGAGGCGGTCGAGCTGGTGCGACTGCCGATGCTCTCCGCCGAAGCTCACACCGAGGCGAAGATCCGCGCGCTCGCCGACAACAGCGATCCGGGCTCCGGGCTGGTGATCTCAGAGGACGCGGATGAGTTTTTCGCACTGCCCGCCCGATTTGTCCTGACGGCCGAGCCGGCCGCCATCGACAGCCTCCTGCGCGAGCGCGCCGCGCCGCGCTGGCTGCTCGTGGCTGGCGCGCTGCCCGAGGCCTTCCTCGCCGGTCTCGTGCCGTACCTCAGGCGCGGCGGCGGGCCGCTGACCGTACTCGTGTCGGACCCGACGCGCGTCTTCATCTCCGAGCGAAACGCCGGCTACTACGCGCGCGCGGGCGTCTCCATCCAGACACTCAAGCGCATCGACCTGCGCGCGATGACGGTCAACCCGGTGGCGCCGCAATCGCACAGCTTCGACTCTGCGCAGCTGCGCGCTCTGCTCGCGCAGGCGGTCGGCGACCTCGAGATCTTCGACGTGATGCACCCCTCCTACACCGCCGCCGCGGGGCTCGGAGCCCCGCAGGGGGTGGTCGGCTAGGAGCCCACGCGCTTGCTCTCGCGAGCCGGCTCGTGGCGGCGCGTCGCGGCGGTGCGGGCGGCGCCGCGCGCGACGCGGCTGCGCCGGATGCGCGCCTCGGACGCGTGGGGCACCCGCACCTCCGCGGCGCGGACGTGCGGAGCCGCCTGGCTCGCCGGCGAGTGGATCGCGTCCCCTGCGCCGCCGCGCCGCGTAAGCGCCGCGACCAGCCCCGCGAACGTGCGCGGACCGCGCGCCTGAAGGCCCGCGGCACGCAGATCGCGCTGACGCTCTCCCGCGAGCTGCATTGCTATGTGGCTGTTGGTGACCATGGGATCACTCTCGCGCGTTCCGCTCGATGTGCTAACACATTTAGACTGAGCTAAATGGTTAGCGACGGCTGACGTGACGGCCGATGCTCAGCACGAGCCCAAGATGAGCCCAGCATGATCCTTGCCCACTTCCACACCGAGGCCCTCACCCGGGTGCGCTTTGCGATCTCTCCCATGTTCGAGACGATCCGCAGCATCCACACGCTGGACGATCCGGCGGGCAGCGCGCTGCACCTGCCGTGGGCCGACCGGGCGCGGGCGCGTGTGGCGAGCGCCGGGCTCGATCTCTCCCCGCTGATCGCCCTGCAGAGCTCCGAGACCTACAACCCGGACTTCGTCAACCCGCCGCCGGGCAGCCCGCTCGTGGACTTCGAGGAGGAGCTGGCGGTCATGCTCGCCACGCCCTCTGCGCAGATCCGCGCAGAGGTCGCCGGCGCCTACGCTGACGCTCCCCTGCCGGCGGTGCTCGAGCCCTTCATCGAGAACCCGCGCCGCGCGATCGGCCGGCTGGCCGAGCTGATGCGTGACTACTGGGAGCTGTGCATCGCCGGGGATTGGCCCCGCATCCGCTCGCTGCTCGAGCACGACGTCCTCTACCGCGCGCGCCAGATCGCCGACGGCGGCACGCAGCGGCTGTTCGCGGACCTCGATCCAGCGGTCGACTGGCACGAGGGCGTCCTGCGCATCGAGTGCGGCAGCACCTGCGACGCCGACCTGGATCTGGACGGGCGCGGCCTGCTGCTCGTGCCGAGCGTCTTCGTCTGGCCGAAGGTCACGATCGTCACGGCCGAGCCGTGGCAGCCGGCGCTGGCCTACCCTGCTCGGGGCATCGGCATGCTCTGGAGCCCCGAGCGCACGGCGCCACCGGACGCCCTGGAGCGCCTGTTGGGAAGGACGCGGGCAACGCTGCTGGTAGCACTCGACTCGCCGCGCTCGACCACCGAGCTGGCCGGCGCCCTCGGGGTCACCCCCGGTGGGGTATCCCAGCATCTCGCGGTTCTCCGCGACGCAGGGCTCATCTGCGGGCGGCGGGTGGCGCGCTCGGTGCTCTACATGCGCTCCGCCGAGGGCGACGCCCTCGTGGGCGCCGCCGGTGCCGAGGCGCGGCCCGAGCAGGACCCGGAGCCGCTCGCTGCGGCCGCTCTCAGCTAGAGGGCCGTGCGTCCCCGACTCCGGCGCGCGCGTTCAGCGCCCTGCGGCGAAGTAGTCGGCGTTGATCTGGGAGTACTTCTGCCACTCGTCGGGCAGCTGGTCCTCGGCGAAGCACGCGTCCACCGGGCAGGCCTCGACACACGCGTCGCAGTCAATGCACTCCTCGGGGTCGATGTAGAGCATCTCGGCCGCGTCATATCCGGGCTCGTCGGGGGTCGGGTGGATGCAGTCCACCGGACAGACCTCGACACAGGAGTTGTCCTTTGTGCCAATGCACGGCTCGGCGATCACGTAGGCCATTCGCTTCTTTCTTTGGGTCGTTTTGCGGGGGGTCCCCCAGGGAGACGCCATATTGTACGAACATGCTCCTGCTTACCGGCGCGACCGGGCTGGTGGGCTCCACGCTGCTCGGGCGGCTGCTCGCCCAGGGCGAGGAGGTCCGCTGCCTGGTGCGCGACCCACGCCGCCTCGGCGCGCAGCGCGTGCGCGTGCAGATAGCCCTGGGTGACCTCACCGATCCCCCCTCCTTCCGCAACGCGCTGCGGGGCGTACAGACGGTCGTGCACCTCGCCGCCTCCATCCGCGACCAGCCGCGGGGATCGATCGAGGAGCTCAACGGCATAGCCACCTGGCGAATGGTGGAGGCCGCTGAGCGCCAGGGCGTGGAGCGCTTCGTGTTCTTCTCAGCGCTCGGCGCCTCCACCCACCACCGCACGCGCTGCCTGCGCGCCAAGGCGCTCGCCGAGCAGGCCGTCAGGGAGGCGAGCCTTGACTCGATCGTCTTTGCCCCCTCCATCATCTATGCACCCGGCGACCCGTGGCTGACGCTCCTGGAACGCCTCGCCTTGCTGCCGGTGATGCCGATGTCCGGTCGCGGTCGCGCGCTGTTCCAGCCGATCTGGGCCGACGATGTGGCCGCGTGCGTGGTGGGCGCGCTCGCCAGGCCGGCGGGCCTGGCGCCGCGCTATGAGCTCGCCGGGCCCGAGACGCTCAGCCACAGGGACATCATCCGCACGCTGCTGCGTTCGCTGAACCGCAGGCGCGCGCTGGTGGGGGTGCCCACGCCGATCGTCTCGCGTTCGCTGCGGCTGCTGGAGCGCGCCGCGGGCCCGCGCGCGTTCGCCACCTGGGATGAGGCTGAGCTGATGGAGGTCGCCATGACATCCACGCGTGGGGCCGCCGACGCCGAGTCGCTGGGGGTGCACCCGCAGCCGATGGCGGCGGTGCTGGGCACGGCCTAGCTGTCGGGCGGCTAGTGCGTCGCAGCGCCCGCGATCTGTGGGCGCCTCTGCGCCCACGGGTGCGCCGCTTCAACCTGGGCGGCCAGCGCCAGCAGCCGGCCCTCTCCGGCGGGACGCCCGACGAGCTGGACCCCAAGAGGCAGGCCGTCGTCGCCCTCATAGAGCGGCAGCGAGATCCCCGGCTGGCCGCCGGCGTTGAGCACCGGCGTGAACGGCGTGAACAGGCCCGAGCGCGTGAACGTGGACAGCGGTTCCGGCGCGGCGGTATCGAGCGTCCCCAGGAGCAGCGGCCGCTCGGCCAGGGCCGGTGTCAGCAGCGCGTCGTAGGGCTCCAGGAAGGCGATCAGGTTACGTGCGTATGCCTGTAGCTGCACCGCTGCCGCCAGGCCCTGTACGACGTTCACCTGGGACATCATCGAATAGATCGCCCAGCTCATCGGCTCCATGTCCTGCGCGGTCGGCTCGCGCCCGGCGACCATGCCCGAGTAAGCGATCGACAGCGCGATGTGGCTGGAAAAGACGCCTCCGAAGAGCTCGCGCAGGCCCTCGTTCTGCCAGGGGGGATCGACCTCGACGACCTCGTGGCCGAGCGAGCGCAGCAGTGCGGCGGCGTCTGCCACGGCCTGCACACATGCCGGCTCGACGGGCGTGTCAACGGGCGGCAGCGTGCTCGCGGCGATGCGCAGCCTGCCCGGCTCGTGCGCGGCGCTCGCGGCGAAGGGCTCCGCCGGCGGCGGCGCCCACGTGGCGTCCCCGGGCTCGTAGCCGGCCAGCACGTCCAGGATCGCCGCGGTGTCGGCGACGGTGCGCGTCAGCATGCCGTCCACAACCAGCGAGGAGTCGCCCAGTTCCGGCGCGCAGGAGATGCGCCCGCGCGAGGGCTTCAGCCCGACCAGGCCGCAGCAGGCCGCGGGGATCCTGATCGACCCGCCACCGTCGTTGCCGTGCGCCACCGGCAGCATCCCCGCGGCGACCGCCGCGGCGGCCCCGCCCGAGGATCCACCGGGCGTGCGACTCAGATCCCATGGGTTGCGCGTGGGTCCGAAGATGCGCGCCTCGGTGGTGGGCAGGATGCCGTACTCCGGCAGCGTGGTGGTGCCGACGATGATGAAGCCCGCATCGCGCAGCCGGCGCGTGACGTTGTGGTCGTAGTCGGCCACGTGGCGCTCCATCAGCGAGCAGCCGTAGGTGAGCCGCATGCCGTTGACGGGACGGTTGTTCTTGATCGCCGTGGGCACGCCGGCGAACGGGCGCTCGTCGCCCGCGGAGACCTCATCGGCCGCCGCCAGAGCGCGCTCGCCGTCTATGTCCACAAACGCGTTCAGGCTCGGGTTGAGCTCCTCGATGCGCTCCAGCGAGCATTCGACCAGCTCCCTCGAGCTGATCTCCCCGCTTCGCACCATCTCCGCCAGCTCGATCGCCCCGCGAAACATCAGCTCGCCATCGGACACGGCTCCTCCTCTGCTGCTCGTGAGTGGCTCCCCGCGGGGCTGCTCTGGGAGCCCCGTCGACTGGAGCCTACCCGCGAGAGCATTCCTGCGACGATATGCCCCCTGCCCACAAGGCAGCACCCCGTCAAGCATCAAGCTCAGAAAGCGAGTGCCATGAGCGCGGTTCAGTCAGATGTGGAGGTCCAGTCCGGCCTGGAAGGCGTGGTCGCCTTCGCGACCGAGATCGCAGAGCCAGACAAAGAGGGCGGCGCGCTGCGCTACCGCGGCGTCGATATCGAGAGTCTCGTCGGCGTGGTCCCCTACGAGCAGGTGTGGGGACTGCTCGTCGACGGCCACTTCAAACCCGGCCTGCCCCCCGCCGAACCCCATGCGCTGACGGTGCGCTCCGGCGATCATCGCGTGGACGTGCAGTCGGCCCTCGCGATGCTCGCCCCCGAGTGGGGCTTCAGCGCGCTGATCGACATCACCGATGAGGAGGCGCGCGACAATCTCGCACGAGCCTCCGTCATGGCGCTCTCCTTCGTGGCGCAATCCGCGCGCGAAGCCGGCCAGCCGCCGGTACCGCAGTCGGAGATCGACCAGGGGCGCACGATCCCCGAGCGCTTCCTCATCCGCTGGAGGGGCGAGGCCAACCCCGACCACGTCAAGGCGATCGACGCCTACTGGATCTCCGCCGCCGAGCACGGCATGAACGCCTCGACGTTCACGGCCCGCGTGATCGCCTCCACCGGAGCCGATGTCGCGGCGGCGCTCTCGGGAGCGGTGGGCGCCCTTTCCGGCCCGCTGCACGGCGGCGCCCCCTCGCGCGTGCTGAAGATGCTCGCGGAAGTCGAAGAGAGCGGGGACGCCGAGCGGTGGGTCTCAGACGCGCTGGACCGCGGCGACCGCCTGATGGGCTTCGGACACCGCATCTATCGCGCCGAAGATCCGCGGGCACGGGTGCTGCGCAACACCTGCCGTGAACTGGGCTCCCCGCGCTTTGACGCGGCGGAGGCGCTGGAGAAGGCCGCGCTGGCGGAGCTGCAGGCGCGCAGGCCCGACCGGGTGCTGGCGACAAACGTGGAGTTCTGGTCGGCCGTAGTGCTGGATCTGGCCGAAGTGCCGCCGGACCTTTTCACGCCGATGTTCACCTGCGCGCGCGTGGCCGGCTGGTCGGCGCACATCCTCGAGCAGAAGCGCGAGGCCAAGCTGATCCGCCCGACCGCTAAGTACGTGGGAGCTGGCCCCCGACCCATCACCGAGGTGCAGTAGCAGGCCGCAATGGGCAAGGTGTTCGACGGGGTCGATACTCGGCTGAGCGAGTGGATCGCCGCACAGGCGCTCTTCTTCGTCGCGAGCGCGCCCCTCTCTGGCGAGGGCCACGTAAACGTCTCGCCGAAGGGCCCCATCGGGACCCTTCGCATCCTCGACGAGCACACCGCCGCTTATCTGGACATGGTGGGCAGCGGCGCCGAGACGATCGCGCACGTGCGCGAGAACGGTCGCGTGGTGATCATGCTGTGCGCCTTCTCGGGACCTCCGCGGATCGTGAGGCTGCACGGACGCGGTGAGGTCGTCCCGGCGTCGGACGCGCGCTTCGACGAGCTGCTGGAGCGGTGCGCGTTCCAGGGTGCCGGTGTGCCCGACGCGCGGCGGGCGATCGTGCTCGTGCGCATCGCGCGCGTCGCGGACTCCTGCGGCTACGGGGTCCCGCTGATGAGCTTCGAGGCACAACGGCCACACGCCGAGGCGTGGGCGCGCAAGAAGCTGCGCGTGGGCGGCCCGGCGGCGCTGCGCGAGTACCAGCGCGAGAAGAACGGCGTGAGCCTCGACGGCCTTTCCGCGGTTACGGCGCCGGCCGAGCAGAGCCCGCCCTGAGCGGCGCGCGCGCGGGAGCCATCAGGTCGTTAACGAGAGGGGGCCCCGGCGCGCTGCCGGGGCCCCCTCTGAACAGCGGTCGCGAACTGGTCTACATCATCCCCGACATGTCCGGCATGCCGCCACCGGCGCCGGCGCCTTCCTTCTCCGGGACCTCGGCGACGATCGCCTCGGTTGTGAGGATGTTCTTGGCGATCGAGGCCGCGTTCTGCAGCGCCGAGCGCGTGACCATCGCCGGGTCGATGATGCCCGCCGCGACGAGATCGACGATCTCGTTGGTGCTCGCGTTCAGGCCGTGGCCTTTCTTGGCCTTGCGCACATCGTTGACCACGACCGAGCCCTCCAGGCCCGCGTTCTCGGCCAGCTGGCGCAGCGGCTCCTCCAGGGCACGCAGCACGATGCGCGCTCCCGTGCGCTCGTCGTCCGAGCCGTCCGCAGACGCACCGTTCTCGCCGATCGAGATCGACGAGGAGGCCTGCAGCAGCGCGACGCCGCCGCCGGGAACGATGCCCTCCTCGAGCGCCGCGCGTGTGGCCTGCAGCGCGTCCTCGACGCGGTGCTTCTTCTCCTTCATCTCCGTCTCGGTCGCAGCGCCGACCTTGACCACCGCGACGCCGCCGGAGAGCTTTGCCAGGCGCTCCTGGAGCTTCTCGCGGTCGAAGTCGGAATCGGTGTTCTCGATTTCGGCTTTGATCTGGTTGATGCGGCCCTTGATCGCCGTGGCGTCACCGGCCCCATCGACGATCGTTGTCGTGTCCTTGGCGACGACCACGCGACGTGCGCGGCCGAGCTGGGAGACCTGCGTGTTCTCGAGCTTCAGGCCCATGTCCTCGGTGATGACCTCGCCGTTGGTCAGGATGGCGATGTCCTCGAGCATGCGCTTGCGGCGGTCGCCGAACCCGGGAGCCTTGACGGCAACTCCGGTGAACGTGCCACGCAGCTTGTTCACGACGAGCGTTGCGAGGGACTCGCCCTCGACGTCCTCGGCGATGATCAGCAGCGGCTTACCGCTCTGGATGACAGCCTCGAGCACCGGCAGCACGTCGCGCACCGAGCCGATCTTGGAGTTTGCGATCAGGATGTAGGGGTCCTCCAGCGTCGCCTCCATGCGGTCCTGGTCGGTGACCATGTAGGGCGAGATGTAGCCCTTGTCGAACTGCATGCCCTCGGTGAACTCGAGGTCCATGCCGAACGTCTGGCCCTCCTCGACGTTGACAACGCCGTCCTTGCCGACCTTCTCGATCGCGTCGGCGATGACGTCGCCGATCTCCTCGTCGCCGGCGGAGATCGTCGCCACGCGGGCGATCTGGTCCTTGCCGGAGACCTCCTTGGACTGCGAGGCGATGTTCTTTACGACCTCATCGACGGCCTTCTCGATGCCGCGCTTGAGCGCCAGCGGGTTGGCTCCCGCGGCGACGTTCTTCAGGCCCTGGCGTACGATCGCCTGGGCGAGCACCGTCGCCGTCGTGGTGCCGTCGCCGGCAACGTCGTTGGTGGCCGTGGCGACCTCGCGCACGAGCTGGGCGCCCTGGTTCTCGAAGACGTCCTCGACCTCGATCTCGCGGGCGATCGTCACACCGTCGTTGGTGATGGTGGGGGCGCCGAACTTCTTGTCGAGCACCACATAGCGGCCCTTGGGGCCGAGCGTGACCTTGACGGCGTTGGCGACCGCGTCGACGCCGCCCTGCAGCGCGTCGCGTGCCTCTGAGCCGTACTTCAGTTCCTTGTGAGCCATGTTCCTCAAATCTCCTTAGGACTCGATGCGGGCGAGGACGTCGGACTCGCGAAGCACGAGCAGATCCTCCCCGTCGACCTTGATCTCGGTCCCGCCGTACTTGCTGTAGAGGACCTCGTCGCCCTCCTTCACATCCAGCGGGATGCGCTTGCCGTCGTCGTCCACTTTGCCGTCGCCGACAGCCAGGACCTTGCCCTTCTGCGGCTTCTCCTTGGCGGTGTCGGGGAGCACCAGGCCACTTGCCGTGGTCTGCTCCTCCTCGATTGCCCGCACGATCAGACGATCGCCCAGGGGCTTGAGCTTCATTGGAATACCTCCATCTAGACACTGCGTCGGCGGCTCTGCACCTCCTCATGTGGGGGGAGCCGCCCCTCTTGGCACTCTCGATGCGAGAGTGCCAACTGACATGCCCAATATACACAAGATCCGGGGGCTCCCGGGCAAAGTTGGCAGTCTCGTAACAGGACTGCCAGAGTTTCCCCGGCCACTTTTGGCCGACCGGGGGCGCCGCGGGCCCGCTCTAGTTCTGGGCTCCGCCGAATCCCTTGATGGCTTCGGTCATGCCGGAGGGGTGCTCGACGATCTGGGAGAAGCGCACGACCGTCACGGTGTCGTCCACCGAGACCGACCTGCCGTAGATCTGTTCGAGGAAGTTGATCAGTTCCTCGTGGCGGCGGAACTCGGGGTTGTCGTGCTTGATGTCACGCGGGGAGAGCTCGGCGAGCCGCATCACCTCGACCTGGTCGATCACCGCGTCGAAGATCTTTTCGCGGGGCGAGTACTGATAGCCGATCGTGACCAGAACGGCCTGGTTCTTGCGGTACTTGCCCGACTTGTCGCCGAGGCGGATGGTGGCGGTCTTGCGCCCGCGCTTGAGCTCGTCGGCGAAGATCGTGGAGTAGAAGTTAAGGACCTGCATGGTGAGTCCTCAGCGGTGTCGGGGATCGGTTGAGGGCCCTTGAGCCCGCAGGGAGGCTATCGGTCTTTCTCCAGCCGGGCCACCGCGAGGGCGACCATCTCTCGCTCAGCGGAGTGGCTCAGGCTGGTCTGGGCCTCCTCAAGGCTGATCCAGCGGACCTCCTCGACCTCGTCGTCGTGGTCCTCGATGTCGCCTTCGACGTAGTCGAACAGGAAGAAGCAGACCGACTTGCCGATCGTGCGCCCATCCCTGCGGTACCAGTAGCGCGTCTCCCCGAGCTCCTCCACGGGCGTTGCCAGAACCCCCGTCTCCTCGCGCACCTCGCGCGTTGCGGCCTGGATCGCGGTCTCGCCCGGATCGACGTGCCCCTTGGGAAGCGCCAGCACACGCGAGCCGTCGGCCGCGCGGCGAGTGGGCACGATCACGACGACCTCGCGACCGCGCACGACCACGCCGCCCGCGGAGAACTCGCGCGCTTTGGAGCGCGGTGGCCGCTTAGAAGACATATTGCCTGAGCGCCTCGCGGTCGTGCACGGTCAGGCGGCCCCTGCCCTGCGAGATGACCCCGGCGCGCTCGAGCACCGCCAGGAAGCGGCTGGCGGACTCGCGCGAGGAGCCCGCCAGCTGGGCCAGGTCGGCCTGCGTGGCGGTCACGAGCACGTCCGCGGGCGCCACGCCCTCCGCGACCTCCTGATCGACCAGCTCCCCCAGCACGACGGCGACGCGGCTCTGCACGGTCTGGAAGGACTGGCGCGAGAGGCGCTCGTTGGTCTCGCGCAGGCGCCGGCCCAGGGCGATGACCATGCGTGTGGCGATACCCGGGTGTTCGCTCATCAGCCTGCGCATGTCCCCGCCCAGCACCCCCACCACGCTGGTGCGCTCGATCGCTTCGACGGTGGCGGAGCGGAGCTCGTCCTCGAACATCGCCAGCTCGCCGAAGATGTCGCCCGGGCCGAACGTGGCGAGGGTGATCGTGCGCCCGTCGCCGTGCGTGCGGATCGCGCGCATGTGCCCGTCGCGAACGACGTAGCACGTGTCGCTGGCGTCGCCCTCGCGGAACACTGCCTGGCCCGGCTCGAACTCGCGCGGCACAGCCACCTGGGCGATCCGCTCCAGATCGCCCCGCTCGAGCGTCGCGAAGGCGGGAACGCGCGCCAGGAGATCGACCATCTCCGCTGAACCAGTGGCCCCCATCGCCCACGGAATACCACACGCCCGTCGCGGAGTGTCAGCTGCGGGCGCCCGGCACAACCTGCTCCCCGCGGGTCCCGGCGACGCTATCGTCACGGCATGCTCAACCGCAGAGCCCTTCTCGCCGGTGCGCTGGCGCTCGTCTGCCTCGCGCCCGCGCAGGCGCTCGCGCGCTCCGGCAAGTCCCCTTCCTCGGCCCTCGTCACCAACCCCACGGCAGGTGAACCGACCGACAAGGGCAGCCTCCCCCAGGTGCTGCGCTCCAGGGAACTGTGGGCCACGATCGACGTCTGCGACCCGTCAGACCAGCCGGACACGGTGGGTATCCGCGGCTCGATGCCCGGCGACAAGCACCCGCACGACCGGCTGTGGATGAGCTTCCACCTGCAGTACCTGCTCAGCGGCACCACCACCTGGACCGACCTCGCCACCAGCGCTGCCACCACGGAATACATGTACGTCGGCGCAGGCAAGACCCCCGCGCGTGAGGACGGTACGAGCTTTGTGATCAAGCCCGTTCAGGGAAAGCCGGCGGTCACGCTCAGGGGGGTCGTCTACTTCCAGTGGCGGCGCAACGGCACGGTGCTGGAGACCGTCACCGAGACCACCACTCCCGGGCACCGCAGCCTCGCCGGGGCGGATCCGGCCGGCTACAGCGCCGCTACGTGTCAGATCGGCTGAACAGCCTGGGATCGTTCGTGATGATCCCGTCCACGCCCATCGCGCTCAGGCGCTCGATCATGCGGGCATCGTCCACGGTCCACACGTAGAGCTCGCCGCCGCCCTCGGCGACCGCCCGCACGAGCGCGGGCGTGACCACGCGCCAGTGCGCCATGATCGCGTCGTAGCGACCATCCAGCAGAGCGGTGCGCGCCCGGCGCGGCAGCGAGGCGCGATAGCCGGTGAGCATCGCCAGGGCCGGGATCGCCGTGAGCATGTCGGTCGTGTAGTCGCGCCGCACGCGCGGCACCGACCATCCCAGCCGGAGCTCGGGCTCGGCGGCGCGGATCTGCGCCAGACCCGCGGGAAACATGCCGCTGATCAGCGTGCGTGAGATCAGCTCCCGCTCGCGCAGAGCCTCCAGCACGCGCATCTCATAACCGGGCAGCTTGATGTCCACGTCCAGTTCCACGCCCGCGAAGCGCTCGGCGCTGAAATGCTCCAGCGCCTGCTCGAACTCCAGCGGGGGCCGTGAGCGCATGTCCTCGTAGTCGTGTGCGAGCAGCAGGCGCCCCCCTCCACCCGGGTGCTCGGCCAGCACGTCGAGCTCGATCATGTCCACCCCGTGGACCAGCGCGGCATCGAAGCTCTCCAGGGTGTTGCCCGTCTCGATATGCGCTGCACCCTTGTGGCCCACGCGGCGCGGGCGCTTGCGCTCGGTCTGGGCCTCGCTCATCCGAGCCACGATGCCAGAGTCGCGCTCGCAGCGGCGCGCCAGCGCCTGAGCGCCACTCAGGCCGCGTGGCGCTGCGTGCGGCAGGAGCCGATCGCCTCAACCGCCGCGCTCGGCCCCACGTGCGGGGCGAGCACGAGGAAGGAGAGCTGATCGACCAGGCTCGGCAGGCGCTGCGTGCGCCGCTCACCCACAGCTGCGCAGAGCACCGCCCACAGCGCCCCGGCGATCGCCTGCTGGGCAATCGCGCGCCCATGACGGGGCGGGGGGGCGCCGCGGCACAGCAGCGAGGTCAGCGCGCCCACCATCGCGCCGGCACGCCCGACCGCCGCGGGGCCGATCTCGAACAGCTCCACGAAGGCCAGCTGTGCGAGATCGGGATTGGCCAGCAGGTACTCCAGAAAGGCGCCCATGCCGCGGTGGACGGCTTCCGGCCACTCCGCGCCCTCCCGAAAGCCGGCCCCCGTGCGGCACATCGCCTCGCGCACCACCTCGTCCAGGAGCGCCACGAAACAGCTCTCCTTGCTGGGGAACTCACTGTGGAAGGCCTCGGTGCTGGCACCCGCCATCGCCGCGATCTGAGCATCCGTGAGGCCCTCGTAGCCCTGCGCCAGCGTCAGCCGCAGGAGCGCCGAGAGCATTTGCGCGCGGGCGGCCGGCCGCTCCAGGAACGGGTGCCCACCGGCTCGTGCGGGCGCCCCGGCGCCCGCCAGGACCGGCGCCAGCCGGGCGCCGGCCGGCGAGCTGTAGGCATCGATCACATCGAGCAGGTCGCCCCTGAGAGCGGCCAGCTCGCGCTCGTGGCCCTCCACCACGGCCGTGAAGGCCACATGACGCACACCCCCCACGATCGCACGCGTCAGCAGCGGTGGCAGGCTGAGCGGCTCGGGCGCCAGCCGAAGCACCTGCCCGAGCATCAGCTCGAAGCCGAGCCCGGAGAGCCGCATGCGGTCCCCGCCGCGCGGGCCGATTCCGAGCGAGTCCACCAGCACCAGGCGCGCGCCCTTTGGGTCCGAGCCGATGTGCTCCAGCAGCGCGCCGAACGCCGAACGCAGGCGGTTGGGGAAGCCGCGCTCGGCCTGCCAGGCGTCGACCATCTGCTTGCGGGCGCGCGCCACCACGATGTCGTAGGTGGCCAGGAAGCAGTCCTCCTTGTTGCTGAACTGCTCATAGAAGGCCCTCCTGGAGACCCCGGCGAGGCCGATGACGTCCGCTACCGTGGTGGCCGGGTAGCCCTGCCGGTGCACGGACTCGATCATCCCGCCGTACATGCGGATGCGCTGGTTGCGCGCCACCGTCTCACGCGAGAGGCCGCTGGGGCCGTGCGGCAGACGCTGAAAGAGCGGCGCGATCTGTCGCGGAGTACCACCCATTACAACGGTTCCGAAGGCTAGACAATGCCTGGCGCTCTCGCAAGTGGCAGGCGGAGGCCCGCCCGGCGCCGGCCGCCGAGACGGCTCAGGCCGTGAGCGTCAGCCGGCGCGGGCCCAGGTGGAAGCCCAGCCCCAGCAGCATGTCCGAGAGCGGAGAGCTGATCGCGGGCTCGCCGTCGATCCGCTCCAGCGCGAGCTTGCCCACCCTGCCGGCACGTACCGCATCGGCCAGCGCCGCCAGGCCCTGCTCGAGTGTGCCGCCATCGCGCGCACCCGCAGCCGCGCCGGGCGACAACCCCCCGGCGAGCGTGATCAGCCCGCGCCCGCCCCGCTCCAGGTAGAGCGCGGGCTCCTCCGCCACGAGCACCACATAGGCTCCGGCGACGCGCGCGGGCCGGCGCTCCTGGCCCTCCCGCCGAGGCCACGGCAACGCCGCTCCGTAGGGCTGCGCGGGATCCGCGGCGGCGATAACCAGCGGCGGGATGCGCCCCTCCGCCGTGTCCGGCGCCCCCGGCCGCGGAGCCGGACGCGCGCGCAGACGCTCGACGGCCCCTGGCAGCGCGAACTGCGCTCCGCCCATGCCCTCGATGAAGTACCCGCGCCTGCAGATGCCGAGCGTCTCCAGGTTCGAGAAGGTCTCATACAGCATCGCGAACCCGCCCTTGACGCCCTCGGCGAGCACCTGCTCCCGTGTGACGATGCCGTAGCGCTCGAGCAGCAGCTCGGCCAGAGCGCGGCGCCGCTCCACCGCCCCCGCGGCGCCCTCCGCGCCGCCCAGGAAGACCGGCGCGCTCAGCGACCAGCGGCCCTGCACCTGCGATTGGGCTCCCGTGCGCCTGGCGCCGAAGCGCCGGCGCGCCGCCGAGCGCGACTCCGGGCGCCCGCGCGCCAGCGACAGCCGCGGCGCGCGCAGCGGCGCCCACGCATCGTTGGTGACCTCGCCCGCCCACACCAGATCCCACAGTCCCTCGCGCAGCAGCTCGGCCGGCGCCTCGAGCTCGGCCAGCAGGTCGCTGAAGAAACACGGACCCTGCGCAAGGCGCGCGCGCAGCAGTTCGTGCTCCTCCCCCGAGGGCGGGGAGCTGCCCGCGCGCCCCGAAGGGCCGCCCGGCGGCGGCCCGATGGCGGGGGCGTCGTCGCGGAAGTACAGCGCCACCCTTCCCGAGCGCCCGAGCGCCCCGGCGCCGACCCACACCACCTCGCCGCTCGAGCACAGCGAGTCCAGCCACGTCTGGCTGTAGGCGCCTGTGCGGCGCGGCAGCACGTCGCGCTCCCAGATCTCCAGCGGCAGCGCAAGACCCTGAAGCGGCACGAGCACCTCGCGCAGCCTGTCGATACCGGCGCCAGCGGCGGGATGGCGGTCGACCCCCTGCCACGCGGGAAGGAACGTCGCCAGCCGTCGCTCCTCGGCAGGCTCGATCTCCTTGCGCAGTGCCGCCAGGGAGGCCCTGCGCAGCCTGCGCAGCACCTCGACATCGCACCAGTCGCGCTCGGTTCCACCGGGCCGCAGCTCGCCGCGCACGAGCTCCCCGTCGCGCTCGAGCTCGCGCAGCACCGCGCCCACATCGACGCGGTAGCGCTCGTAGAGCTCCTCGTCGCCGAACGGCCCGTGCGTGCGCGCGTAGCGCGAGAGCAGCTGACGCAGCGCATCGGGGACCGCTGCGATGAAGGCGTCAGGTAGGCCGCCGGGGGGCACGGACCCGAGCGCGTCGCGGTAGAGGCCGGCCTCGTCGGCAGCGACGAACCGCTCGCGACCGCCCACTCGCAGGCGGATCGCGCGGCGTTCGCCGAGCAGCCCCTCGAGCAGCGCGGCGCCGTCAACGCCGGCGAAGACGCGCTCGTCGATCTCGCCCGCGCTCAGATCTCCCAGCGCCCTGAGCACATCGTGCAGGCCGTCCCTGGTGCTCACGCGTGTCATCTCCGAGCGGCGCTGCAGGTCGTCTTCCACGCGCACCAGCGCGCCGGGGTCGATCAGCTCGCGCAGCTCCTCCTGGCCGAGCAGCTCGCGCAGCAGGTCGCGGTCCAGCGAGAGCGCGGCCGCGCGGCGCTCCGCGCTGGGCGTGTCGCCCTCGTACATGTAGCTGGCCACGTAGTCGAACAGCAGCGAGGAGGCAAACGGCGAGGCGGTCTGGGTCTGCACCTCCACCAGCGAGATCTCGCGTGTGTGCAGGCCGCGCAGCAGCGATTCCAGGCCCGGCAGGTCCAGCACGTCCATGAGGCACTCGCGGTAGGTCTCCAGGATGATCGGGAAGTCGGCATAGCGGCGCGCCACCTCCAGCAGGCTCTGGGCCTTCAGGCGCTGTTGCCACAGCGGCGTGCGCCGGCCGGGGTAGGCGCGGGGAATCAGCAGCGCGCGCGACGCGTTCTCCCTGAAGCGAGCGCCGAACAGGGCCGAGCCCCCCAGCTCGGCGACGACCGCCTGCTCGACCTCCTCGGGCTCCAGCAGCAGCAGCTCCGCCGCCGAGGGCAGCGCGTCGGCCTCCTCGGCGTCGAGATCGGGCAGATGCAGCACGATGCCGTCGTCGGTCCAGATGGCGTCGCTCTCCAGGCCGAAGCGCTCGTGGATGCGCGCCGCAAGCGCCAGGCCCCAGGCGGCGTGCACGCGGCCGCCGTAGGGCGAGAGGACGCAGATGCGCCAGTCGCCGATCTCATCGCGGAAGCGCTCGACCACGATCGTGCGATCGCTCGGCAGCACGCGCGTCGCGGCCTGCTGCTCGCGCAGGTAGCTCAACAGGTTGGCGGCGGCGCGCTCGTCGAGGTCATAGCCGCTCACGAGCGTCCCGGCATCCTGCTCCACCGCCCAGCGCGAGAACGCGCCGATGGCCTCGCCCAGCTCCTTCGGCCGGCCCATCGAGTCGCCCTTCCAGAACGGCACCGCCCCTGGCGCGCCGGGGGCCGGCGTGACGATCACGCGGTCCCTGCCGATCTCCTCGATGCGCCACGCGGAGGCCCCGAGCAGGAACGTCTGCCCGGGACGCGCCTCGTAGACCATCTCCTCATCCAGCTCCCCCACGCGACGGCCGTCGGGCAGCGTGACCGCGAACAGGCCGCGGTCGGGGATCGTGCCGGCGTTGGCGATCGCCAGCTGGCGCGAGCCCTTGCGCGGCCGGATCGTCCCGGCGAGGCGGTCCCACACGATGCGTGCCCGCAGCTCGCCGAACTCCTTGGAGGGGTAGCGCCCGTCGAGCATGTCAAGGACGTTCTCCAGCAGCTCGCGCGAGAGCTCGCTGTAGGAGTGCGTGCGCCCCACCAGCGCGTGAATCTGCTCGACGGAGACGCCGTCCTCGTGGGAGACCGCGATGGCGACGATCTGCTGGGCCAGCACGTCAAGCGCGTTGCGCGGAACGACCGTCGGCTCGATCAGCCCTTCGTGCATCCTGCGCGCGACCACCGCGCACTCCAGCAGGTCCCCCCGGAACTTCGGGAAGATTCGCCCGCGGCTCACCTCGCCCACGCCGTGGCCCGCGCGCCCGATCCGCTGCAGCCCGCGCGCGACCGACTTGGGCGACTCGATCTGCAGCACCAGGTCCACCGCGCCCATGTCGATGCCCAGCTCCAGCGAGCTCGTGGCGACCAGACACGGAAGTTCGCCGGCCTTCAGCAGCTCCTCCACCTTGGTCCGCTCCTCGCGTGCCAGCGAGCCGTGGTGGGCGCGCGCGATCTCGGGGAGAGCGGGCGCGGGAGGCTGCGCGGCGTCCCCCTCGAGCTCGCGCTCGCGCTCCTGCGCGGCGAGCTCGTTCAGCCGCAGCGCCACGCGCTCGGCGGAGCGGCGGTTGTTGACGAAGATGATCGTGGAGTTGTGCTCGCGCACGAGCCGCAGCAGCTCGGGGTAGATCGCCGGCCAGATCGAGTTCCGCGCGCCCTGGCCCTCGACACCGCCCGGCGCCGCGACATCGCCGGTGTCCAGCGGGTCGCGCCCGGGCACGGCCGAGAGACCCGGTTCGGTCATCGACTCGACGGGAACCTCGATGCGCAGATCCAGCTGCTTGGTGCTCGCGCCCGCGTCGATGATGCGCACCTGGCGCGTCGGGCCCACCAGGAACCTGCCGATCTCCTCCAGCGGGTTCTGCGTGGCGCTCAGGCCGATGCGCTGGATGCCGCCCGGCCGGCCTGCGCCGCCCTCGCTGCAGAGGTCCTGGAGCCGCTCGAGCGTCAGCGCCAGATGCGAGCCGCGCTTGGAGTGCGCGACCGCGTGGATCTCATCGACGATCACCGCCTCGACGCTCCCGAGCATCTCCCGCGCGCGGGAGGTGAGCAGCAGATACAGCGACTCGGGCGTGGTGACGAGGATGTCCGGCGGGTTGCGGATCATCGCGGCGCGCTCGCGCTGCGGGGTGTCACCGGTGCGGATCGCCACCGTGATCTCCCGCCCGCCGTGCCCGCGCGCGATCCCCGCCAGCGGAGCGCGCAGGTTGCGCTCGATGTCATACGCGAGCGCCTTCAGCGGGCTCACGTAGAGCACTCGGACCCCCGGCTGGGCGTCCTCGCGCTCAGCGCCGAGGCGGTCCAGCGCCCACAGGAAGGCGGCCAGGGTCTTGCCCGAGCCGGTCGGCGCCGAGACCAGCACGTGCTCGCCCGCGGCGATCGCCGGCCAGGCCTGCGCCTGCGCCGGCGTCGGCGCTGCGAAGGCCTGCGTGAACCAGTCGCGGACACTCGGGCTGAAGCTCGACAACGGCATGCTGCGAGGCTAGCGCCCCCGCCCGCGCCACACCCGGGCTGCTACATACACTGAGCGTCCATGGGAGCTCAAACGCAGGCCGGCGCGACAGCAGCAGGCGAGGACGCTGCCCTCGCGGGGGGGCCCGGCGGGCCCCACGGCGGAGTCCTCCCCGCGCAGGACCTGCGCGAGGCGATCCAGCGCGAATGGATCGTGGCCGATCCCTGGCGGATGCCCAGCGAGTCGGTGCAGCCGGCCAGCGTCGATCTGCGCCTGGGCGAGCATGCGTGGGCGCTGCGCTGCAGCTTCCTGCCCGACAGCGCCTCCACCGTGGAGCAGAAGATCGAGGGACTGGCCTTCGAACGCATCGACCTGCGCGACGGTGCAACGTTCGAGCGCGACCGGCCCTACCTGGTGCCGCTGATCGAGGAGCTGCGGCTGCCCGGCGAGATCCGCGCGAAGGCCAACCCGAAGAGCTCAACGGGCCGCCTGGACGTGTTCACCAGGGTGCTCACCGACCGCAACCACCGCTTCGACGAGATCGCCGCGGGCTACCACGGCAAGCTCTACCTGGAGGTCGTGCCGCGGACATTCGCCATCCGCGTGCGCACCGGCCTGCCGCTGAACCAGGTGCGCCTGATGCGCGGCGACGCGCGCCTGAGCGACGAGCAGCTCGTGCAGCTGCACCGCCGCTGCCCGCTGCTCTACCGCGACTCGCTGCCGCTGGCGGAGTCTCAGATCTCCCTGGGGGACGGCCTGTTCGTGAGCCTGGACGTGTCCGGCCCGGCGGATCGCATCGTCGGATATCGCGCCAAGAAGAACAGCCTGCCGATAGATCTGACGGGCTCGGCGCAGCTCAGGTGGCAGGACTACTGGGAGCCGGTGCACCCGGAGCGCGGCGGGCGAATCGTGCTCGAGCCGGAGGTCTTCTACCTGCTGCTCTCGGCCGAGGGCGTCAGCATCCCGCCCTCCTACGCCGCCGAGATGCTCGCCTATGACCCCACCGCCGGCGAGCTGCGCACCCACTACGCGGGCTTCTTCGATCCCGGCTTCGGCTACTCGCGCGAGGGTTCGGCGGGAAGCCGCGCGGCGCTCGAGGTCCGCGCGCGAGACGTGTCGTTCATGGTCGAGCACGGGCAGCCCGTGTGCAAGCTCGCGTTCGAGGCGATGGCGGCCGAGCCGGACGTCCTCTACGGGCAGGACATAGGGTCCAACTACCAGGGCCAGCAGACCATGCTCAGCAAGCACTTCCTGGCACGCGTCGCGGCCGCCTGAGCCGCGCCGGGGCCGCCCGTGGTACGGGACGGGCATTTCCGTATGGCGGTACGGACGACGCCGGACTTGAAAGTCCAGTGTTTCGTACCCGACGGCTCCCTCGATCCTCCTACAGTGTTTCCGACCCGCTGATCCGGAACCCGGATCGTGCACACAACGGAACCGGCCCCCGCAGGATGCGGGGGCGGGCCCTCACGACAAAGGACTCTCCCTCCCCATGCCGAGAACACGTTCATCGATCACCCCCGAGACCGACGGCGACGGCAGCGGCGCCTCCCCCGCCTGGTCCATACCGAGCCTGCGCGAGCCCCGCTACTCCCAGTCGCTCGAGCGCGGCCTGGCGATACTCGGCTGCTTCACCCCGGAGCGGCCAGTGCTCGGCATCGCCGACATAGCCGACGAGCTGGGCATGAGCCGATCGACCACGCATCGCTACGTGATCACCCTGGTGGCGCTCGGCTACCTCGAACAGGGCGCCTCGCGCAAGTACAGGCTGGGCCTGCGCGTGACCGACCTGGGGATGGCGGCGCTGAACTCGACGGGCCTGCGCGAGCACGCACATCAGCACCTGGAGGAGCTGCGCGCGCGCACCTCCTACACCGCCAGCCTGGGAGTGCTCGACGGCGAGGATCTGCTGTTTGTGGCGTGCGCGCAGAGCCTCAGGCGAGCGCGCGGTGTGGCCGGCGAGGCTCGCCCGGGCGCTCGCCTTCCGGCCTACTGCACCGCCAAGGGCAAGCTGCTGCTTGCGAGCCTTCCCGAGAGCGACCTCAAGCAGGCGATCGCCAGGATCAAGCCCTCCAAGCGCGGCCCAAACACGATCACCAGCAAGCGCGGTCTCAAGGAGGAGCTCGACGCGGTGCGCGAGGCGGCCTTCGCGGTCAACGACGAGGAGTCCCGCCGCGGGCTCTACGCGATCGCCGCGCCCGTGCGCAACGAGTCGCGTGAGATCGTCGCCGCGGTCAGTCTCATGGCGGACGACAAAGCCATCTCCCTGGAGGACATGGTCGACGCCCTCGGGCCCCACCTGATCTCAAGCGCCGACCGGATCTCCGCGCGCCTGGGCTACCGCCGCGACGACGAGCAGGGCTGAGCCCGAACCCGCGCCTGCCGCCATGGCCGGCGCCGGGCGAGACGGCGATCATGCCGGTGGCGTACTCTCTGGCACCCGCATGAGCGTCCGGCCCCACCGCCACAGCAGCGCCCGCCGGCCGGCAGCCAGGCTGCTGCACGGCGCCCTGTGCGCCGGGCTGGCCGCGCTGCTGCTGGCCGGATGCGGCTCCACCAGCGTGTCCACCTCCGGCTTCAAGGGCGCCGAACACGAAGCCGCTCAGGTGATCGCCAACCTGCAGACCCAGGCCACGGCGTCCGAACAGAGCAAGATCTGCACGCAGGACATCTCAGCGGCCCTGGTGAAAGATCTCGGCGGCAAGACCGGCTGCGAAGCGGCCTTCAAGCGCCAGCTCGAAGAGATCGACAACCTCGAAATAAGCGTGCAGGCGATCAAGATCGGCGCCTCCGGAACGAGCGCGCTGGCAACCGTTCACAGCATCGTGGGCGGCAAGACGCGCGAACAGAAGCTCACGCTCGTCAAGGAAGGCGGCAAGTGGAGGATCTCGGGGCTCTCGTGAGCGCAGCCCACCGCGGCCCGCCTCAGCCCAGCGAAGTGCCGTACTGGCGCTCGTAGTACGCGCGATACTCGCCCGAGCGGATCGGCTCCCACCACCAGCTGTTCTCGCGGTACCACGCCACCGTCTCGGCGAGGCCCTCGGCGAAGCGCACCCGCGGGCTCCAGCCCAGAGCCCGCACCTTCTGCGAGGAGAGGGAGTAGCGGCGATCGTGGCCCGGCCGGTCGGCCACGTGGCGTATCAGGGACTCGCCCGCGCCGGTGAGCTCCAGGATCCGCCCGACCACGGTGATGTTGGCCTCCTCGTCGGGACCGCCGGCGTTGTAGACCTCCCCCGGCACGCCGCTCTGAAGGACGCAGCCGATCGCAGATGCGAAGTCGGTGGCGTGGATCCAGTTGCGCACCTGCATGCCGTCGCCGTACACCGGCAGCGGATCGCCGTGCAGGGCGTTGAGGATCATCAGCGGGATCAGCTTCTCGGGGTACTGGTAGGGGCCGTAGTTGTTCGAGCCGCGGCAGATCACCACGGGCAGCCCGTAGGTGTGGAAGTAGCTCTGGGCCAGCAGGTCCGCGCCGGTCTTCGTCGCGGAGTAGGGCGAGGAGGGCCGCAGCGGGCTCTCCTCGGTGAACGTGCCCTGCTCGATCGAGCCGTACACCTCGTCGGTTGACACCTGCACGTAGCGCAGGCCCCGCTCGCCCGCCGCTGCGCCCTGGAGGCTCCCCGTGTGGGTGCGGGCCGCCTCGAGCAGCACGTAGGTCCCCAGCGCGTGGGTCCTGACGAACGCATCGGGCTCGGCAATCGAGCGGTCGACGTGCGTCTCGGCGGCGAAGTTGACGATCGCGTGCGGGTCGCATGCGGCGATCGCGGCGGCCACCGCCTCAGGGTCCTCGACCGCCCCGCGCATGAACCGGAAGCCGGGCTCGGCGGCGATGTCCGCCAGATTCTCCTCGCGGCCCGCGTAGGTGAGCTTGTCAAGGACGGTCACCTCGTCGCCGTGATCTCTCAGGCGCTGGCGCGCGAAGGTCGATCCGATGAACCCAGCGCCGCCGCAGACGAGGAGCCTCATGCCCGGATCATCCCAGCCCGCGCCGCGAGGTAGCCCGCCAGGCCGTCCTGCCACGGCGGCAGAGGCAGGACGTCCGCGCGCTCGGACTCCAGCGCCGACCACGCCGGGCGCGGCGCCGCGCGCGCTATCTCCGCACTCGTGACGTCCTCCACGCGGCATTCGATCTCGGCCTGGCGGAAGATCTCGCGGGCGTATCCGTTCCACGAGACCACCCCGGCCCCGGCGAGGTGCACAAGGCCGCGCACGTCGCGCTCGATCAGCCCCAGCAGCGCCGGTGCGAGGTGCCCGGTCCAGGTGGGGCAGCCGACCTGATCAGTGACGACCTGGACCGCGTCGCGCTCTGCGGCCAGCCCCAGCATCGTCTGGGCGAAGTTGCGCCCGCCGGTGCCGAACAGCCAGGAGCTGCGCACGACGGTGTGCCGTGGCGATGCGCCCAGCACCAGGCGCTCGCCCTCGAGCTTGGTGATGCCGTAGACCGACCGCGGCCCGGTGGGGTCGGACTCGACGTAGGGCCGCGGCTGCCCGCCTGCGCTCAGCGGGGCGCGGCCGTCGAAGACATAGTCGGTGGAGATGTGCACGAGCGGGATGCGCACCTGTGCGGCTGCCTGCGCGAGGTTTCCGGGCCCCGCCGCGTTGGCGGCGCGGGCCTCGTCGGGCCTGCTCTCGGCGCCGTCCACGTCGGTCCACGCTGCGCAGTTGAGCACCGCCTCGGGAGCGAGGCGCGCGAGCGCCTCGCCGACGCCCGCCTCGTCGGTGATGTCCAGCTCGGCGCGCGTGATTGCGATCAGCTCGTGGCCTGCTCGCACACCCGCGCGCAGCACATCGAGCCCGAGCATCCCGGAGGCCCCTGTCAGGAGCAGCCTCACAGGATCGATATGTCGGAGTTGTCCCCCACCATGAACCTGAATGCGCGCGGCTGGCGCTGTCCGCGGCGAATGCTCACGCCCCGCCCGAGCAGCGATGACTCCATGCGCCCGTTCAGGTCGCACACGGTGCAGCCTGAGAGCAGGATCGAGTGCTCCACCTCAGAGCCCGTGATGGTGCAGTCCTCGCCGATCGCCGTGTAGGGGCCGATGTAGCAGTCGAGCAGCCGTGCGCCCGCGCCGATGATCGCCGGCCCCCTGACCGTCGTGCGCTCAAGCCGCGCCCCCGGCTCGATCACCACGCGGCCGTCAACGCGGGAGTCGATCAGCTCGCCCTGCACACGCTCGGGCATCGTGTCCAGGATCAGGCGGTTGGCCTCCAGCATGTCCTCCAGGCGCCCCGTGTCCTTCCACCATCCCTGCACGATGTGGGGCTCCACGCGCTTTCCGGTGTCGAGCAGCTGCTGGATCGCGTCGGTTATCTCCAGCTCCCCGCGCGCGGAGGGCGCGATCGCCCTGGCGGCGTCGTGGATGGAGGAGGTGAACATGTACACGCCCACGAGAGCCAGGTCGGTGGCCGGCTGCTCGGGCTTCTCCACCAGGCGCACCACCCTGCCGGCGCCGCCCTGCGGATCCTGCTCGAGCTCGGCCACGCCGTAGTTCTGCGGGTCTGGCACCGGGGTGAGCAGGATCAGCGCGTCCGGGTCGTGCTCGCGGAAGGCCGCCACAAGGTCGGCGATGCCGCCCTGCAGCAGGTTGTCGCCGAGGTACATCACAAACGGGCTGCCCGCGAGGAAGGCCTCCGCCGTCAGCACGGCGTGCGCCAGCCCCAGCGGCGCGTCCTGCAGGATGTAGGTGATGTGCACGCCGAAGCGCGAGCCGTCGCCCGCCGCCGCTTCGATCTCGGCGCCAGTCTCGGGCGCGATGATGATGCCGACCTCGCGGATGCCGGCGTCGGCCATCGCCTCGATCCCGTAGAACAGAACGGGCTTGTTCGCCACCGGCACCAGCTGCTTGGCGCTCGTGTGGGTGATCGGGCGCAGGCGCGTGCCCTTTCCGCCCGAGAGGATCAGTCCCTTCAGCGACTCCATCGGGCCACCCTACCTAGTGACCCAGCTCACCCGCGCCCATCAGTAGGTGCCGGCGAGCTTGCGGTGATCCCAGGTCGCCCGGCGGATCTCCACGAACTCAAGGGCCACGCGCTTGGCCGCCTGCTTGCGCACCATCTCGCCAACATCGGCCGGCAGCTGCGCCGGCGCGGGCTCGCCGCGCGGAGCTGCGTAGCGGGTGAAGACCTCCTGCCCGAGCGCCCCCACGATCTCGATAGAGCGGTGGATTCTCACCTCGCACTCGAGCATCGCGCCGCGCAGCTCCTGATAGAGCTCGCCAGCCTCCACCTGCACCGTGGCACGGGGGTCGCGCTCGAGGTTGCGCACCTTCTGGGAGACGGCGTAGGTCCACGACCACAGCCGCGGCCCCGGCTCGCCCTCGGGGGCCTGGCGCAACACGTACCAAAGCGGCATCAGGTGGGGCCATCCGCGCGGGCCGATGCTCGCGCACGTGAGGGTGCGCTCCTCCTCCAGGAAGCGGTCGAGCTCGGGCTCGCTCATCTTGATCTGCTCGCGGCGGCTCACCGGCGGATCCTACGCCGGGCGCCCCCCGCGGTGCTCGCCCGACCGGCCCATGTGACATACAAACGTCCGTGATAACATACGCACATGAGCCCGCACGACTGGGACGCCACGACCTACGACCGCATCTCCGGGCCAATCCAGGCCAACAGCCTGACGGTCCTGGAGCGCCTGGAGCTGCGTGGCGACGAGACGGTGCTGGACGCGGGCTGCGGCTCGGGAGGAGTGACGGAGGCCCTGCTGCAGCGGCTGCCGCGCGGCCGCGTGATCGCCGTCGATGGCTCGCCCGCGATGATCGAGGCGGCCTCGCGGCGTCTGGGCGACCGCGCGCAGCTGATCGTGGGCGATCTGTGCGAGCTTGACCTCGGCGGGCGGGTGCTGGACGCGGTGATCTCAACGGCCGTGTTCCACTGGATCGCCGATCACGAGCGGCTGTTCGCACGCCTGCACGCGAACCTGCGCCCCGGCGGACGACTCGTGGCGCAGTGCGGCGGCGAGGGCAACGTCCCCGAGCTGATGGCCGCCACCGCCTCGGTGGGCCGCCGGGAGCCGTTCGCGCGCTTTCTGGAGGGCTTCTCCCCCTGGAACTACCAGGGGCCGCGCGAGACCGAGCGGCGCCTGCTGGCGGCAGGCTTCGAGCACGTTCACACGAGCCTGGCGACCGCCCCGCAGCCGTATGAGGACCTGGGGCAGTGGCTGGGGTCAAACGCGCTGGGTGCGCACCTGCTGCGGCTTCCCGAGGAGTTGCGCGCCGGCTATGTCGAGGCCGTGCTCGACGCGCACGGACCCGATCCGCGAACCACCTACATCCGCCTGAACATCGACGCGATCGCCACCTGAGGGGGCGCGGCTAGCCCACGCCGGCGGTTGCCGCGGAGAGCTCGCGCAGCCGCCCCACGGCGGCGCGAACAGCCTCGCGGGCGTCGGCTGGCTCGAGCACCGCGGCGTCGCCCGCTTCGCGCAGGATCTCGCGCACCAGCCAGTCAACGCCGGCAAAGCTCAGCTCGACCACAACGGAGCCGTCGCTCCACTCCTCGACCACCCGCCGTGCCTCGCGCGCCCAGCGGGCGCGCTCGGGCGAGACCCACACGCGCGCGCTGCGCGAGGCCTGCACCTCGCCGGTGCGCAGCCAGCCGTCCACGCCGGCGGCGGGATCGACCTCTGGACGCGGCACGAAGCGCTCGTCGGTGACCGTGGCCCGCTTGATGCGGTCCAGTCGGAAGTGGCGCACGCCGTCGCGCTCGGGGTCGAAGGAGGCCACATACCAGCCCTCGCGGCCGTTGGTGAGCGCGTAGGGCTCCACCTTGCGCAGGGACAGCTCGTCCTCGTTCTCCTTGTAGTAGTCCAGTTCGACCATCCGCCGCCCCACGATCGCCCTGGAGAGCAGCCGCGCCACGCCCGCGTCATCGCCCGCGGTCGGGGCCACCTGCAGCCCCTGCTCCATCGGATCCTCGCCGAGCGCCGCCACGATCTTCTCCCTGGCGGAGGTGAGCGAGCCCTCCGGGATGTGCTCGCCGATCAGGTCGATCGCGGCGACCAGCGCCTTGGCCTCCACCGGCAGCAGCCTGGCGGGCCGATCGAAGTTGTCACTGTAGGGCTCGGGGTCGACCTCGATCTCGCCCTCCTCCTCCTTGATCTCCGCGTAGAGCACGTAGGAGCCGCCGCCGAAGTTCACGACGTTCAGCACGTTGATGTCCTCGCGCAGCTCCTCCTCGCTGAGCTGCAGGCGCTCGCACACCTCGGCCATGTTCACGCGCGCGCCTTCGCGCCCGGCCTTGATGAGGATGCTCGCGAGCGTCACCAGGCGCGCGAAGCGCTCGGGGCGGATCGCCGCCTCGCTGCGGCCCGCGCCCTCCTGCGCCTCGGCGCGCCGCGAGCCGCGCGAGCGCGAGGCCACGATGCGAGCCGCGCCCGCGCGAGGGGCCTCGGCGCCCGCCGGGGCCGAGCGCGCCGCGGGCGCCGGCGGCGTCTCCCCGTGCAGCTCCGCGAGCAGGTCGATGCGCCGCTGGTACTCCTCGGTGAGCTCGGCGGGGCCCAGCAGGCGGGCGTTGACGCCCAGCCCCAGCAGCCAGGAGATGATGCTACGAGGGCTGGAGTAGCCGGTGCGGAAGATCACGCCACCCGCGTCGTCCTGCAGCGCAGGCTCCTCCAGGCGCTCCCCGATCTCCCCGTAGCGGCCGAAATGCCGTTCTATCTGCCAGGCGATGCGCCCGGAGATGAGCATCTCCGCCACGCCGCGCTCCTCGCCCAGCTGCCAGTCCGCGCGGTTGGCGTACGCGCGCGGGTCGAAGTCGGTCGGCCGGTGGAAGTCGTGCTCGGCCTTGGTCGCGTAGGAGACCTTGCCGCGGATCCGCGAGAGCCTGAATACACGGATCGCATCGCGCTCGTGGGAGTGGCCGAGCAGGTAGAACTGGCCGCCCTGGAAGAGCAGGTGGTAGGGATCTACCTTGCGGGTGCCCACCTCGTCGCGCTCCATCGTGTAGTAGTCGAAGACGATCGTCTTGTTGCGGAAGATCGCCGTCTCGACCTTCGCCAGCCGCGCCGACAGGTCGTGCCCCCCGGCCGAGGCGGTGATGCCAAGCGCCACCGAGCGCTGCTCGGGCGCGCGCAGCGGGCTGGGGCGGCCCCACGTGATCTGCTGCAGCGCCAGCCTCAGCGGCTCGGCGTAGGCGAATTCGCCGTCCAGCAGCGTCAGCGCGGTCTGCAGCGCGGCGAGCTCCTTGTCGGTGAACGCGATCGGGGGCAGGTGGAAGTTCTCCGGGCGCAGCGAGTAGTTCTCCTGCTCGGCCGCGCCGTCGGCGGGACGCTCCACCGTCAGCTGGATCCGCAGCGATTCCAGCTCGGAGCGGTCAGCGTAGAAACGCCTGGCGAACGCGTCCTCGTTCATGCCGCTGTAACCCTCCACGTCACGCCGTATCTCCACCGCCGTGACCGGCCTGCGCTCGGCCATCAGGTAGGAGATCAACGAGAGCTGGCGGATCAGCTTCTCTGTGTCCTTTGCCATCGGCCCTCAAAGATAGAAGCCGGGGGAAGGCGCCGTATCCGGCCTCGCAGCGCCCAGCCGCTATTTGCGCGCTTTCAGGCCGCTTCGCGGGCGGGCACCGGCTGCTCGTCCGCCTCCGGGGCCTCGCGGCCCCGGTCGGCGAAGAACGCTCCCGCGCCGATCGCACGGTCGAAGGAGGACCAGCGGCTGCCCGGCGCCAGCTCCTTCTCCAGGCGGTCGAAGCTGCCCAGGCGCCCGCCGAGATTGTCGATCATGTGCACGAGCGTGGCCTCCCTGGTCGCCGGCACCACCGGGCTGCCGTGCTCCAGCGTGCCGTGGTGGGAGAGGATGATGTGGCCGAGCGCCATCGCCAGCTCAGGCGGGAAGCCGTCGATGTCCTCGATCATGCGGCGGATCCTGTAATAGCCGAGCGCGATCTCCCCCTGCAGCCGGCCGGCGTCGGTCAGGTCTATGCCCTGCCCTTCGCTGTAGTAGGCCTGGAGCTTGCCGATGTCGTGCAACAGCGCCCCGCTTACGGCGACGTCGCGGTCGATCCCTGCGAACGTCGCGCTGATAGCGCTCACCGCCTGCGCGACGCCAAGAGAATGCTCGAGCAGCCCGTGGCGGTAGGCCTGGTGATAGTGCTTGGCGGCGGGTGCGTCGCGGTAGTCCGCCCACACCGGCGAGCCCTCGCCGAGGATCCTCTCGAGCAGCACGCGCAGGTGAGGCTGCTGGATCGTGCCGATCAGCTCGCGGATCTCGCCCTCCATCAGCTCGGCGCTGCGCGCCGGGCCGTCGCGCAGGTCCTCCATCACGAACGTGCCCGGGGCCGCCTCCTCGAGACCGCGCAGGTTGATCTGCGGCCCGAACCGAGGATGGACGGTGTAGCGCCCGCGCACACGCACGGGGCGCCCGGCGCGCGCGAGCTCCTCGACCTCCGCGAGCTCCTCCCAGACCATGCACGCCACCGCGCCGGTGCGGTCGCCCAGCTGCAGTCGCAGGTACTCGCCGCCGTCGCGGCGCCGGCGGCGCTCGGCCTCGCGCACGAGCAGCACGTGGTCCACTTCCATGCCGTCTGTCAGCTCGTTCAGGAGCATGCTCGCCAAGTTAGAGATGGGTGCGGACAGGACCCCAAAGGCCATAACATGAGCCCATGGCGAGAGGAGGCGGGAGACTGATCGCATGCGCCGCCGCGGCGATCGCGCTCGCCGCGACCCTCGCAGCCGCAGCGGCGCCCGCCGCGTCCGCCCGCACCGCCGCCGCCGCGGGCACCTGGTGGCACCCGCCGCAGGCGCTGAGTTGGTACTGGCAGCTGCAGGGCACCGTCAAGAACGCAAAGCCGGTGGGCGCCTACGACATCGACGGGTTCGAAAACACCGCCGCGGAGGTGGCGACGCTGCACGCGGAAGGCAGGCACGTCATCTGCTACATCGACGCTGGGACCGCCGAGAACTACCGTCCCGACTACCACCTGTTCCCCAAAGCGGTGCTCGGACGCTCCAACGGCTGGCCGGGCGAGCGCTGGATCGACATCCGCCAGCTGTCGATCATCGAGCCGATCATGGCGGCGCGCTTCCAGATGTGCCGGCAGAAGGGCTTTGACGCGGTGGAGCCCGACAACATCGAAGCGTATTCCAACAAGAGCGGCTTCCCGATCACCGCCGCGCAGCAGCTGACCTACAACGAGTGGGTCGCCGAAGAGGTCCATTCGCTGGGGATGGCGGTGCTGCAGAAGAACGACGGCGAACAGAGCACCGAACTGCAGCCCTACTTCGACGGCGCCCTCACCGAGCAGTGCAACCAGTACCACGAATGCGCTGACTTCGACCCATACCTGGCGGCGGGCGAGCCGGTGCTGAACGCCGAGTACCACCTCACCACCGGCAAGTTCTGTCCCGCCGACGAGGCCGCCGGGATCATGGGAGCCCGCTTCAACCTGGCTCTCAACGGCGGGCTCTTCCAGCCCTGCCCCTAGGTCACCGGCCGGGCGCCGGGGCGCCGTCCAGCCAGGCCGCCAGGTTGCCGGCGGCGCCGCGCAGCATCGCGCGGCGCGTGGCAAGCGTGGCGCTGCCGATGTGCGGCAGCAGCACGGTGCGCGGCGCTGCCAGCAGGCGCGGCGAGACGTGCGGCTCGCCGTCATACACGTCAAGGCCCGCCGCGAACAGGCGGCCCTCCTCGAGCGCCTGCGCGAGAGCGTCCTCGTCCACGACGGGGCCGCGCGCGGTGTTCACGAGCACCGCCGAGGCGCCGAGCAGGCCGATGCGGCGCCGGTCTATGAGCCCGCGCGTGGAGTCCGTCAGCGGCACATGGATGCTGAGGATCTCGCACCAGCGCAGCAGCTCGTCGAGGTCTCCCACCCACCCCTCCTGCCCGGAGGGGCTCCTGGTGTGGTGTGCGACCTCCATCTCAAAGCCCGCCGCGCGCGCGGCGACCGCGCGGCCGATGCGGCCGTAGCCGACGAGCCCGAGCCTCGCCCCGTGCACGTCGCGGCCGAACTGCTCCTCCACAAAGCGCCAGCCCTCCCACGCGCCCTCGCGCAGGCGCGCCTCGGCGTCGTGCATCAGGCGCGAGGCGGCGAGGATCAGCGCGAACGCCAGATCGGCCGTGCTCGAGACGAGCTGCTCTCCGGCGGTGAGCACAGTCACGCCGGCCGCCGCGGCGGCGCGTTTGTCGATCCTGTCCGACCCGGCGCCCGCGACGGCGATCACGCGCAGGCGCCCCATGCGCGAGAGCGCCGCCTCATCCACCGGCTGGGTGGGCCCGCAGATCAGCGCCTCGGCACCGCCATCGGCCCCCGGCGCCCCCTCGATGAGCTGGTGCGCGGACAGCGCAGCCAGGCAGCCCTCCAGGGCGGGGGTGCAGATCAGGATCCGCGCCATCGCGCCGGCGGGGCGGGCTAGGGCTCCAGGCGGTGCGGGCCGCGGTAGAGGAAGGTCACCTCGCGCACGTTCTCCTGGCCCAGCATCTGCATCAGCAGGCGCGTCAGGCCGAAGCCGAAGCCGCCGTGCGGCGGGGCGCCGTAGCGGAAGAAGTTCAGGTAGTACTGGATCGGCTCGACCTCGATGCCGCGATCGTGGGCCTGTGCGATCAGCCGCTCGTAGCGGTGCTCGCGCTGGGCGCCCGTGGTGACCTCGATGCCGCGCCAGAGCAGGTCGAAGCTCTTGGTGAGAGTCGGGTCCTCCTCGTGGCGCATGTGGTAGAAGGCGCGCACGGCGGCGGGGTAGTCGGTGACGAACACGAACTCGTGGCCGTGGCGCTCCTCGATCAGCGCGGACAGCGCCCGCTCGGTCGGCGGGTCGAGGTCGTGCCCAGCGCCGGGCGCGTCGTGCCCCGCGGCGCGCACCATGTCCTTGGCCTCCTGCAGCGTCACCCGCGGGAACGGCAGCGTGGGCGCGATGACCTCGGTGCCGAAGGTCTCCTTGATGCGCTCCCCGTGGCTCTCGGCGAGCGAGGAGAGCACGTGGGCCAGCCAGCGCTCCTCGACGTGCATCACATCCTCGTGCGAGTCGATCCACGCGAGCTCCATGTCGACGCTCGTGAACTCGGTGTCGTGGCGCGAGGTGAATGAGGGGTTGGCGCGGAAGACGGGTCCGACCTCGAAGACCTTGCCGAAGCCCGCCGCCATCGCCATCTGCTTGTAGAACTGCGGCGACTGCGCCAGGTAGGCGTTGCGCTCGAAGTAATCCACGCGGAACAGCTCGGCGCCGGACTCGCTGGCCGAGCCCATCAGCTTGGGCGAGTGCAGCTCCAGGAAGCCCTCCTGGCGCCAGAACTCGCGCATCGCCTGCTCGACGGCGGTCTGGACCTCGAAGATCAGCCGCCGGTCGGGGCGGCGCAGATCGAGGTAGCGCCAGTCGATGCGCTTGTCCAGCGCCGAGTCGGGCGCGATCGGCAGCTCCGGCTCGGCCAGCGAGTCGACCTGCAGCTCCTCCAGGCGCATCTCAAGGCCCCCGAGCTTCACGCGCTCATCCGCGACCACCGTTCCCGTGACGCTCACGGCGGACTCCGCGGTGAGCGCCGAGACGCCCTCGTTGAGCTCTGCGGGCGGGTCCGGCTTGGGGAGCACCACCTGCAGCAGGCCGCTTTCGTCGCGCAGCACGAGGAACTGCACGCTCTTCTGGTCGCGGATGGCGTGCACCCACCCGCGCACCGTCAGCCGCTCCCCGACCCTCTCGGCCAGCTCCTCGATCAGCGTTCTCTGCACCGCCGTCACCCTACCCGAGCGGCGGCGCGTCGCCCGTCGCGGCCAGCGCGCCGGAGGCGCCGGGCACGGTGACCGCGCGCAGCTGCGCCGCAAGCGTCTCGGCGGCGAGCTTGTGGGCGTCGCAGATCCTGCCCAGGTGCAGCAGCGAGTCCGTCTCGGCGGCCACCTCACCGTCGCCCAGGCGCAGCACCAGCGGGACCCCCGGGGCGAGGTCGCTGGCGGCAAGCCCGACGGCGACGTTGACCAGGTCGGTGGAGGTGACCGCGGCAACGGCGGCGCAGCGGCGGATGCCCAGCCGTTCGAGGGTCTCGCGATCGTCGCCGCGCCCGATCGTGACCGGGATGCCCGCGGCTCGCGCCAGGCGCACGCACGGCGCATCGGGATCGCTCTCGACGCCCAGCACGGCGATGCCGCGGCTGCGCAGCTGCTGCGCCAGGCGGAAGCCGACCTGGCCGAAGCCGACGAGCAGAACGTGATGGCGGGCGGGCGCGCGGCGCGGGCCCAGCAGCGTCGTCAGGCGCGCGCGCGAGAGCCGCCGCACGAGCGCCGCCGTGAACACGGCGACCAGCAACAGCGCGGCCAGCGTGTCCAGCACGGAGAGGACCTTGTACCAAGCGGCGGCGCTCGAGGCTCCGGGCGTGCCCGCCACGGTGGCGACGGTGCGGGTGCTGAAGTAGAGGGCGTTGACGAAGCTCTCGTGGAGGGCCGCCATGCCGATGGCCACCTCCACCAGCAGCGCCAGCAGCAGGCCGAAGCCGGCGCGCACGAGCAGGCGCAGAGCGTCGTCGACCACCCGCATGCCCGTGCGCGCGTGGCCCACGTCGCCCGCGGCCGCGACGCACTGCTCAGCCAGGTCGCCGGCCACCATCTCCGAGGGCGAGAGCACCTGCACCGTGGGGACCACGTGGTGCAGCTCGCGCGCGATCGTGCGGTCGAACATCGTCACCCACAGCGGCAGGTCGGGGCGCACGTGGGCGCTCAGCAGCGTCAGGCGCAGCGCGAGCACGTCGTCGCGCGTGACCACCGCCACGGCGCCCCAGCGCCGCTCTGTGAGGATCGCGGAGACCTCGCTGTCGCTGAGCGGCAGCGCTTTGTGCACCGGGTCCCCGACGGACTGCAGCCTGCGCACCAGCGCGTCCCCCAGCCCTCCCGGGTCGCCGATCACGAGCACCGCGCGCGCGCCCTCGGCTTCTGCCCCCGTGCTCACTGCTGCTCGTCGGCGAGCTCCACCTCCACCGAGAGCTCGTCGGCCTCCACGCAGCGCAGCCGCTCGATCGACCCGGCCGCGCACAGGTCTCCTTCGGCGAGCGGCATCGCGCGCAGGCGCTCTGGACTGTCGCGCACCACCACCTCCGAGACGGGCGCGCGCATCGCCCTTTTGGCCTGGGACTTGGCCTTTCGCACCTCGCGCAGCACGTCGGCGGCAAGGTCGAGGGCGAGCTCCTCGCGCTCCGCCTGCGCCGGCTCGCCGCCGCCGGCGAGCTCCGCCGTCTGCGGCCAGGGCGCGCGGTGGACCGAGCCGGGCTGCCACCAGGACCACACCTCCTCGCAAACGAACGGCAGGAACGGCGCCAGCAGGCGCTGGAAGGCCGACAGGGACACGCGCAGCGCGAGGCTGACGGACGCGGCAACCTGCGGGTCGGGGTCATAGCGCCGGCCCTTGACGAGCTCCAGGTAGTAGTCGCAGTACCACCAGAAGAACGTCTCGGTGCGCTCGAGCGCGCGCGTGTAGTCGAACCCCTCGAGAGCCTCGGTCGCCTCGGCGATGACCACGGCCAGGCGCGCGAGCATCGCGCGGTCCAGCGGATGCGCAAGCGCCTGCGCCGGCTCGGGCAGATCGGCGAGTGCGAACTTGGAGGCGTTCAGCAGCTTGACCGCCAGGCGGCGCCCGACCTTCATCTGCTGAGGGTCGAAGGTGGTGTCCGCGCCCGGGCGCCCGCTGGCCGCCCAGTAGCGGACGGCATCGGCTCCGTGCTCTTCGAGCAGGTGCATGGGGGTGACGACGTTGCCCTTGGACTTGGACATCTTCTTGCGGTCTGGGTCGAGCACCCAGCCGGAGATCGCCGCGTGGCGCCAGGGGAGCACGCCCTCGTCCAGCTGCGAGCGCAGCACCGTCGTGAACAGCCAGGTCCTGATGATGTCGTGCGCCTGGGGGCGCACGTCCATCGGGAAGACCTGCTCGAAGTGCCCATCGCCCTCCAGCGCGGTGGCGGCGATCTGGGGGGTCAGCGAGGAGGTAGCCCAGGTGTCCATCACGTCGGGGTCGCCGACGAAGCCGCCCGGGACGCCCCTCTGCGCGGCGTCATAGCCGGGCGGCACGTCGGTGGAGGGATCGACGGGCAGCTGCTCGGAGACGGCGGCGATCGGCTGATCGTGCAGGATCTCCCCGGCGGCGTCCAGCGGATACCAGACCGGGAATGGCACGCCGAAGAAGCGCTGGCGGCTGATGCACCAGTCCCCGGTCAGCCCGTTGACCCAGTCCTCGTAGCGGGCGCGCATGTAGGGCGGGTGCCATTGCAGCTCGCGTCCGCGCGCGATCAGCTCGTCGTGGTGCTCGATCGTGCGGATGAACCACTGGCGGCTCGTGACGATCTCCACGGGGCGCTCGCCCTTCTCGAAGAACTTCACGGCGCGGGTGACCGGCGTGGGCTGCCCGATCAGCTCCCCCGACTGCTCCAGCAGCTCGACGATGCGCTTGCGTGCCTGGTTGATCGTGCTGCCGCGCAGCTCCTCATAGCTGGCGCGCGCGAGCGTCAGGTCCTCCGACTCCCAGCCCGGCTCCCCCCACGGCGCGTCGATCAGGCGCCCGTCGGGCCCGAGCACCGAGCGCACGGGCAGCCCCAGCTCGCGCCACCACATCACGTCGGTGAGGTCGCCGAAGGTGCACACCATCACCAGGCCCGTGCCCTTGTCCTGCTCCACCGCCGTGTGGCTGAGCACCGGCACGCGGGTGCCGAACAGCGGGGTGAGCACCTCGCCGCCCACAAGGCCGCGGTGGCGCTGGTCATCGGGGTGGGCCAGCAGCGCGACGCAGGCCGGGATCAGCTCGGGGCGCGTGGTCTCGATCAGCGCCTCACCCTCGCCGCTAAGCGCGCCGAAGCGCACGCGGTGCATCGCCCCCGGGCGCTCCCTGTCCTCGAGCTCGGCCTGCGCCACGGCGGTCTGGAAGTCCACGTCCCACAGGGTGGGGGCCTCCAGCTGGTAGGCGGCGCCGCGGGCGAGCAGCCCGAGGAAGGAACGCTGGGAGACGGTCCTGGCGCGATCTCCGATCGTCGTGTAGGTCAGCGACCAGTCGACCGAGAGCCCGAGCGTCCGCCACAGCTCTTCGAAGGCGAGCTCGTCGCTCTCGGTGAGCGCCAGGCAGAGCTCCACGAAGTTCGGGCGCGAGACCGCCACGGGCTGCTTCTCGTCGGGCTCCGCGGGCGGCTGAAAGGCGGGGTCATACGCGACCGAGGGGTCGCAGCGCACGCCGAAGTGGTTCTGCACGCGGCGCTCGGTGGGAAGGCCGTTGTCGTCCCATCCCATCGGGTAGAAGACCTCGCGGCCGCGCATCCGCTGGAAGCGCGCCACGGTGTCGGTGTGGGTGTAGGAGAAGACGTGCCCGACGTGCAGCGAGCCGCTGACCGTCGGCGGGGGCGTGTCGATCGAGAACACGCGCTCGCGCGGCGCGCTGCGGTCGAAGGCGAAGGTGCCCTCGCGCTCCCACACCGCCCGCCACTTCTCCTCCAGGCCATCGAGGCTGGGGCGATCGGGTACCTGCGGGCTCTGTGTCGAGGACGGCGCGGACAAGTGGTTGATCGTAACCGCTGTCCGGCGCCGCGCCCACGGCTGCGGCACGGCCGGCACGGCCCGCGCTCGGCGCTCAGCTCATTTCCACATACCCGGTGGCTTCGGTGGGGCTGCGCACGTTGGCGGCCACCTTGTTTTCGTAGTTGCCCTCGATCGTCTGGATCTGCCCGTTGGGCAGCACGTCGCGGACGATGCCGACGTGCTGGTCGCCGAAGACGATCAGGTCCCCCGGCTTGGGAACCACGCCGGGCCCGTTGGCGATGGCGCGACCGGTTTCCTGGGCCCAGGACCAGACCTCCGAGACGGAGCCGAGGCCCTGGCCCTCGGCACCGATCGGCTCGCCGGCCTGGCGCGCCACCCACGATGCGAAGTAGGCGCACCACGGTGCTCCCGGGGCCGCACCGGATGTGGCCGAGCGATATTCGGCGATGGCCGGGGATTCGTTGGAGCCGGGCGGCTGCTCGGTCTGCCCGATCTGGCTTTCGGCGATCGCGACGATGCGCTGCCCGGGGCCGGAGCTTGCGGACAGCGCCGAGGAGCCGGCGACTCCCTGCAGTTGGTAGACGGAGCCGAGAGATGACGTGGAGGCGCCGGGCAGGGCGGCAGCGGCGCCCGAGACGGCGGACTCTTCGCTGGGCTCCTGGGCGTCCGCCGGCGAGAGCGCGGCGGCGGTGGCGGTGGCGGATTCCGGCGCGGCGCTCGTGGCCGATTCGCCGGCCTGCTTGAGCGCGCTGGCAAACGATGTGCTGCCGGCGGCGGGCGCTTCGGTGCCACCGCTCGCCGCGGTGCGCGCGGAGAGCATGACGGCGGGATCGGCCAGCTCCTGCGTGAGCACGGCGACACGCTGGAGCGTCGACTCGATGGACATCAGCCCGGTGATCGGCAGCGGCGCCGCGAGTTTGAGCAGTTAAAGGGAAACGGGCGGCGACGGCCGCCCGTTTCCACCACCGTTCCCTCGATGAAGCGGCGGTATGTGGCTTCCAGCCGGCCTTTCCCGGACCGCCCGAAGCGTTGTATGACCCGCCCGCGGCGCCGGGCCGGTATGACCCGGCCGACAGCACGGTTGGGCTTCGCTGCAGCGGTGGCGTCCTCTAGGCGCCACCGCTGAGGAAGATTCCTAGGCTCAGCCTTCCAGCAGCTTCAGTGCCGCGTCGGGCAGCTGGTTCGCCTGGGTGAGGATTGACACGCCGGCCTGCTGAAGGACCTGGTCCTTCGTGAAGTTCGTCATTTCCGACGCGATGTTCACGTCGTCAAATGCGCTCACGGCCGAGGTGAGGTTCTGACTGTAGACTTCCAGGTTGGCAGTGGTGTACTGGATACGGTCCTGGACGGCACCGAATTCGCCCGCGATCGTCGAGACCTTCGCGATGGCTTCGGTGAGTTCTTTCAGGCCCGTGCCTTTTTCGATCTTTTCGCCGAATTTGGCGGGTTCGATCAGTTTTTCGATTTCTTTGTAAAGTTCGACGGCTTTCACGCCAATCGTTTCTTTGTCGTTGGCGCCGACCTGGAACTTCACTTCTTCTTTTCCTTCGAGCAGGTTCACACCGTTGAATTCAGTGGTGCTGCCGACTCGTTTGATCTCTTCTGTGAGCTGTTTGACCTCGCCTTCGATGGCGGTCTTGTCTTCTTTTGAGGTCGTGCCGTTCGCCTGCTCGACGCCCAGCTCGCGGATGCGCTGGAGCATCGTGTTGACGTCGTTGAGCGCGCCCTGTGCCGTCTGCGCCATGGCGACGGCGTCGAGGCTGTTGTTATTAGCCTGGTTGAGGCCGTTGACCTGCGACTGCAGGCTCTGGCTGATCGCGTACCCGGCGACGTCTTCGGCAGCCGAGTTGATGCGAAGGCCCGAGGAGAGGCGCTCCATCGACTGGGAGAGCATGCCCTCCGTGTTGTTCAGGTTCCTCGCGGCGTCGATTGCATCGACGTTGGTGTTGATAGTCAGGCCCATGCGTTCATCTCCTTGATGACGTGGTTGGTTGTGGTCCCGGGACCGACTCCGTGTCGACCCACGCTTCATATCGTCCGGTGCTCAGGGAAACTTGAGATGAATCCCCTTCTGCTCTCCCCCATTCGCCCCACCTGCGGGCATTCCTGCAGGATGCAGGCGTGCGTTCAGACGCGCACGTCGATGTGGCCAGGCCCGTGCTCGTCCTGCTCGTCCTCGCCGTCCGGCCCCGGGGGGCTGCGCAGCGCCTGTTCGCGGCGCCGCCCTTCCCGCGGCGGGCGGTCGCGCTCGCGGCTGATGCGGTCCACGCGCTCCACCAGGGGAACGCCTGCGCGGGGAACGGCGGGCGGGCCGGGGGTGATGGGGTGCAGCGGATCCATGTGCGGCTACCTCCCTTATCTGGATTTCCCGGCTGCCCGCGTCTCGCGCGCGCCGGGCGCGGGCGCCGCGGCCGGCTGGGCCGCCGCGATCAGCTGCTGCTCGCGCGCCTTGACCTCGAGCACCACCAGGCGCCGCCACACGAACACGGCTCCCGCCCACACAGCGACATAGCCGACGATCCCAGCCAGCAGTGCCCTGGCGCCCGCTTCGGCGATGGTGCCCGTTGGCAGCGACAGGTAGCCGGCGAGCAGGAAGCCGCCAAGCCCGCCCCAGCTCTTCGCGCGCGAGACAGCGCGGGCGGCGCGGGGGTGCGCGGCGATGCTCGGCTCGCCGGAGGCGTCGAGCTCCTCGCCGCCCTTGCCCTTCTTGTCCTTCTTGGCCTTCTTGTCCTTGCCCTTGTCCTTGACGGCGGCGTCGGCCTGGGGCGCGGGCGTCGCGGGTGCGGGCTCCTGCGGCGGCGCCCCGGCGACGGCGGTGTCAGCCATGGGTCTCATCCTGCTGCAGGCCGCGGCGCCGTTCGGCGCGCTGGATCTCGAAGATGAAGCGCACAAGGCGCCTGCGGTCGAGGTCGCTGATCTCCTCGAAGGCCACCGCACGCCTTCCCTGAGGGTCGGAGCGGACGACCTTGCCGGTCCCCACGATCGGGTCCTCCCCGGCGCGGGTGCTCAGGCGGAAGCGCACCTGCTCGCCGATGTTCAGCGTGTCGGGACCCGCCAGCAGCAGACCGCCGCCGCTGACGTCGACCGTATAGCTCTGCACCTGCATGTGGTCGCGGCCGCTGTAGACGATGATGGGCCGCGCCGAGCGGATGCGCACGAACTCCCGTTCCTGGAGCACCTCGATCGAGCGCGGGCCCTCGATGCGAATGAGGTCCGGCTCCTGGGCGTCCTGGATGGTGGTCGTGCCCTGCAGGCGCACCCTGCCGCGCACGTCGTTGAATTCGAGCACAAGCGCCGCCAGCTCGGCTGCACCGAGCGGCTGGCGCGGGAGCATGATGCCCACCAGCAGGACGCTCGGGTCCGAGGTGACCACGCGCGCGGGCAGCTTCTCGCCCGAGGCGAGCGCGAGCGTGACAGTCTCTGAGCGGGCGGGGATGGCGACCGCCTGCGCCGGCTGGCTCTTCTTCCTGCCGAGCCTCATGGCAGAAGCCTCGCGGCCAGGCCGGTCGGATCGGTGCGGCTCAGGCGCCAGGCGCCGCTCCTGCCGCGCTCAAGGATGTACTCCGGCGCGAGCGAGAAGCTGCACGCCGCCTCGACGGCGACGCCGATCTGGTCGGTCTCATCCGCGTGGGTGACGGCGAGCGCGTCGGCGCCGAGCGGGCGCAGGGCGCTGAGCAGCTGCGCGGCGGCGGTGGCGCCCAGCGTGGCGGGCAGCGCGACGATCACGCGCTCGGGCTCGAGCTCGTCAAGGACGCGCCCGAGCTCCTTCACGCCGGCCTTGTCCGAGGGGGAGACGCGCGGCGTGTCGAGCACCGTGACCCCTCCTTTGCGCGCTCTGCGCAGCGCTTTCACCGCGCGCGGCGAGCTTGCGGGCGCGGGCTTCATGATCTCGGGGCTCAGCAGCAGGCTCAGCTCCCCCTCGCCGCCGTGGGTGAGCGTGGCGTAGCTGGCGGGCAGGGTGCTGCCCGTGCGGTAGGCGCCCAGCAGGGTTGCGCAGCAGGTCGTCTTGCCCGACCCGCCGGCGCCGACGAGCGCGATCGCGGCGCCGCGCGCCGGCAGCGGCGGGGCAACGGGTATCCGCTGGGCGAGCGTGGCGCGCACCGCCTGCGCCAGGCCCAGGCGGGGCGCCAGCGGCAGCGTGTGGGCGGTGGCGCCGTCGATCAGCTCCTGGGCCAGCTCGTCGCTGATGCCGAGCCGGCGCAGGCTGCGTTCTACGCCCACGCGCGCGCGGGTGCTGGATCCCGGCCCGACCGTGCGGCGCTCGGGGATCGGCGGGAACGGGAGCCGCGGCTGCACGGGTGCCTTCGCGTGCGCCGGTGCCCGTTCGGGCGGGGCGGCCCGAATGTCGCGGGGGATCAGCTCCTGGAAGTCGATGCTGGGGGGCGCCACGCGCGCCGGAGGGCTCGCGGGTGCCTGGCGGCGCGGCGGCTGGGCGGGCAGATCGCCCGGGTTGGCCCTCGCGAGCCGCGCCAGGTGAGCGGTCACATACGCGCTGCCGGCGGGCGCGCGGTCGCTGAGGGCGTCCTCATAGAAGCGCGGTGGAACCTGCGGCACGGGTGCGCGCGGAGCTGGCATCGCGGGGGCGCCACCCGCCGCGGGCGCGGGAGCCTGCAGCGGCGGATCTCGCCGGGTAGGGGCCTGCTCCGGCGCGAGCGGTTCGTGGGCGATCATGCGCTGGCGTGGCGGAACGTCGGGCGCGCCCGCGGGCGGCGGCAGGTCCTCTTCGTCATAGACGTCCAGGCGCGGCGAGCCCGCCATCGCCTCGATCTCCACGAAGGGATGCTGGAAGAAGCCGAGGATGCCGCCGGTCAGGCCCTCACGGCGGCGCACGATGATCGCCTCCGAGCCGAGCTCCTGCTGGATACGCGGGATCAGCTCGTCGATGGCGCGCCCGCGGTATGTGCGTGTTGGTGAGCTCATGCGTGTATGACTCCGACCGTTTCAACGTTGATCCCGGGTGAGATCTCGTTGTAGGAGCAGACAGCGAGGTGGGGCTGCGCCTGGGCGATCAGCCGGCGCAGATGGCGGCGGATGCGCGCCGAGCACAGCAGCACCGGCTTGGAGCCTCGCGCCGAGGCGTGCTCGACCTGCGCTCGCAGGGCGGTGACGATCGCCTGTGCGCGTGGCGGATCCATCGCCAGATACTCCCCGTCCGTGGTCTGGGTGATCGAGGTTGAGACCTCCTGCTCGATGGCCGGATCTAGGGTTATCGCTTGCAAACGCAACTGCTCGTCCAGATGGGGAGCCGTTATCGCCCGGCCGAGTGCCTGGCGAGCGTACTCCGATAGAAGGCTGGTGTCACGTGTTGTTCGCGCCTTGTCGCCGATTGCCTCCACGATGGTGCCGAGATCTCGTATGGGCACGCCCTCGCTCAGCAGCGACTGCAGAACGCGCTGGATCTCGCCAACGGACAGCGCGTCGGGCACAACCTCCTCCACCACGGCGGCGTTGGTCTCCTTGAGCCTGTCCAGCAGCGCGCGCACATCCTGGCGCGAGAGCAGCTCGGCGGCGTGGGAGCGAATCGTCTCGGTGAGGTGGGTGACGATCACCGACTCGGGATCCACGACGGTGTAGCCCTGCGATTCCGCTTCGGCGCGCATCGACTCGTGCACCCACAGCGCGTCGAGGCCGAACGCGGGCTCGCGCGTGGGGATGCCCTGCAGCGTCCCGCTGGCGTCACCGGGGTCCATCGCGAGCAGGTGACCGGGCATGATGCGCCCGCGCGTGACCTCCGAGCCGCGCACCTTCACGACGTACTCGTGCGACTCCATGCCCAACTCGTCGTGGATGCGCACGCGCGGGATGACGATGCCGAGGTCACCGGCGATCTGGCGGCGGATGAGGCTGACGCGGCGCAGAAGCGACCCGCCCGAGCCGCCGTCGACGAGCGGCACGAGGCCGAACCCGATGGCCAGCTCCAGGGCATCGACGCCGACCTCGCTGATTGGCTCCTCGCCGGCCGGCAGCGCCGAGCGCGCAGCGGCCTTGGCCGCGATCGCGGCGGCGTCGGCGTCCTGGGCGCTGTTGCGCGCCGACCAGCCGATTGCGGCGAACACGGCGGCGATCAGCAGGAAGGGGAGCTTGGGCAGCCCCGGTATCAGCGCGAAGACCCCGATCGCCCCGGCGGCCACGAACGGCGCCTTACGCTGCCTGAGGATCTGGTGGGCGATGTCGCTTCCGAGATCCCTGTCGGATGCGGCCCTGGTGACGATGATGCCGGTGGCAACCGAGATCAGCAGCGCCGGGATCTGCGCGGCCAGGCCGTCCCCGACGGTGAGCAGCGAGTACTGGTGCGTGGCTTCGCTGAAGCTCAGCCCACGCTGGAGCATGCCCACGACGATCCCGCCGATGAGGTTGATGGCGGTGATGATGACCGCGGCCATGGCGTCGCCTTTGACGAACTTGGAGGCCCCGTCCATGGCGCCGTAGAAGTCCGCCTCCTGGGCGATCTCCACGCGCCTGGCACGCGCCTGGTCGTCGGTGATCAGGCCTGCGTTGAGGTCGGCGTCGATCGCCATCTGCTTGCCGGGCATGGCGTCCAGCGTGAAGCGCGCGCCCACCTCCGCGACGCGGCCCGCGCCGTTGGTGACGACTACGAACTGGATGACCACGAGGATCAGGAAGATCACCAGGCCGACGATCACGTTGCCGCCGACGACGAATTCGCCGAAGGACTTCACGACGCTGCCCGCGTTGCCGCTTGTGAGGATCAGGCGCGTCACCGACACGTTGATCGCCAGGCGGAACATGGTGGTCAGCAGCAGCAGGCTCGGGAACGAGGCGAAGTCCAGCGCCCGGCCCAGGTACATGGTGGTCGCCACGATCGTCAGCGCGCCGGCGATGTTCAGCGTGATCATCACGCTGAGCAGCTCCGACGGCAGCGGCACGACGAGCATCGTCACGACCATCACCACCGCGACCGCGGCGAGCATGTCCGCGCGCGGCAGGTATCTGCGCATCGAGGCGCTCACGAGGCGAGCCTCCGGCGCCCGGCCATGCGGTAGACGAAGGCCAGCACGCGCGCAACCGCGGCGTACAGCTCTTCGGGGATGACCTGCCCGATCTCGGTGGAGGAGTGCAGCGCGCGCGCGAGCGGCGGGTCGGTGACAACGGGCACGTCGCTCTCCTCGGCGATGCGCCGGATCTGCAGGGCGATGAGATCCTTGCCCTTTGCGACCACTTCGGGGGCGGTGCGCGTGCCGTCATACAGCAGCGCGACGGCGAAGTGGGTGGGGTTGGCGACGACCACGTCGGCCTGGCGCACGGCGGCCATCATCCTGGCGCGCGCGGCCTGCATCTGGCGGCGGCGCAGCGCCGCTTTGACCTCGGCGGAGACCCCGTACTGGCGCGCCTCGTCCTTGACCTGCTGCTTGGTCATCTTCAGCTGCTTCTCGTGGCGGTGCTTCTTCCACGCGTAGTCGAGCAGGCCGATGAGCAGGTAGGCGAAGGCCGCGTGCTGGGCGATTTCGGCGGCGCGCTGGCCCATCAGCGAGCCGAGTGCCCTCGGCGTGATGCCGACCTTCGACGCCAGGCTGGTCATGTCCGGCAGCAGCGCGAGCGAGGCGGCGGCGCCGACGACGCCGACCTTGGCCACGGCCTTTACGGTCTCGAAGGCAAGGTTGGGACCGAGCAGATTGCGCAGGCCGCTCGCGGGGTTGATGCGCCTGAAATCGGGTTTGAGCGCCTGCGGGGTGGGGCGCACGCCGGCCTGGGCGAAGCCGGCGACGAGGCCGGTCACGACGCACGCGCCGGCGATGGGCCCCACGGCGAGGAGGATCGTGGAGAAGGCGTCGTGCATGAGCGTGGCCAGGCCCGCGGCGCTGGTGGCGCTTGCGGGCCTCGCGATCTCGGCGAGCATCTCGCGGAAGACCGTTGCGCCTGCTCCCACGATCGCCGGACCGGTGATGCTGAGCGCGAGCAGCGCCGCGACGAGCACCACCGAGCCGCCCAGATCGGCGCTGCGCGCGACCTGGCCCTTCTCACGCGCGCGTTTGCGGTGTTTGGCTGTGGGTTTCTCTGTGCGGTCCTCGCGTGCCATGTGATCACGCCACGTGCAGCGCGCCGAGGGCCGCTCCGACGCTGACCGACAGCTGGTCGGAGATCCAGTTTGCGAAGAACGGCAGCGAGGCGCCCACCACGAGCATCGCCACGGCGACCTTCGTGGGGAAGCCGACGGCGAAGACGTTCAGCTGGGGCACCACGCGCGAGACGACGCCGAAGGCGACGTCGGTGATCAACAGCGCGACGAGCACCGGCGCGGCGATCTCCAGGGCGGCGGCGAACACGCCGGTGAACACCTGCACGGCGCCGCCGACGAGCGAGGACAGGCGCGGCGAGTCGGTCAGGGGAACCAGTTCGAAGGTTCTGTTGAGGCCCCTGATGGTCCACGCGTCGCCCTGGATGACCAGGAAGATGAGCGTGCCAACGAGCGAGTAGAAGCGGGAGATGACGGCGCTGGATTCGCCGTTGGCGGGGTTGATGAGGGTGCCGTAGGAGAAGCCCGAGCCGACGTCGATCATGGACCCCGCGGATTCGACGGCGGCGAGCAGCATGGAGAGCGTGAAGGCGAAGCCGAAGCCAACGAGCATTCCCTCGACGATCAGCCCCGCGAGCGGGATCACTTCGGAGGGGATGTGCTGCCCGTGCAGCGCGATCGGCGTGAGGCCGATCGAGATGCCGACGGCAATGACGCTGCGCACGCGCGGAGGGATCATCGCCGAGGAGAACAGCGGCGCGATGACGAACAGCGGCGTGACGCGCGCGAGCACGAGAATGAAGCCGGCGAGCTCGTTGCCGGCGAGCTTGCCCAGCAGCGCGTTCACGAGCCCACCATCGTGGGGATGGACGTGTACAGCGCGGTGGTGTAGCTGACCAGCTGCCCGAGCATCCACGGCCCGAGCAGCATGATGACGACGGCGATGCCGATGATCTTGGGGATCAGCGAGAGGCTCTGCTCCTGGATCTGGGTGACGGCCTGGAAGACGCTGACCACCAGCCCGACGACGAGGCCAACGGCGAGCAGCGGGCCGCCGACCTTCACGGCGAGGCTCATGGCCTGCGAAGCGAGGTTGACGACGGTGTCCTGGTTCATCGCGCGCGATCTCCTAGTGGAAGCTCTGTACGAGCGCCTTGATGACCAGGTCCCAGCCGTCGACCAGGACGAACAACAGGATCTTGAACGGCAGCGAGATGAACGTCGGCGGGAGCATGATCATGCCCATGCTCATGAGCGTGGCCGAGACGATCAGGTCGATGATCAGGAACGGCAGGAAGATGAGGAAGCCGATCTGGAATGCCGTCCTGAGCTCCGAGACGATGAATGCCGGGATGAGCACCTCGGTGGGCACTTCCGCGCGCGTCTTTGGCTCTTTGGCGTGGCCGAGGCTCACGAACAGCGAGATGTCCTCGGTGCGGGTCTGACGGAACATGAATTCCCGCAGCGGTTCCTCGGCGCGTTCGATCGCCTTTGTGGTGCTGATCTTGTGAGCGGACAGCGGTTCGATCGAGTCGCGCTTGATCGCTCCCACGGTGGGCGCCATGACGAAGATCGTCAGGAACAGGGCGATGCCCACGAGCACCTGGTTGGGCGGGGCGTTGGTGGTGCCGACGGCCGAGCGGATGAAGCCAAGGACGATCAGGATGCGGCTGAAGCCGGTGACGGTGAAGAGGATCGCCGGGACGAGCGTGAGCCCGCCGAGCAGCAGCAGTATCTGGACGGCGTTGCTGGAGTTGAGGTTCAACGGCGCACCGTCCATTCGCGCATGCGCTCGACGAGGCTCGTCGAGGTTCCCGGCATGCTCATGGGGTCGGCCTCGCGCGGCGGCGCGAGCAGGCCCGCGGTGATGCGCCGCCGTGGGCGCTCCTCGGCGTCGGGCATCAGCAGCCCTGCCTGCCGGGCCTCCTCTTCGGTGTAGCGGTGGATGGGGAACAGGCCGTGCTCGGCGGCGCCGAGCAGCACGTAGTCGCTGCCGGCGCGCACCAGGTGCAGTGTGCGCCCGGATCCGAGCGGGAGCGCGGCGAGGTTGGAAAGCCCGCCAGCGGGTGCCTGCGGGTCCTTGCCGGCCTTGACCTGGCGCAGGATCCATGAAAGCCCCCAGATGACGGCGATCACGATCGCCAGGCCGACGATCGTGCGCACGATGCTCGCGCCCCCGGAGCTGGTGTGCGTGGTGGAGGGCGAGGTGCTGTTGAGGTTCAGGGGCGTGTTTTCGCCGCCCGCCTTCTTGACGGTGGTGGTGAATGCCGACGCAGGGCAGGCGAACGCGAGCAGGCAAGCGCCCAGCAACGCGGTCGCCTGCGCGAGCGCACGGGAAAGCGGGATCGGCTTAGTCATCGAGGGACGACTCCGAGGAAGAGTCGTCCCCGGTTATCGGCCCTGCCTGCCAGGTCTTGAGCGCGGCGGGCCCTCGCGTGCTCGCGGGGCGGGCGGCGGGCTAGGGGTCGACGAGCTCGCCGATCAGCACGCCCCACTCACCCTCCGGGGTGAGCATGAGGCTGCCGTTGGCGAAGCAGAGCCCGTTGGCGAACAGCTCAACCGGTGCCTGTGCGCCCTGGTCGAGCTCCAGGACCGCGCCCGGTGCGAGCTCGAGCGCCTGCCCGAGCGCCATGTGGGTGCGTCCCAGCTCGGCCCAGATGCGCACGAAGATGCTGCGCAGTACCGCTCCCGTGCCGGCGGCGTCGGAGTCGCCCTGGGCGTGGGCCCGTGCGCGCTGAAGCTCCGCGCGCCCCAGCGTGGCGTAGGTCGCGGCGCGCTTGGGCGCCTCTCCGGTGGCCTCGAGCTTGATCGCCCGCCTGGTGCCGCTGGCTCCGGGCCGGCCACGGCCGATTGAGATGTCCTCGGCGAACAGCCGCACGCCCTCCTCGGCGCTTTCGCCCAGCGCCAGCACCGCCCCGGGCGCCAGCTCCAGCAGCCCTGCGATGGGCATCTCCAGCGACCCCACCTCGGCACGCAGCAGCACCTGGGCGCCCGAGAGCCCGCGCACCAGCGCCGCCGAGCCCTCCGCGGCGTTGCGGGTGCTGCCGGCGCCATGCTGGAGGATCTGCTCGGCGAAGGGTCCCACGGCGACCCACGGCAGCAGCAGCGACAGGCTGGAGCTCTCGCCGTCAAGGACGCTGGTGAGCGAGACCGTGAACGTGGGCTCGGACGGGGGTGTGAGCACACCGCCGTCGCCCTCCATGTCGGCCTCTCCGCGCTCCAGCGGCGGGGCGCCCACATCCGAGAGGGCGAGCGAGAGCTCGGCGACGATCGCGTCGAGCAGGCTGCCGGCGAGAGCCCAGTCGATCTCGCTGAGGTGGCGCCCAGGCGGCGCCTGTGCGGCGGAGCCCCCGAGCAGGCATTCGAGCGCCTGCATCAGCAGCGTGCGCTCGAGGCTGAGCAGCGCCGGATGCTCGGAGGCCCCGAGCGTCAGCGGCACCGAGACCGAGTCGACGGGCAGCTGCGCGTTGGCGGCGGCCCATGTGTGCTGGGAGACCTCGCCGACGCTCAGCTGCACCTCGGTCTTCAGCTCACCCGCCAGGCGCCCCGAGAGCGCGTCGCAGAAGGCGCCCATTGCGCCTGTGAGCCTGTGCGTGAGCTCGGGGTTGAAGCGCGTGGGCTGGGAGAAGTCCAGCGCGCGGGCGCCCTCGCTGTGCTCGGTGCTCTCGCTCACCGCCATCGCGCGGGTCAGTCCGTGGCCGCTGTCTCGGCCTCCGTGGCCTGGCCCTGTGCGGCGCCCTCCGGCGCCGCGCCTGGATCGCCGCCCGCCGAGGGCTCTCCCTCGCCGGCGTCGAGAATCTCGATGATGCGCAGCCCGTACTGCTCCTCGACCACCACGACCTCCCCGCGCGCTATCGGGGTCCCGTTGACGAGCAGGTCGGCGGCCTCGCCGGCGATGCGCTCGAGCGTGACCACCGAGCCGGGGCGCAGGTCGAGCGTCTCGCCGACCGTCATGTGCGTGCGCCCGATCTCCACGCTGAGCTCCATGGGGATCTCGCTGAGCCTGCTGAGGTCCACCTCGCCCGCTCCCTGGCCCCCCTGGCGAGACCCCTCCTCGAACTGCTCGTACTCGAGTGCCTCAGCCATCTCGCTCCTATTGCACCGTGAGATCGGGGAACAGCACGGCTTCGACTTTGTCGTCGGTCTGCTTGGTGATCTGCGCGAGGATCTGGTCGCGGATCGCCTTGCGGCCCTTTGCTTCGATCAGGACTTCCCCGCTCTGGTTGGTGATCGAGTTGGTGACGATTTCCCGGACGATGGCTTCCTCGGGCAGCGTCCCCGCGCTGTTTTCCGAGCTGGATGCGCTGGCGGCGGTGGCGCCATCGCTCTGCCCGGGGGCGAGCTCCAGCGCGACGCTCAGCTTGGCGTAGCGGCCATCGCTGAGGTTGATGAGGAACGCCTGGGGCATCACGTAGATGGTCCCCTTGATCTTCATCTTCACCACCGGCTTCGGTTTGGTCATCGTGTAGCCCGCGAACAGCAGTACGGGGAGCGCGAGCGCGAGCAGGATCTTCTTGTTCTTCAGCATGTTCTCAGGAGGGTCGGACCGTTCACGATTCGCCTTGGGCGGCGGCGAGACGCTGCATGACGATTTCCACGCGCCGGTTCAGCGCACGTCCGCCGGCGGTCGCGTCGGTGGCGACGGGCCGCTGTTCGGCATATCCGGACGCGGTCAGGCGCGCGGGGCTGACGCCGTGTTCGATCAGGAAGCGAACGACGGTGCTGGCGCGTGCGGTGGACAGCTCCCAGTTGCTGGGGTAGACGCCGCCGTGGATTGGCACGTTGTCGGTGTTGCCCTCGACGGCGATGGGGTGCGTCTCATCGACGTTGAGCAGATCCGCGATCTCGCCGAGCAGCGCGTGAGAGCGGTCCTCCAGCGTGGCCTGGCCGGAGGGGAAGAGGAGGTCGTCGGTGAGCACCCTGATGTTCAGGCCCTGCGCTTCGACGGTCGCCTGGACGTTCTTGCTGAGGCCGTGCGCCTTTGCGTAGGCTTCGAGCTGCTGCTTGATGTGCAGGAAGGTCTGCTGCTGCTGGCTGGCGGCCTGGGTGGCGGTGACGCTGTGGCTGCCGTGCGCCTGGCTGTTCTGCAGGCTGCTCGCGCCGGTGGTCGTGACGGGCTCCAGCGCCTGCAGTTCGGCCGTAGCGGGGATCTGGCTGGCGTTGGCGGTGGAGCCCTGCCGGGCGATCGCCTTGCCGCCGGGCAGGATGTTGCCCGAGAACGCCGCCTTGAGGGACTGCTGCAGCGTCTGGTACTTGGAGATGTTGACCGAGGAGATCGAGAACAGCACCATGAACAGCGCCATCAGCAGCGTGATCATGTCCGCATAGGTCAGCAGCCAGCGCTCCTCGCTCTCATGCGCTTTGGCGCCCTTGTGCCTGCGCGACATGCTCAGGCCGCCTTGGCTTCGATGCCGGCGGAGTGACCGAGTGCGTCCTCATCGGAGGAGCGCTCGGCCGGAGGCAGGTAGGACATGAGCTTTTCGGAGACCAGGCGCGGGTTGTCCCCGGCCTGGATGGAGAGGATGCCCTCGAGGGTCATCATGCGCAGCTCCACCTCTTCTGCGGAGATCGCCTTCAGACGGTTGGCGATGGGCAGGAAGATCACGTTGGCGGAGCCGACGCCCATGAGCGTGGCGATGAACGCGGCGGAGATGGAGGGCCCGAGCGTCGAGGGCGCGGCGAGGTTCTGCAGCACGTGCACCAGCCCGAGCACCGTGCCGATGATGCCCATCGTCGGCGCGAAGCCGCCGGCCTTCTCGAAGGGTGCGGCTGAGGCCTCGTGACGGGCGGCCATCCCGTCGACCTCGGCCTCGAGGATCGTGTGGACCATCTCGGGGTCGGTTCCGTCGACGACGAGCTGCAGCGCGTTGCGCGTGAAGGTGTCCTCGATCTCGCCGAGCATCGCGTCGAGGGCCAGCAGGCCCTCGCGGCGGGCCTTGTCGGCCAGCGATACGAGCCGGTCGAGCTGGCCGCGCATGTCCGGCGGTTCGGCGGAGAAGACCATCTTGTAGAGGCTGGGCACGCGCTTCATCGACGCCATGCCGACGCTCGCCAGCGTCACGCCGGCGGTCCCGCCGAGGATGATCATCAGGGCAGGGATGTTGATGAAGGAAGCGGGACTGGTCCCGTCCATCATCGAGCTCAGGAGGAGGGAGCCAAAGGCCACCCCGATTCCAATGGCCGTTGCAGCCTTCATTGCGTTCCTACATCGGCTGCCGGGAAAAATCCTTCAGTCCTGCTGATCCGCCGTGCACGAACCGGCCAACGGGCTGCAAGAAAGCTTGCAGAACCGCAGGCGCCGGTGAAACGCCCGGCGGGAGCGGGCCCGCGCGGGCGGTTCTGCGCCTAGGTGGTTGTGTCCTCCACGGCCGACAGACGCGGTGCGTCGCGACGCACCGGAGCGGGGCTGACGGGCCGCTGCGCGCTGCGCTTCTTCAGCGCATCGCCGAGCACGCTGGTGCGGTGATTGTGCACCGCGGAGGCGACCTCCTCCGGCGACTCCGCGACGACCACCTTGGCGCCGGTGGCCAGCGTGATGACCGTGTCGGGAGTCCACTCCACCATGACGATCATGTCGGGGTTCAGCGCAAACGGTTCGTCTTCATGTCCAAGCCGGTTCAGCGTGATCATCGGTTTCCCTCTGTTGTGCACGTTAGCCATGGGGTGGGACGGCACGAGGCCATCCCACCCCAGGCTCCTCGGAGTGTCCTTTTTCTCTGCTTCCTCCTTTGCCGTGAAATCTGCTTCAGCGACGGGGAGCCCGCCCGATCTGCTCGGGCAGGCCCCCGTCGCCGGCGGGGCCCGCGATCCGTGCGGGGCCCCCGGCCGTCTAGGAGTGCGGGGGTCGGCTAGCCCGCCATCGTTACGAGCGTCCCGAGCATTTCGTCCGCCGTTGAGATCACGCGCGAGTTGGCCTGATAGCCGCGCTCGGCGGTGATCATGTTGGTCATCTCCGTTGCGAGATCCACGTTTGACTGCTCGAGCTCGCCGCCGATGGTGGCGCCGAAGCCACCCGTGTCGGGAGTGCCGACCACCGGCTGCCCGGAGTTGGCGCTCTGCACCCAGTTGGACCCGCCGATGCGTTCAAGGCCGGCTTCGTTGGGGAACGTCGCCAGCGTGATGTACCCGGCGGTTATGCGCTTCTGGAAGTTTTTGCTTCCCTGTTCCTCGTCGGTGTAGCCGACAGATCCGTCCTGGCCGATCGAGATGTCTGATGAGCCGGGCGGGATGCGGATGTAGCTTTCTTCTTTGCCCGGTTCGAAGGTGGGGCCGGTTTCGGTTTCTTTGGCCACCGCGTTTCGGCCGATCACGTATTCCCCGGCCTGCGTGGTGAGGAAGCCGAGCTCGTTCGTGGAGAGGTCGCCCGCGCGTGTGTATTTGAGGCTCGTGGGCAGGCCTTCGGTGTAGGGTTCTTTCGCGGGCGGGGATCCGGCGCCGATGCGCAGGAACCCGTTTCCCTCGATTGCGATGTCCAGCGGGTTGCTGGTCGATTGGAACGAGCCCTCGGTCATTTCGTTCTGTGTGGCGCTGACCTGCACGCCGAGGCCGATCTGCAAGACGTTGGAGCCACCGTTGGTACTGGTGGGGCCGGAGGCGCCCCTCATCACCTGTGTGAGCGAGTCGGCGAAGGTGACAGACGCCGCCTTGTAGCCGACGGTGTTCACATTGGCGAGGTTGCTCGCCGTCTCGTTGAGCATCTCCTGGTTCGCATCGAGGCCGCTGATTGCGGCATACATTCCAGCCATCATGGTTGCTGCCCTTCCTTTCACGGCCTCCTCTGCGAGGTCCAGCCGTCGTTGTTGCCGTTTCCGCTAGGCGATCACGGCGCTGTCGATGTTGGTGAACACGTTGTCCTTCATGTGTTCGGATCCCACAGCCGTAATCACGGTGCGGTTGCTGACGGACACCACGAACGCGGTGCCGTCGACAAGTACGAGTGAGTCGCGCGAGCCCTTGCTCGCCGCGCGACCGACGCCCTCGGAGAGCCTGCCGAGCGTGGCCTGGTCGAGCTCGATGCCGCGCCTTTCCACGCGGGCGAGCGCATGGCGCGAGAACTGCAGGGGCTGCTGGCCGGGCGCGGCCGCGAGCCCGCCCGCCTCCTTGAGCGCCTCGGAGAAGGGCTTGACCGGGGTCTGTGCGGGTGCGCCGGCGGGCGCGCCGGTGCGCGTGCCGCCAGCGCCGCCAGGGGCAGCGGCGGGGCCGCCGAGACCCCCGGGCGGAACGAGCGCTGGGTTTGAGAGGGGGTTCATTGCACTTCCGTGATGCTCGCGAGCTTCACGCCGGCGTTGCCTTCAACGGTGACGCTGGTGCCGCTGGCGTTGGACTGGACGCTTTCGACCTTGCCTTCGGCGGGTTCGCCGGAGCTGGCCGTGTAGTGGATCGTGCGGCCGATCAGCTGCACGGCGCTCGAGAGCTCGCTGGCGCTGGCGAGGTTGGTGGTCTGCTCGACCTGGGTGAACTGGGCGAGCTCGCTGATGTATTCGTTGGTGTTGCCGGGGTTCAGCGGGTCCTGCGCCTGCAGTTGCGCGATCATCAGTTTCAGGAATTCGTTCTGCCCCATGATCCCGTTGGAGTTCGATTCGGCGGCCCCCGCGGTACTCGCGGGGGTGGCTGCGGGGCTGGCGGTTGCGCCGGTGAGGGCTGGGGTGGTCATGACGTTTGGTCCTTTCCTGTTTTCACGCGAGCACGTTCACTAGCCCACCGCCGGCGTGGGCGCTGGAGAGCTGCGCACCGGGCGTGCCGCCGAGGGCCTCGCCGGTGTCTTCTTCTTGAACTTGAGACTGGGTTCGCTGCGCCGGTCCCTCCCGGCTGCCGTCGTGGCCGGGCAGGTGCCCCTCCCGATGCTCGCCCGAATGCGGGTTGGCGGAGGAGCTGAGATCGAGGTGCAGAGCGTGCAGGCCCAGCGATCCGAGGCTCTGCTGCAGCTCCGCGCGGCCCTGGCTGAGCGCCTGGGCGGCAGCGGCGGTGTTCGCCGTCACGCGCACGACCAGACCCGAGGAGCCCTGGCTGAGGTGGATGCGCAGATCGCCGAGCTCTTCCGGGGAGAGCGCGATGCGCGCCTGGCTCACGCCACCCCGGTTGGAGATCTCCACCGAGGCGCGGATCGCATCGATCATGTCCTGCATGCCGACTCCCGCGACCGGCTGCGCAGCCGAGTTCGGGCTCGCCGCGCCGTAGGCGGCCTGTTCGGCGGGCACGGCCGCCGTGGCTTCCAGCGAGGATGCGACGCTTGCGTCGGTGGCGCCCGGCTGGGACTGGGTTGAGGATGCGGAGGCCCGCCCTGCCGGGGCGGAGCCCGGCTGCTGAGCCGCCTGCCGGCTCTCGGGTTCGCCCTGCCCGGGAGCGGAGTCGGCGTACTGGCGAGCGGCGGCGGGCGCGGATGCGCCCTGCTCGGCTGCGGCGGAGGATGTGGTGTCCGGGCGCGCCCCGGATGCGTCGGCGACCGCGAGCGGGCGAGTGCCCTGCCCGGCCGCTGTGGAGCGCGAGGCCGGCGCGGCAAGGAGCGCCTGGCGCAGCGATTCGCCTTCGGGCGAGGAGGCGGCCCGGGGGGCTGCTGCGGACGTTGACAGGCCGGCGCTGCGCTGCGCCGGGCGCCCGGCGTTGGCGGCCCCGACGGCCCGTGCGGCCGCGGACTGCGTGCTTGCGGCGCCGGCGCCCTGGGTGGAGGGGCCGGTGCGGGCACCGACCTGCTCCGCGCGGGCGCCCGGGAGGGCGGTGGCATCTGCCGGTGCCGCGCCGCCGGCCGATCCGCCGGGGCTCTCGGCGGCAGCGGGGCTGGCGGGTGCAGCAGGGCCGGCGGGAGCGGAGGCGGCGGCGGCGGGGGTCGCGACCCCGGCGGCGGTGGCGCCTACGGGCGCACCGGGCCGGCTGGATGAACCGGCGGCGGGCGCATCGGTGTCCGGGTTCGCCACGCCGGGCGTGCCGGCCTGCAGGCCGGACGAGCTCGCCGTTGTGGGGGCCGGTTCGCCGGCGAGCGCTGCCGGTGCGACGGAGGGGTCCGATGATCCGACGGATTCCGGTGCGGCGATGGGTGCGGAGGCCGGCGCTGGTATGGGAAGAGATGCCGTCGCGGGGACCGATGCCGTCGCTGGGAGGGATGCCGTCGCGGCGAACGACGCGGGCGCGGCGAACGAGCCGGGCGCGGTGAGAGACGCCGTCGCGGCGGCGGTGGCGACGGGCACCGGCGGCGTACCCGCGGTGGCGGCGGCGTTTGCGGCGGCGGGGTTCGCGGCCGTGCTCGACGCGCCAGGCGAGGCCGGCTCGCCGACGCTGTGGGCCTGTGCCTGGGCGCTTGCGACCGCGGTGTGCGCGGTGGCCGGCGCCGGGTCTGCGTGCACTGTCAGGGCAGCGCCCGCGGGTATGCCCGTGGCGTCGCCAACTCGCGCAGGCCGCCTGGCCCTGGAGGATGTGCCGTGACCGCCGTTGGCGTCTCCGCTGCTCTGGTGCTGGCCTTCCGCGGTTGCGGTCCGGGCCATTTCGGCGAGCGCGCTGTGGAAGGGCGGCCCGCCCGGCGGCGCTCCCGGTGGCGCGCCCGGCGGGGCGGGCCCGGCCTTGGCCGAGGCCGGCAGGCCCGGGAGGATCGCTGTTGCGTTCACCGGGCTCATGCGGCCACCGCCGCGGTCGCGGACTGGGCGTGGGAGGCCTTGAACGCTTCTGCGTAGCCCAGCACTTTGGTTACGTAGCTCTGTGTTTCGGCGTAGGGCGGCACGCCGCCGTACTGCTCGACGGCTCCGGGCCCGGCGTTGTAGGCCGCCAGCGCGTCGGCCGTGTTGCCGCCGAAGCGGCTCATCAGCTCGCTCAGGTAGCGCGCTCCTCCTTCGATCGCTTCGGCGGGGTTGAGCGTGTTGCTCACGCCCATCGAGGCGGCGGTGGCGGGCATCAGCTGCGTGAGCCCGGAGGCTCCCGCGCTGCTCTGGGCGCCGGCGTCGAATCCGGACTCCTGCTGGATCAGGCCGTGCAGCACCGATGGTTCGAGCCCATAGCGCTGGGCCGCCTGGTCGATGAGCGCTTCGTATTCGCCGCCGCTCGAGCCCTGGTAGTCCACGAGCGAGCTCACCGGCGCGGCCGCTTCGCTGGTCGCGGCGGTGGCCGCCTGAAGCGCTGTGGAGAACGCGCTGCTCTGTTCGGCGGCGGGGGCTTCTGCGGCGACCGAGGATCGTGAGGAGATGGAGCCTGAGGAGGCGAGATGCGAGGCCTGTTCGATCATGGTCTCCAGCTGCTGCACGCGCTGCAGGCTGGCGAGCTCTCCGGCGGGCACGCCGGCGAGCGCTTCGGCGCTCATGCGACGCTCCTGCCGAAGCGCACGGTGGCCATCTCATCGAGCGCGATGCCTTCGCGGCGGCTGGCCTCGCGGTCGTGCTCGCGGCGCTGGCGTTCGCGCAGGCGATTCATCATCTCGTGCTCGCCGGCCGCAACCGTCAGCTCGGCGCCGCGGATCGCGACATCGTCCTCACGCTGTGCGAGCTCGCTCGAGCGCGCGCAGCGGACCGCCTCGATGCGCTCGATGAAGGCCTGGCGAGCCTGCAGCTCGGCGGCGTCCACGGTCATGGCGGGGGTGCTGGCGGCGCGGGCGTGGGTACGCGCGCGTTCCAGGCGCTCCTCTGCGGCGAGCAGCTCGTCCTGGGTGACGCTCAGGCGCGCGATGGCGCGGGCCAGATCCTGCTTGGCCAGGGTCTCGCGGCGCTCGCGCACCGCGCGAACACGCTCGAGGCGGAATCGGAACGAGGGTCCGGTCACTACCTGTTCATCGGACGGTTGCGTGCGTTCTTTAGCGAAGCGCATTCGGCCGCCGCCGCTCTACAGGCTCAGCCCGAGTGCCGGGATCGCCGAGGGGCCGCCCGTGGCGGGCGCCGGGGCGCTGTCCACCTCCTCGGCATCGGTTATCTCATCCTCGGGGGTCGCGGAGGGCTCGGCGAGCAGCTCCGCGAGCGCGAGCAGCCGCCGGTCGGTCTCCGCCGGCTCGCTGCGCTCGTGCACCGGCTGGCGCAGGAACCCGTCGATTCGGGCCCTGGCCCCCAGCGCCCGGTCGAGCGCCGCGTCGGCTCCGTGCTGGTAGGCGCCGATGGCGACGAGATCTTCCTTCTCGTGCAGCACCGCGAGCGCGCCGCGCAGGAGCCGGCCCGCCCCGGCGACCTCGGGGGAGACGATCTCCCCGACGAGCCTGGAGACGCTCTGGAGCACGTCGATCGCGGGGTAGTGCCCGGCGTGGGCGAGCGAGCGCGAGAGCACGACGTGGCCGTCGAGGATCGAGCGCACCGCATCGGCGATGGGCTCGTTCATGTCGTCGCCGTCGACCAGCACCGTGTACAGGGCGGTGATCGAGCCCGCGCTGCTCGTCCCCGCGCGCTCGAGCAGCCGTGGCAGCAGCGCGAACACGCTGGGCGTGTAGCCGCGTGTCGCCGGGGGCTCGCCGATCGCCAGCCCCACCTCACGCTGTGCCATGGCGAAGCGGGTGACGGAATCCATCATGAGCATCACGTCGTGCCCCTGGTCGCGGAAGTGCTCGGCGATGGTGGTGGCGGTGAACGCCGCCTTGATGCGCACAAGCGCGGGCTGGTCGGAGGTGGCCACGACGACGACCGAGCGCTCCAGCGCATCGCCGAGGTCGCGCTCGATGAACTCGCGAACCTCCCTGCCACGCTCGCCAACGAGAGCGATGACGTTGATCGTCGCACTGGTCGAGCGCGCAATCATGCCCAGCAGCGAGGACTTGCCCACGCCGGAGCCGGCGAAGATCCCCAGGCGCTGGCCCAGGCCGCACGGGACCAGCCCGTCGAGCGCGCGCACGCCCAGGCCGACGCGCTCGGTGATGCGCGGTCGCGAGAGCGCAGCGGGCGGAGCGGCGATGGTCGAGCGCGCCAGGCCCTCGGGGGATGGCCCGCCGTCGTCGGGCATGCCCAGCCCATCGACAATGCGCCCGAGCAGGTCGTCCCCGACGGTGACACGGAAGGGCGCGCCGCTGGCGAGCACGCGCGTGCCGGGCCCGATCCCGTGAAGCTCGCCAAGGGGCATCAGCAGGGTGCGCCCGTCCCGGAAGCCGACTACCTCGGCGGAGACGGCGGCGCGGTTGCGGTCGGTCCCCACCAGGCAGACCTCGCCGACCTCCGCGTGCAGACCGGTGACCTCGATGATCAGGCCGATCAGGTTGGTGACGAACCCGTGACGCCGCGCCAGGTCGGCCTCCTGCACGGCAAGCGACGCGCGCGCGAGCATCGCACCGTGCGCCTGCGCGGCGGCCGGCATTGGGGGCTCGCCTGACGCCGCTGCGCCGGCGTCGCCGGGCAGCTCGCCGGGCCGCTCGCCGGGCTGGGGAAGCTCGGCCACGATCTCAGCCGTCCGCCGCCAGCTCGGCGAGAATCACTTCCCGCGCGCGCTCCAGCTGCGTGGCGACGCTCGCGTCGATCTCGCCCTCGGAGGTGCGAACGAGCGCCCCGCCCGCGGGCACGCGCTGGTCCGCGACGAGGTCGTGCAGCTCGACGGCGCTCGCGTGCGCCCTCAGGTCGCCGATCGCCGCCGAGACGGTCTCGAGGTCGGCGGGGTTCAGGACCACCGAGATCTGGCGCCGGTCGCTGGCGCGGCGCAGCGCTCCCTGCACGACCTCGATCACCAGCTCCGGGCGCGCCTGCAGCGCTCCCGCGAGGATCTTCGCGGCCAGCGCCAGCGCGAGCTCGACGGCGTCGCGTTCGACGGCCTCGGCGACCTGCGCGCGCAGCGCGTGTAGTTCCTCGAGTGCCTGGGCGAGCGCGGCAACCGCCGCCCCAACCTGCTCGGCCCCGTCGCGCATGCCGGTCGCAAGACCCTCGGCGTGGCCCTCGGCGCGGGCCTGCTCGCGGATCTGCTCGGCCTCCGCGACGGCCTGTGTGAGCAGCCGCTCGCGCTCACCGCGCGGCGGTGGCTCCGACGGCTCGAGCTGCTCGAAGTCGTAGCTGACGGCGGTGTCAGACAACCGCTTCGCTCTCGTCCTGCTCCTCGCCCTCGCCGCCGCCGCCGCCGCCGCCGATCACGATCGTGCCGGCTTCGTCGAGCCGGCGCACGACGGCGACGATCCGGCTCTGCGCGTTGTCAACGTCCTTTTTGCGCTGCGGCTGTTGGATCTCCATCTCCTCCTTGAGCATCGCGGCGCCGCGCTCGGACATGTTGGAGAGCACCACCTCGGTGACGCTCTCGGGGGCGCCGCGCAGCGCGAGCACGAGGTCCTTCTGGTCCACCTCGCGCAGCACCTGCTGCACCGAGCGCTCGTCCAGATGGGCGATGTCCTCGAAGACGAACAGCATCCCCCTGACCTTCTCCGCCAGCTCCTGATCGCTGGCTGCGAGGTTCTCCAGGACGTTGCGCTCGAGCGAGCGGTCGGCGTGGTTGAGGATCTCCGCCAGAGCCTTGGCACCGCCGGCCTTTGCGTACTCCTGCTCTCCCGGCGCCGAGACCTTCTCGCGCAGCATGCTCTCGAGGCTGGCGATCACGCTGGGGCTCGCGTCGCCCATGCGCGCGATGCGCAGCGCCACGTCGGGCTGTTGGGCGCTGGGGAGCAGCTCCAGGACGCCCGCGGCGAGGTTCGTCTGCAGGTTGGCGAGCACCAGCGCGGTCGTCTGCGGAGCCTCGGAACGAAGCAGACCGGCGATCCGCTCGGGCGGCACGCGCCGCAGGAACTCGAACGGTTTGGTCTCGGTGCTCGACAGGCGGCCGAGCACCTCCGCGGCGCGCTCGGGTCCGAGGGCGCGCTCGATGACCTCGCGCACGAACTCCAGGCCGCCCGCGACGTTGCCGGCGCCGCGTCCGGTCTGGGCGGCGAGCTCGCTGAAGACCGAGTCCGCGGTCTCAGCGCCGACGTGGCTGAGACGCGCCATCTCGAGTGACAGGCTCTCGATCTCGCGCTCGCCCATCCTCTGCATGACGTTGGCCGCGCGCTCGGAGCCGAGCGCGGCCATCAGCACGGCCGCCTTGCGCGCACCGGGCAGCGACGCCGGGGCCGGGGCCGCGGGCAGGCGGTCGGCCGGTGCGGCCGGCAGCGCCGGCGTAATCTGGGACTGCCCTGCGCCCGGCAGGGATCAGCCCTCCTGCATCCAGCTGCGCAGCTGCTCGGCCACGCGGTCGGGATCGCTCTCGGCGAGCTGCTCGACCTGCCTGCGGATCGGATCGGAGCTCTGCGCGGACGCACCGCCGCCGATGCCGTTGGCGCTCGCTGAGCCATTGCCCGAGGCCGCTCCGGCTCCCACCCCCGCCATTGCCGCGGCCGGGCGCGAGGCGCTCTCGCGTTCGAGCTCGGAGAGCCTCATCGGCGCCTCGAGCTCGCGCAGCCACACCGGTTCTGCGATCGGTTCCTTCTCGCGCTTGCGCAGCGTGCGCGTGGTGAAGAACAGGAACAGCAGGCCGCCGATGCCGAGCAGCACGTACTTGGCGTAGCTGAGCGGACTGCTCGCGGGCGCCGCCGAGGCCGCCTTGGCGAAGGCCACCTGCCCGATCGAGATCGTGTCGCCGCGCTTGGCCTGGACGCCCGCCGCGTTGGTGATCGCTTCGCGGATCGCCGGCAGCGCGGCGGCGGGCACCGATTTGTCCAGCAGCACCGAGACGTGCTGGCTTTCCACCACGCCGGGCGCGACGGTCGAGTGCGTCACGGTCTTGTTGACCCCCAGCGAGGAGGAGGTCGTTTCGTGTTTGAAGTTCGACTTCCCACCCGCGGCCCCCGCGGCGGCGGTGAGATTCGCGGTGCCGGTGGCGTTGCCGGTCCCCGTGCCCGTGCCCGTCAGCGTTTCGATGTCCTTGGCCTGCTGCAGCGGCACGCCGGCCTTGCCGTATGTCAGCGATTCCTGGGTGGTCTGGTTGACGTTCATGTTGGCGTAGACGAGCACCTGGGCCTTGCCCACGCCGAGCGTCTGGGCGAGCATCGCGTCGAGGCTGGCCTCCATCGACTGGTCATAGCGCTGCTCGGCTTCCTGGACGCTGTTGCCGCTGCCGCCGGCCGAGCCTGAGGCGGCGGGCCACAGCAGCTCGCCGGTCGCGCCGGTGATGGTCACCTTGTTCAGCTGCAGCCCCGGCACGCTGGAGGCCACCAGCTGAGCGATGCCCTGCACAGACTGCGAGGAGAGCACGCTGGTCCCCGAGAGCAGCACTGCCGCCGAAGCGTCGTTCTGCGTTTCGCCGAACACCTGGTTCTGGGCGCTGGGTATGACGAGCTCCACCTGCGCGCCCGATACGCCCTGAACGCTGTCGATCGTTTCCTCGAGCTGGCCCTGCAGGGCCCGCTGGTAGGTGACCTGCTGCTGGAAGTTGCTTTCTCCGAGGCTCTGTTTTTCGAAGAGTTCGAAGCCGGGCTGCGTGTTGCCGAGCTCCCCGGCGCCCGCAAGGGCGACCCTTGCTGCGGCGCTCTGGTTGGACTGAACGGCCAGCGCGGTGCCGTTGTTCTGCAGCTGATAGGCGATGCCGTGCTCGCTGAGCGTGCTGGTCATCTTGCCCGTCTGGGAGGGGTTCAGGCCGGAGAGCAGCGTCGAGTAGCTCGGCTGGGAGACCGTGTGCACGAACAGGTAGATGAAGATGATCCCCGCCACCGCGCCGCCGCCGGCGATCATCCAGCCGCGGGCCGTTAGCCTGGAGGCGAGCTGGGCGACGGAGGGCACTGATCAGACCTGTGTGGCGAAGATCGACTGAGCCGCTTCGGCGGCCTTTGTGCGTATCTGCGATGCGAGCTCCATCGCCAGCTGCGCGTCCTCGACGGTGACCACCGCGCTCTCGGGGTCCTTGACGGCGCCCGTGGCCAGCGCCTGGGAGGCGGCGTCGGAGCTCTGCTGCGTCCCTTCCAGCGAGGAGATCGCTTCGGTGAGCTCGCCGCCGAAGCCGCCCGATTGACCACCAGTGCCGGCCGTAGCTTCCGTGGCCTGGCCCGCGGACAGGCTCGAGCCGGTCGCTTCGGCGCTCTGGGCGCCGGTGAGATGTTCGAGGGAAAGCCCGGCCCCGAGGCCGCCGACGGGAACGATCATTTGAGGATGCCGATGGTCGCGGTGAACATCGACTTGGCGGTCTGCATGGCAGTGACGTCGGACTGGTAGGACTGCTGCTCGGAGATCAGATCGGTCATTTCGGTGACCGTGCTGACGTTGGGCATCTTCACGTAGCCCTGCGCGTCCGCTTCGGGGTTGCCGGGGTCATAGACCTGCTGGTCGGGGGTTTTGTCGCTGACGATTCCCTTGACCTCCACGCCGCCGGGCTGTTCGCCCTGCGCCAGCGCCCCCGAGAGCGCGCCGCCGAACCCCGAGGAGCCGACCTGCGAGAGCACGACCTCCTGGCGTTGGTAGGGCTGGCCGTTGGCGGCTTTGGTGGTGTCGGCGTTGGCCAGGTTCTCGGCGGTCACATCCATGCGAATGCGCTCGGCGGTGAGCCCGCTGCCGGCGATGGAGATTGCTTCGAAGAGCCCCATCAGCTGACCCCCATCGCGGATTTAATGATGCTGTTGCGGGTGTTGAGCACCTGCGTGAGAGCCTGGTAGTCGAGCCCGTTTTCGGCGAGCTTGGCCGATTCTTGATCGACGCTGACGGTGCCGCCGTTGGGCCCCGCTTCGACCGGCCTGGTTTCGGTCTGGAACTGCATCTGTTCCGGCGACTGGCCGGAGTTCATAGCGCCCTGCAGCGCGGACTCGAAGTTGACTTCCTGGGGCTTGTAGCCGGGCGTGTCGGCGTTGGCGATGTTGCTGGTCAGCGCGGTCTCGCGCTGCCACGAGCCGCGCATGGCAGCCTCGAGCAGCTGCTGGGTCGAGTCGACGACGAGAGCCATGGCGTGGGGACTTGCCTTTCCGCCCTCCCTGGGCTGAAACCGACGCTCTCCATGAGGTCGCTGAAGTTGTCCGGCCATCGAGGGCCGCTCCCGTGATCGGCCGCGACGGGCAGACCTTTAGCGCCCGCGCGCGCCTTCTCAGGCGCTGCGGTCCAGCCGCGGGCGGCTGCGCAGATTGCCCGCGTAGCCGCGCGCGGTGCGGGTGGCGCGAACGGTGGTGGAGATGTCGGCGAGCAGCGACTCCTGCAGTCGCAGCAGCTCGACGTGCGTACGCTCGTGCGTCAGCAGCGCGCGCGCAAGCAGCGGCCCGGCGGCGGCCGGGGGCACCGGCGCGAGCGAGCGGGTGAGCGCCTCCCAGCGGGCCGCCATCGCCGCCAGTGCGGAGATCTCGCCCTCGCCGGCAAGGTGGAGTTCGAGCTCGGCGTGCTCGAGGATCGCCCGGTAGGGCTCGAGCTCGGCGTCGGGGGGGTGCTGCGCGGCCGGCGCGCTCATCCCCGTGCGACCTGCTCGGCGACCTGCGCCCATGCCTCGCGTAGCTCGCCGAGCAGCGCGCTCACCTCTTCGAGCTTGGCGGGATCCTGCTCCATGCGCGCGGAGCGCAGGTGGGACAGACAGAAGCGGTAGATGGCGTGCAGCTGGCCGGGCAGCTCGCCCTGGGAGTCGTCGATCGTCGCGTCGAGGTGGCGGATTATGTCTTCGCCCGCGCGCAGCATGATGTGCGCACGCTCGACTTCGCCTGCGGCCATCGCCCTGCCCGCCTGGCGCAGGAAGCGGCGAGTGCCGTCATAGAGCATCACGACCAGTTGCGCAGGGGAGGCGGACAGCACCGCACTGCGGCGGTATGCCTGCTCGGGTGAGGCGAGGTTGCTCATCCGCCGTATTCATCGGCTCGCAGCGCAAAAGGTTGAAGGACGGTTCTCCCGTCCTGCGAGAAGCCGGTCGCGGCATGAGGCCCGCGGGCTCGCCTAGCCGTTCTTGGCCAGGGATTCCGCCTCGCTCGTCAGCCACGAGCTCTGGGCGCTGTTCTGGGAGATCACGCCTTCGAGCTGCGCGTACGTGGCCTGCAGCGCTTTTTCCCGCGCCGCGAGCACTTCGTTCATGTTGGAGATCTGGACGGTCAGTGCGGAGATCTGAGCGGTGTCCCCGTTGCTTCGGCCTTCGATCGTCGCGCCAGGCTCGGCGACGTTGTTGATGATGCCCTGCAGCCTGGTGGACCAGGCCAGGAGCATGTTCTGCACGCCTTCCGGGTTTGACTTCACGGCTTCGGTGAGCTTGGAGGTGTTGAGCGTCAGCTGCCCTTCCAGCGAGGCCTGGCTGGCTGCCCCGCCGGTGGGGGCGCCCGTGCTCAGGCCCACGTCGGCCGGGCTGGACATGCCGGCTGGCATGCCTTCAATAGGTTCGTACATGGCCTGGCGCATGCTGTCCAGCAGCGTGATCATTTCCTCGTCGCCGTACAGCGTCCCCGTTTCGCGTTCCGCGCTGGTCGAGGGTTTGCTCGGCGGCCTGGTCGTGATCTGCGTCTCGATCGCCTTGATCGTGGTGTTGTAGAGCTTCACGAACGACTGCATCTGAGCTTCCGCCGCAGTCGCGCTGGGAGCGGGAGCCTGCACATCGATCGTCACCGGGCCGGCCACGGTGGTCAGCCCGAGCAGGTTCAGCGTCACGCCGGGAATCGCCGTGGTGACGGTGTTGGAGCTGGATTTGCCGGCGACTCCGTCAACGGTGTATTCCGCATCGGCGCCTGCCTTCGCGGTGCCCGCCTTTTCGGTCAGCGTTCCGGCGGAGGAGCTCACCGTGATGAATTCGCCTTCCTGCACGCCGGAGTTGCGGCTCGACAGGACGATCGTGCCTGCTTCGACTGCGGCCGCGTAGACGGTCGCTTCGCCGTCGGTGTTGATCGCGCTCGCGAGTTCGGCGGCGGTCTCGCCCGCTTTCAATGCGAATTCCTTGCCATCGATGGTGACCGTGGCTTCGCCGGCGGGGGCGGTGAAGGCAAAGGTGCGCTGCGCCGAGTTTGCGAGCTGGCTCACTTCGACCTCGTAGCCGCCGACGCCGGCACCGGTGCTGGTGCTGGCGGTCACCCTGGTGGGTTCGCTGGAGGTGACGGACTGGGTGCTTTCGAACATCGAGGGCAGGCCGAATTCGGCCACCGAGAAGGAGACCTGCTGCAGGCTCGTCTGAATGCTCTGCAGCTGCGCCTGCTCACCCTTCAGTTTGGTCTGTTCGTCGGTGAGCCTGGTGACCGGCTGGCGCTCGGCGTCCATCAGCGCTTCGATGATCGACGTCGTATTCAGGCCGGAGGCGAGCCCCGACACGGAGATCGGCGCGCCCGCGCTCGTGGCGGAGTTGACTGAGGCCCCGGAGGTGGTCATGCCGCCCCCCTACAACAGCGGCCCGCCGGCCGCTATGCGGAAGGCTTCGGACAGGGGTATGTCCTGCCCGTTGCCGCCGCCTGCGCCGGCGAGGGTCACCGCGATGCGCCCGCCCGGCGAGCCGGGGCCGAAGCGCAGTTCCCACCCTTCGGCGAGAAGCTGGTCGTGGCGCGCACCCGCGAGCCAGACCTGCTCCATCACGTGCGCGGGCGGTTCACCTCGCCCCGCGTCGATGTCGGCGCCGTGCTGGCGGAACGGCTGCTCGGCGACCGGCGTGGTCGCCAGAGAACCTCCTGCCGGGGGGGTGTGGGTGGTCTTGTGCGAGTCCGCGGGGGACCCAATCGGCATGATCGGCGAGCTCATATGGCGTTTTCTCCCTGAAAACATGGACGCGGTCCAATCCCTGGGCCGCCTCGCGCATTGGCAAGTAGTTTCGTGAAGTTCATCGGCTTCCTGCCGGCAAACTTGAAGTACATCGGTCGGGCGATGCTGCGGCGATGCGGGAACGCGCCTCCTGCGGGCCTGCCTGACGAAGATGGGCCGGAGCAACCGTTGGCCATTCCCAGCCCGGGTCATCGGCCGCTCAACGCGAAACCTGAGCGCCCTTATGACCGAGGCAGGGGATATCGTCGCGCCCCCGAAAGATATGCCGGTTACCTCGTCGAAGACACCTTTCCCAGCTCGAATCCGAGCAGTGTGCCCTCGACGGGCCATGACCCTGTCAGTTCCCTCGATCACAGAGCAGGAGAATGGAAACAATCGGAAAGACGTCGATCCGGACGCCCGCGGCGGAGGTCCTGTCGGTCTGGAGGGAGTACAACGCCAGCGGCGACCGCCGGCTGCGCGACCGGCTGGTTTTCATGTTCATGCCGATGGTCAGGTACATCGTCTATCGCAAGGTGCGCGAGGTGCCCGCCCAGTGCGAGGTCGAGGATTTCCTCTCCTGCGGTCTGGAGGCGCTGATCCACTCGATCGAGCGCTACGACCCCGACAAGGGCGCGACGCTGGAGCAGTACGCATGGACCCGCATCCACGGCGCGGTGCTGGACGAGCTGCGCCGGCACGACTGGGCACCCCGCTCGCTGCGGCGTGACGAGCGCGTGATCAACAATGCGCGTGAGAGCTTCCTCTCGGCCAACGAACGCCAACCGACGCGCGAGGAGCTCGCGGCAGCCGTGGGCATGACCCCCGAGCAGCTGACCAGCCGCCTGGACCAGGTGGCCCTGGCCGAGGTGGGCTCGCTCAACAGGATCGTGCGTTCGGACGAGAGCGCCACGATCGAGCGCATCGACACGCTGGAGAGCGGCGACGAGAGCAGCGACCCCGTCATCGCCGCCGAGCGCGCCGAAGCCAAGGAGCGCTTCCGCGGCGCGTTCGCGCGCCTGAGCGAGCAGGAGCGCGAAGTTGCTGTGCTGCTCTACGTGGAAGGCTGGACGCTGAAGGACATCGGCGAGCGGCTCGGGGTCTCCGAGAGCCGCATATCCCAGATTCACACCAAGCTGCGCCGCCGCCTCTACGAACAGCTCTCGGGCGAGCTGTCGCTGTTCCGCACCGTCGGCTGACGCACTCGCGCGCCCCGCGCGCTCAAGATTCGCCGGCCGCGGTCGAACACGGTGGTGATGGACATCGGTCTGCAGATCGCCGCGACGGGCATGCTCGCCGAGCAGGTGCGCCAGGACCAGCTCTCCAACGACCTGGCCAACGCCTCCACGCCCGGCTACAAGCCCGACGAATCGCCTCAGCACAGCTTCGGCGACGTGCTGCTCGCGAACACCGAGGGCGGAAGCGCCGTCGGCAACCTCGACGAAGGCGTGGCGCTGGGCAAGACCTACACGAACATGAGCTCCGCGAGCATGCAGGAAACCGGGGAACCGCTCGACTTCGCAGTCGAGGGCAACGGCTTCTTCGCGGTGAAGACCGAAGGCGGCGTCCGCTACACGCGCGACGGCCAGTTCAGCGCCTCCGCCGCCGGCATCCTGACCGACTCCGACGGCAACCCCGTGCTCAGCCAGAGCGGCGCGCCCGTGAAGGTCGAAGCCTCCGGCACCGTACCGGCGTCGGCGCTGGGCGTCTTTGAAGTCCCCGGCGCGGCAAAGCAGGGGGAAAACCTCTTCACGGGCACAGCCTCGGGCAAAGCCGCGGGCACGGTGCGCCAGGGCTCGCTCGAGGGCTCGGGGGTGGACGCCGCCAAGGTGATGGTGGAGATGATCACCTCGTTGCGCAACTTCCAGTCCGGCCAGCAGGCCATCCAGACGATCGCGACGACCCTGCAGGAGGCCTCGACGCAGGTCGGTTCGCTCGGCAGCGGAGGCTGAGCGGGCGGCCCCGGCCGCCCGCCGGGCACTCAAGTCCGCCCGCGCCCGGCCGATGACCGGGATGAAGCAGCAGGGCCTCGGGATTGGACCGCCACGCGGAGATCCCGGCCCGCCGGCGACCACGAACACGGGAAGGCCAGATGCTCGAAGGTCTCTACTCCGCAGCAGCAGGCATGTCAGCTCAGCAGGAACAGCTCAACGCGATCGGCAACGACCTCGCGAACCTGTCCACCAGCGGCTACCAGTCCGAGCGGGTCGCGTTCAGCGACCTGCTCTACAACCCGGTGGAAATGGCGGGTACCGACACGACCGTCGGCGCCGGCGCCAGCGCGCGGGTGATCGGCAGAAGCGAAGCGCAGGGATCGGTCAAGCAGACCGGAGATCCGCTGGACGTCGCCATCGAAGGCGAGGGCTACATGCAGGTGACGCTGCCAACGGGGGCCGTCGCGCTGACGCGCAACGGCGCGCTCTCCCTCGACGCCAACCGCACGCTGACCACCGCCGAAGGCAACCGCATCTCACCGCCCATAACGGTCCCCGCCGGAATCCCCGAGAGCGCGATCTCGATCGGCCGCGACGGAACCGTCACAGCGGCGGGCAAAACGCTCGGGCAGATCAAGCTCGTGACGGTGACCGCTCCCCAGCATCTGCTCTCCGACGGCAACGGCGTGCTGCTCGCCAACGCCGCCAGCGGCCCCACGCACGCGGCCGCGGACGCGCTCATCCACCAGGGCGCACTCGAGGAATCAAACGTCGACGTCGCCCGCGAGATGGCGTTGATGGTGAGCACGCAGCGCAGCTTCCAGATGACCAGCAGCGCCATCCAGAGCGACAGCCAGATGATGTCCATCGCCAACGAGCTGCGACCGTCGTGAACATCCAGGGCCCCACAGCGGCGAGCGGGCTTCCCGCGGTCAGCCAGACGCTGGAGCCCGCGTGGGTGCGCCACGGGTCCGCGGCGACGCAGAAGGCCTACCAGAGCGCGCTGGCCTTCGAACAGACCCTCGTTGAACAGCTCGCGCAGTCGCTCTCACCCAGCGCAGGAGCCGAAGGCGAATCCGAAGGCGAAGACTCCGGGGAAGGCTCCTCCGCCGCCGGAGCCGGCCAGCTCGCCTCGACCCTGCCCCAGGCGCTCTCCGCCGGTGTGATGAGCGCCGGCGGCCTCGGGCTTGCGGCTCAGCTCACGCACGGCCTGGAATCCCAGCTGACGGCGCAAACACCCGCAGCGGCGAGCACGGGCCCCGGCGGCGGCACGCCCGCCACGGCCGCAGGCGCCCCCACAGCCGGCGCCACGGCCGCAGCCACAGCCGCCACCACCACCGCAGCCGCCTCCACAGCCGCCTCCACAGCCGCCTCCACAGCCGCGGCGAGGGCCACACCGACCGCAGGCGCAGGCGCATGAGCGCCGCAACCTCGCTGCTGGCACCGTCCGAGCTGCAGCCCGACCTCTCGCTGAGCGCCGAAGTGCTCGCCCACCTCGACGCGCAGATCGCCTCCGCGCGTAGCCTGCTGGGCGTGGTGCTCGAGCAGGGAGCCGCGATCAGGGCGCGCGACGTTCATGCCGTGGTGCGCCTCGCCGGAATTCTCCGTGGCGAGATGGGCAGGCGTCAGCTGCTGGAGGAGGAGCGCTCGCGGCTGCTCGCGCGCAGTGGGGAGCGCCTGGGCGTGGGCGCGGACGCCGTCACGCTGGCGCAGCTGTGCACGCTGATGGACCCCGCGACAGCGCAACGGGCCGTGGCCGCAAGCGGCGAGCTGCGGGGACTGCTGCACGAGCTCCAGCGCGAGCACTCCTGCAACCGCTCCCTGATGCAGATTGAGCTCGGATTTCTCGATCACCTGATGGGCGTGTTGGCGCTCGACGGCGTCGTCGGCTACGACACCAGCGGCTCCTCCGCCTCGATCACTCAGCCGCGGCCCCACGGCGGGCTGCACGTCCTGGACCTGAGGGCCTAGCCGTGTCGATCCCGACCCTGCAGGGACTGTCGACCGCGCTGAGCGGCCTGCTGGCCGAGCAGGAGGAGCTCGACGTCACCGGCCAGAACATCGCCAACGCGAGCACGACGGGGTACTCGCGCGAGAGCGCCACCCTGGAGACGCGCGGCCCGATTGACATCCCGTCCCTGTCGGCGGTGACCGGCGAGGGGGCACAGCTCGGGACCGGCGTGACCGTCGAAACGATCTCCCGAATCCGCAACGCCTACCTCGACGCTCAGTACCGCTCGCAGAACAGCTCGCTGAGCTCAGCGAGCACCCAGGCCGAAACGCTGCAGCAGGCGCAGGGGGCGTTCAACGAACCGAGCAGCTCCGGCCTGGCAAGCCAGCTCTCCAACTTCTGGACGGCCTGGAGCACCCTCGCGACCAACCCGGGCAGCGAAGCGGCCAAGCTGACGGTCATCTCCGCAGGACAGCAGCTGGCGACCTCGCTGAAGACCCTTAGCTCCAGCCTCAGCACAGTCTCGGCGCAGGCGGGCGAACAGCTGGCCTCGCTGACCGGCGCAAGCGGCACCGTGGACGGCTACGCGACCCAGATCGCGCAGCTGAACACGCAGATCAGGCTCTCCGAACAGGCGGGCCAGCCGCCCAACGAAATGCTCGATCGGCGCGATGACCTGCTCGACAAACTCTCGGCGCTGGGACAGGTCACGGTCACCACGGGACCTGGCAACAGCGACACGGTGAGCTTCGGCGACGCGGCCAAGCCGCTCGTGGAAGGTGGCACGGTCAACTGGCCGCAGACGCTCACCGCCGCCACCGGGGGCCAGATCGGAGCGCTACTGGGCCTGACCGCCGCAACCGGCCCGCTCGCCTCCTACCAGACGGCCCTGAACTCACTCGCTTCCACGCTCGCGAACTCGGTCAACGCGCTGCAACCGAAGTCGCCGTTCTTCTCGGGTACAACCGCGAGCACGCTCGCCGTCACCGCCACGGTGGCCACCCTGCAGACCTCGGCCGGCGGAGCGGCCGGCGGCAACGAACTGGCGCTGGCGGTCGCGGGGCTGCGCGGGGGCGCGGCCGAACAGGGGTATGGCGCGCTCGTGGAGCAGGTCGGCAACAACGTGAGCACCGCCCAGAACGAACAGACCAACTATCAGGCGACGCTCACCGCCGTGAGCAACCAGCGCCAGAGCGTCTCGGGTGTGTCCCTCGATGAAGAAATGACCAACCTGATCAGCTTCCAGCGCGGCTACCAGGCCTCGGCGCGCACGCTGACCGCGATGGACAGCATGCTCGAAACGCTGATCGAGCACACCGGCGTGGTGGGGCTGTAGCGATGAACGATTACCGCATCACCCCCTCGATGGTGACCAGCACCACGCTGAACAACCTCAACGCGGACCTCGGCGCGATGCAGCGCAGCTCCGACGAACTGTCCTCGGGCAAGAGCATCCTCGAACCCTCCGACAACCCCTACGGCGCGAGCCGCGTGATCGACCTGCAGAGCCAGCTGGACGGCCTTACCTCCTACGCGAACAGCGCTCAGGACGGCATCTCGTGGGAGACGACGGCCTCCGGCGCCATGTCCGGCATCTCCAGCGCCGTTGAGCGGGTTCGCGAACTGCTGGTGGCAGCGGGCAACGGCACGCTGAACAAGGGTGACCGCGAAGACATCGGTCAGGAGGTCGCACAGCTGACCGAAACGATCAAGTCCGACGCCAACGCCAAGTACGGCAACGAATACGTCTTCTCAGGCACGGCCACGGGCACCGCGCCCTACGAACAGGGGGCGAACGACGCCTACGCGGGCAACAGCGAAACCGTCTCGCGCGAGATCGGGCCTGGAGCAACGGTGGCGGTGAGCACCAACATCTCCTCGCTGCTCGGCAACGGCGCGGAATCAAAAGACGGCAAGCTGCTCGACGTGCTGCGCACGATCACCGCGCATCTCGACGGCGGCAGCGCCGAAGACGTCGAAGCGCTCGACTCGACCGACCTCAAGGGGCTCGACGAAAACATCGCAACGCTGACCCAGCTGCAGGGAAAGGCCGGAAGCGCGATCGACCAGTTCCAGTCCGCCATCAGCGGGATCGAAAGCCTGCAGTCGACGATCACCGCCACATTGTCCAACACCGATGGCGCAAACATCGACACGGCCGAGATGGCGTTTTCCAACCAGCAGGCCGCCTACTCCGCCGCACTGCGCGCCGGAGCGAGCATCGTCCAGGAATCCCTGCTCAACTTCCTCCAGTAGGCGAGCAAGAGCGCAAGATAGAGAGGTCGCCCATGTCCCTCACCTTCCAGAGCATCCGCTTCGGCGCCGTTGAGGTCTCCGACGAGCAGGTCATCGAGTTCCCGCTCGGTCTGATCGGGCTCGGCGGGCTGAGCTACGCGCTGATCGACCGCAACCCCGGCACGGGATTCCTGTGGCTGCACTCCACCGAGGACCCGGCGCTGGCGCTGCCCGTCGTCAACCCGTTTCAGTTCTTCGCCGACTTCGCCCTGGACATCGCTCCCGAGGACCGTGAGCGCACCGGCCTGCAGGACGCCGAGGGGGCCGTCATCTATGTCACGGTGCGCGCCGCGCCCAATCCGCTCGAGACGACCGCCAACCTGCGCGCCCCGCTGCTGATCGTCGGCGGCCGCGGCTACCAGGTGCTCAACGGCGCTCCCGACTCACCCCTGCGGGCGCCGCTCTTCGAGCTGGCCGAGCAGCGAGCGCCGGCCCACTCGGGCGCCGTCGAAGCCCCCTGAGGGCGCCACCGCGGGCGAGGCGCCGCGCGATTGCTTCATAATCCAGGGCAATGCTGATACTTACGCGTCGTCCAGGAGAGCGCGTGGTCATCGGCGACGAGGTTCTGGTGACCGTCATGGCCATCAGCGGCCACACCGTGCGGCTGGGCATCGAAGCCCCCGCCGGCGTGTCGATCTACCGCGAGGAGATATGGATCGCGGTCAAGGAGGAGAACCGCGCCGCGGCCACCGCAGACGCCGGCTCGCTGCCCACGACGCCACCCGCAGCCAGCTCTCCCGCGGCGCCCGCCGCCAGCCCTGCCGAGGCGCCCGCCGGGGGCACCTCCGCGGCGCCCGCCGCGGCGGAGCCCGAGCATCAGGCCTCCCCCGGCTCCTGAACCGCGCCGGCGAGCGTCGCGAACAGCTCGCCGCGCTCCTCGAAGTCGCGGTAGTGGTCATAGCTGGGCGCCGCCGGGGAGAGCAGCACGACGCCCCCCGCCCCGGCGCGGGCTCGCGCCAGCGAGACCGCCTCCCGCATGTCTGCGGCTTGCACCGAGCGCGCGGCACGCAGGCCCGCTCGGCGGGCCTGCGTGAGCAGCCGCGGGCCGGTGCTGGGCACTGCGATCAGCGTCACATCCCCCGCCGCCAGCTCCCGCGCGAGCTCGGCGAAGTCCTGCCCGCGGTCCTGCCCGCCCGCGATCAGCACGATCTCCCTGCCCGGGAAGCTGGCCAGCGCCGCGCGCGTCGACTCGGGCGTCGTGGAGATGCTGTCATCCACCCACAGCACGCCGTCGCGCTCGAGCACCGTCGTCAGCCGGTGCGGTAGCGCCGAGAAACCCTCGAGAGCGCCGGGCAGCAGCGGCGGGGAGACCCCGAGCGCGTCCAGCACGGTGAGCGCGGCGCACAGGTTCAAAGCGTTGTGCTGCCCCCGCAGCGGCACATCGTTGAGCGCCAGCACGCCCGTGCCGTCGTGCGCGAGCACGCCCTCGCGCAGCTCCCAGCCGCCGGGCCCGCCGAAGCGCATCAGCTGCGCGCCGGGCGGCACGATGCCCGCCGGCGCCTGTCCCGCGCCGAGGATGCACACGCGCACGCCGGGCAGGGCAAAGAGCCGCAGCTTCTCCGCCCTGTAGACCTCCTCCGAGCCATGCCAGTCGACGTGCTCGCGGTAGAGGTTCGTCAGCAGTGCCACCTCGGGGCCGGTGCGCAGGTCGGCGATCTGGTAGCTGGAGAGCTCGACCACCACCGTCTGCTGCTGTCCCCCCTCGAGCAGGTCGAGCGCCGGCACGCCGATGTTGCCGGCCAGGCTCACCGGCACACCGGCGGCGCGCAGCAGATGCGCGGTGAGCGCCGCGGTGGTGCTCTTGCCCTTTGTGCCGGTGATCCCCACCACGCCCCCTCCTCCGCGCTCGGCCAGCCAGAGGCCGGTGGCCGTCGTCACGGGCGTGCCGCCCGCGATCAGCCCCGCCAGCTCGGGGCGGTGGATCGAGACGCCGGGCGAGCGCACGACCACGTCGCAGGAGCCGAGCAGGGCCTGCGCGTGCTCGGCGTCGCCAATGACGGCGCCCGGCGCGTCCAGCGCGGCGAGCTCGCGCGCGCCGGGAGGCGCGTCGAAGACGGCGGCGACTATGCGCGCGCCGGGCAGGCGGCGAGCCAGCTGGCGCGCGAGGGAGGCGATCTCGCGACCGGCGCCCCAGACGCCGATGCGCGCGTCTTCAAGCTCCGAGAAGCGCACGGGCATCGGCCAGCAGCGACTCCGGCACCTCGTGATCCTCGCTGAGCTCGAGCACCGCCGCGGGGTCGCCGGCGGCGGCGGGCTGCGCCGGCAGCACCTCCGCGATCAGCCGCGCGAGCACCCGGTGTGAGGACCAGCGCGGCTGGGCTGCGAGCAGGCGGATCGCCGCCAGGCTCTCCTGCTCCTCGCCCACGCACTCGAACGGCTTGTGCCCGCCCGTCGCGGTGAGCAGCGCGAAGCCCTCGAACTGGGACTCGTCATCGAGCAGGTCGCGGCCGAATATCTCGCGCAGGTGCGCGGGCGCGCAGAACGGTGCCAGCGCGAGGAAGACGAAACGGCACTTGGGGCAGTCGCAACACCAGGACGCCGCGCGCAGCTGCGGGTCGATGCGGAAGATTGCGTTGCAGCTGGTGAACGCCGGGTGGTAGAGCGGCAGCCTCGCGAACGCCCGCGCAATCGCCAGCTCCGAGGCGGGCCGCAACAGGGAGAACAGCTGCGGCGAGTCGGGGATCTCGGCCAGCGCGGCACGCAGCAGCCGCTCGGCGGCGAGGCTCTTGCTGTACTGGTGGTTGACCTCGATGCCCTCCCACGCGAGGTTGCCGGCCGACGCGGATCGCTCGTTGGCCATCGCCACCGTGTCGAAGTCGTGCAGCGCGGCAACGAGCAGCGCCACGCAGGAGACGATCGCCGTGACGGGCACGTGCCCGTTGAGCGCGCCGGCGCGATTGAGCTGTGTGAGCGCAGGGTCGAGGTGGCGGCGCACGAGCAGGTGCGGCAGGCCCGCGGCGGCGACGGTGCGCGCGATCGGGGGGGCGTCGCCGATCGACATCAGCGCCGCCTCCACGCCCGCACGGCGAACTATCTCGAGCGCCACCACCGAGTCCTTGCCGCCGCCGACCGGCACGAGGACCCGCCTGGGGGTGCGGCTCGGCGGCGGTGGCTGCGGCTCACCCGCGCCGCCCTGGGAGAAGCGCGGCCGTGGCAGCGGCAGGCCGTTGCTGTAGGCGAACTCGCCCAGGCCCTCCGAGTAGAGGGCCTCCAGCAGCCGCGCGGCGGCAGGCGGCGGCCGGCCGGTCTCGCAGCGGATCACAGGCGGCACCGCGGTCTTGAAGTAGCTCACACCCGCCACCCAGTGCAGCAGCGAGAGCAGACCCGAGACGCGCTGGCGCGCCTCCTCGCCGAGGGGTGCGCCGACGGGCAGCTCGAGCCGCTCGACGAACTCGCGCTGCTCATCGAGCGCGTAGCGCAGCGTCACCTGCCCGTGCGGGTCGAGGTGGCGCTCCACGAAGCGGAAGGTCGAGAACGAGCCCGGGTCGAAGCGGGCCGGGGACTGCGTGGCGTCGACTGCCATCTGTGCCACCACCCTAGACGGGCGGGTCCTAGTCGTTCGCGGTGACCGCTTCCAGCAGATCCCGGAAGCGCTCACGCGCGAGCGCCCTGCGCGTGGGCAGGTGCTCGCTGGGGACCCCGTCGGGCGGCGGCGCGAAGCCGTGAAGCAGGTGCCGCGCCACCGACTGGCGGTGCACCTCGTCGGGCCCGTCATAGATGCGCGCCGCCCGCGCGAAGCGGTACATCTGCTCCAGCGGCAGGTCGGTGGAGTAGCCGAGGGAGCCGTGCAGCTGCAGCGCCCTGTCGACCACGTCGTGCAGAACGCGCGCGCCGTAGAACTTGATCAGCGCGATGTCCGTGCGCGCTGCGCGCGCCCCCTGCGTGTCCATCACCCACGCCGCGTGCAGGGTCATGAGCCGCGCGGCCTGCATCTCGGCGGCGCTGTCGGCGATCCAGTTCTGGACCGTCTGCTTATCGGCGAGCAGCGAGCCGTGGGCGTGGCGGTAGGTGGCGCGCTCGCACATCATGTCGAAGGCCCTGCGCGCAACTCCAAGCCAGCGCATGCAGTGGTGGATGCGCCCGGGGCCCAGACGCTGCTGCGCGAGCACGAAGCCGTCCCCCTGCGCCCCCAGCAGCGCCTGCGCCGGCACGCGTACGTCGTCATAGAGGATTTCCGAGTGCCCGCCGTAGCCGCCGTAGTGCTCCCAGGGGTGCTCCATCGTGGGCACGTCGCGCAGGATCTCCACGCCGGGGGTCTCCGCGGGAACGACGAACATCGACGCGCGCTGGGCCGGGCGCGCATCGGGATCGGTGACGGCCATCACGATCAGGAAGTCGGCTATCGAGCCGTTCGATGAGAACCACTTGCGCCCGCTGATCACCCAGTCATCGCCGTCGCGCAGCGCGCGCGTGGCCAGCTGCGTGGGGTCGGACCCGGGCGTGTCGGGCTCGGTCATGCTGAAGGCGCTGCGCAGGTCTCCCGCGAGCAGCGGGTGCAGCCACCGGTCCTTCTGCTCGGGGGTGCCGGCGAGCGCGAGTATCTCGGAGTTGCCGGAGTCCGGGGCGGCGTTGCCGAAGGCCAGCGGCGCGATCGGAGAGCTGCCGAGGATCTCGTGCATCAACCCGAGGCGCACCTGGCCCATCCCCTGCCCGCCGAGCTCGGGGGGCAGGTGCGTGGCCCACAGCCCGCGCTCGCGCACGCGCTCCTGCAGCGGCGCCATCGCTCGCCGCAGGCCCTCGAGGCCGAGGTCCTGCCAGATCGCCTCCAGCGGCCAGATCTCATCGCGGACGAAGCCGCTCATCCAGTCCAGCTGCTGCTGGAAGTCGGGGTCGGTCGAGAAGTCCCAGCTCATGGCGCGGCTTCCTTTCGGTAGAGCACGAAGGATCGCGCGCAAGCCTACGTGCTATGAGAGCCCTGCACCCTCAGCGTCCACCAGGAGGAGAACATGAGCGCAGCACAGCACAGCATCAGCGGCGTCGATTTCATCGCGGTCCCGGCCCGCGACCTGCAGGAGTCCGTCGCGTTCTACGGCGAGACGCTCGGCCTGCGACGGTCCGTGTACATGCCCGAGCGCAACTTCGCCGAGTTCGAGACCGGCAACCTCACGTTCAACGTGCTCGACGCGGAGGCCATGGGCGTGCCCCACGGCGTCAACCGCAACGCGGTCGCGCTGCACGTGGAGGACGTCGCCGCCGCGCGCGCGGACCTGGAGGCGCGCGGTGTGAGCTTTCAGGGAGACACGTTCGACACGGGCGTCTGCCACATGGCCTTCTTCGCCGACCCCTACGGCAACGCGCTGATGCTTCACCACCGCTACGCGCCCCGCACCACGAACGCCTGAGCAACACGCGCCCGTATATTGGGCCAATGGAGAGTTCCGCCGCGCTGCCCTGCCAGCTTCTGCCGGGCGCTCGGCGCCTGCTGGAGATCCACGCCCGCGAGCTGCCCCAGCGCGATGACCTGTGCGGCGCCTTCTGCGGCTCGCTCGCGCTCGGGGCCGCCGGGCTCGCCGAGCACGACGGGCAGCCGCTGGATCAGGACACGGTGGCGCTCGCGGCGGGGAGCATCGTCGGCGGCGAACGCGAGGAAGGCACGCTCCCACACGGGGAACCCGGGCGCCGCGACTACCGCGTGGCGCTCCCCGCGATCGAGGACTCCGACCTGTCGGGCACGACCGCCGCGGGGGTTGTGAGCGCGCTGCCGGAGCTCTCCGGCGGCAGCCTGCAGGCAATCCCCTACCTCGGCCCGTGGACCGCGGAGACGCTCGCCGGCACGTTCGATCTGGCGCTGGCGCTGACCCATCCGGTCACGCTGATCGCCAACCTCGCCACGCGCCACCTGTGGGGGGCGGGCGCGAGCGTGCCGGAGCTGCTCGGCCACCTGCTCGACGGAAGCGACGAGGGGCCGCCGGCCGACTGGGACGTGGGGCACTTCGTGTGCGTGGCCGGCCGCGTGCTGGGCCCAGCGGGGGCGCTGTACCTGCTCGCCGACACCTATCCGTCGCTGGGAGACAACGGCGTGCACATGCAGCCGGAGGCGCGTCTGGCCAAGGCGATCGACCGCCGGGACATGCCCGCGGGCGGCGTGATCGTCGTGGTGGCCGCCGAGGACGCCGCCACGGTCAGGAGCGCCGCCGGCGCACTCGGCCTGCAGGAGGGCATCTGGGACAACGGGACCGTCACGCAGGAGATGCTCGGATGAGCGAGGGGGATCTGCTCGCGCTGGTGTGCTGCGACCTCGGCGCGATCGTGCGCGGGCGCTCGGTGTTCGCGACCGAGCTCGGCGAGCATCTCGAACACGGCGTCGGCTGGGTCCCCGCCAATCACGCTCTGACACCGCTCGGCGGCCTGGCCGAGCCCAACCCGTTCGGCTCCACCGGCGACCTGCGCCTGCTGCCTGACCCCTCCACCCACGCCCGCGTGGCGGGAGCGGAGGGCGAGACGCCGCTGGAGCTGCTGCTGTGCGACATCGTCCAGACCGACGGCAGCCCCTGGCAGGGCTGTCCGCGCAGCTTCCTGCGCGAGACCGTGCAGAGCTTGGAGCGCGAGCTCGGCGTGAGCGTCGTGGCGAGCTTCGAGCACGAGTTCCAGCTGCTGCTCGACACGCCCTCGGCACTGCCCTTCTCGCTGGAGGCGCAGCGCCTGGTGGAGCCCTTCGGAACGCGCGCGATGGCCGCGCTGAAGGAGGCCGGCGCGGAGCCGGAGCGCTTCTTCGCCGAGTTCGCGGCGCACCAGTACGAGATCCCGGTGGCACCCAGCCCGGGGCTTGCCAGCGCCGACCGCGCGGTCCTGCTGCGCGAGGTGGTGCGCGAGACGGCCAGGCGACAGGGCGTGCGTGCGAGCTTCGTGCCGCTGCTGGACCCCGAGGAAGCCGGCAACGGCGTGCACATCCATCTGAGCCTCCTGGACGCGGACGGGCGCTCGGCGCTGTATGACCCCTCGCGCGAGGCCTGCCTGAGCGAGCTCGGCGGGCGCTTCGCGGCGGGCGTGCTGGAGCACGCGCCCGCGCTCAGCGCTCTGACGGCGCCCAGTCCCGTCTCAGCGGGGCGCCTGCAGCCGCATCACTGGAGCGCGGGCGCGGCGTGCCTGGCTGCGGGCAACAGGGAAGCGCTGCTGCGCATACCGCCGCTGCCTTCGCTCGGGCGCCTGGAGCCCGCGGCCGAGATGCGCCTGGAGTACCGGGCCGCGGACGCCGCCGCCAACCCGTACATAGCGCTTGCGACCGTGCTGCTCGCAGGCCTGGACGGCGTGCGCAGGGAGCTGGCTACACCGCCGGTGCTCGATCGCGACCCGGCCCTGCTGGACGCCGAGCAGGCGCGACGCTTCGGCGTGGGCGCGCTGCCCAGCAGCCTCGAGGACGCGCTGTCGGCGCTCGCGGCGGACACGACCGCGGCCGGCTGGCTTCCCCCGCTGATGCACGAGGCCTACCTGAGCATCAAGCGCGCCGAGCTCGATGCCTCCGCGCGCCTTGACCTCGGCGAGATCTGCCGTCGGTATGCCGCCATCTACTGATCGCGTGCGCGCGCGCCTGCTCGAGGGCATCGAGCGGGAGCTGCCCGGGGCCGTTGCGCTGCGCCACCGCCTGCACGCCGATCCAGAGCTCGCGCACGCCGAGCGGCGCACCTCGGCGGCGCTCGCCGAGCAGCTTCCCGGCGCACGCGCGGCGGCCGGCACCGGGCTGATCGCCCGCGTGGGCGCGCAGGATGCGCCGGCCGTCGCGGTTCGCGCCGAGCTCGACGGCCTGCCCGTGCGCGAGCGCACCGGCGCGCAGTTCGCCTCGGCGGGAGAGACGATGCATGCCTGCGGCCATGACGTGCACATGGCCGCGCTGGTCGCGCTCACGCGCGCCGCGGCGGGCCTGGGCGAGGAGCTGCCCGCGCCGCTGCTGGCGGTGTTCCAGCCCAGTGAGGAGGCCTACCCCTCAGGCGCGCTGGAGCTCACGCAGGGCGCGCTGCGCGAGGAGCGCCTGGCGGCGGTCGTGGCGGCGCATGTCCATCCGGAGCTTCAGTGGGGCTCGGTGGGCCTGGACGCGGGTGCGGTCAACGCGTCATGCGACGCCGTGCTCATCACCGTCGAGGGTGAGCCGACGCACGGCGCCTACCCGCACCTGGGCAGCGACCCCATCCTCGCGCTCTCACAGATCGTGGTGTCCCTGCACGCGCAGGTCGGCCGGCGCGTGGACCCGCTGGCGGGAGCGTCGCTGACGGTGGGCGTGATCGCGGGCGGCAGCGCCGAGAACGTGATCCCGGCGAGCGCCAGCGCCCGTGCCGCGATCAGGGCCCACCGGCCGGGCGACCGCGAGATCCTGCGCACGATGGTGCGCGAGGTCGCCGAGGGGACCGCCGCGGCGCACGGTTGCCGCGCGCGCGTCGAGCTACAGCCGGGAGAGCCCGCGCTCGAGAACGACCCCGCCGTCGTCGAGCGCGCGCGTGCGCTGCTGTCAGAGGCCGGCCTGCAGCGAGCGCCGGAGTGGCGCTCGTGCGGCTCCGACGACTTCGCCTTCTTCGGCGCGCTCGCGCCGCTGGCGATGGCGTTCGTAGGGCTGGAGGGCGCCGAGGGCTTCCACAGCCGTCCGCTGCATCACCCCGAGCTGCTCGTGCCCGACGCCGCCGTCGCCGCGGTGGCGAGGGTCCAGGCCCTGATGTATCTCGCCGGCGCCGGGTAGGATGGCGCCGTGCCCGGCCCCGCTGCGCCCGACCGCCTCCACTTCACCGACTCAGACGAGGCCAACGAGCTGATCGCGAAGGACCCGATGGCGCTGCTCGTCGGGTTCGCGCTGGATCAGCAGGTGACGGTGGAAAAGGCGTTCTCCGGACCGCTGGCGATCAAGCAGCGGATCGGCACGCTCGAACCCAGGGAGCTTGCCGCAGCCGATCTCGAGACCGTCTTCCGCGAGAAACCGGCGATCCACCGCTTCCCGGGGTCCATGGCCAAGCGGGTGCACGACCTCGCCGTGCACGTCCAGGAGCGCTACGACGGAGACGCCTCGCGGGTCTGGAACGACGCCAGGAGCGCTGAGGAGCTGCGCGCGAACCTGGAGGCGCTGCCCGGCTTCGGCGAGATGAAGGTCAAGGCGCTCGCGGCGGTCCTTGCCAAGCGCTACAAGCTGGCCAAGGCCAAGAAGCTCGTCCCGCCGCACCCAACACTCGGCGACGTCACCTCGCGCAAGGCCCTCTCCGACTACCAGGCCGCCAAGAAGGCACACAAGGCGGAGTGGTCGAGGATGCGCGCCGGCGGCGGCTAGCCTCGCTCGGCGCGCCACCTCTCGTAGAGAGCGCCGAAGTCGGCGCGCATCGCGGGCGTCAGGTCGCTGCTCTGCAGGCGACCGGTCAGGCGAATGGTCAGGCGCATCTGCGCGAGGTACTCGCTGCAGTGCTCGCATCCGGCGATGTGCGCCTCGAAGCGGCGGCGCAGGCGCCGCGGCATCGCGCCCTCCAGATAGTCGGTGACAAGCTCCACCATCTGCCGGCACGCAAGCTCGCTGTTCCACCGGGACATCTCAGGCCACCCCCAGCTCCGCTTCAAGGGCCTCGCGCAGGCGGCTGCGGCCGCGGTGCAGCAGCACTCGCTGGTTGCCTTCGCTGATGTCGAGCACCAGGCACACCTCCGGACCGCTGAGACCGTCCACGTCGCGCAGCATCACCACCTCGCGCTGGCGCGCGGGCAGCTCCTGCAGGACGCTTCTGATGCGCTCCGACACCGACTCCGCGAGCATGCGGTCGTCGCTGTCCTCGATCCAATGCTCGGGAGGCGACATCCAGGCTCCCGAGGCGTCGAAGCGAGAGCGGTCGATCACCGGGCCCGCGTCGCCCACCGCCACCGTCCTGCTCTCGAGCACGCCCGTGCTGCGAGCGCGGTTGACCAGGATGCGCAGCATCCACGTCTTGAAGGACGAGCGCCCCGCAAAGCCGTCGATCCCCCGCAGCACGCCCACCCACGTGTCCTGCACGACCTCCTCGGCGACCGCGCGGCTGGCCACGAACGAGCAGGCCAGGCGCAGCAGCATCGCCTGGTGGCGGTCCACCAGCAGCAGGAAGGCGTCCTCATCGCCGGCGCGCAGCCGATCGAGCAGCTCGGCGTCCTCGCCCGCCCCGGGCCCGCCGTCCCCGGGCGCTCGGCGCCAGCGCACCGCGGCGAGCGCCACGGCGTTGCACCCCAGCGGAGCGAGGGTCGAGAACAGGTGCTGGTGGAGGATCACGCGGTGGATGCTTCCACGGCGTGGCGTGCGCAGGGGCCCATGACGTTCAGTCCGCCGGGCGCCGCGAGCGTTACGCCGGTCGAAGCGACGCGCTCTGCGCTGAGCTGGGCGCGGGAGCTCAGACGCTCAGCAGCTCGCTCGCCGCAGCGGGGGCGGCAGCGGCGGAGAACTCGATGCCCTCGTCCTGCAGGGGCGAGCGCCCGAGCGAGATGAGGTCGAGCAGGTAGTTCATGTGAAGGCGCCAGGGCGCGACCGCTCCCTGGCGCGGCAGCAGCGCGATCGAGCGCGTCACATATCCGGATGAGAGGTCCATGAACGGGGTCGTCGGCAGCGACGGGTCGGGTGCCAGCGGCATGCAGCGGCTGTATGCGTGCTCGTCCATGTGGTTGAGCAGCCTGCACAGGTATGAGGCCACCAGGTCGGCCTTCAGCGTCCACGAGGCATTGGTGTAGCCGACGGTGAACGCCATGTTGGGCACGCCACTGAGCATCATGCCCTTGTAGGCGACCGTCTGGGAGGGATCGACCTCGCGCCCGTCCACGGTGAGGCGCATGCCGCCGAGCAGCTGCAGGTTCAGCCCCGTCGCGGTGATGATCACCTCCGCCTCCAGCTCCCTGCCGCTGCGCAGGCGCAGGCCGTGCTCGGTGAACGTCTCGATCGTGTCGGTCATCACCGACGCGCCGCCCGCGGCGATCGTCGTGAACAGATCCCCGTCGGGAACCAGGCACACGCGCTGATCCCAAGGGTCATAGGAGGGTTTGAAGTGCGTGTCCACGTCATAGCCCGGCGGCAGCGCGCGCTGCACCTGGCGGCGTATCAGCGACTTCACCAGCGACGGCGCGCGCCTGCTGAGCTGGTAGAAGAGGCTGCTGATCACAACGTTCTTCCAGCGCACGATCGCGTAGGCCGCACGCGCAGGCAGCACCCTGCGCAGCACGTCGGCCACCGGGTCGGCGCCCGGCAGGGAGAGGATGTAGGTGGGCGAGCGCTGCAGCATCGTCACGTGCGCGGCGACGCGTGCGAGCGCGGGCACGAGCGTCACGGCTGTCGCCCCGCTGCCGATCACGACCACGCGCTCGCCCGCGCAGTCGACGCCCTCGGGCCAGTGCTGGGGATGGATGAGGGTGCCGCGGTAGCTCTCGATCCCCGGGAAGGCGGGCAGGTAGCCCTCGTCATAGCGGTAGTAGCCGGTGTTGGCGAACAGGAAGGCGCACGTGAGCTGCTCGGGCTCGCCCGTGGCTGCGTGCTGCACGTCCACCGTCCAGCACGCCTGCTCGGAGCTCCAGCTCGCGCCCGTCACCCTGCGCCCGTAGCGGATGCGCTCCTGCACGCCCTGCTCCGCGGCCGTCTCGCGGATGTAGCTGAGGATCGACGGGCCATCGGCGATCGACTTGGGGCCCGTCCACGGCTTGAAGGAGTAGCCCAGCGTGAACATGTCCGAGTCCGAGCGGATGCCCGGATAGCGGAACAGGTCCCAGGTTCCACCGCTCGCCTCCCGCGCCTCGAGGATCGCGTAGCTCTTGCCGGGACACTCCGCCTGCAGGTGACAGGCCGCGCCGATACCCGACAGGCCGGCCCCGACGATCAGCACGTCGAGGTGCTCGAGCGCCCCGTTGCGGGGCTGGAAAATGGTGTCAGCCATCGGGGAACCTTACCCCCGGCGGACGTAATACATCCGTCCATGCTTGCGCCGGGCTTTTCACGGTGGGGGTGCCGGACCGATGCAAGCGCATGGGTTCCGCCATCCCCACAGGCACGCAGGCGGGCATCGGCATCGCCGTGTGCGCGCCCGCGCACCGCGAGGATCTGGAAGCCCTGCTCGACCTGGTGCGCTCGAACGTCGAGCTGGAGTCGCCGTGCGACTTCGCCGAGCGCCCGGTCAGCCCGGGGCGCAACCGCGCGGCTTTCATGGCCCACTTCGGGGAGCTTGAGGCCACCCTGGAGGCCTATGACGAACGCGTCGCGCGAGTCCAGGCAGCTCCGGGCTCACTGTGGGAGTCGCTGGCGCGCTCCGCCGCCGCCCGCGGCGTGGGCGAACCGCCGTTCGCGGTGGGGCCGCTGGTGGACAGGCTCGCGGTGCTGACGGTGCAGCGCGCGCGGCGCGGCCAGCTGGAGATCCCGCACGAGCTGTCGCTGACGCGTTTCACCGACACGCGCGAAGGGCTCGCGCAGGTCAGCATCTACATGGCCGGGCAGCGTGTGGCAAGCGTTGCCTGCGCCGTAGGCGAGGATCCCGAAGCGCTCGCCGACTCGGCGCAGGCGGCTCTGCAGGGGCTCTTCGATGAGGCCCAGCACTCCGAGCAGGCGCGCGAGATCGACGATGCGCGCGACGCGTTGGTCGCTCTCAAGCAGCACCTGCTGGGGCTGCTCGCCGAGCGGGCGGCGGCTGACGCAATCGCCCCGGCGGATGCATGCCCCGTGTGCGGCTGCGCGCGCGAGTCCTAGGCTCCCTGCCGGCGCGATCGCCGGCGCGGCGGGCGCTGGACGTGCGTACCCGTTCGTGGCCGGCGCGCTACAGCCCGCAGGCGCACGGGCCGATTGATGGGGCGAGATGGCCGACAGACGTTTGCCCTCCAACGCGTCGATGGAGACCCGCACAGCGCCCTCGGCCTCTCCAGCTGAGAGGAGGGCCGCGGATATGCGCAACCTCGGCGAGGCCGTGCTCGCACGCAGGGCGCACGTGCTCGCCCAGACCGTGGCGCTCACCGTCGACTCCGGGCAGGTCGTCGATGCATCCGTGCAGGAGAGCTTCGAGCGCATCTGCATGAACACCACGACCGCCGTGGCCCGCTGGATCGCCGGAGACGGCATCGAGGTGACGCTCGACGCGAGCCGCGAAACCTCGCGCATCTTCGGCGAGCTCGCCGCGCACCGCGCCGCGTCGCTGCACGAGGTCACGCGCCGCTCGCTGTGGTGGAGGAACGTGATGGCCGACGCGCTGCGCGAGGCCTCGGGCGAGCTGGAGGTCTCCGCCGAGGCCACCACCGAGGCGCTCAACATGCTGCAGCTGAGCGTCGAGTTCAGCCTGCTGCGCATGTGCGAGAGCTTCGAGGCCGAGCGCGAGCGCACCGACGGCGAGCTCACCCGCCGCGAGGAGGAGCTTGCGTTCCTGGCCACCCACGACCCGCTCACAGGACTGCCCAACCGGACGCTGATCCTCGACCGCGTTCAGCAGATGCTCGCCCGCTCGGCGCGAAACGGTACGTCCGTCGCCGCGCTGTTCATCGACCTGGACAACTTCAAGAGCATCAACGACACGCTTGGCCACGGCGTGGGAGACCAGCTGCTCGAGGCTGTCACCGCGCGCCTGAAGCTCGTGGTCCGCGCGGCCGACGGGCTGGGCCGGCTCGGTGGGGACGAGTTCGTGGTGATCGCCGAGGACCTACAGGGCAAGGGCCCCGAGATCCTCGCCGAACGCCTGATCGAGGCGCTGAAGACCCCGTTCGAGCTGAGCGGCCGAGAGGGCTCGCCGCTGACCGTCACCGCCAGCGTCGGTGTGGCGGTGGGGCAGCGAACCAGCGCCGAGGAGCTGCTGCGCGACGCCGACATCGCGATGTACCGCGCCAAGTGGGAGGGACGCAACGGTTACGCCGTATTCGAGATCGGCATGCAGGACTCGGTGCAGAGCCGCATGGAGCTCGAGATGGACCTGCGTGAGGCGCTGGAGAAGGGCCAGTTCTTCCTCGCATACCAGCCCACGCTGAGCCTCAGCGAGATGAGGCCCACCGGCATGGAGGCTCTGATCCGCTGGAGTCACCCCACGCGCGGCGTGGTCTCCCCCGAGGACTTCATCCCTGTGCTGGAGGAAACCGGCCTGATCGTCGAGATAGGCAGATGGGTGCTCCAGAGCGCCTGCGAGCAGGCCGCCGCGTGGACGGACGCCGGCCATCGCCTGACGATGGCGGTCAACGTCTCGGCACGCCAGCTCGACAACGACGGGCTGATGGCGGACATCGAGCTGGCGCTCGCCTCCAGCGGGCTGTCCGCCGCCGCGCTGACGATCGAGATAACCGAGACCGCGCTGATGCGCGACGTCGAGGAGACGGCGCGGCGCCTGGCCGCGATCAAGGATCTGGGCGTCCGCATCGCCATCGACGACTTCGGCACCGGCTACTCCTCGCTGGCCCACCTGCAGCGCTTCCCCGTCGACGCCCTCAAGATCGACCGCTCGTTCATCGCCACGCTCAACGGCAGCGTGGAGGGCGAGAGCCTGATCCGCACGCTCGTGCAGCTCGGCAAGGCGCTCTCCATCGAGACGTTCGCGGAGGGCATCGAGCGGCGCCACGAGCTCGACCTGTTGCGCGAGGAGGACTGCGACAGCGGCCAGGGCTACCTGTTCGCAAGGCCCCTTGACCCCAAGTCCGCGGAGGCCTACCTGAGTGACTGGTCGCCCAGCTCGCAGGCCGCGTGCGAAGGCGCGCGCAGGCGGGGCGCAAGCCTCACTCGGCGCGGCTGAACTGGGCTATCGCGATCGCCAGCATGCTCAGCCCGAGCACGGCCACGACGCCCGCCTCCACCAGCCCTGGCACGTGCCAGCTCCACCATGTGACACCCGGGTCAAGCGCGCGCCGCGCCGCGGCGCTTATGTGCAGGTGGGCGAACACGGCGCGGCGCATCGGGTCAACCGCGTAGGTGAGCGGGTCCAGGCGGTTGAGGATCGCCAGCCACTGCGGCAGGCCCGACACGGGGAACAGGGCGCCGGAGAGGAAGTACATGGGCATGATCGCCATCTGCATCAGCGCCATGAAGGACTGCATCTGGGTGATGCGCGCGGCGACCATCACCCCAAAGGCGGTGATCGCGAACGCGAGCAGCAGCTGCAGCGCGAAGACCTCGAGGATCAGCCCCGCCGCGTAGGGGACGCCGACCAGGCCCGCGAGGCACAGCACGATCACGCCCTGGAAGCTGGCCACCGTGGCTCCCCCAAGGCACTTGCCGAGCACCAGCGAGCTGCGCCGGACCGGCGCGACCATCATCTCGCGCAGAAAGCCGAACTCGCGGTCCCACACCAGCGAGGCCGCGGAGAACATCGCGGTGAACATCACCGCCATGCACAGCACGCCCGGGTAGACGAACGTCCTCAGGTTGACCCCGTGGGTGCCCGCCGAAGCCAGGCGCGAGAGCCCGGTGCCGAGCACGAACAGGAACAGGAACGGCTGCATCAGTGAGGTGAGGATGCGCAGGCGGTCCCTGCTGAAGCGGATCAGCTCACGCTTCCACACCACCTTTATCGCCCGCAGCTCCCCGCCGACGCTGCGCGTGGGCACGCGCACGCGCGCGAGCTCGTGGCGCGGCGCGGGCGGCTGGGCCTGCCCCGGCGCGGAGGGGGTGAGGGTCGTCTCGGTTGCCATCAGCGGTTCATCATGCGCGCGAAGTTGCGCCGCGTGTCGGTCTGCGTAGACTCCGCGTCGCGGATCGTCGTGCCGGTGTAGGACATGAACACATCATCCAAAGAGGGCCGGGCGACGCTCACCGAGCGGATCGGGCGGCCCAGCTCGGCGAACAGTCGCGGCACGAACTGCTCGCCCTCGGGCACGCCGAACGTCACGAGGCCCTCGGCCACCGTGGCCTCCAGGCCGAAGCGCTCGCGCAGCGCCTCGATCGCCGCCTGATCGTCGTCGGTCTCGATCTGCACGCGATCCCTTCCCACTTTCGCCTTCAGCGCCTGCGGCGTGTCCAGCACGATGATGCGGCCCTGGTCCATGATGGCGATGCGGTCGCAGTACTCCGCCTCGTCCATGTAGTGGGTGGTGAGGAAGATCGTGATGTCCTCGCGCGTCTTCAGCTCCCTGATGTAGCTCCAGATCGAGCTGCGCGTCTGCGGGTCCAGGCCCACCGTGGGCTCATCCAGGAACAGCACACGCGGCGAGTGCAGCAGCCCGCGGGCGATCTCCAACCGGCGCTTCATGCCCCCGGAGAACGTGTTGACCAGGCTCCCGCGCCGGTCCCACAGCCCGACCATCTCGGTCACCTGGCGCATGCGCTCCTGCACCGCCTCGCGCGGCACGCCGTAGAGCTCCGCGTGCAGTCGCAGGTTCTGCTCGGCGGTGAGGTAGCCGTCGAGCGTCGTGTCCTGGAAGACAAGCCCGATGTTGCGGCGCACGTCGTCGCGTTCGCGCACCACGTCGTGGCCCGCCACCGTGGCCGAGCCGCCGCTGGGGCGCACGAGCGTGCAGAGCATGTTGATGGTCGTGGACTTGCCCGCGCCGTTGGGCCCGAGGAACCCGAAGATCTCACCGCTGCGGACCTCGAACTCGATCCCCCGCACGGCCTCCACCTCGTCGTAGCGCTTGACCAGGCCGTTCACCGACACGGCCGCGTCGGAGCTCGGGGACGGGGTGGCAGCGTGCTGCACACGCTCACGGTAGCGGCCGGCGTGCCCGCAGCCGCACGGCCCCGGTGGGAGGATGGCGCCATGCGCCGCGGTACCTACTCGATCGTCGCACGCGACCCGGCCAGCGGCGAGCTTGGGGTGGCCGTGCAGTCGCACTGGTTCGCCGTCGGCGCGGTCGTCGCGTGGGCGCGCCCGGGGGTCGGCGCGGTTGCCACGCAGGCGCTCGCGGAGATCGCACACGGCCCGGCTGCGCTCGAGCTCCTCGGCACGGGCCTCGGCGCCGGCGAGGCGCTGGCGGCGGTGCTCGAGCCCGACGCCCTCGCTGCTCAGCGCCAGGTCGGCGTGGTCGACGCCGGCGGCGCGGTCGCCGTGCACACCGGCGAGGCGTGCATTCCCTTCGCCGGGGATGAGCGCGGCGAGCAGTTCAGCTGCCAGGCCAACATGATGAGCACCCCGACGGTGCCCGCCGCGATGGCACGCGCCTACCGCGCGCACGAGGGCGACCTCGCCGAGCGGCTGATGGCCGCGCTGGAGGCGGCGGAGGCGGAGGGCGGAGACGTGCGCGGCAGACAGTCCGCCGCGCTGCTCGTGGTGCCCGCTTCCGGCGAGCCGTGGCGCGCGCGCTTTGACGTGCGCGTGGATGACCATCGCGATCCGCTCGGGGAGGCACGGCGGCTGCTGCGCCTAGCGCGCGCCTACGAGATGGCGGGCGAGGCCGACGAGAGGCTCGGCGAAGGCGCGCACGCGCGCGCGACCGAGCTCTACCTGGCGGCGGCAGAGCTCGCCCCCGAGGCCGATGAGCTCAGCTTCTGGGCAGGCCTTGGCGTGGCAGAGCGGGATCTCGGCGCGGGCCTGGAGCTCGTTCGCCGCGCCGTCGCCGTCAACGCGAACTGGACGGTGCTGCTGGAGCGGCTCTCCCCCGAGATGGCCCCGACGGCCGCCGCGCTGGCGCTGGCGCTCAGCGCTCCAGGTGAAACGGGACGGTCGTGATCACCACCTTCGGCAGCGGGCGCAGCGCGCGGCGCAGGCGTGGCGCGATGCGGTTGTGCAGCAGTCGCTGCCACCAGTGGCGCACGACGATCTCCGGCAGGATCACCGTCAGCGTCAGGTCGTCGCGCATTTCGTGCAGCGACTCGATGTAGTTGACCAGCGGCGCCACTATCGCCCGGTAGGGGGAGACGACGACCTCCAGCGGCAGGTGATCGCCCCATGTGCGCCAGTAGCCGCTGAAGCGCTCGGCCTCCTCCTCGGTGGGGCTGACGTGCAGCGCCAACACCGGCTGCTGCAACGAGGCGGCGTAGGCGAGCGCGCGCATGCTCGTGAGGTCCAGCGAGGAGATCGCCACCAGCACGAGGTGGCGTATCTCCTGCGGAGACTCCTCGGACTCGCCGGCCTCCGCCACGCGGCCGGCGCCGGCGCCGCCGCTGTCATCGCCCCCGCCCGGCGCACGGACCGTGCCGGGCGGCCCGGACCCACCGGGCCGGATCCTCCGGTGCGGAACCTCGATCGCTCGCGCGTGCAGGGCGACAGCCCTGCCCACCTCTTCGTAGTGCCGGCGGATCGCCGTCGCCGTCAGGATCACAAGGCCGATCGCCACCAGCGACACCCACGCGCCCGAGGTGAACTTGGTGATGCCCGCCGTGATGAAAACGATCGCCGAGAGCAGCGCGCCGGTGCCGTTGAAGACCATGCTTCGCCGCCAGTGCTCGTCGCGGCGCCGCCACCAGTGCATCACCATGCCTGTCTGGGAGAGCGTGAACGCGAGGAACACGCCGACCGCGTAGAGCGGGATCAGCGGGCCGGTTTCACCGCCGAACGCGGCGAAGATCACAGCCGCCAGAACCGACAGCAGCAGGATGCCGTTGCTGAACGCCAGACGGTCTCCCATCCGCAGGAACAGGCGTGGCGCCTGGAAGTCCCGCGCCAGCAGGAACAGCACGCGCGGAAAGTCGTTGTAGGCGGTGTTGGCGGCCAGCAGCAGCACCGCCGCGGTCGCAGCCTGTGTGAACGGGTACAGCACGCCGCCGCCGAAGCTGTCGTGGGCGAGCTGGGAGAGCACCGTCTGGCTCGCGCTCGGCACGACCCCGTCGAGGTGGACGATCGCGATCGTCCCGACGAACATCGCAATCAGCAGCCCGTTCATCCACGTCAGCGTGGCGCGCGCGTTGCGCCACTCCGTCGGCTGGAAGACGGGCACCGCATTGGAGATCGCCTCGATGCCCGTCATCGCGGTGGAGCCAGAGGCGAACGCGCGCAGCACCAGCAGCACGCCGACCCCCTCGGTTGCGGTCAGGTGCGGGTGCGGGAGCGTGTGGAAGTGCCGGCCCGCGGCGTCCAGGACGCCCACCGTCACGAGCACGAAGATCGCCAGGATGAACAGGTAGGTCGGCGCCGCAAACAGCGCGCCCGCCTCGCGCACGCCGCGCAGGTTGCCCGCCAGCAGCACCGCGATCACCGCGAGCCCGATCGGCACGGCCGCCGAGGAGAGCGACGGGATCGCCGAGGTGATCGCCGCGACGCCCGAGGCGACCGAAACGGCCACGGTGAGTATGTAGTCGGTCATCAGACCCGCTGCCGCCACCAGACCGGGCATACGGCCGAGGTTGTCCGTCGCGACGATGTAGGAGCCGCCGCCGTGCGGATAGGCGCGAATCGTCTGGCGGTAGGAGATGCCAACGGCGAGCATCAGGAAGGCGATCGCGGCGGAGATCGGCAGCGACCAGCCCAGCCCCCCGCCCGCACCCAACACGAGGATCGCGAGCATCGCTTCCGGGCCGTAGGCCACCGAGGAGAGCGCGTCGGCGGAGAGCACCGGCAGGGCGATCAGCTTGCGCATGCGCTCGCGAGCGATCGCCGTGCTGGCAAGCGGCGGCCCGAGCAGCCCGCGCCGCAGCGTGTAGCCCAGGCGCGCCACGGCGGAGCCCGGCTCATCGGGCACGCTCGCCGGGCCCGTCTGGGAGCCCCGCCGCACCGGCACCAGGCGCCCGAAGCGCGAGGGCTGTATCTCGGCGGGGTCGGGGTAGCCGCCGCCGAGGCTCGGGTCCACCGGCAGCGCCTCGCGCCACGCCCGCGGGTCGCCGCACACCTCCTGCCACTCGTGCCCCACCCGCCGCAGAAGAGCCAGTTCGCGCTCGTCGAGCTGGGCGAGCTGGGCGTCGGGCCGGGGCGGGCCTTCCACGTGCTCCGCACCGCCGGGCATCAATCCACCGCCTCGCGCATCGGCCGGACGCTACCCGTCGGCCGGGCGCACCGTCTCAGCGGTCCGCCCGAGTGCCCTCGGCGTCAGGTCTTGAATTCAGCCGGCGTGTCCTTGCTGGTGCCGCTCAGGCTGGTCGCCGAGATCCTGAAATGGTAGGTGGCGCCCGAGGCGAGACCTTTGAGCGCCGCGGAGACAGCCACCGCGCTGGTCCCGGACCCGGGCGACGCGCTGCACGAGGCACTGGAGCCGTAGGAGGTCGTCGTGCCGTATTCGAACTTGCAGCTGGTGACTTCAGCCCCGTTGGGGTCGACGGTGGCGTGCAGCAACGCAGTGCGCTGCTGCACTTCCGACGCACTACCCGTCGCTACCGTCGGAGCCAGCGCAGGCGTGGTCTTGAGTGTCATTTCCGTGCCCTGGCCGGTGCCGCTCAGGCCGGTGGCTGAGATCCTGAAGCGGTATGTGGTGTTGGGCGCGAGCCCTGTGAGCGCGGCGGAGACCGCCACCGCCCTGGTCCCGACGCCGGGCAGCTTGCTGCACGGCGCATGCAGGTTGAGCGCGCTCGTGCCGTATTCGAACTTGCAGCTGGTGATTTCGCCGCCATTGGGGTTGACCGTCGCGTTCACCAGCGCGGTCCGCTGCAGCACTTCCGAAGCGCTCTCGGTTTCGAGCGTCGGCGCAAACGCAGCCGTGGTTTTGAAGGTCATTTCCGTGTCCTGGCTGCTGCCGCTGAGACTGGTGGCCGAGAACCTGAAACGGTAGGTGGTATTCGGCGTGAGCCCGCTCAGCGGCGCGGAGACCGCCACCGCGCTGGTCCCCAGCGCCGGTAGCCCGCTGCACGCGGCGTGCAGGTTGAGCGATGTGGTGCCGTATTCGACCTTGCAGGCGGTCACTTCCGCGCCATTGGGATTGACCGTCGCGTTCAGCAGAGCGCTGCGCTGCTCGACTTCCGGGGCGCTCCCGGCAGCGACCGTGGGCGCTGCCGCGGCGGTGGTCTTGAACGTCGCTTCCGCGCCTTTGCTCGTGCCGCTTGCGTTGGTGGCCGACACCCTGAAGTGGTAGGTCGTGTTGGGAGCAAGCCCTTTGAGCGCGGCGGCGACGGCCACCGGGGCCGTCCCCGACCCCGGCAGCTGGCTGCACGAGGCGTTGGAAGTGAGAGAGGTGGTGGTGCCGTATTCGAACTTGCAGCCCGTCACGGCGCCGCCCTTGGGGTTGACCGTCGCGTTCAGCAGCACGGTTCGCTGCTCGGCTTCGGTGGCGCCCTCGGTCTCAGCCACGGGTGCCGGATCGGGGCCGAAGGCGATCACCTCGTTGGAGGTGTGCGTGAGCGGTGATGCCCCGCCCACCGTTGGCGCACCCCGCACCGATGCTTCGTTGATGAACGTACTGGTCTTCGCCAGGGCTCGTTCGCACGTGTAGACCGTAGATGACCCCGGTGCCAGCGCCGTCAGCCCAGGGCCTCCGGCGATGTCAGCGCAGCCCGCCTCCGTGAAGTTCGCCAGCGTGAGCCCGACGTTGCCGGTGTTCAGGACGGTGATGTCATACAGCACCGTCTGCCCCGCTGCACCGGTCAGTTCGCCTTCTGTGTAACCCGTCGCCGACCCCTTGATCTCCTGGGCGTCGGCGATCGTGAACGCCGGCGTGGGCGGCCGTTCCACGGTCAGCGTCGCAGGCGTCGTCGCCGTGCTGCCGGCCCCGTTGACGAAGGTCGCTCGGTACTCGTCGCCGCTCTCGGAGGCGGAGGTCTTTTCGATCTTCAACGTGTCGGTGCTGCTGCCGCCGTCGGTGGTGTCGGCGCTGAAAGTCGCCCCGTCGTTCGTCGAGACTTCCCACTGCACGCTCGGCTTGGGCACGCCGGAGGCTTCCGCGGTGAATGTGGCGCCCGCGGGTTCGACCACCGTCACCGCGAGCGGTTCCCTGGTGATGCTGGGTCCTTCCCGGCGGATCACCGTCAACGTGACCGGTGGGCTCGTGGCGATGCCCACCTGGCTGCCGCCGGACTGGTTTTCGAACCTCGCGCGGTACTCGTTGCCGCTCTCCAGGAACGTGCTGTCTTCGATCTCCAGCGTATCCGCCGTGTTCCCGGGGTCGGTGATGTCGGCGCTCCA
>Ga0182030_10000047_pt1 | contig 163898 bp, 128 predicted proteins | sample 812S3MmetaG_FD_121299 | JGI IMG/M metagenome (GOLD analysis project Ga0182030, IMG submission 121299) | Permafrost microbial communities from Stordalen Mire, Sweden - 812S3M metaG (Illumina Assembly) | ecosystem: Environmental > Terrestrial > Soil > Wetlands > Permafrost | place: Sweden...
CTACGCCTTCGACCATCTGCCGTGGGCCTCTCTGGCGCTGGCTCTGCTGTATGTCTGGAAAAATTCCTGGCAGGCGATTTTTATGGCGAAGCTTTTTTACCAGCTCTCGCCCTCGGAAGCGCAACCGGCAAGCCCCGTGCAGTCTGTCCTTATACAAGCCTCGCTGCAGCCCCTCGGGCTTTTGATCCCTCTGCCCTTTCCCTGGATCACGGCTTTTTTTCGCAACGTGGCGTTGTACGCGGCTCTCGGCCGGGCCGATGCGATCTCCGCGGCGCGCCGCCAGGCCGTGTATGCAACGCGTCAGAATTGGGGAGTGCTGCTGATCGTGGCTCTTGGATCTTTGCTGTTGTTCGCGAATGTGCTGGTGACTATCGTCGCATTGCCGCAGCTCGCGCGTTCGTTCTTAGGGATTGAGGGCGATCTGGCGCGGCTCGGCTCGGGCATCGTCAATCTCACGACGTTGGGAGTCGCGGCGGCCATCACGTGGCTGGCCATCGATCCGCTGCTCGACGCGGTTTACACGCTGCGCTGTTTTTATGGAGAATCGGTGGCCACCGGAGGCGACTTACGGGCGAGTTTGAAACGGCTGGTTAGCGGAAACTTTCCGTCTGTCCGCATGCTTACGCATGGCGGTTCCGATGCACAGAGGGAACCGCGACCGTCAGGGAGCGGACAGACGCGGAAACTCCGAGTCGTGATCGCACTCTTCCTGATCGCCGCGGCGCACGCGCAAACGATCGATGAAAAAAAGCTCGACCACGCTATCGACCAGGTGGTGCATCAGCGCGAATTCACGTGGCGCGCGCCGCGTGCGACGGCCGGACCGGAAGGGAAGTGGGTCGGCTGGTATCGCAGCGCGGTCAAAATGGTGGGGGATCTTTGGGACCTGGTGTGGCAGAAACTCCGCGCATGGCTGCGACCCGACGAGCGGCAGGGCGGAAACGGGCAGGATGCGGCCGTAAACAGGAAAGCGATGCTGGCGCTGATCACCATGATAATTGCGCTGATCGCGGCCGGGCTGATCGTGTTTGTTTTGCGGCGAAAACGCTCGCTTGTTGTCGCCGCGCAGGCGGTGACGGCGCTGCCCGCGGTGAATCTGGCCGATGAATCGTTGTCGGCGGATCGGCTGCCAGAGAGCGAATGGCTCAAGCTGGCCGATGAATGGATGGAGAAAGGGGATTTCCGGATGGCGCTGCGAGCGATGTATCTGGCGTCGCTCAATTATTTGAGCGGCAGGGATCTGGTTTCGCTGCGGCGATGGAAAAGCGGGCTCGATTACCGGCGGGAACTGGCGCGCCGCGCGAGGTCAAAACCGGCCTTGCCGGCGGCGTTTTCGCGCAGCGTCGAGATTTTCGAGCAGGGGTGGTATGGACGGCACGCCGTGGATCGCGCGATGGCCGAGGATTTCGCCAAAGGGCTTCAGGAGATGAGGGCCCATGCGAAATAAGATTTTTATGGCGGCGCTGGTGGTGGCACTGGCTTGGGGATTGGAACAAGTAGTAGTGTCGCCTCTTCAGACTGGCAACGCGTATCCCGAATATTCGTCGTTGCGCTCCGATCCGATGGGGACCTTGGCACTGTATGAGAGCCTCGGTCAAGTTGTGAAGGTGGAGCGATTATACAAATCGAGAATGCGGGCGGATCCGGGGCCGGGGACGACGATCTTCGTTTTGGGCGTGGAACCGGTGGCGTGGGCCAAGCTGAAAAACGACACGCTGAAAGAATATGAGGAGCTGACCAGCAAAGGCGCGCGGCTGGTGATTGCGTTCTTGCCGGTTTCAGAGCCTTGGAAAGACTCCGAGGCGAGGCCGGTGGAAGCGCGTTGGCATATCCGGTTCACGTACAAGAATCTGCATGCGGAACATGGAGAGATCCCCCGGGAATCGGCGCTGGAATTGAGACCCGGCGCGGAGTGGACGAAGCTCGCCGAGGGCGCGTTTGAGCGCAAGCTGGGAAACGGCTCCGTGGCGCTGGTTTCGGAGAGCTATCCGTTGAGCAATGAGGGGCTGCGGGAAGAACGGAATGCGCGGTTGATTGCCAAGCTGGCCGGCGCGGCCAACAAAGTGGTGTTCGACGAGAATCATTTCGGAGTGGTGGAGACGGGGAGCATCACGAAGCTGATGCGCAAATATAACTTAGAGGGGGCACTGGCGGTGCTGGCGCTGGTGGCCGGGTTGTTTTTGTGGAGGAGCGCGTCGAGCTTGCTGCCGTCGCGGGCGCCGGGCGCAGAGCAGGCGGTTGCCGGTCGCAATTCGCTGGACGGGATGGTGGCTCTGCTGCGGAGGGGGATTGCGGAGAAGGACCTCATCCGCGTCTGCTATGGAGAAGTACAAAAAAAGTACAGCGTTGACGCGAATGACCCGCTGTTCGACGAGAAGAATCCCGTCATCGCGTATAAGAAACTAATGGAAAAACTATGACCGAACGACTGGAACAACTGCATCAGACGCTGGCGCGGGCGAGGGCCGAAATTTCGAAGGTGATTCTTGGCCAGGATGCCGCGATCGACAGTGCGCTGACGGTGATTCTGACGCGTCAGCACGCGTTGATTGAGGGCGTGCCGGGCGTGGCGAAGACACTGCTCGCCAGGACGCTGGCGCATGTATTGGGATGCGATTTCGCGCGCATTCAGTTTACGCCCGACCTGATGCCGGCCGACATTACCGGAACCAGCGTGTTTCACTTCGAGCGGAACGAGTTTCATTTGGTGAAAGGACCGGTGTTCACTTCGTTTTTGCTGGCCGATGAAATTAATCGCGCGCCGGCGAAGACGCAATCGGCTCTGTTGCAGGCGATGCAGGAAAGGGCGGTGACCATCGACCGCGATACGCATCCATTGCCCGACGATTTTACGGTCTTCGCGACGCAGAATCCGATTGAATACGAGGGCACGTATCCGCTGCCGGAAGCGCAGAAGGACCGGTTCCTTTTGAAGATGCCCATGACCGCGCCGGAGCGGGAGGATGAAATGTCGCTGGCAAAACGCATGCTGGGAACCGACGCGCCGGAGACTTGCCTGGATCGCGGCGATGTTCATGCGGTGCTGGGTCCGGGCGAGTTGACCAGCGCCAGAGGCGCGCTGATGGACGTCGCGATGCGGGATGAACTGGTGGCGTATATTGTCGACCTGGTGAGGAAGACGCGGACGCATGAAAGCGTTCTGGTGGGCGCGGGGCCTCGGGCGACGCAGGGGCTGGTGGCGGCGAGTCGGGCTCATGCGGCCATTGCGGGTCGCGATTTCGTGACTCCCGATGACGTGAAGGCGATGGCGATTCCGGTGTTGGATCACCGGTTGATTTTGAGGCCGGAGTTCGAGATCGAGGGGATGACGGCGGGGGAGGCGGTGGAGAAGATCTTGATGAGCGTTGCGGTGCCGGTGTGAGGCTTCGGCTCAGCACGGGCGTCGAGACGAGTCTCGACGCGGCACGCACGAGTGCGTACGCCACGGGCTCGGAAGACTGGAGATGATACCTTCGGCGCGGATGATTTGGGTGGTGGCTCTAGTCGGGTTTCCGGCGGCGGTGGTGGCGGCCTTGTGGCCGGAAGGGCGTATCGCAGCGGGCTTGTTGTTGGCGGCGCTGGCGGCGGTGATTGCTTGCGATGCGTGGATGAAGGATCGGGCTTTGCACGGGATTCGCGTCGAACTGCCGGAACTGGTGCGGATGTTTAAAGACCGGGCGGCGGAGATCCGCGTGCGGGTTCACAACGTGTCGGCTACGCGGATTCGGGTGGGAGTCCTGGTTCCGGACGGGATTGCGGCGGAGTTTGAAGAGATCGATGTGGACCTGCCGGGCGCGACTTCGGAATTTATTTGGAAATGGACGGCGCAGCGGCGCGGGCACTATCGCATCGAGGCGGTTTACCTGGAGGCTCGCTCGCCTTGGGGGATGTGGCAGGTGCGGCGCAAAGACGCGGTCTCGATGGAGGTTCGCGTCTATCCGAATCTGCGGCGGAACGACGATTTGAAGGCACTGCGGCAAGGGGTGAGCGGGGTCCATGCAATGCGGCAGGTGGGGCGCGGGAGAGAGTTTGAGAAACTGCGCGAGTACATGCCGAGCGACGGCTTCGATGAGATTCACTGGAAGGCGACGGCGCGGAGGGGACGGCCGGTCACGAAAGTTTTTCAGCTGGAGAGGACGCAGGAAATTTATGTTGTCATCGACCGGTCGCGATTGTCGGGGAGGGCGGCAGGGGAAGAAACCGCGCTCGAAAGATCGATTGCGGCGGCGCTGATTGTGGGCGCGGCGGCGGAGAAGCGCGGGGATTTATTTGGCCTCGCGGCGTTCTCCGATCAGGTGGACGCGTTTGTGAGGGCTCGCAGTGGGAAGGCTCATTACGCGGCGTGCAGGGACGCAATTTACCAGCTGCATCCGAAGCAGGTGACGCCGGATTTCGACGAGATCGCGACGTTTCTGCGGCTGCGGCTGCGGCGACGGGCCATGGTGCTGTTCTTGACCCAGCTCGACGATCCGGTGCTGGCGGAGAATTTCGGGCGGGCCACGAAGCTGCTGGCGAGACGGCATCTGGTGCTGGCCGGGATGCTGCGTCCGGCGTCGGCTCATCCGTTGTTTGAGCGGGACGATGTCGAGACCGCGGAGGATGTTTATCGGGATCTGGCGGGGCATATTGCCTGGAGGCGTCTGAAGGAGTTGGAAGCGTCGCTGGCACGGCAGGGGGTTCGATTGTCGGTGATCGATCCGGAGAGTTTTTCGAGCGCGTTGATTGGGATTTACGATTCGGTGAAGCAGAGGCAGTTGTTGTGAGACGCCCGAGCTACTTCAGGTATGCGCGCTTAGGGAGGTTAGCGAAGGCGCTATTTGTCGGAGTTGCGTTGATCGTTACCCTTGCGTGTTCCCCGTGCGACAACGAAGTTGTCTCGGTGCAACCAAGTCCTGACGGCCGGGTAAAGGCCGTTGTCTTCACGCGGACTTGCGGCGCGACGACGCCGTTCGTCACCGAGGTGTCCATCGTGCCAGCGAACGCTGGGATGCCAAGGGGTTGGGCGAATGCGCTGACTCTTGAAGACGACCCCGAGAACCCCGTCAAGCGAGGCGCAGATGCGATCGAGGTTCGGTTGCGATGGGAATCGGACCTCCGCTTGAGTGTGTTGTTCCCTCGGGCAGCGAAGGTCGGCAAACGTGATTCCAAGGTCGGCGTAGTTGAGGTTGTTTATGGGACCTTTTAGCCACTCCATTGGCGTTGAGATGAGTATTTGTATGCGCCTCGGCGCACCGATAAGGATGAAAAGGCCTCGTGTGCCCAGCCCCAAGCGTGAGCTTGGGATTATTTCGGGCAACCGAGCTAAGCCCAAGCTGACGCATGGGGCTGACCTCCCGTGTTTTCGAGAGTGTCGACGCGGCACGCACAAGCGTTGCCCTGCCCAGCGACTGGGAAAGCGCGCTGGCGTGGGGCGGGCTACCAGCCCGCAGCCGCCTACCAGGCGGCTCTTGTTGGCGGACCACGTGCCAGTCGCCGCCCAATGGGCGGCTGCGGGCCGATGGCCCGCCCCACAAGATTTGCGGTGTTTTCGAGGGTGCGCGCGCCAAGTTACTGCCGGATCTACCGGATGGGCATTATGATTCTTGATATTTCACGATTTGTGGAGACGGAACGCCCCCATTGGACGGCGCTCGAGAAGTCACTCGACTGGCTGGAGATGAATCCGGAGGCCCGGTTGACGTTGAGCGAAGTTGAGAATCTGCACGTGTTGTATCAAAGAGCCTCGGCCGATCTGGGGCGCGTGCCGGAAGGCGAGTTGAAGAAGTATCTGGAATGGCTCGTTTCGCGGGCGTACGCGGAGATTCATGAGGCTCGGGAGCGGAAGAGGTTCCGGCCCTGGCGCTGGGTGACGGAAGAGTATCCCAGAACGTTTCGCAAACACTGGAAGGCGTTTCGACTGGCGGCGGTGTTGACCATAGGCGGGGTGGCGTTTGGGGCGCTGGCGCTGCGAATCGATCCCGAGGCGAAGAGCGTCATTATGCCGTTCGAGGCGTTGCAGGGGTCGCCGGCAGACCGGGTGGCGAAGGAGAGAGAGCGCAAAGGGCAGCACATGGAAGGAGTGAAGAGCACCTTCTCGGCCGAGCTGATGACACACAATACGCAGGTCGCGCTGACGACGCTGGCGCTGGGGATGACGTTCGGGTTCGGTACGATTGTGCTGCTGTTTTATAACGGAGTGATTCTGGGAGCGGTCGCGTACGATTACGTTCACGGCGGGCAGACGGTGTTTTTGATGGGATGGCTGCTGCCGCACGGGGTGATCGAGATTCCAGCGATTTTAGTGGGCGGGCAGGCCGGCCTCGTGATCGCGTACGCTTTGATCGGGTGGGGCAGCAGGGTGTCGCGGGCGGAGCGGCTACGCTTGGTTTCTAAAGACGTGGTGACGCTGGCGCTGGGGGCGGCGGGGATGCTGGTTTGGGCGGGAATTGTGGAGTCGTTCCTGTCGCAGTATCACGAGCCAGTGATTTCTTACGGGACGAAGATAGCGTTCGGGCTGGTGGAGGCGGGGCTGTTGGTTTCCTATTTGGGGTTTGCGGGGAGGAAGGCGTGACGGGGGCATCCCGCCTCATGCGTCAGCTTGGGGCTTGCACGGGAACTCGCAATAACCCCAAGCTGACGCATGGGGCTGAAAATGGACGTGGCGCACGCCCCTGGCGTGCCGCGTCGACACTCCTGTCGATGCTTGGCCTATTGTTTCTAACGCCCGAGGGACATGCGCCACATAACCGCCACTAGGAGTCGATGGGTTGTGAAGCTTAAAATTCGAACGCCGGAGGGGATTGAGTTTGCGCTGCCTCTGGCGGGTCCGGTGAGCAGGATGGTGGCGTTTGCCGTGGACATCGGGGTGGTGATGACCATCGGCAGCGTGATGCAGAAGCTCCTGGGGCCGCTGGGGTTTTTCGGAAAAGATTTTTCGGACGCGGTGCGGATTATTTCGTACTTCGTGATTTCGCTCGCGTACATGGCTCTGGCGGAGTGGCTGTGGCGGGGACAGACGGTGGGGAAAAGGCTGCTCGGGCTGAGGGTGGTCGATGCGGGAGGGTTTCGCCTCGAGCCGAGCCAGGTGATTGTCCGCAACCTGATGCGGTTCGTGGACGGGCTTCCGGCGCTGTACCTGGTGGGCGGCATCGCGTGCCTGGTGAGCAGGCACAGGCAAAGGCTGGGGGATCTGGCAGCGGGGACGGTGGTGATTCGGGCGCCAAAGCTGTCGCGGCCGGATCTGGATCAGTTGCTGGGCGGGAAATACAATTCCCTGGCCGAGATCCGTCATCTGGCGGCGAGGCTGCGGCAGAAGGTGAGGCCGGAGGTGGGCTCGATGGCGCTGGAAGCGCTGCTGCGGAGGGACGAGATGGAGCCGGGGGCGAGGCTGGAGTTATTCGCCGAAATGGCGGCCTATTTCCGGGGGCTAGTGGAGTATCCGGCGGACGTAGTGGAGCAGCTTTCCGATGAGCAGTATGTGAGGAATGTCGTCGAGATTCTGTTCCGCTCACAAGAAGGAGCCAGGAGCCAGCAGCCAGGAGCCAGAATGCGTTGAGCGGCGCGGCTTCGGGGGGCGGGGCGGCGCAGTCAGTACCACTGAACTATTCTGGCTACTGGCTTCTGGCTCCTTCTTGGGCCATTGCAACGTCCACTGGATTGTGATGAAGTGGAAGCTATGCATCGCTGTAAAGTCCTGAAATTTCTACCTCTACTGCTGCTCCTGCTGGCTTCGTGCACGCGCGATCCCAAGGTGCGGGCACAGCGGGAGTTAGACAACGCAAATAAGTTTTTTGCCAAGGCCAAATACCGCGAGGCGGCGCTGATGTACCGGCGCGCTCTGCAGCAGGATATGCGCTTCGGCGAGGCCTACTACCGGCTGGCGTTGACCGAGTTAAAGCTGGGCAATTATGGGGACGCGATGCATTTTCTGCGACGCGCGGTGGAGTTGCAGCCCAACAATACCGACGCGATCACCAAGCTGGCGGACCTATACCTGCTGGCATCGACGCAGGTACAATCACAATCGGCGCAGCTATTGGGCGAAGTTAAGGATTTATCCGACAAACTGCTGCAACAGAATCCGGATTCATTCGACGGGCACCGGCTGAAGGGACAGATCGCGCTGCTGAGCAGAGATCCGGCGGGAGCGGTGAAGGAGTTTGAAATCGCCAACCGGGTGAAGCCGTATCAGACCGACCTGGTGCTGGTTTATTTCCAGGCGCTGGTGTTGAACAACCAGTTTCCGGAGGCAGAAAAGCTGGCGCAGGACCTGATTGCGAAAGAAAAGACGTATTCGGCAATTTACGATTTGCTCTACGTGCAGTATGCGAAGCAGAACAACGTGGCGGCGGCCGAGGCGCTGCTGAAGTTGAAGGTAGCGAACAATCCCACGCAATCGCGATACCTGATCCAGTTGGCCGGGCATTATTTCTTCACGGGAAAGAAGTCCGAGATGGACGCGGTGATGGCGCAACTATCCGACGAGAAGAATTTTCCCGAAGGCCATCTTCTGGCGGGAGACTTCTACAATTTCCGTTTGCGGGACGCCGACAACGCGCGAAAGCAGTACGAAGCCGGCATCAAGGCGTTTCCGAAGGACAAGGCGGTTTACCAGAAAAAGCTGGTGGAACTGTTCGCGGTGACGGGCAAGAGTCAGCAAGCGAACGATTTGCTGGCGTCCCTGCTGAAGGACAATCCGAAGGACAACGACGCGATTGCCATGCGCGCGGCGCTGATGCTGACGACGGGGAATCGCGACCAGATCAACCTGGCGGCGAACGATCTGCAGGCGCTGGTAACCAAGTCGCCGCAGAATCACCTGTACCATTTCAACCTGGCGCGGGCTCTGGTGGCGAAAGGCGAGATGGAGCCGGCGCGGCTGCAACTGGAAGAGGCCATCAAGATCCGCAGCGATTTCGTGGTGGCGCGGGAGATGCTGGCGAAGCTCTACATGGCGCAGGGCCAGTCGGCGAAAGCGTTGAAAGAGGCCGACGGCGTGATCGGGCTCGATAGGAACAATCTGCAGGCGCACCTGACGCGGTCGGGGGCGCTGCTGGGGATGGGCGAAAAGGAGAAGGCTCGCCAGGAGCTGGACATGATCACAAGGGCATTTCCGCAGAACGCCGATGCTCGTTACCAGGTGGGGTTCCTGGCATATCAGGATAAGGATTACAAGAAGGCGGAGCAGGTATTCGGCGAGATGTACAAAGCGAATCCCAACGACACGAGGGGACTGGCGGGAGTAACCGAATCGCTGGCCGCCGAGAACAAGATGGGAGAGGCGATCAAGCAGACGCAGGACGCCATCGCGAAAGAGCCGCAGCGCAGGGATTTAAAGCTGGTGCTGGCCAGGTATTACACGCGGGCGGAGCGGTACGACGAAGCGATCGCGATTTACCAGCAGCTGGTGGCGCAGGATCCCCGGTCGCCGGATTTGCTGCTGCAGCTGGCGGAGACCCAGCGGCGGAAGGGCGATTTGAATTCGGCCGTCGATACGTTCCGGCGGTGCAGTCAGGCGGCTCCGGCCGACACCACGTGCCTGATGCAGCTGGGAATGATTTTCGAGGGCACGGGCAAGCAGGACCAGGCCAAGCCGATCTGGGAGCAGATTCTGAAGATCAATCCTTCGCACGCGGTGGCGCTGAACAACCTGGCGTTCATCAAGGCGCAGGAGGGAGTGGATCTGGACCAGGCGCTGACCATGTCGCAGAGGGCGCGGCAGGCAATGCCCAATTCTCCCGAGGTATCGGACACGCTGGGATGGATCTACATCAAGAAGAACTTGAGCGAGGACGCGGTGCGCGTGTTCAAGGATCTGACGGTGCAGGTCCCGACGAATCCGGTCTTCCATTATCACTACGGAATGGCGTTGCTGCAAAAGGGCGATAAGCCTTCGGCCAAGCGGGAATTCGAGAAGGCTCTGGAGGACAATCCGTCCACGGGCGACAAGATGAAGATTCAAGAACTGATGCAGAAGCTTTAACAGGGTAGCGACCTGAGACAATCTCCGTCGTTTCCTTACATCGCACCGTTTGCGGTGTTCATGGCGTTGCTGGCGCTCCATTCGATACGGCCTCTGCCGGACCTGACCGATCAGATTTTCCGCGTGACGGTAATGGCGGCGGTGCTTTGGTTTATTGCCCGTCCGGTGATCGACCTGCGGGTGCGGCATCTGGTGACGACGTTGGCCATCGGCATGGCGGTATTTGTGGTGTGGGTGGCGCCCGATCTGCTGGTCAAAGGATATCGCCACTTCTGGCTGTTCGAAAACGCGGTAGTGGGGAAGGCGGCGACGTCGCTGTCGACGACTGCGATCACCAGCTGGCCGGTGCTGGCGCTGCGCCTGATCCGGGCCGTGATCATCGTGCCCATTGTCGAGGAACTGTTCTGGCGGGCTTGGCTGATGCGCTGGCTGATCGACAACGATTTCGAAAAGGTGCCGCTGGGGAAATACTCGGCGCAGGCGTTCTGGACGGTGGCGGTGCTGTTCGCTTCCGAGCACGGATCGTACTGGGACGTCGGCCTGCTGGCGGGAATTATTTACAACTGGTGGATGGTGCGGACGAGAACCCTGGGCGACCTGATTCTGGCGCATGCGGTGACGAACGGCATTCTGGGCGCATATGTGATCGCCTTTGGAAAATGGGAATACTGGTTATGAACATGGAACAAATTCGCGCGGGCGCGTCGGCCGCCGGCGCCAAAGTAGCGCTTTTCGACTTCGACGGCACGCTGTCGCTGGTCCGGTCCGGATGGATGGACGTGATGGTCCCGATGATGGTGGAGATTCTTGGCAGTCTGAAATCGGGAGAGACGGACGCGGAGCTGAAGGCGGTGGTCGAGGACTTCGTGTGGCGGCTGACGGGCAAGGAGACCATCTACCAGATGATCGAATTTGCCTCGAATGTCGAGAAGCGCGGAGGCAAGCCGCTGGATCCGCTGGAATATAAAAAGATGTATCTGGATCTGCTGTGGGAGCGCATCCGGGGCCGGGTGGAGGAGCTGAAAAGCGGCCACGTGTCGCCGGAGAAATACATGGTTCCGGGTGCGCGGGCGCTGCTCGAAAATCTGAAAGCCCGCGGGCTGAAGATGTACCTGGCGAGCGGCACCGACGAAGTGTACATGAAGGAAGAAGCGCGATTGATCGACGTCGCCAAGTATTTCGACGGAGGCGTGTACGGGGCGCTGGACGACTACAAGAGTTTCTCCAAAAAGATTCTGGTGCAGAGGATCCTGGCGAGCACGGACGTGCGGGGCCCGGAGATTATTGGCTTCGGCGACGGATACGTGGAGATCGAAGAAGTGAAACTGGTGGGCGGCGTGGCTGTTGGCGTCGCATCGATGGAACCGGAATGCGTGGCCATCGACGAATGGAAGCGGCAACGGCTGATCGGCGTGGGCGCGGATTACATTGTGCCGAATTATTTGTGCCACCCGGAATTGATGGAGGCGTTGTTTGCCCAACCAGTCAAAGTATGAACTTTTCGATCGCGCGCGGCTGGAGATCAAGCCGCTGGGCGAGAGGATCAACGATTTAGAAATCGGGAACTGGCTGAAGCTTGGCGACGCGACGCCGGAGTTTGAGCACACGGATTTGCCGGAGGTCGCGGCCAGGTTGCGCGCGGCCAAAGATCTTTGCGCGGCGCGGATTTTGTGCATGGGTGCGCACGTGCTGCGGGCGGGCGTCAACCGGCACTTAATCGACTTGATGGAGCGCGGTTTCATCTCCCACATTGCGGTGAACGGGGCGGCGGCGATTCACGATTACGAACTGGCGCGCATTGGAGCCACCACCGAGAGCGTCGCGCGATATGTGCGGTCGGGCGAGTTCGGGTTGTGGAAAGAAACGGGCGAACTGAACGACTGGATCGTGGAGGCGGCGCGCGAGGGATACGGGCTGGGAGAAAACGTCGGGCGCCGTGTCCAAGAAAGCAACTACCCATACCGCGACTGGAGCGTATTCGCGGCGGCGTACCGGCTGAATGTGCCGGTGACGGTGCATGTCGGGATCGGCTACGACATTCTGCATGAGCATCCGAACTGCGACGGGGGCGCGCTGGGCGCGGCGAGCTATCGCGATTTTCTGATTTTTGCGCGCGCGGTGGAGAAGCTCGAAGGCGGCGTGTTTTTGAATTTTGGCTCGGCGATCATGGGGCCGGAGGTTTATCTGAAGGCGCTGGCGATGTCACGGAATGTCGCGCATCGGGACGGTCGCAGCATCGCGAAATTTACGACCGCGGTCTTCGACCTGGTGCCGATTCATGGGGATTTCCGGAATGAGTTGCCGAAGACCGATCCGGGGTATTATTTCCGCCCGCATAAAACGATCCTGGTGCGCACGGTGAAGGACGGGGGAGAGAGTTTCTATTTTTGCGGGGGACACAGAGCCATAGTTCCCGCCTTGTGGCGGGAGCTGCAGGAGCCAGGAGCCAGGAGCCAGTAGCCAGAATGACCACAACGGACATTTTGGAGGCATTTCGCGGGTTGCGAGTGTTGGTCGCGGGGGATGTTTGTCTGGATCGGTGGTGCCGGTACGATCCTGCTGAGGGATTGCCTTCGCGGGAGACTGGGTTGCCTCGGGTGGGAGTCGTATCTACCGAGGTGACCGCGGGGGCGGCGGGGACGATCGCGAACAACCTGGCGGCGCTGGGGGCGGGGCGCGTTGCGGTTCTCGGCGTGGTGGGCGAGGATGGGTTCGGCTGGGAACTGCACCGGGCGCTTCACGCGCGGGGGATCGAGGCAGGTTTGCTGATCCGATCCTCGGAAGTGCCGACGTTTACTTACACCAAGCTGATCAACGTCGCGACCGAGGAAGAAGATTTGCCGCGCATCGATTTTATTCATACGCGGGAAATTTCTCCGGCGCTGGAGACGCGCGTGGTGAACGCGCTGCGCGAGGTGGAGGACGATTTCGATGTGGTGATCGTCTCCGATCAGGCGGAGACGGCGGCTGGAGGTGTCGTCACGGCCCGGATGCGGGAGGCGCTGACGCCGATTGCTGCGAAAAAAGTGGTCTGGGTGGATTCGCGGATGCGGCCGGAACATTTTCGCGGGGTGATTTTGAAACCGAATCGCGACGAGGCGGAGGCGGCTTGTGGGCGGGTGTTCGGGAGGGTCGATTTCCCTGCCCTGTTTCGGCACACAGCTTCGTCGTTGATGATTGTCACGCATGGGGGCGAGGGGGCGCAGGTGATCGCGGCTGGCGGAGAGGCGATGGTCGCCGGAAGGGCGGTCGAGAAGCCGGTGGATATTTGCGGGGCGGGCGACAGTTTTTCGGCCGGTGGAGCGATGACGCTGGCGGTGACGGGGTCGGGAGTCGAAGCCGCGCGGTTCGGGAACCTGGTGGCGTCCATTACGATCATGAAGAAGGGGACCGGGACGGCTTCGCCCGAAGAAGTGTTAGCCGCCGATGAACGCGGATGAACGCCGATAAGAAATGAATACGCTGGCGATTGATATTGGGGGCACGAAATTCTCGGTCGCGTTGTTTGAGGACGAGACGATGACGCGGAGGGAGTCGCGCGCCACCGATCGCGACGGGGGCCCGGAGTGGATGCTGGGACAGATAGAATCGATCGCGGCATCTTGGGCATTCGACCGGTGCGGGATCGGGTTTGGCGGGCCGGTGGATTTTCCCGCGCAACGTGTGGCGCTGTCCACGCACGTAGGGGGATGGCGGGATTTTCCATTGGTGGACCGAGCCAAGAAAGCGTTCGGCGTGCCGGTGATCATGGACAACGACGCGAATGTCGGGGCGCTGGGCGAGGCGATTTATGGCGCGGGACGTGACGCGCGGCCGCTGTTCTACATGACACTGTCGACAGGAATCGGCGGGGGGATTGTACTGGACGATTCGACTGTTTATCGCGGCGCGGATTCGTATGCGGGGGAGTTGGGACACATTACCTTGAAGCCCGGTGGGCCGGAGTGCCTGTGCGGATCGCGCGGATGTTTTGAGCGGATGTGCTGCGGGATGTGGTTGGAGAGGGATTACGGGCAGACGGCGAAAGTGTTGATGCAGGATCCGGAGTTTGTGAAAAAGTATGTCGTGGATCTGGCGCACGGGTTGAAGGCGGCGGTGATGATGCTGAATCCGGCGCGGATTGTAATCGGCGGAGGGATCGCCAAGGCGGGTGACGCGCTGTTTGTACCTTTGCGCGCGGAACTGCGGAGGCAGGTTACCGGGTGGTCGCGGGCGCGGCTGGATGTTGTGCCAGCGGGGTTGGGGGACGATAGCGTCCTCTATGGGTGCCTCGCGCTTATTCGTCCGTCTTCTTAAAAAGGCTGTCGAAGGCGGCTCGGGCGTCGCTGGAGTTACGCGGTGCCGCGACATTCGCCGCGGGCGCGGAACTGCCGTTCGAATAGCCGTAGCCTCCGGAAGCCGGGGGATGCACAGCTTCCCGGGCCACGGTGAAACGCGGCTTGAACAGCGTACACTCGTTGGCCTGATCCTTCGCGACGATCCGCACCGGCACCGGCTTCAAACACTGGAAGCGCGTGGAGGGCTCGAAATACGAGCACTGCTTGCAGCAATGCAGAGCCGCACCGCACTTCGGGCACTTGCCCTTGAAGTCGATATCGGGAAGCAGCGTCGTGGAACAATTGAAACATCGTGCCGCCGTAACCGACTGCACCATGCGCGGAAGCCGCGGTCCGGTGACGTCGAGAGGCGGGCGTGGACCCTGGGGCTTGGGGCGCTCCTCGCGCCGGTCGCCTTTGGAAAAATCACGGCTATTGGAGTCCTGATAGCCGTTTTGACGGTACTTACGTTCGCCTTCCATAGGTACTGGATTGGCTCACTCCTTTAATGAGAAGGTATACAACACGGCTGGGATGGAATGTTCTTAACGTTGGGAGGCAGCGGGCCAACCGGCTGGCCACGTGGGACGTTCTTTACCCGCTTTAAATGCCTAAACCACTATGTACCACGTATTTCGGTAAGAATCCAGCAAAATCTTACTCTGCACCGAATATCGACCTTCGATTCACAAATCTTTAGGATTCGCCGGCCCACTTTAACAACGCATTGCAGGGCCGGTTCAGCGGATCGTCACAATGATTGGGACTAACGCGCAGCGCGTACCCCAATCGGCCAGTGCTGAAGGGAGCAAAATCGCGCCCAAACATAAATACCGATTCCTGTTGTTCCCCGGTTGTGAGGGCGGGAGCGAGCGTCAGCACTTGCGTATCCTCCAGCTCGCCATGGGCGCCGACCCTGCCGACGACGGCTTCCACGCGGACGTCGCCCGGCGTAAGGCCCGCCAGATCCAGGCTGGCTCGCAGGGGCACGGACGAACCGGCGGAGACTTTTTCGCCGCCGATACCGTAATCGACAAACCTAACCTGGGGCCACCTTTCGGTTACCCCCCGGTGCCAGCGGACGTGGTCGCGGGCGAAGGCGAAACGATCGCGGCAGATGCGCTCGTAGCCGACATGCGCGGGATCGTACAGCTGAGAGGCGTATTCGCGGACCATGCGCTGGCAGTTGAAATTCGCGCTGACGGAGCGCAAAGACTGTTTGACGCGGTTCATCCACTCCACCGGTACACCTTGTTCCCGGCCTTCATAGTACATGGGCACGATTTCGTTCTCGAGGACGGAGTAAATGCCGGCCGCGTGGGCGTCGTCGCGGTCCACCGAATAGGGGTCGCGGTCGCCGATGATCCAGCCGCCGGATTCCTCGGCCGATTCGTCGAACCAGCCGTCGAGGATGCTGAGGTTGAGCGTGCCGTTGATGCCGGCCTTCATGCCGCTGGTGCCGCAGGCTTCCTCTCCGCGGCGCGGGGTGTTGAGCCAGATATCGACGCCCTGCACCATTTCGCGGGCCACTTGCAGGCTGTAGTCTTCGACGAAGACGACGCGCTTGGCCAGATCGGGGTCCTGGGAATACTGAACAATTTCGCGGATCAGCGTTTTTCCCGGAACATCGAGCGGATGGGCTTTGCCGGCGATGAGGATCTGCACGGGCATGCGCGTATTGGTGAGGATACGCTTCAGGCGGGCCAGGTCCCGGAACAGAAGCGTGGCGCGCTTGTAAGTAGCGAAGCGGCGCGCGAAGCCGATGGTGAGCGCATCGGGGTCGAGAACGTCCTGGAGGCGCTTGATCTCGGAGGACGGAGCGTTACGCTCGGCGGCGCTGGCGGCGGCGCGGTCGCGCACAAAGGCGATCAGGCGGCGCTTGCGGCGGCGATGGGCTTCCCAGAGTTCGGCGTTGGGGATTTCGGCGACGTCGTCCCAGATTTTCGTTTGGAAGTGGCCTTCGCGCCAGTCCGGTTCGAGGGCCTGATCGTAGATGCCGGCCAGGTCGCCATTAATCCAGGTGGGCAGGTGGACACCGTTGGTGACGGAGGTGATGGGAACTTCCCATACGGGGAGCTTCGGCCACAACTCCTGCCACATCTGCTGTGAGACGTGGCGATGGATGCGGCTCACGGCGTTGCGATAGGCGGATGTGCGGAAGGCGGCGATGGCCATCGAAAACGACTCCTGCGCGTCGCCCTGATTGCTGCGGCCCAGAGAAAGAAGTTCGTCGAAGGTAATACCCGAGTCCCGACAGTAATCCTGAAAGTATTCGTACATGATGCCGGAGTTGAACAAGTCGATTCCAGCGGGCACGGAGGTGTGGGTGGTGAAGACGTTGTTGGTGCGGCAGGCTTCGAGCGCCTCCTCGAAGCTCATCTGCTGATCGGCCATCAGGCGGCGGATACGCTCAATGGCGAGGAACGCCGAATGGCCTTCGTTCATGTGATAAACGGTCGGCTTGATGCCCAGTTCTTCGAGCGCCCGCAATCCGCCGATGCCGAGGGCGATTTCCTGGCGCATGCGATTGTGAGTGTCGCCACCGTAAAGCTGCGCGGTGATAACGCGATGCACGGGGTTTGGATTCTGAGGGATGTTGCTATCGAGCAGGTAGAGCTTCACGCGGCCGACGTCGATGCGCCAGACCTTTAAGAAGACCTGTGCGCCGGCGAGCATCACGCCGACCAGCATTTCACTGCCGTCGGCGCGAGTAACGGGCGTGACCGGAAGAGCGTAGAAATCGTTAACCGGCGTGCGTTCTTTCTGCCACCCGTCGGGATCGATTGACTGGCTGAAGTAGCCGTTCTGATAAAGCAAGCCAACGCCGGTGAGGGGGAGATTGGCGTCGCTCGAAGCCTTCAGATGGTCACCGGAAAGGACGCCGAGGCCGCCGGAGTAGATGGGCATGCAGTCGAGCAGGCCGTACTCCATCGAGAAATAGGCCACCAGCATGCCGGAAGGCTGAGTGGGACCGACGGCGAGATAGGCGTCGTGCGTCTCGCAGGCGCGGCGGTAGAGAGCCAGAAAACGAGGGTCGGAGGCGGCGCGTTCGAGAGTGGCCTGGGAAACGCGGCCCAGCATGACGATCGGGTTATGATTCGATGCCTTCCATATGACGGGGTCCAGACGGCGGAACAGCGAGCGTAGCGCGTGGTTCCAGCTCCAGTGAAGATTCAGCGCGATTTCGGACATGCGCTGAAGCGAGGCAGGCAGTGCGGGCCTGACCAGGAATTCTTTGAGTGGATGAATCTGAAAGGACATCTGAAGAGGTTAGTTCTACAGAATAGCAGAGGTTCGCGGTATGCTAAATCGCGGATGAACAGAAAATGGGCTTTATGGGCCCCGGTGCTGGCCGGGGTACTTGTGGCGAGTTGCGGCGGATCGAAGAAGCCGATCTCGGTGGGATCGAAGGACACAACGGAGCAGGTGCTGCTGGGCGAGATCGTGGCGCAACATCTGGAGCATCGGCTGGGGCGGAAAGTGGGACGGAGCCTGAGCCTGGGTAATACGCCGGTGGTCTATCAGGCGATGGCGAACGGCGAGATCGGCATTTATCCGGAGGAGACGGGCACGATGCAGGCCCTCATCCTGAAAGAACCTCCGTCGGCCGACGCGTCGAGCACACTGGAGCGCGTCCGCAATGAGATGCGGCGCATCGCCCAGCTGGAGGTGCTGGACCCGCTGGGGATCGACAATTCCTGGGCGATCGTCGTGCATAAAGATTCGGTCGAGAAAGAAAAGATGGAAACGCTCAGCGACGCGGCGAAGGTCAAGACCGGCTGGAAACTGGGAGTGACGCGCGATTTCAACGAGCGCAACGACGGCTTGACCGCGTTGAACCTGTACCGCTTGCCGATGGGCGCTGCGCCGCGGGTTTCCGACCCGGGATCGCTGTACGGACCGCTCGCGGAAGGCTCGTTGACGATGGTTGCAGGGAACGAGACGGACTGGCAACTGGACCGGCACGAGGAATGGAAGCATCTGCGCGACGACAGGAAGGTATTCGGGTTTTACCAGACCTGCCTGGTGGCAAGAATGGACCTGCTGGCCGACGATCCGAAGATCCGGCCGGCGCTGGCGGAATTATCGGGCAAGCTGACGACGGAAGGGATCCGCAAACTGAATGCGGAAGTGGGAGTGGATCACAAAAAACCGGCCGACGTCGCGGCGGAATTTTTACAACGGGCAGGGTTGAAATAATTCTTTAAGGAACAAAACCGAATCGACGTACGTCCGTCAATATAACCAAAGCGGCAAAGCCTCCGTGCGGATCCTTTCCCCAACAACAACCCCCGCGCGGAGGCCTCTGCCTTTTTGAGTTCTTAGTAGTGTACCAAAAGAGGTCAACGCGGACAACAGAGTCCCGCGGACGGACAATTTCTCATCCGCATCGTTTCGGGCAGGCTCTTCGAAAATGCGCGTGGACATTTTCCAGTAACTCGCACAGAATCAGTTTTTATGTGTCAAACTCGCCAAAATCGGCGCGCCGGACGAGCCTCCGCCGACCCGCAGTAGCGGAAATTTCGGAAATCGCGTTTAAACGCGTTCCAGGGGCCGGGAAAGGGAAATCGCGAAAAGGGTGAGAACGCCGGACATTTGGGCGGGACCGTCGGAGCCAGCCAACAAACCATCCGGTCACTGCACTAATCGCGAAATTCCACGGCGCGCGCCACGGTGATGGATTTATTTTCCAGTAACTGCTGCAGTACCGCTTCGGTGACCGGCTCATCCGTCTTGACCACGGCGATTGCTTCCAGCACTCCTCCATCCTGCGACGGCGCATGCTGGCGCCCGAGAGAAAAATTCGCGATGTTGATGCGATTCCGCCCGGTCACGGAACCGACATAGCCGATCACGCCCGGGACGTCGGCGTTTCTGAGGTACATCAAGTGGCCGGTGAGCGGAGCTTCACAGCGAATCCCGTCGACGGAGAGCAGGCGCGGACGGTCGAGCACGAGAGCGCCCTCAACCTGAGTGATGCCTTCATCGGTTTCCAGTTCCACCTTGACGGAATCGGCATGGCCGAGGCGTTTGTCATGTCGTTCGGCGTATCCCAGGCCGCGCTCGGCGGCGATTTGCAGGGAGTTCACGACATTCGCCTTGCGATGCAGCGAGCGGCTGAGCACTCCGGCCAGGCCGGCGTTGCGGATCAGGTGAGTATTCTGATCGGCCACATCGCCGTGATAAATCAGGCGCACCATGCGCGGATTCCCGTTCGCCACATAGGCCGCGAAGGTACCCAGCCGTTCGGCCAACGCCGCGTACGGACCAACGGTGCGATATTGTTCGGTCGTCATGGCCGGGGCATTGAGCGCGTTCAATGCGACGCCCTTGCGCAGATATTGGACGATCTGCTCGGCGATGCGGACGCCGACGGTTTCCTGCGCTTCCTCTGTATTGCCGCCGATGTGGGGCGTGGCGATGACCTGATCCAGTTTGAGGAGAGGTTCGCTCGAATCGACGGGCTCAGTTTGAAAAACGTCGAGCGCCGCGCCGGCCACTTTACCGGATTCGATGGCGCCGCAAAGGGCCGCGCCGTCGATGAGCTCGCCGCGCGCGCAGTTGACGATGCGCACGCCTTTTTTCATCTTGGCGAAGGCGGCCGCGTTTAGTAAGGCGTAGGTTTCGAGCGTCAGCGCGACGTGCAGCGTAATGTAATCGCTTTGCGCGAACAACTCGCCCAGGGGCTTCAGCTGTGCGCCCATGTCGGCCGCGCTCTGCGAATTCACATACGGGTCGTTGGCGATGATCTTCATCTCAAACGCCCGCGCGCGCCGCACTACTTCCTGCCCGATGCTGCCCAGGCCGACGATGCCGAGCGTCTTGCCGCGCAACTCCGTGCCGACGTATCGGACGCGGCCCCAATCCCCGTGCTTGGTCGACGCATTGGCTTGGGGGATGGACCGCGCCATGGCCAGCATCAGGCCGAGGGTGTGCTCGGCGACCGAAACGGCGTTGCCGCCCGGAGTATTCATGACCAGAACGCCGGCGGCCGTGGCGGATTCAATATCGACGTTTTCCGCGCCGGTGCCCGCTTTACCGATGACTTTCAAGCGCGGCGCGGCCAGCAGCAGCTCGCGATCGATGGGAATCGAGTTGCGAACGATCAGCGCGTCGGCTTCCGCCAGATACTGCCGGAACTCATCTGGCGTCGAGGTAATGACGTTCCACCCGGGCTGAGGCGTGAGCAGTTCGAGCGCCGCCGCGGGCAACGATTCGGCTATCAAAATATTCATCTGGTAGTTAGACGTTTTGGAGTTCCTTCCTGGTTATCCAATCTGTTATGCCAATCTGTTATGGCAATCTGGGCGTAAACCTTCTGAACGGCCGCTACGCCCGCGCCGAGCGTCACCGGTATGCCATTTGCATAAAGGATGAGCTCCAGCTCCGCGATGACGGCTAACAGGTCGGCGACATCGAAATAGCCGAGATGTGCTATCCGGAATATGCGGCCTTTCATCTCACCCTGTCCATTGGCGATGATGGAGCCGAAGCGCTGGCGGAATTCCTTCACGATGACGCCGGAATCGAGCGCCTCTGGCGCCTTTATGGCCGTGACAGAGGCGCCTGGGTTCTCCGGCGCGAACAGTTCGAGGCCCAGTGCCTGGCAGGCTTCACGCGTAGCGCGCGCCAAATCGGCGGCGTTGTCGATCAGCTTCGCCATGCCGATGCTCTTTATATATTGAAGCGCTTCGTTCAGCGCGAGGATCAGAGCGGTGGACGCGGTCCAGGCCGATTCGCCGTTAGCGGCGTTTTTGCGTTCTTTTTTCAGATTGAAATAAAAGCGCGGCAGCTTCGCGGTTTCGACGTGCGCCCAGGCCTTGGGGCTGATCGAAAGAAACGCGATGCCGGGAGGCACCATGAAGGCTTTCTGGGAGCCTCCGATGACTATGTCCAGGCCCCAAGAATCAATATCGAGAGGCATGGTGCCTAAGCCGGTGATGGCATCGACGATAAAAATCGCGTTCGTCTTCTTGACCGCTTCGCCCATCGCGCGAACGTCATGCACGGCACCGGTGGAGGTTTCAGATGCTTGCACGAACACGCCCTTCACATCGGGATTGGCGGCAAGAGCCTTTTCGAGCGTCTCTGGGCGCACGGCTTTTCCATAGGGAGCTTCGAGGACGAGAACGTCGAGCCCGAAGTCCCGGGTCATCTCCACCCAGCGCTCTCCAAATTTTCCGGCAGTGCAGACGATGACTCGGTCGCCGGGCGAAAAACAATTGGTGACCGACGCTTCCATCGCCCCGGTTCCGGAGGCGACCAGGACGAGAACGTCGTGCGCGGTTCCCATGACCAGTTTGAGGTCGGCCAGCACGGCAAGAAAGATGTGGCGAAAATCCTGCGTGCGGTGGTGCATGTCCGCGCCCAGCATCGCTTGAAGAGCCTTGGGATAAATCGGCGTGGGACCGGGAGTGAGCAGTCGTGTCTTCTTGATGTGCATGGAGCGCTGGTGAACTTTCAGGATAACAAGAAGGGACCAGGAGCCTGAAGCCAGGAGCCAGGAGAAAACCAGCGCTCGATTCTGGCTCCTGGCTCCTGGCTTCTCGCTCCTTTAAGATGAAACCATGCCTTTGCTCGATCAGATTCAAAAAGACATCATCGCCGCCATGAAGGGGCGGGAGGAGGCGCGGCTCGACGCGCTGCGCATGATCAAGACGGCGCTTAAGAAGCACGAGATCGACGCCATGAAGCCTCTCGATGAGGCGACCGAGTTGCAAATCCTCAACACGCTGATCAAGCAGCGCAAGGAAGCGTCGGAAATGTTCCGCAAGGGCAATCGCCCGGAACTGGCCGATAAAGAGGACGCGGAGCAGAAGCTGATCGAAACCTACATGCCGTCCGCGCCGACCGCGGAAGAGGTGGACGCGGCGATCGCGGCGGCGATGGCGGAATCAGGCATCACATCGCTGAAGCAGATGGGCGTGGTGATGAAGGCCGCGCATGCCAAGCTGGCCGGCAAGCGCGTTGACGGCAAAGCGCTGAGCGAGCGTGTCCGGTCGAAGCTAACCTAACCTCACCCTAACAGGCTTGACGCCGGACCTTGCCCGCGATATAAGTTGATCGGCTTATTTCAATCCTATGACTCCCGCATTAATGACGGAATCCCTCTCCGAGCATTCCCAGGAAAACGTGCTGCGTGCCATCGCACACGAAATCCGGCAGCCGCTGGGCGCCATTGAATCGATCGCTTACTATCTGTCGATGGTACTTCCCGACAACGACGGGAAACATCGCGAGCAACTCACTCGAATTCAGCAATTGGTCGAACAGTCGAATTGGATTCTTTCGAATGGACTGGGGCTTGGGGATAGGCGCGCGGCGGCTCCTGAAACCGTCGATCTGGAAGAACTGGTCACGCAGGTGATCGCGGCGCGGCCGGTGTCGCTGGATCCGGCGGTGGAATGCGATTTCGCCGCCAGTCTGCCGCTGGTGCGGCTGGATCCTGGATTCGGGCGGGCGCTGATCGAAAACATTCTCGGGCTGTTCCGTCAACTGGCGACGGAGACGCACGCGGCTAGCGTCCGCACGAGGGCGGCTGGGAGCGGGGTGGAGTTGGAAGTCGCAACCGGCGCACCCGGCTACCGCTCCGTCGCGTCGCTGCCGCCGGGCTCCGCGTTGAGCCTCGACAACGCGCGGCGCATCGCGATCCTTCATGGCGGTTCCTGCACCTGTTCGATCGATCCCGCAAGTGGGATTCGGGTGCGGGTGATGCTACCATGAAGTTTCCCCGACATGGCTGTAGTGGTTCCGGACATCCTCGCTCGCATTGTCAAAAATAAGCGCGTTGAGCTGCGCGAAACCGCGCAGCGGCGAGCGGAGCTGGAGCGGAGCGCCGCAAATCGCGGTAACGCCAGGAATTTTCGAGCGGCGCTAACCTCCGCCGAACCGGCGATTATTTCCGAGATCAAGAAGGCGTCGCCCAGCAAGGGCGTGCTGCTCGAGAACTTCAATCCGGCGGCCATCGCGCGGATGTACGAATCGGGCGGCGCGGCCGCGCTGAGTGTTCTTACGGATTTCGATTTTTTTAAGGGCACGCTCGACGATCTGGTCTGCGCGCGATTGGCGGTCGGCCTGCCGGTTCTACGGAAGGATTTCACGATTGACGAAGTTCACGTGATGGAAGCGGCCGCTTATGGCGCTGACGCGATTCTGCTGATCGCGGCGCTGCTCGACGAACGGACCATGCGGCGTTTTCGCGAGTTGGCGGCGAGTTACAAAATGGACGCGCTGGTGGAAGTGCACGATGAAGCGGAGCTGGACCGGGCCCTCGATTCCGGAGCCGGGATTATCGGTGTGAATAACCGCAATCTGCATACTTTCGAGGTGACGCTCGACACATCGTTGCGGCTGGCGAAAAAAATCCCTGCCGGAGTCGTGAAGGTGAGCGAGAGCGGCATTCATTCGTCGGCGGACGTGAAGACGCTGCGCGGCGCCGGATTCCATGCATTTCTGGTCGGCGAGCACTTAATGAAGTCGCCCGATCCGGCGGCGGCTTTACGCGAGTTGCGGTCATGATGGTCAAGATTTGCGGCATCACGCGGAGGGAAGACGCGCTGGCGGCGGTGGAGGCGGGAGCGTCGGCGCTGGGGTTTATTTTCTATCCGAAAAGCCCGCGATATGTCGCGCCTGCGGCGGTGGCGGAATTGGGAGGGGGGCTGGACGCGTGGAAAGTCGGCGTGTTCGTCGATGAATCGCCGGCGGCGATCGAGGCCCTGATGCGCGCGGCAAAATTGGATATCGCGCAGATCTACGGCGGCGCAATCCCCGAAAACACGCGCGTGTGGAAGGCGTTCCGGCCCGGGGAACCGCGCGCGTCAGCAAGCGGACAGGCGGACGGAATCGAGGCGATTCTACTCGATGGCCCGGCGAATGGAATATCCTTCGATTGGACCGTTGCGCGCGATAAAGAACATAAAATTATCGTCGCGGGGGGACTCGACGCGTCGAACGTCGCCGAGGCCATCCGCATCGCCCAGCCGTGGGGCGTCGATGCCAGCTCGAAACTGGAATCGGCTCCCGGAATTAAAGATCACGAAAAGGTGCGCGCGTTCGTCAAAGCGGCACGGGAAGCAAAATGATCACTTCGCAACCAGATGCAACCGGACACTTCGGCCCTTACGGCGGACGCTTCGTTCCTGAAGTGTTGATGACTCCTCTGGAGGAACTGGAGGGCGCTTATCTAAAGGCGAAGGAGGACCCGGCGTTTCAAGCCGAGCTGGCCGATCTGCTGAAAAACTTCGCCGGGCGGCCGACGCCTCTCTATTTCGCGAAACGTCTGACCGAGCAGCTGGGCGGCGCGAAGATTTATATCAAGCGCGAGGATCTGCTGCACACCGGCGCGCACAAGATTAATAACTGCCTGGGGCAGGCGTTGTTGGCCCGTCGAATGGGCAAGAAGCGCATCATCGCCGAGACGGGCGCGGGGCAGCACGGCGTGGCCAGCGCGACGGTGTGCGCGCTCTTCGGCCTGGAATGCATCGTCTACATGGGCGAAGAAGATATGCGTCGGCAGCGGCTGAACGTGTTTCGCATGCGTCTGCTGGGCGCGAAGGTGGTCGCCGTGACGAACGGCAGCCGGACTCTGAAGGATGCGGTCAGCGAGGCGCTACGCGACTGGGTGACCAACGTCCATTCCACTTATTATTTGCTGGGCTCGGCTCTGGGTCCGCATCCTTATCCGGTGATGGTGCGCGATTTTCATCGCGTGATCGGCGAAGAGACTCGCGCGGAGATTCTGAAGCGCGAAGGCAAGTTACCGGATTCGATTTTCGCCTGCGTGGGCGGAGGGTCGAATGCCATCGGCATGTTCCACGCGTTCATCGGCGATGAAAATGTGAAGCTGATCGGCGTGGAGGCGGGCGGGCGCAGCGGGAAGCTGGGCGAACATGCGGCGCGGTTTTCCGGCGGATCGCCAGGGGCGCTGCAAGGCGCGTACAGTTATCTCTTGCAGGATGACGACGGGCAGGTGTCGCTGACGCACTCTATTTCCGCGGGGTTGGATTATGCGCTGGTGGGGCCGGAGCACGCCTGGCTGCATGACCGTCATCGCGCCGAATATGTCGCTTGCGGAGATAAAAAAGCGCTCGCCGCGGCGCAGAGGCTGGCGCGGACGGAAGGGATTATTCCAGCGCTCGAATCGGCCCACGCGGTGGCCGAAGCGATGGAGCGCGCGCCGAAGGAGCCGGGAAAGCTTTTTATTGTGAATCTTTCCGGCCGCGGAGATAAAGACACCGACATTTATCGAGAGAACCTACCGGAGTTGGATGACCCTACGAATTGATCGCGCTATCCCGGACAGCAAGAGTCCGCGTGAAAACCTTGTGCTGACCGCTCCCGCTGGTCGCGGCTCTGTTAATTTTGTCGAATCCCCAATGTCCGAAACAGAGCCGCGACTTGCAGGAGCGGTCCCATCAGACTTTTCACACAGACTCGTAGTGGAGGGGATGTGCCTGCGGTCACAGAACTAAGATGACGACCCGAATTCAGAAGATATTTAATCGGCGCAAGAGCGAACGCAAGGCTGTGCTGGTCGCCTATCTGACGGCGGGAGATCCTACGCCTGAGGCCACGCCCGGGCTGGTGGTGGCGCTCGAACGCGGAGGGGCGGATTTGATTGAACTGGGCGTTCCCTTCTCCGACCCCATCGCCGACGGCCCGGTGATTCAACGGGGCGCCGATCGCGCGCTCAAAGCCGGTACGACCGTTGCGAAGGTGCTGCTCATCGCGAAGAAAATTCGCGAAACATCGGATATTCCGTTGTTGCTGTTCACTTATCTGAACCCCGTGCTGCGCTACGGACTGGAGAATCTGGCACGCGACGCGAAGGCTGCGGGCATCGACGGCTGTCTGCTTACGGACGTCAGTGTGGAAGAAGCAGTGCCGTACGTGGACGCGATGCGCGCGGCGGGGCTTGATACGGTGTTTCTCGCCGCGCCGACTTCGACGCCCGAACGGTTGAAGCTGGTGTCGAAATATTCGAGTGGATTTATTTACCTGGTCTCGCGCACTGGCGTCACCGGCGAGCAGGCGCAATTGAGCAACGCCCTTCAGCCGTTGATTGATTCGACGCGGGCCATCAGCAAGCTCCCGGTGGCCGCGGGCTTCGGAATTTCGACGCCGGAACAGGCGGGAGCCGTCGCGAAGATCGCCGACGGAGTCGTGGTCGGCAGCGCGATCGTGCGGTTAATCGAGCAGAACGCGGGCGAAGTGGGGTTGGAGAGATACGTGAGGTCGCTGCGCGAGGGAATGGATCGATGACACGGGAAGAAGCGATGCGCGCGCTGGCCGGGCATCGAAAAACCATCGACGCCATCGATTTGGAACTGCTCGAACTGCTGAACCGGCGCACGACGGTGGTTGAGGAAATCGGCCGGGCCAAGGAATCGGCGGGGATGCCGATTTACGAGCCGAAACGCGAGACGGAAGTGTTTCGCAACGTGACGGATCACAACCGCGGCCCGCTCACTTCGGACGCCGTAAAGAGCATCTTTGAACGCATCATCGACGAAATGCGCACGCTGCAACGCATGCGGCGCGAGCAGAAAACACAGGGAGAGAACGAATGTTAGTGGTTATGCAGCAGGGGGCGACCGACCTCGAAATTCAGGCCGTGATCGACCGCCTGGTAGGCATGGGATTCACCGTCCACCGGTCCACGGGCGTGACGCATACCGTGCTGGGAGGGGTAGGCCCGGCCGACGATTTCGATCCGGCGGATTTTGAAGCCATGGAAGGCGTGAAGGAATGCCACCGCATCGTTTCGCCTTATAAGCTGGTCAGCAAGAACTTCAAGCCGCAAGGGACGATCATAAAAATAGGCAAGGTGGAAATTGGCGGTCCCCATGTGGTCACCATGGCCGGACCGTGCAGCGTCGAAAGCCGGGAGCAGATTGAAACAGTGGCCGACATCGTGGCCAACGCCGGAGCGCAGGTGATGCGCGGAGGCGCGTTCAAGCCGCGGTCGTCGCCTTACAGCTTTCAAGGGATGGGCGAAGATGGCTTGAAAATCATGCGCGCGGCGGCCGACCGTCGCGAACTCCTGGTCGTCAGCGAAGTGATGGACCAGACGCAGATCGCACTGCTGACCCAGTATTCCGATATTATGCAGATCGGCGCGCGCAACATGCAGAATTTTAATCTGCTGCGCGAGATTGGCAAGACGCGCAAGCCGGTGCTGTTGAAACGCGGCATCGCGGCAACGATCGAAGAGCTTCTCCTGGCCGCCGAGTACATCATGAGCGGGGGGAATTACGAAGTGATCCTGTGTGAGCGCGGCATCCGCACGTTTGAGACGTACACGCGCAACACGATGGATATCGCGGCGATTCCGGTGGTAAAGAAGCTGTCGCATCTGCCGATTGTCGGCGATCCATCGCACGGCACGGGACGGCGCGACATGGTGACGCCGATGGCTCGGGCGGCGGTCGCCGCGGGGGCGGATGGATTGATTGTGGAAGTGCATCCCGATCCCGACAAGGCCGCCAGCGACGGCGCGCAGACGCTGACGCCCGGCCAGTTCGCAGAGATGATGAAACAGGTGCGCGCGATCGCGGCGGCGGTTGGCAGAACTGCGTGAAGACGGTCGCTATTGTCGGCGTCGGGTTGATTGGCGGGTCCTTCGCGCTGGCACTGCGCGCCTCAGGATTCGGCGGGAAGATTATCGGCGTCAGTTCTCCTGAAGCCGTGCGCGCGGCCATCGAGCGTGGCGTGATCGACGAGGCTTTGCCGCTTGCCGAAGCCGCTCCGCTGGCCGATTTGATTTATCTGGCGCGCTCCATCGAAGGGATTCTTTCGGTGCTCGACGCGCTCGATCAGTATGTGAAGCCCGGCACTCTGATCACGGACGCGGGGAGCACCAAGGTAGCCATCTGCGCCCGCGCGCAGGAGAAAATTCGTCGGGGCCGGTTTGTCGGCGGTCATCCGATGGCCGGCAAGGAAGCGCGCGGGGCGGCGGAAGCGGAGGCATCGCTATTTCGCGGGCGGCCCTACATTCTGACCTCCGCCTGCCCGGAGTTGGAAAGGCTGATTGCCGGCTTCGGCGCGCGCGTTGAAATCATGCCGCCCGGGGATCACGACGTTCTTGTCGCGTTGACTTCACACCTGCCGCAGTTGATTTCGACGGCTCTGGCCGCGTCCATCGGAACTGAGCCCGACGCCGCGCGTGTTGCCGGGCCCGCGGCGATGGACCTGACTCGCCTCGCACTAAGCCCCTACGACATCTGGCGCGATATTTTTGCGACCAATGCCCCGAATATCGACGCGGCGCTGGGGGTGTTTATCGCCAGGTTGGAAAGTCTCAGAGACGAATTGCGGAGTCCGCGGATTGCGCGGGAATTCGAGAATGCGGCGGCGGCGGCGCGGAGGTTGAGAGGCACAAGGTAACGCCGGGTCAGAACGACTCCTGGCGCGCGAAGATTTGTCTCCGAAGCTCCACGCGCCGAGGGTCGTTCATGCCGAGAACATGGACTGTGGCTCGTCCCGATGCGCTGATGCCTTCGATAATTCCGCCCGCCCATTTGAAATGTTCGGTCCAGCGGTCACGCCGAGGGTGGAACAGCGAAACAATCTTCCCGTTCGAAGGATCGACGCCGCTTAGGTTCGGACCTTTGTATAAATTGCAACGATGGCAGGCCAAAGCCAGATTCGCTCCCTCGTCGATTCCTCCGTGCTGCTTCGCCACGATGTGTTCGACGTGATGCGTGATAGAACAATCGTCCTGATCGAGCAAGCAGTATTCGCATCGGTTCGCGGCTCGGAGCCGAACAATCGCCCGCGTCGCGGAATCCATTGCCTACATCGCGCCCGGAAGCCGCCGGCGAGCCTTCACCTTCAGGATCGAGACGAAGTCCGATGCATTGATCAGGGCTTCATAAATCGAGCGTTCCTCGTCGCCCAACAGCCCTTCGTTGGCGCGCTCCGCGAGGACGTCCATTTTTTCTTGTACCGGCGTTGGAACGCGCCAGTCGATCACGCGGCGGGCGGACTCGGCGTCAAGGCATAAGCTCAGAGGGTCCAGAAACTCATCGAGAACCGTCGTGGCGCTCATGCCTTGACCTTAACATATCCAAGGCCGAAACTCTCCTGTGAAATCCCACCTGTGACCGGTGCGCACACGTCACACGCCGCCAAATTACTGAAAACAAGAGTGAAACTTTCTGGTATCCAGCGTGCGCTTACAATGGCACTTATGAACAAGCTGTTGCTTGCGGCCATCCTTTGCTCGGTACCGCTCGCGGGGTGCGACGTAAAGGACGACGAAAAGGCGCTTCAGGAATTGAACGTCAACGCAAAGTACACGGTGGAGAGCGTCCAGGTTTCGGGCCAGAAGAACTGGCGCATTAGCGAAGCCCTCCGCAAGGAGGTCGACAAGATGGTCGGCTCCAAGCTGGACTATCCGGCGCTGGACCGTCTCGCGGATCGAATCAAAAAGGAATTGCACGTGCCCGCGGTGTCGGTGAACATCGGCAAGGGCACTGTGCCGGACAATGTCGTGGTGAATTTTGAAGTGCCGAAGTCGCATGAGCAGCCGGCGGAGTTGCACGTGGCGAAGTTCCTCTACGATTCTAAGCTTGGCTGGTCGGGCGAGGGCGACGCGTCGACCACCATCAAGAGCAACAAATTCACTTTCGGACTGGTGAGCGATAGCGACGCGATGCTGGAACGTTTTTCCGGAATCAAGGCGAAGTTTGAGCGCAGGCACGTGGGCACGGACCGTGTGCACCTGCGTTTCGAATTCGACAGTTACCACGAGCAGTGGAACCAGGCGACACTGCTGGCTTCGGACCAGCCCGGCATTTACCGCTCCATGCAGGTATTCACACCGGAGGCGACGCTGGTGATCGCGGCGCCGCTGGAACTGGATTTCGGTACCAGTTTTTCGCGCTTCCGGCCGGAGCAGCCTGGTGCGAAAATCGAATCCTCCAACGCGGTGGTCAGCACTCTCCGCTACCACCAGCGTTGGGGTTCGAAGAACGATATCGACGAACAGGAGTTGAACGCCAGCTATTCGATGCGCGCCGGAATCCGCGCTTTCGAAACGGATAACGATTTCACACGTCAGATGGCGCAAGCGCGCTATCGCTTCCGGCGCGATCACAATTCGGTCGAGATCGGGTTCCTGGCAGGGGAGATCAACGGCAACGCGCCCCTGTTTGAGAAATTCGTGGCCGGAAACGCCAGCGTGCTGCGAGGCTGGAACAAATTCGACCTGGACCCGCTTGGGGGATCGCACATCGTGCACGGATCGATCGACTACGCGTACCATTGGCTGCAGGTTTTCTACGACACGGGCGCGATCTGGGACGTCGCGCAGGAGCGGGAGCAGAAGCAATCCGTCGGCGCTGGATTTAAAGAGAACGGGTTTCAAGTGGCGGTCGCTTTCCCGATTCGCTCCGGGCGGATCGAGCCGATCTTCTATGCTGGTTTAAACTTCTAAAAGGATGTTGGTGCGGACCATCAAGACGTGGTGGTTGGTGGCGGCGTTTGTCTCGGGCTTTGGCCTCGCGATGTGGGCGGAGGATCTCGCCCTCCGGTGGCGTAATAATCTGCTGGAATTTTCCGCGCCGCACATGCACTTCCTGACGGGCAAGCAATTGGAGCGTCTGCACAACGGGGCGCAGGTTCCGTTCGACCTGAAAGTTTCCCTTTACTCCGGCACGAAGGACCATCTGTGCTGCCAGCTCGCCGAGCGATTCCTGGTGAGTTACAGTGTGTGGGAGGAGCAATTTCGGGTGATCAAGACGCAATCGCCCCGGCAGGTGGTGGATCATCTGGACGCCGCGGACGCCGAAGCGTGGTGCCTGAAGCAAATGCCTCTGGCGCCTTCGGGAATCGGCGAGACGGAAAAATTCTGGGCTCGAGTCGAAGTGCGCGTGCCGCCTCTGGACGGAAAAACGTCGAATCCGTTCGGACGCGAGAGCATCAGCGAATCGGGCATCAATTTAACCGGCCTGATCGATTTATTCAGCCGCCCACCGGCCGCGACGCAGTTCCACACCATGTCCGAAGCCGGTCCCTGGACGCTTGAGGAAATAAAACGCGGCAGCCGCAGAGGCAGTTAGAGTTTTGAACCGGCTTCGCACGCGACTGATTCTTGTCTTTGTCCTCGCTACAATTTTGCCCCTCGGCCTGACGCTGTGGACTTCGCTTGCGCTGCTGGAGCGCAGCTTGAAGCTTGCGCCGCTGGTCGAACTGGACGAGGTTTCGCAGTCGCTGCAAAAGACCGGACGCGAGCTTTATAAAGAGTCGGAGGAACTGCTGAAGCACGACGCGGCCGAAGGCAAGGCGGCGCCCAGGCATCTGACGCCGGCCGAAGCCGAGGCATTCTGGGACAGCGAGAAAACGGAGCGGTTCGAATTGGCCGGAACCGAGGGCGAACGCCTGGATTATTACGTGCGGGGGGAAAACGAAGTGCTAGTATATTCGCGGCCCATGGGGATCGCGATGGAGGAGTTAACGCGGCAGTACGCCGGCGCGCGGGACGCGGTGGAGCGTTCCTCCGGCCGCAATTTTCGGCGCGGATTTTCGACCGCACTGCTGTTGGTCGCGGCCGCGTTGTGGCTGGCCGCGCTGGCCGCGCTGGTGTTTCTGGCCGCGCATATCAGCCGGCCGGTACGGCGGTTGACGCAAGGACTCGGGATGGTCGCCGCCGGCGATCTGGACGCGCGCGTCGAGCCCGGAGGGTCGGACGAAATCGGCGAGGCGGTGACCGCGTTCAATCACATGGCGGACCAGTTGCAGCAGGCGCGCGAACACTTGATCCACGTCACGCGGCTGGCCAGCTGGCAGGCGCTAGCGCGCAAGATGGCGCACGAAGTGAAAAATTCGCTGACGCCGATTCGATTGACGATGGAGGAAATTATCAGCCGCGGTCCCAATCAGGACGGAGCGTTTCTGGAGCAGGCTTCGCAGATCGTCGCCGATGAAGTGCAGACGCTGGAAAAGCGTATTCGCGCCTTTTCGCAGTTCGCCGCGGAACCGCCGGTCGAACCGCGCGAGGTGGATGTCAACGCACTGGTCGAGGAGCGCGTCTCGTTTCTCAAATCGTCTTACCCCGAAGTCATTTACAACATGTCGCTCGCGCCCGGCAGCCCCACCGCGGTCGCCGATCCGGATTTGATCAAGGGAGTGCTGACGAATCTTTTGCAAAACGCGGCCGAAGCCGCGCGGCCTGGAGGAGTGGTGCTCGCGCGCACGGCTGTGGCTGGTTCCAAGCTGAATATCGAAGTGCACGATTCGGGGCCCGGCTTAAGTCCGCAGGCGCGATCCAGCTTGTTCGAGCCCACGATTTCGTTCAAAAAAGGCGGCATGGGATTGGGGTTGTCGATCGCGCGACGCAGCGCGCTGCTGTGCGGGGGGGATTTACAGACGCTCGACGGAGAACTGGGCGGCGCGGCGTTCCGCGTGATCTTGGTGGCACACCAATGATCCCCACCCTGACGGGACGGGGTTAGCGTGAAAACAAGCGGCGCAGACCGCTCCTGCTGGTCGCGGCTCCGAAACGCTCGGAACAGAGCCGCGACTCGCGGGAGCGGTCCAAACCGACGAGATTCAGGAGCAACATGGCGCAGAGACGCATACTGATCGTCGATGACGAAGAAAACATCGGCCGCTCGCTCAAACTGATTCTGGAGCGCGAAGGCTACGCGGTCACCGTCTGCCTCTCGGTGGGCGAGGCGCGCGCGCACCCGCATCGTCCCGACGCGTACCTGGTCGACGTCCGGTTGCCCGACGGCAGCGGCATCGATTTTGTGCGATCGTTGAAGGCCAGCGACGTGGTCGGGCCCATCCTCATGATCTCCGGCCACGGCACCATCGCCGACGCGGTCGAAGCGGTCCGCGCCGGCGCTTTCGATTTTTTGGAAAAGCCGCTCAGCCGGGACAAGGTGCTGCTGGCGCTGAAACACGCGCTCGAACAATCGAAGCTGCGCGAGGAAAATCGCCGCTTGCGCGAGATCGCCGGATCGGCACGCATGATCGGATCGTGCACGGCCTTCGAACGGGTGCTGGAGCAGGCCACCATGGCCGCCCGCAGCGACGCCCGCGTGCTGCTGACCGGAGAATCGGGCACGGGCAAGGAACTGCTTGCCGCGCATCTGCACGCCGAAAGTCCATTCGCCAACGGGCCGTTCGTCAAAGTCAATTGCGCGGCGATTCCCACCGAGTTAATCGAGAGCGAATTGTTCGGCCACGAAAAAGGCGCATTCACCGGAGCCACGGCCGCGCGGCGCGGAAAATTCGAACTGGCCGACGGAGGCACGCTGTTTCTGGACGAAGTGGGCGACTTGCACGCGGCGTCGCAAGCCAAACTGCTGCGCGTTTTGCAGGAAGGCGAGTTTCATCGCGTCGGCGGCGAACAGGCGATTAAGGTTTCGGTGCGCGTGGTCTCGGCCACGAATCGCGATTTGCAGGATCTGGTCCAGCAACAGAAATTTCGGGAGGATTTGTACTATCGCCTGTGCGTGGTGCCGGTGCGCGTGCCGGCGCTGCGAGAACGCAGGGAAGACATCGGCGCGCTGGTCGATTATTTCCTGGCCGAATTTTGCGCGCGGAATAATTTCAAGCCGAAGTCACTCGACCGTGAAGTGACGGACATTCTCGAAGACCATCACTGGCCGGGAAACATTCGCGAACTGCGAAACACGGTGGAGCGGATGGCGATTCTGACGCGCGGCGACGTGCTGACGGCGGAATCGATCCCGGTGGAGATCCGCCTCTCGCGCGGCGCTTCGCCGCCGAAGGGAAATTTGCGCGAAGCGAAAGAGTCGGCCGAGCGTGAGCACATCATGCGGGCGCTCGACGAGGCCAAATGGAACGTATCGAGCGCGGCCCGCGCCCTGGGCATGGAACGCACTAATTTACATAAACGGATCCGCGCGCTGGGGCTGGCAAGGGAAAGGTAGCCTAAGCGCTTGCCCTGCGTTGACGGGCGAGATGAAAGGCGCATGCGGCGAGCCCCAGCAACGTCAAGACCAGAGATGCCGGAGCGGGCGTTGTTGGTGGTGCCACCCCCGCGGGGTATCCGTCGATCTCGTAGACCTGCGATATCAAATAGGTGTTCGTAGTGGTCGCGATCTGGCCGATCGTCACCAGGTTCACGGTCAGAGTGAAATTGGTGTATGCGGGGATCACGGTATTGACAACACTTATGATGCTTGGGCCAAAGGTCAATGGCGTGCCTGGCAGCGAGCAGCCTGTAAGTTGGGGCGGAGCGTTCGCAGGAAATGCGTAGCTTTGGCAGATTCCACGATTGCCGGTGTAGATGGTCAGGGGCCCGGTTGTGGGTGCGATGTACTGGTAGCTTCCGCTCTGCGTCCCGGTCAACTGGCTTCCATTTTGGACGGTGTTCGTCACACTGCTTACCAGCGATTGGTTGCTGCTCACCTGCGTGGGACCGCTAAAGGTAACCGCGCCCGCGCCGGTGAGAACGCTCTTGGCTTGCGTGATGTGGGCCGCGAATGTGGGGTCGGTGAATGCGACGTTATAGGTCTGGTCGAACAGGTACGCGCCACCCTGCATGCGCGCCTTCAACTCGACCTGGTAGGTATTCACCTGCTGCGTGACGCTGGTTGTGCCCAGCGTGTCGATTTCGGCGGTTGACTGTGAAGTGCTGTTGATGATAAACGTTCCCGCGACCGTAAAGGTGAGGGCGCCCGCGGTGATCACGGTTACGGTGAAGGGGTAAGTGCCGTCCGCCTGACCAAGGTATGACGTCAGCACGAGATTGAAGTTCTGGCTGCCCCCCGGTCCCACCGTGAGGCTCGCCGGAAGCTGCACTCCCCAGGCTGGGTTGACACTACCACCGACCGACGGGACAAAGACCTGCGTCGACGCGGTGGGGTTGGTAACAGTGAGGATATAAGTCGCCGCACTGAAGGCGTTGAATATGGTCTGCGACGTCGGCGCGATGGTGAGCTGCGCCAGAGCCGCCGCCGGGAAAACGAAAGCCAGAAGTGCTATGGACGTACTGGAAACGCAATTTCGCATGATCCTCCCACGTCGCATTGAATGCCCCGAGGGGAAGTTTAGGGCGGACGGCCTCGGTTTACAAGTTACATCCGGCACGTGACGTCACACCCGTTTGTTTTCCGCCTGATAGAATGGTGGGCCAAGTATTATGCAAGCCGCCGGTGAACCTTCGAAGGACGCGTCTCCCTCCGATTCCGGCGGGCAGGCCGACCAAAGGGTTATCCGGGAGCACCTGGAAACGGTCCTTGCGTCGCCTATCCTTGCCTCGTCGCCCAGAAGAGCGCAGTTGCTGCGCTACCTGTGCACCCGCGCGCTGGACGGAGGCGAGCCAGTCAATGAATACGCCATCGGCATCGACGTGTTCGAGAAGCCCGCTTCCTTCGATCCCCGCATCGACTCCATCGTGCGCACGGAGATGGGCCGGTTGCGCCAGCGGCTGAAGGATTATTATTCGAGCAGCGAGCGCCCCTCGCCGGTTCGTATCGAACTGCCGCTGCGGAGCTATGTTCCGGCGTTTACATTCGTCAGCGCGGGTCATCCGCTTGCCTCTGCTCCGCCCGTTGTGGAACAGGAAACGCCGCCCAGAAAGTGGATACCTTGGACGGCTGCGGCGCTCGTTCTGATTGCCGCTCTGTCGATCTGGAAGATCGGCGGAAAAACCACGCCCCCGCTTCCGGACACCACGGTTGCCGTTCTTCCCTTTCTGAATCTGACCGGCGATTCGGCCAAGGAATATCTGGGCGACAGCCTCACGGACGAATTGACCGAGTCGCTGGCCGAATCCAGCAATATGCGCGTCGTCGCACGAACGTCCGCGTTTCAGTTCAAGGGAAAGAACCGGGATATTCGGGAGATCGGCCGCGTGCTGGGGGCCGGCGCGCTGCTGGAGGGAAGCATTTCCCAGCGCGAGGGAAATTTCCGAATCGTGGTCCAACTGATCCGCGCGGCCGACGGTTATCACTTGTGGTCGCGCTCCTACGACGCGACTCCGGCGGAACTGTCGCGGGTGGAAGGGGAGATCGCGGCATCCACGGAACGGGCGCTGCTGCCCGATAAGAAATCGCCGCCGAGGCTCGCGGTGTCGCCCAATCCCGAGGCTCATGATTTATACCTGCGCGCCATCTACCAATTGCAACTGCATACCGCCGATTCGCTCAAGGAGAGCTTGCGCCTGGCGCGGGAAGCGGTGCGCATCGATCCTCAATACGCGCGCGCCCATTTCGCCATCGCCCGCGCGGCCAACACGCTCAGCGCCATCAGCGTAATCTCCGGACGCGAGGCCGCCGATATCGGGCGCCCGGCCGCCCGGCAGGCTCTGGCCATCGATCCGCAGTTCAGCGACGCGCACGCCTACCTGGCGCTCTCGGCATACGTTTACGACTGGCACTGGGCGGAGGCGGAGAAGGAATTTTCGCTCGCCTTGCGGCAGGAAGGTTCGCACGGCCAGGCCCACAGCTGGTACGGATGGGCGCTGATGACACGCAAGCGTTTCGACGAAGCGCGCGGCCATCTGGCGACGGCGGAGGAACTGGACCCGCAATCTCCCAACCCCCGGCAAAACATGGTGACGGATCTGATTTTCGAGCGTAATTTTCCAGCCGCCCACCGCGAGGCGAACGGCATTCTGAAGCTTTATCCGAAATCGCTGGTCGCGGTGCGGGATCTGGGCTGGATGGCGATTCTGGAAAACGACTGCGCCGCAGCCCGTTTCGCCGCCGTGACCGCCGTCGAATGGTATCCCGATCAAGGCGATAAAACCGGGAGCCCGGCACTGAAAGCCCACTGCGGCCAGCCCGAAGAGGCCCGCCGCCAGTTGGAGGCGATGGTGAAGAACTCAGAGAAGGAGTTCGTGTCTCCGTACTCCATCGCGCAGGGTTACGCGTCTCTTCACGATGCCGATCGGGCGATCGAAGCTCTCAAAAAATCCGCGGCCGCCAGGGAATCGACGATTCTATATATCGCCGTCGACACTTTGTTCGACCCCATCCGCAAGGATCCGCGGTTTGTCGACCTCAAAAAAAAGATCGGCCTGCCCTAGGCAGGGTGCTGAAATAGGCACTGCCTGACCGCTCCTGCTGGTCGCGGCTCCGTTAAAGCATTGAAAAACAGAGCCGCGACTCGCAGGAGCGGTCTTTTTGACCTTTTCAGCTCCCTGCTACGAGCCAGACCGGACGATCTGTGGCAATTCAGCCCCATGCGTCAGCTTGGGGCTATTTCGGTCACCGGCGGTCACTTCGCGCCCACGAAGATGCTCTTCGGGATCATGCCGTGCACGCCCTTGGTGCCGTCGACCAGTTGCGTGATGTCGAAATCCACCGCGATGCTGGCCAGTTGATAGGCGTCCTCACGGGTCATCTTTTTCTCGCTCACCAGGAAATCGATGGTCTCGCGCACGCAGATTTTCGCCGCCTCGGTCAGATCCTGATCGATCCCCATGCTGATCCAGTGCGTCGGCGTCTCGGCGCGGGGCCACTTCAGGTGCATGTCCTTGTGCAGAACGAACTGAAACACTCCGGTGAGCGACGTCTCCATCGCGGTGATGTCGACTTCGCCATTGCCCATGCCGGCATGGCCATCGCCCACTTCGAATAGGGCTCCGGCCGCGTGCACGGGAATAAATAGCGTGGTGCCCGCCACCAGTTCCTTGTTATCCATATTGCCCGCGTGGATGCCCGGAGGTGCGCTGCTGATTTTCCCGGCAGATTCGGGCGGCGCGATGCCCATGCTGCCAAAAAACGGCCTCAGCGGCACGTCGATTCCCGGCGCGAAATGGCCCACCATTTTTTCGCGATCGAGGGGAATGATCCGCGTCTTGCGGGTCGTAAAATCGTCCTTCAGGAACCCGCTGGTGGGGCCGAAGCTGTTAAACGCATAAGGAGCGCGCAGGCGGATTTCCTTGATGCGAACCTCCAGCACGTCGCCCGGCATGGCGCCCTCAATCGCGATGGGGCCGGTCAGCGGGTGACCACCGGGCCCTTTGTCCTTGGGCGGATTGGCGTAGAGCGCGCGAATGTCGGCCTCGACTTGATCGGCCGGCAGACCGGCCGCTTCCAGCGTTTTAGGGTTCCCGACCGAAACGCATTCCACCGTCACTGTATCTCCGCTTTTGACGGTCAGCGCCGGTTTCGCGGCGGACCAGTAGTAGCCCCAGGCCACCGTTTCCGGAGTAATTTTGAGAAGATGATCCGATGCGGCGAGATTTCCCGCGATAACGATAAGAGCAACCGGCAGACGTGTCATGATCCGTCCATATTGACACATCAAAACCGATTGCGGATTGCGCATTTAGAGAGTAGAGTTGATCGATAGACTTCCTACGGAGGATAAATGGCTTTTTGCCCTAATTGCGGTACAGATTCAGCGGGAAAGTTCTGCGTCAAGTGCGGATCGCCCATGCCCGATCCCGGACAGGCCGCACCCGTCCAAGGTGGCTACGCGCCTCCGCCGGCGCAGCCCGTAGTACAATCGGCCGGTATGGAAGAAAACATGGCATCGGCGTTGTGCTACCTGTTCGGCTGGTTGACGGGCGTTCTGTTCCTGGTGCTTGAACCGTATAACAAGAATCGCACGGTCCGGTTCCACGCCTTCCAGTCGATCTTTTTGAACGTCGGAATCATTGCGGTCTGGATCGTCATCGGGATTTTCAGCGCTATTCTGATTCACATCGTTCCCCTGCTGGGCATCCTGTTCACACTGGTTTACGCGGTGTTCGGATTCGGCATGTTCCTGCTCTGGTTGTTCCTGATGTACAAGGCTTACAACAAAGAGAAGTTTGTGATCCCGATCATCGGTCCACTGGCGGAAAAACAGGCTGGAGCCTAATCCCTCCGGCGCGCGTCTAAAAGGTAGTGCGAATCACCACGCTATTTTTGTGTCTTGCCGCAGTCGCCGTGGCGCAGGCTCCGCGCCATGCTGCTCCCAGGATCGACGTTCTCGATTTTTACGGACTTCATAAAACACCGGAAGCGGCGGTCCGGCAGTCGCTCGGGGCCAAGGAAGGCGACGCGCTGCCTGCCTCCAAGGGCGACGCCGAGGAACGGATCGACGGCGTGGCGGGCGTAGTCGAATCGCACCTCGAAGCGGTGTGGGATGCCGGGAAAACCATTCTCTACGTCGGCATTGAGGAGCGCGGCGCGCCGCATTTCGAACTGCGCGAGGCTCCTGAAGGCGACATGAAACTGCCGGAGGTGATGGCCACCGAATACCGGCATTTCATCGAATCCTCGGCGGCCGCCTCGCGCGCGAACATCACGGCGGAAGATCTGACGCAGGGTCACGCGCGCTCGGCCGATCCGGCGACGCGCGCCATCCAGGACCGCTTCCCGCTATTTGCAACGGACCACCTGACGGAACTGCGCGACGTGCTAAGAAACTCCTCCGACGAAGAGCAGCGCGCCACGGCGGCGTACATCATCGGCTATGCGCCGAACAAACTTGATGTCGTCAACGATCTGCAATACGCATTGCGCGACGCCGACGCGGGGGTTCGCGCCAATGCCACGCGCAGCCTGATTGCGATCGAGGTGCTGTCGAAGCTCGACCCGAAGCTGGGGATCAAGATTTCGCCGACCTGGTTCATCTCCATGCTGAACTCGCTTAGCTGGTCGGACCGCAACCGCGCCGTCGCGGCCCTGCAGGTCTTAACGGAAAAAGCCGACCAGAGTGTGCTGGACCAGATCCGCGAAGGCGCTCTGCAATCGCTGGTGGAGATGGCACGCTGGAAGACCCTTGCCCACGCGCTGCCTCCCTACCTGCTGTTAGGACGCATCGCGGGACTGCCGGAGGAAGAAGTAAAGGCGGCGTGGATCCGTGGCGATCGCGAATGGGTCATCACCCAGGCGACGGCGTCGACGGGGAAGAAGAAAAAGTAAATACTAATAATCCGTCGCCGGATTATAGGTCTTCGTCACGAACGTCGCGGCCACCGCCGGAGGCTTCAGCACTGGATTCGTCCTCCCTGCCTGGGTGTAGTCGAACACCACGAATCCGACGCCGGGCGACCCTCCAGGCAACGTATAATCGTCCGCCGGATAGGTTGGATTGTTGAACCCAGGATTCTTGATCACACTTTGGAGATCCTCGCCCGCCGTCTGCTGCCATTGCGCGAAGGTATAAAAACTGTAGTCGCTGACGTTGGAGTTGCAGGGAGCATTCCCGCCCGTGCCGGGGCTCGCCTGGACTGAGAACGCTTTGGCGTCGCTCGCGAACGCTCCGTCGGTGCGCCAGTACAGGTTGCTGCTGAACTGCTCGAACTGCGTGAAGGGTGCGCCTCCGGCATAGAGGCATCCGCCTTCGACCCAGGTCTTCGGTGAAGACGTCTCGCTGCGATCGAAATAAAAGATATTGTTGCTGAGAACGAATTCCTGTGGAATGGCGGCCGGCACCCCATTGCCGTAGGGGAAATTGACCGACACCATCGCGGTCTGGGCGTAAGCCAGAATGTTGTTCTTGACGATATTGGCTTGCCTGGGCGACGCCGGACCGTGCGGGGTGTAAACGGCGAATCCGGAAACGCGATAGACCAGGTTATTCTCCACATCCACCAGGCCGGTGCCGTCGTCCAGGTAGATTCCGACGCCGCCGTAGCCGTTGGGATCCATGATGCCGGCGTCGGTCACGTCGTGAATCCGGTTGCTCAGAATCTTGTTGCCGGGGGCCGTGAAGACATAATTTCCGCCGTCGATCCGTATCGACCCTCCGTCGTTCATGATCCCTTGCAGCAGATTCCAGACGTGATTGAAGGAGATGGTATTGTTGCCGTTGCCGACACCATTGGGCACGGTCGTTTCCGCGATGCTCTGCGAGGTTGAGATCGCGCAGTGGTAGCCGTCGTAGACGTCGTTGTGCGTGTAGAGATTGTCGTGGCCCATGCCCTGGCCGATGCCGAAGGAGGCAGGCACGGTGCGCCCGTAGCCCTCCACCACGTTATTTTGAACGGTCGTCAACTGGGCCACGTTCGCGTCGGTGTCCGCCATCGCGAACGGCTGCCCAATACGAATCCCCAGCGCGCCGATGTCGTAGAAGGCGCTGTTCTGGACCACGTTGTTCGCGACCACGGCGTTGAGATTCGTCCCTACGCAGTAGGCCGGCGCCGTCGCGGCGTTGATGCAGGGGATAAATTCCAGACCGGTGCCGGAAGTCTGGGTCACCGTCCCCGAATCGAACGTGATGTGCTGCGAATTTTGGAAGGACACTGCGCCGCTGACATCCGGCTCCAGCTCTATCGAAACGTGCCCTGTGGACGATACGACATAGTTGTCATGCTCGAAGGTCAAGCCCTGGAACGTCACGTATTGCAGGTTGTAGGCGACCAGCAATTGCGAAAGCTGAGGAGCGATCACGACATCTGCGCTCGGATTCTCGCCCGGGTTCGCCAGATACGTCAGCGTCCAGGGAGCGGTGGTGCGGTCCACATACCACTGCCCAGCGGCGGTCAGGGCATCCTGCACATTTTCGACCAGGTACCGGTTGCCTTGGATGAAGCCCGACTCGGTGTAATGGCTTTGCGCAAACCCGGTCGGCCCGGTCATGTAGACGATCCGGTTCGCCGCGTCGATGCAACTGACCCGCAGTTTCGACGTGCTGAACTGCTCCCAGATCAGCACTTCAATATCGCCCGCAATCGTCTGGTTGCCAGCGGACTGGCCACAAGGATTGCCGGTGGACGGAACAAGGTTCTTCCAACTCGCGGAAATCGGGTCGCTCGGCCCGTATTGAAAGCGGTCGAAGCATTGCCATCCGCTGCCCGGAACGTAGACTGCGCAGTTCGCGTTCGGCGCGGACGCCGGCGGCGCCGGCGCGTTCAAATAAACGGTGTTCGCGACACGATAATATGTGCCCAATACCGTTCCGCCCAGCCGCGGCCTCAACCTCCGCGTCCCGTTGTAAAACAAATTCTCGAAATATTGTGTCTGCGTCGGCAACTGCGCCGTCCAGGTATTGCCGCCGTGATTGGCCCAGCCTTGAACCCTCATGCCTCCGCTGAACACCGGCGTCTCGCCCGGATAGTTTTGATACACAATCGGCATCGCGGCCGACCCCGAGTCGGCTGCCGCGAACATCACGGTCGACGGCAGGTAGTAGGTGCCCGCGCGGAATTGAACATTGATCCCCGTCAGCCCCGTTTTACCGATCCCCTGCACAATCGCGCGCGCGTGGTCAAACGTCGCAAACGGGCCGTCGGTCTTCGTGGTGTTGGGCGCGGACAAAGTTCCGCTCCAGAAATCGCTGCCTGTGGGCGATACATAAAATGTCACCGACGAAGGCGCGGCGCCCGATCCGAGGATGGTGATCATCCCCGCCGGCGCTTCCGCGCCATTGTACGTCGCCAGAACCACGTTATCGCCGCTGGGGGCGTTGGCCGGGACCACCACATTGAACTGAAACTCGCCCGGTGCAACGAGCCCGGCAAACGTGAGTTGCGCCGAAACACCACCGATCGTGATTACCGGCAGCGGCGTGAGATTTCCCGATTGTGTCTCCGATCCGCCGACCACCGGCGTCGATGTCGCGCCGAACCCGTTGGCGTATAGCACGACCGTTTCGCCGGGCTTGGCCGGGGTCGTCGAGCCTGGATACAAACTCGAGGGGCCCAGCAGCGCTCCGCTGACGTGCGTCGCGGCGATGTACGGCCCGCCGTTGAATATGAAAAACGACGGCGATATCGGCTGCGCCTGCGAAAGGTAGGCCGCGCTGGCCGCGCCGTTATTGGTCAGGACCACGTCCACCGAACCCTGCATCGCATCGGGAGGCGTCAGAATATTCACCTGCGTGGGGCTGATGTAGTACACGAACGCGGCCTTGCCGTTGACCGTCACGCTGACGCCGTCGAGCGCGGTCGGAAGTTGGTTCTTCCCGAAATCGGCGGTCTGCCAGATGCGCGAATCGCCGGGCTTGGAGAGATTCGTGCCCTTGAGCTCAACCCAGGTGTTGGGCGCAATGGTCGGACTCTCGCCCTCCGCGTTCGCGACCAGGGTGAGGATGGGGGTCTGGGCGCAGATCGGGTAGATCAGTAAAATGGCGGTGAAAAAGATTACCTTCATGGCGACGAAGCCATTATAATGTCCGCGTTGCCGGCAATTCACCCCCCGTGTGAAGACCGCTTCGGCTGAGGTGGGGCGGGCCAGCGGCCCGCAGCCTGCTACCAGCAGGCTTGCTTGTCAGCCAGCACGAGCCGCCTGGTAGGCGGCTGCGGGCCCCTGGCCCGCCCCACGTTCTCGAAACTGGAGTTTTTCGTCAGCTTGGGGCTAGGGGCGCCCTAGGCGCGCAAGTACGCGATTAGCGCGGCGGGATCGTCGGTGATAATCCCATCCACACCCGCCTCGATCAGGCGCTTCCAATCCTCGATCGTGTTCGCGGTCCACGGAATCACTTTGAGGCCGGCGTCGTGTGCCTGGCGAACTTCTTCCGCCGTCACCAGCGAATATTCCGGCGCGACGATCGATGTGGCCGCGTCCTCCGCAATCTCGACAAAACTGCGGGCCACGCCTTCCCAGAGAGCCGCGCGTGTGATCCCCGGAGCGAGCCGGCTCATGCGATGCAGGATGCCGAAGTCGAACGACTGGAAAATCACCCGCGATTTCACCGCGTGCTCGCCGATCCTGTCCAGGATCAGTTCGGCGAAATTGCGTGGCGTATGTTCCGAGACCTTGGCTTCAATGTTGAACAGAAAACTTCCGCGTCCCGCCAGCCGGAAGACTTCATCCAAGGCCGGCAACCCGGTCTCGGCCGCCGTCAGGGTGCGGATGAACGTTCCCGATTTCAGATACGGATCGTGCGACACGACAACCACGTCGTCGCTCGAAACCTGCACGTCCATCTCGATGGCATCGACGCCGACGCCGATGGCGTACTCGAACGCGGCGATGGTATTTTCAGGCATCGCCGCTCGAGCGCCGCGATGACCGTGAACCTGAATTGTCAAATTAATCCTGCTGCCGGCGGAACTCGCACTGGCAGCAATCGCTGCACCGTCCGCATTTTTCGCAGCAGTGATTGGGGCACGCATCCTTGGTGCAGTGTACGCAGATCGCGGTCGATGGCTCGCCGCAGATGCTGCACGTAAAAGTAGCCGTCTCGGTCATGGTCGACATATTTTAAGGGGTCGTCTTTTTCTTCGCGGCGGGAGGCTTGGCGGGCGTCTGCTTGGTCAGCACGCCACGGCATCGCTGCGCTTCTTTATCCGCAACTTCGAACTCTTGTTCCTTGCTCGCCGCCAAATCCGTGATGTACTGGCGCAGTTTGTCGCGATTGGCGGAATTTTCCGCCGCCACGCCGACGAGAAGGTCGCCCACCGCAGGGTTCTGATAATTCCGCACGCCTTCCACCAGCGAATTCAGCCGCAATTCCAGGCTCTGCAAGCGGAAATAGGTGTCCAGCGCCAGCGTCAATTTTTCCGGCTGCTTTTCGAGCGCGGTGGCTGAATCCCGCAGAAATACCAGCTCGTCCTCCGCGCCCTTCCACTGCGCGACATAGGCGTCCGGCGCGCCTTTCGCCACCCATTCCTTCGGCGTCAACTGATCCAGAATCGGTTTCAACCTCGCCGCCTGCGTCGCGAGCGCTGCCACCATCGGAGCGGTATCCCAGGGAGTGGCCACGCCGGCGTTTGGCGCCGTGGGCGACGTCTGTGCGAAAGCCGGCAGGATGAAGGAGAGAACGGGAAGAAGAAGCTTCATGCGTATAAGCCCACGCTTCTATCAGTCTCGCACGGAAGTCGCGAGTCTGTAACCGCTCCTGCTAGTCGCGGCTCTGTTTCGAGCGTTGGGGATTCATCAAGATAAACAGAGCCGCGACCAGCAGGAGCGGTCAGATTTGTAGGCAGATGGAATAACCCCACGCTGACGCATGGGGCTAGTAAATTTTGTGGGCCTTCAAAGGATCGAACGTCGGCGCGGTAAAACCAACCATTCGCTCCAGCCATCCCAACGAGTACTTCGCCGTCGCTTTCATCGCTTGGCCGAAGCTGTGATGCTTCACTTGCGGGTCGGTATAATGGCCCGGCGGTGGAGGAGGAGGGGGAGGAGGCGCAGGCGCTTGCCCCTTGCCTGTGTCTCCGACTCCAGGCGATCCGCCCGTCGAACCGCCGCCCACGCCGCCGATGTCGCGATTCGCGCGCATGGCCATCACGTTCGCCGCGTCCTTAATTGCGTTCAGGGCGTAGTGCAGGATGGTGCCCTTATCCAGCTTGCCTCCGGCAATCGGCTGCGACTTGTAGACCTTGATCGAATCGCCCGGTCCGAGCATCTTCGGAGTGTCCGATGGCAGCAAGGCGTGGCGGACTTCCACCAGTCCTTCTTCCACTTCCACCATCGTCGTTTCGTCGTTATCGTCCACCGTCACGTCGAACGTCGTGCCGCGCACCGAAATGACCGCAGTAGGCGTGAGAACGCGGTTCGGATTCGGAACGTTACCCCAGTGTTCGATATGGACCCGAATGCGCCCGACGAGAAGGTCGATCATATCCTTCACGTTCCATGCATTTTTGCGGAACACCAGGTTCGTATTGGGATAGACCTCGAAGGTGCTGCCGTCCGATACCTGAAACACGGCGTGACCATCGGGCCCGGTGACAATCATTTCCTGCACCTGCACCAGGCTGCCCTCATTGAGGGCGATGGGCCGCATATCTTTTAGAACCGAGACCTGCCCGCTCATCGTCAAAACCTTAGCGGCATACTGGCCGGAGTCGGAGGGAGGTGGAAATTGCGCCAGACACACTGCGGCCATGGCTGCCATGAGCAGCGACAACTTGGCCATAACTGCGCGTCTCCGAACGGGCATGAATACACTCTTACTATTGGTCCCGGAGAGCCGGAACCTCAGCGAAGATTCAGTCTAACACTAAAATTGCAAGCAAGTGTTCAACCTAAGAGAAAACTTTGCTCTTGGCCGCACTGGAATCAGTAGTTTCCGGGTCGAACTGCCGATCAGAAAGGGTACAATGGATGGGTCGGATGTATAAATCGGCCACAGTACGGGTCCTGGTTGCCACAGGTGCCACCACAATTTGGGTGGCGATGGGTCTTTCGGCTCAAACCACGCCCGACTGGAGACGAATCGGCAATTCCCTCATCGACCGGTCGCTGGCAGGCCTCGCGAGCGGTCCCGTGGACCGCGTCTGGTACTCGGTCGACGGATCGCAACTGCTGGTCCGAGCGGCTTCCGGCCGCACCTTTGCGACCACCGATTTTGAGACGTGGCAAGAGGCCGCCGGCACGCCTCCACCGCCTGTCATCCGGTCCGGCGCGGCTACGCTGCCCGAATCCGGCGCATTGGTCCGCACCAGCCGCGCGAATTCAGCTCGTCTTTATTCCTTCGCGAAATTTGTTTATAAATCGGAAAATAGCGGGGCTAGTTGGGATAATTTAACGGCGTATCGAAGCGACTCCATCGTTGGAGCCGGGCTGAGCGATCTGGCCGTCTCTCCTTTAAATGAGGAAGAGGCAGTCGTAGCCGGAGCTTCCGGCGTGTTTCGAACCGTCGATGGCGGAAAATCCTGGAGCGGACTCAATCAGGGCCTCCCCAATCTTCCCACTGCCCGTTTCCTCAGCCTGCCTTCAGGAGACCAGGGCGCGCGGCTCGCCCTTCGCGATTCGAGCGCGGTCGAATGGCAGCCCGGGCAGAAGCAGGCGTGGCTTCCCGCCGATAATTCCGATTACGAAAAACAGCTGGGCTTGCGCCAGGCCCTGGGAGCCTTGAATCGCCTGAAAGTCACCGCACTTGAGATCTCCGGCGAAATGGTCTACCTCGGCACAGCCGACGCCCAGATCCAGGTTTCGGCCGACGGCGGCCACAATTATCAGCTAGCATACAAGGTGCCCGAGAGCGCACCCGTCGAGCGGTTCTGGGCCGACCCTTCCGACGCGAGAATCGCCATCGCGATATTGGGCGCATCCGCTTCCGGCGCTCCCTTCCACGTTCTGCGCACCGTCAATGGCGGAGCGGTGTGGGATGACATGACGGGCAATCTGGGAGACGCGGCGGTTCACGGCGTCACCGCCGACCGCGCCAGCGGCGCTGTCTATATCGCGTCGGATCGCGGCGTGTTCTACGCCTCAGTGGATTTGGAAACGATCGGTAGTCCCGTATCGTGGACTCGTCTCAGCGGCCTTCCCGACGCCCCGGCGACGGACGTGAAACTCGACGACGGAGCCAATCAGCTGTGGGCGGCTATCGACGGCTTCGGCGTCTACTCAACGCTCGCTCAGCATCGCCTGCGCGACCCGCGCGTGGTCAGCGCCGCCGATTTCGTCGCCCGCGCCGCCGCGCCCGGCTCTTTGGTCAGCGTGGCCGGCGCACGCGTGACGTCAGCGCAGGCCGGCAATTTTTCGGCGGCCGTGCTCGCTTCCACCGATACCGAATCGCAGATTCAGATTCCTTTTGAAGCACGAGGCGCCACGATCTCGCTGGCCGTTTCCTCGGAGGGACGAAGCCTGACTTTGCCATCCGTGCCTCTGGAACCTGTGGCTCCGGCGATTTTCGTCGCCCGCGACGGCTCGCCCATGCTGCTCGATGCCGAAAGCGGCGTCATGCTGGACGCCATGACGCCGGCGCATTCACGCGGCCATATCCAAATCCTCTCGACCGGGCTCGGCCGCGTCACGCCGGATTGGCCCACCGGGCTCGCCGCGCCGGTCGACAATCCTCCTCGCGTCGCCGCCACCGTCCACGCGTGGCTCGATCGCCAGCCGGTCGAGGTTACCAAAGCCGTGCTCGCACCCTACATCGGTTACTATCTGATCGAAATCGAAGTCCCAAAGATCGTGAACTACGGCCCGGCCGAATTGTATTTAGAAGTGGGCGGCCAAACCAGCAACCGGGTCCGCGTTTATATCGAGCCCTAATAAGAGAAACGCCTGATGGTCCGTTCGCCGCCCACCAGCCACTATGGATGTGAATGTTTGAGTCACTGGTCAGTGCAAGCATCACGATGGCGTCGTCCGTCCTGTTTGTCTACTGGTGTCACCAACTCGTTCGTTTACTATTCCAGTCGCAAGGGTGAGAGTCCGCGTGAATTACCGCAGCGCTGACCGCTCCTGCTGGTCGCGGCTCTGTTTATTTTGTTGAATCCCCAAGTTCCGAGACAAAGCCGCTACTCGCAGAAGCGGTCCGAGCCGACTTTTCACACAGACTCGCGAGTTGGGGCTTATTGACGTCCGGGGCATAACCCCAAGCTGACGCATGGGGCTGTACGCTATATTGAACTTGAATGCGCCTGTTAACGGCCTCCCTTCTCGCTCTTTCACTTCTGGCCCAGAATAAAACCGAAAAACTCGCGCCATATTACCCCACTCCGGAGACGATCGTCGAAAAAATGCTCCGTTTCGGCGACGTGAAACCCGGCGAAAAAGTCTACGACCTGGGCTCCGGCGACGGACGCATCGTCATCATGGCGGCGCAGAAATTCAAAGCCAACGCCGTCGGCGTCGAGTTTGACGACCTTCTCGCCAAACAAAGTTCGGACCGCATCGCGAAGCTCGGCCTGGCCGCACACGCGAGCATCATTCACGGCGATCTCTTGTTACAGAATTATTCAGACGCCGATCTGCTCACTGTTTATCTGCTGCCCATGTCCAACGACAAGGTCACTCCCATCCTCGAAAAACAATTAAAAAAAGGGACCCGCATCGTCGCCCACGATTTCGAATTTTCCGCCTGGAAGGCGGAGAAAATCCAGGATATCGACGACGACGGACAAGGCCGCAGCCACCGTTTATATTTGTACCGGCGCTAATATATGGTTCCCTACCGGGGGCGGTTCGCCCTCCGCATTGCACGTCTGGGGCTCTCCGCCGTGTGTCTGGCCGCCTATGTGCGCCCCCTTGGCTGGCACTTCACCTGGATTGTCGCGCTGCTCGCCGCCTACCTGGTCTACGCCTTCGGCGCGATGTTTGAGGATCGCTACGACTCCACGTGGAGCGTCAACCTCGGCCTGGTCATCGACACCGCCTATTTCGGATTCTGGACCTGGCTCGCGCCCGGTGGCTGGACCGGCTCGACTCCGGCCGGCTGGATGTCGTCGATCGATGCGTCCTATCTGTTCGCGTCGGCCGTCCTGTTGCAGGACGTCACGCGCGTGGTCGTGGTAGCGACGGTCGCCCTCATCGATTCGCTGCTGTTCACGCCGCCTGAGGAAATGTCACTGGTCTGGACCGCGGTCGGCTTGGGCTCGATCTCGATCACTCTCTCGATGTACAAGCGCTACATCGACCGCCGCATGTCGAACACCCTGCGCCATAACGTCATCATTCGCAGCCAGGCGCAGGGGGCGCGCGAAGCCGAACGGCAGCGCATGGCCCACGATTTTCACGACGGCCCGCTGCAAAGCTTCATCAGCTTCCAGATGCGCCTGGAAGTCATCAAGAAACTGCTGGCCCGCGATGTCGCCGCGGCGGCCGATGAGCTGCGCCAGTTGCAGGATCTGTGCCGCAGCCAGGTGGGCGAATTGCGCGGCTTCGTCCGCAGCATGCGGCCTACCGATGAAGGGGTCAGCCTGAGTGCGTCGCTCAGCCGGATGTTGGAACAGTTTCAGCGCGAAACCGGCATCTCCTCGACCTTTATGGCCGGCGATTTTCACGATCCGGCGGAGGTCGAAATTTCGCTCGAACTGCTGCAAATTGTCCGCGAAGCGTTGAATAACGTCCATAAACACTCGGGCGCGTCGCGCATCGCCATCTCGATCGCGAAACGAGAGCAGCGCCTGGAAATTTCGGCGCAGGATAACGGCGGAGGATTCCCGTTCAGCGGCTCGTTCAACCTGGAAGAACTGGAACTGTTGAGGCTCGGCCCGGTCAGCATTAAACGCCGCGTTCGGATGCTGGGAGGCGAGATGCAACTGGAATCGAAGCCGGGTCAGGGCGCGAGTTTACAGATCAGGATTCCGGTTTGAGGCTCGTTATCTTACTCGCGGTTTTGGCGTGCTCCTGCGGAAAATACGCAAATTTCACGCTGCCTCCGCCGGATCAGGCGGGTCCGAAAGGTCCATTTCATTGGGAAGCATCGCCGGAACCCATACTCTCCACAGGAGATTGGGATTCGGGGGATGTGCTAAACCCCTCGGTGGTGAAATTTAACGGCGAGTATTGGAACTACTATTCGGGCTACGACGGTCACACTTGGAACACCGGAATCGCGACGTCAAATGATGGAGTTCATTGGATAAAGCGGGGCAAGATCCGCGGGCCCGACGCCGGAAATGGCTCAGCGCTGGTTTTTGGCGGGAAAATCCTTTACTGGTATCAGACTGGCTCGCCAGTCCAAATTGCCCTGGACGGGAACATCGTTCTGAAAACGGGTCCGCGAGGCAGTTGGGACGAGACCGGCGTCGCCGACCCTTATGTCATTCAGCGCGACGGCGAATTCTATATGTACTACCTCGGCATGGACCGGGCCCGGCGGCAGAGGCTGGGTGTCGCGCGGTCCCTGAACGGCGTGACGTGGGAGAAGCTCGTCGCCAGTCCGATCATGGAGCTGGGCGCCTCTGGCACCTTTGATGAAATGGGCTTGGGCGAGCCGGCTGTATGGTCGTCCGGAGGCTCCTATTGGATGTTGTACACGGGGCGGGCGCGAGGGGAAAAGCGGCGGATCGGACTGGCGAAATCACCCGATGGCGTGCAATGGGCGCGCGAGCCGCTGGTCATCGAAGGCACCGAGGCATGGGACCGCGAAGTGGTCTGCGACCCGACAGTCGAGGTACTTCCCGACGGCGTCCGCGTCTGGTTTGGCGGGGGCGATGTTCCGCGGGCGGATCAGAGATTGCACGGTCAAATCGGCGTCGGCATGCTGCGCTAGTTTATCCCCTCCATGACTGTCGGGGCTCGGAAAGCAACCCAAATTCCGCCGACACCACTACCGAGCCCCGACAGTCATGGAGGGAATAACACAACAGAAGCGATTTTTTTGCGTCATATTTGTAGTACGTGCCGCCCTACGAGGATGAACTTGCAGAAATTGTCGCTGAGCTGAATCGCGCGGTGCCCGGATCGCGGCAGCATTCCGAGGACTTGGCCTCGCTCGATCAGTTGCTTTCGCAGGCGGTGCGCAAATCGGCCTCGGACCTGTTGCTGATCGCCGGCGCTCCGGCGTGTCTGCGCATCGGAGGCGCACTCGCCGCCAGCGGTCAGCCTCTGGACGCCGAGGAAATCCGCAAGCTGCTGCTGCCTCTGTTGAGCGGCGAACAGACGCAGGAATTGCAGCGGGCCAAATCGGTCGACCTCTGCTTCAGCCGCGAAGGCATCGGACGCTTTCGCGCGAACGTGCATCATCAGCGCGGGACCGTCGCAGGAAGTATCCGGCTGCTGCCCGAGAAAATTCCCACGCTCGAATTGCTGCACCTGCCTCCGATTCTGCGCAAGCTGGCCGAGGCACGGCAGGGCCTGGTGCTGATCACCGGGCAAACGGGATGCGGAAAAAGTTCGACGCTGGCCGCGCTGCTGGAGCTGATCAACACCAATCGCCGCGATCATGTCGTCACCATCGAAGATCCCGTGGAGTACGTGCACCTCAATCGCTCCTCGATCATCGAGCAGATCGAAGTCGGACGCGACACGCCGGATTTCGCCAGCTCGCTGCGCGGCATTTTGCGGCAGGACCCGGACGTGATTTTAGTCGGCGAGATGCGCGACCCGGAGACGATCTCGACCGTGCTGACGGCCGCGGAAACCGGGCACCTGGTGCTGTCGACCATGCATACCAACGACACCTCGCAGGCGGTTTCGCGCATTCTCGATTCGTTTCCAGCGGGCAATCAGCCGCAGATCCGGCAGCAGCTTTCGCTCGCATTATTGGCCGTGGTGGCGCAGCAACTGGTGCCCGGCATCGGAAACGCCGCGCGCTACCCGGCGGTGGAGATTCTGATGGCATCGAGCGGCGTGCGCAGCCTGATTCGCAAAGGCGAGGATCATCAGCTCTACAGCGCGCTTTCGACCGGCCGGTCGGAGGGGATGATGACCATGGAGCAGTCACTGGCGGAGATGGTCCGGGCAGGAAAAATCAGCCGGGAGACGGCGCTGGCGCACTGCTTCCGGGCAGAGGACCTGCAGCGGTATTTGTAGGTCTGAATCCCCTGGCTCACGCCAGGGGTTATAACCCCGTGAGGGCGGGGACGCCGGGTCAGACTGCCAGTCGTTCGCGAACTTCCACGTGCTCGGTTACTTCCAGGCCACCGGTTTCGATCTGTCCCTCGGCGATCAACTTTAGAAAAACCCTCGCCGCCACTGGATCGAACATGCGTCCGGCATTTCTTTCGATCTCGTGCACGGCGGATCGCAAAGGCAGCGCCGAGCGATAGGAACGAGTGGTGGTCATGGCGTCGAACGAGTCGGCCACGTGGACGATGCGCGCGGCGATTGGCACGCTGTGGCCGGCCAGACCGAAGGGATAACCGCTGCCATCGTGATTTTCATGGTGCAGTTCCACGACCGCGAGCAGCATCTCGAAGCGCCCGACTTTTTCGAGAATTTTGCGGCCGATCTGCGGATGCAGCTTGATGAGCCCGTATTCTTCCGGCGTCAACAAGCCGGGCTTTTGCAGCACCGCGTCGGGAATTCCGATTTTGCCGATATCGTGAAGCTGCGCCGCGATGCGTATGGTCTCCGAGTCCTGTTCGGAAAGCCCCATGGCACGCGCCAGCGCGTGCGAATAGGCGGCAACGCGCAAACTGTGACCGGCGGTGTAGGGGTCGCGAGCGTCCAGCGCCTGCGCCATGGTCTCGACGAATTGCAGATAGGCGGCGTCCAGGTCGGCCTGCGAATTCGCAATCGAGCGGGCCGCTCCGTTGAGTGCCGCGGCCAGCCGGTTTACTTCGGACAGAGGCGAGTTTTCGGGAAAGTTCGGCTTGAACCCGCCCGTGCGCTCGCTTTCGAGCACGGCTGCCTTGAGGTCGCGCCATGTTGCCGCGCGCAGATGGGAAACTGCCCGGGCCAGGCCAATGGAGAGAATCAGCCCCGCGGCGATGGCTTGCAGAGGACTGGTGCACAGCACTCCGGTTGCCTGCGCTGCCGCCAGCAACAGACTGATTGAGAGGGAGATCAGCAGAAAGGTCCGACCCGTCAGATTTAGGAAACGCGTCATGCCTGTCTCTTGACTACATCGGCCCAGCGACGGCGGACTTGAGAAAATTGTTCGCGCGATGATGCGATTCGCGCAGCGGTATACCCCTCCGATTCAATGGGATAGGCGATTCAACCGGCGAACAGAAATACGCAGACACCTGCTCTTGAGGAACGTACTTCCCATGGTGATTCTGTTACTGGACACCTGCCGTCTGTCCGCATGCTCACGCATGGCGGTTCAACGGAACCGCGACCGTCAGGGAGCGGACAGGCACCTCCGCCTGCACACATCGGCCTGCGACATCGTCTATCGTCAGAAGATGCCATCGCTGACCGGGCGAAAAATCGTTCTGACCATCCATCTGTACCTGGGCCTCGCCGCCGGGATTTTCCTGGCGATTCTCGGCCTCACCGGCAGCGTCATCGCGTTTGAAAACGACATCGATCACTGGCTGCATCCGGACCTGTGGTACGTCACGGCGGGAGGAAGACCTCTGCCCGAGAACGACCTGGTTTCTGTCGCGGAGAACCGGTTTCATTCGCGTGTGCTGGCCATTCAGTTTCCCCGCGCGGCAAATTTAGCGCAGTCGATGCAGATGACCGACGGAACGGTCGTGTACTTGAACCCGTTTGACGGGACGGTTCTGGGAAGCAAAGTGGGGCAGACCAATAGCGACCGCGCCCTCATTTACATCCATCAGATTCACCTGCGCCTGGTGCCCGACCCCAGGGCTGTTCCGGAACTTGCCGAAAAAGGGAAGATCGTCGTCAGTTGGGTCGGGCTGATTCTCCTGCTGATGATGCCGACCGGAGTGATGCTCTGGTGGCGCGGCAAACGGCTGACGGTGAAGTTCAAGGCGACCAACTTTAAAATCCCGTGGCATCGCGTTTTTCACGATTCTCACCAGGCGATCGGCATCTACGCGGCACTGTTTTTGACGATCTCCTCGTTGACGGGGATTCTGATCGGCTTCGGCTTCGGCGAGAAGTTCTTTTACGCGGTGACGAGTTCGGCTCCGCCGCCTCGCCCGCGACCCATGGCGTCGACGCCGGTGACGGGCGCGTTGCCGATTATGGCGGACCAGGTGCTGGACATCGCACGCCAGGCGATGCCCAACGCGACGCCATCGGTAATGGTGCGGCCCCTGCGCACAACCGGCGCCTACACCGTGCTGATGCGCGTGCCGGAGGAGACCTCGGAGGCCGTACACAGTTCCGTAACCATCGATCAGTACAGCGGAAAGGTTCTGGTGATCCACAATTACGAGACCGAGTCGAAAGGCTACCGCTGGATCCGCTTCAACCGGTCGGTCCACACCGGCGACATTTTCGGACTGGCGTCGCATATCGTCGTCTCGCTGTCGAGCCTGGCGTTGGTAGCGATGGTGATCACAGGCTTTGTCATCTGGTGGAAGAAGCTGGCGGAATCGTGAACTATGGCAGATGCTGCTGAAAGACTCGAACGAATCGGATTGGCATGCGCGTTCCTTCTCACCACTCTTAGCGTTCATGCCGGAGTCGTGCAGGGGACAGTGCAGGAATTTGCGAGCGGATATTCGCTCTCGCGCACATCGGTGCGGCTGGTGCCGGTGCCTCGCGCCGACAATGTCAATCTGAAGCAGATGCAGCAGCGCACTGGACCGGCGGGCCAGTTCGTATTCTTCAACGTCCCGGACGGATACTATTTCCTGATCTCCACGCGCAACGGGTATTTTCCGGGCGCCTACGGCCAGCGCCGTCCGAACGGACAGGGCACGCCGGTCCTGGTGACCAGGGATTCGGACCTGTTCGCACAGCTGCGCATGCATCGCAAAGGGGCGATCACCGGACGCGTGCTGGATGAAAACGGCGTGGGCATCGAAGGCGTGCCGGTGGTCGCGTATCGCGCGCATCTGCCTTTACGCGTGGTGGCGCAAGGAACTTCCGACGATCGCGGGGTGTACCGCATACACGGACTGGACGCGGGGAAATATTGGGTTCGCAGCACGGCGCAAACGCTCGAAGACGGGTCCGGGATGCTGCCAACCTTCGGTCCGCAATCGCGCGAAGTGCGCGAAGCCAGGGCGCACGAAGTGAGGCTGGACGAGGACACGCCCGATGCCGACGTGCATCCGGAATTCGGCGCGCTTTTCCAGCTCGGCGGCGAGCTGCAGTGTTTCGCCCCGGAAACGATCAAGGTCACGCTGACTTCGGAAACGGTGCAAAAGACGACGCAGGGCCATTGCGGAGGCACGTACAGCTTTCTGAGTCTCTCGCCCGCGGTTTACGAAGTTACGGCTGAGTTTTTGAATGGGCAGGAATCGGGATACATCGAACTTTTCGTCGATAAAACCAATATGTCGGCGGCGGTAAAGCTACAGCCTCCGCCGACGGTGGAGTTCGATATACGCCGCACCGGCTCGACAACACCGGTGGATTTTCCGGTTACGGTCACCGGCCGGAGGCAAGACCTGTACGACGCTGGCGCCGAGCAGCAGTTGACCACGCCGCGCGCGACGATGGTGGCGGGCCATTGGGAACTGAGCGCACAGGCGGGCGCGGACAAATACATCGAATCGATTTCAAACTTTCAGGGGCAGGTGCGCAGGGAGTTTCAAATCGAGAAATCGGTGGAGTGGTTCGATATTTTTCTCGATATGAGGAATTCGGCGCGGGTGAGGATCACCGTTGCCGACAAGGCCGCGCAGATCAGCGGGAGTGTCACCAAGGAAGGCAAGCCCGTGCCCGGAGCGCCGGTGTTCCTGTGGCCGCTGGCCGAAGGCGCCAAGAGGTCTTTAAAAGGATACCGGATGGTGATTGCCGATACCGACGGGAAATATCACCTCGAAGGCCTGCCGCCGGGCGACTATCGCATGCTGGCGACATACGATTTCACGGAGATCGACGAAGCGGCTCTCGATGAGAGCCTGCCCCTGACGATTCACGCCGAAACAACGCAGAGGACAACCGCCGATCTGGTGCTGTGGGTGTCGCCATAGCCCCATGCGTCAGCTTGGGGTTGTTGCGCGGATGGAAACAACAGGAAATGGTACGGAAATTTATTTCCGCGCGCCGCGCTGGGGGTGTTTCAATTTCGACTGGCGCCGCTTAGCCGCCTTGCGCTTGGGCTTGCTGATGATGAAGGTGCCGCTACCCATGTATTCGGCTTTGTAGAGTTTATCGTCTGCCATGTAGATTTCAGTTTAGCGTAACTGGAATGTTACTGTGAAGGTGGATGCTTGTCCGCCTTGTTCTGCTGGCTCTTTTGGCCGTTCCAGCGCCGGCACAACAGAAACCCTCCAGTTTATTTCAGGAAGTCGACGAAATGACGTCGGCGCTGTCTGAAATCACCGGCTGGCCCGTGCGGCGCAAAGTGCCCGCGAGAATCATCAGCAAAGACGAGTTCCGGCACCAGGTGGAATCCCGCATGAAGGGCTCATCCAACAACAAAGAAGTGCGGGCCGAGGAGCTGACGCTCAAAATGTTCGGCTTCATCCCGCAGGATTTCAATCTGGCAAAAGAGACGGTGGAACTGGTAAGCGAGCAGGCGGCGGCATATTACGACTATTCGAAAAAGCGGCTGTTCGTCCTCGATTCGACAACCGAGGGCACGGAGCAACGGGTCGCGCTGGTGCATGAACTGGCCCACGCGCTGGCCGATCAGCAGCATCCTTTGGGGAAATATCTGAAGAAAGGTTCGCCCGACGACGACGGAGCCACCGCGCGGGAGGCGGTGATGGAAGGACAGGCCACGTGGCTCACCTGGGCCTACGTTTCGAAACGCAATGGCGGCAAGGCCGAGGTTTCCAAAGAGATGATCGAAAAGCTGACCGACAATTCCGGCGCCGGCGGTTCCGACTTTCCGGTATTTTCGAAAGAGCCTCTTTACCTGCGCGAGTCGCTGGTGTTTCCTTACGACGAGGGAATGAAGTTTCAGGACGCGGTGTATCACGATCTGGGCCGCAAAAGCTTCGACGAAATTTTCAATCGCCCGCCGCGCAGCACGCAGCAGATCCTGCATCCGAAGAAGTATATAGAGGATGAAAAACCGGCCGACGTCGAACCTCCCGCGCTCGGCGAAGAAGTGCGGAAACAGTTTCGCGTGTTGAACGACGGCAGCGTGGGGGAACTGGATCATTCCATGCTCCTGCGGCAGTGGGTGGGCGATAAGGAAGGCCGCGCGGCGGCCGCGCACTGGCGCGGCGGGGCGTTCCGTTTGTATGAGCACAAGCGCGAGAAATATCCGGTGCTGACCTACGCATCGGAATGGTCGACGCCCGAAGCGGCTCGGCAGTTCTTCGAGCTCTATCAGCGCGTGATGAAGGGGAAATGGAAGGAAATGGAGATCACGGAGCGGGCCGCCGACCACGTTTACGGCATAAGCGACTCGGGGAAATTCGAGCTCCGAATTTCCGGCACCGGCGTTACGTCCATCGAAGGTCTGAGGTAAGATCGAATTATGCGTATTCCCGCGCTTTTTCTGGCCCTCTCTCTCGTCTCGGTCTCGATCTGGGGACAGCCACCGACGCCTCGCAAGGCGCCTGAGCTGACCATCGTCGAATCGGGCGGCAAGCAGACCCTGCTCTCCAGCTACAAAGGGAAGGTGGTACTGCTGGCGTTCATTTTCACGACCTGCCCGCACTGCCAGGCCGAATGCGGAATCCTGACCAAGCTGCAAGGCGAATTGGGCGGCCAGGGCTTTCAACCGCTGGCGCTGGCGTTCAACGAAAACGCGGGGATGCTGGTGAACGGCTTCATCCAGAATTTCCATCCCAGTTTTCCGGTCGGCTACGCGGGCCGGCAGACGGTGACGGATTATCTTCAGCTCAGCGACAGCACGCCCTGGGTGGTGCCGCAGATCGTACTGATCGACAGGAAAGGCATGATTGTCGAGCAGAGCGCTCCCAAGGGCACAGAGGCCTTGCAGGACGAAGCCTCGCTGCGCCAGAAGATCACGGACCTGCTGGGCGCGGGCAAAATGACGTCGAAAAAATCGGAACGATGATGCGACGGGTCTGCGCGTTTATTTTACTTGCCACGATGGCGCTGGCGATTCCGCCGCTTCCCCGCAAGTCGCCGGAGTTCACCATTGTGGAACCGGGCGGCAAGCAGAGCCTGCTGACGTCCTATCGCGGCAAGGTGGTGGTGATTGGATTCTTCTCCACCACCTGCCCGCACTGCCAGAACACGGCCAAAGTATTCGCCGCATTGCAGGGAGCATTCGGCGCGGAAGGCTTGCAGGCGGTCGGAATTACGTTTAATTCGGAGGCGAAGAATGACGCGGTGGTGAAGGAATTCGCCCGCCTCTACGCTCCCACGATTCCTATTGGAAAGAGCACGATGGACAGCGTCCTCAGCTATCTAGGTATCTCCGTGATGGAGCGCTGGGTGTATCCGCAGGTGGTGCTGATCGACCGCCACGGTATGATCCGCGCGCAGAGCGATTCGAAGGGCACGCCGGAGTTACAGGAGTTCGCGACGCTGCGTCCGCAAATCGAGAAGCTGCTTAAAGAGCGCTAGGCCATCCCCGCCCTGACGGGACGGGGTTATAACCCCTGGCGTCAGTCTTGTGGGCGGGCTACCAGCCCGCAGCCTGCTACCAGCAGGCTCTTTGGCCGCTGAAAAACAAGAGCCTCCCGGTGGGCCGCCGCGGGTTGGTAGCCCGCCCCACGTTTGAAACTGGTTTTTTCACACAGACTCGTCGCTATGAAATTGCGCTAATTGCCTCGGCGATGATCTTGCCGTGGAAGCGGCCGTTTTCGATGAAGATTTCGTTGGTGTGCATGCCTGCCACCAGCACTCCCGCCAGGTAAATTCCCTTGCGATCGCTTTCCAGAGTTTCCGGATTCGTATACGGCCGCTGCGTCTCGGGGTCGAGGCGGATGCCGTGGGCTTCCAGAAACGTCAAATCGGGGCGATAACCGGTCATGGCGAAGACGAAGTCGTTCTTGAGCGCGATCTCGCCTCCGGGAGTGTCGATCACGACACTTTTCTCCTCAATCCTGACTACTCTTGAGCGAAAATAAGCGGCGATTTCCCCGCTCTTAATGCGATTTTCGATGTTCGGCCTGATCCAATACTTCACGTTCTGATGGATGCCTGGTCCGCGATGGACCAGCGTCACGCGCGCGCCCGACCACAACAGTTCCAGCGCCCCGATGGCCGCCGAATTCTTCGCGCCCACGACAATGACGTCGTGATTGTAATAAGGGTGTGCTTCCTTGTAGTAATGGATCACCTTGGGCAGATGCTCGCCGGGGACGTTCAACATGTTGGGAACGTCGTAATAACCGGTGGAAAAAATGACCTTTTTCGAGCCGTATTCATGAGCCGCACCGTGCGAATCGGTGGCATGCGTGACAAACGCGCCGTCGTTTCCGGAGGTGTGGTTGACGTGCTGATATTGGCGGATGTCGAGTTTATAATGCTCGGCCACCTTGCGATAATATTTCAGCGCCTCGGCGCGGACGGGCTTGTCGTTAAGCGACGTCATGGGGATGTCGCCGATTTCGAGAAGTTCCGGGGTGGTGAAAAACACCATGTTCGTCGGGTAGTTGTAGAGCGAATTGACGACGCAGCCTTTGTCGATGAGGACGGCACTGATGCCGCGGCGTTTCAGCTCGATGCCACAGGCCAGACCAGTGGGGCCGGCGCCGCAGACGACGACGTCGAAGTGTTCCATTTACAGCATGGCCTCGACGGAAGTGTAGACTTGCGCCAGCGCCGCGGGCAATGCCGAGGGGTCCTTGCCTCCGGCCTCGGCCATATCGGGTCGTCCGCCGCCCTTGCCTCCGACGGCTTGCGCGACCGAGCCGGCTAGTTTTCCGGCATGGACTTTTTGCGTTAGGTCTTTCGTGACCCCGCTGACGATCGCGACGTTGCCATCTTCCACGGTCGCGAGCACGACCACCGCCGTCTTCCATTTATTGCGCAGCGAATCGACCAGCGTGCGGAGTTGCGCCCGGTCGAAGCCATCGACCTGCGCGGCGAGGACCTTTACGCCCTTGATCTCACACGCCTGAGTATCGAGAGAAGCAGCTTCGGCTTGCGCGGCTTTGTTTTTTAGCTGCGCCAATTGATGCTCGAGCGCCTTTTCCTTTGCGAGCAGCTTTTCCACCTGCTCGACAAGCTCGGCTTCGGGCGCGTGGATGATGGCGGCCACGCGGGCGAGGTCTTTTTGCGCGTCCTGAAAGCGCTTCAACGCGCCTTCGCCGGTGATCGCTTCGATGCGTCGGACTCCGGCAGAGATCGACCCTTCGTACACGATCTTGCAGACGCCGATGTCGCCGGTGCGGCTGACATGCGTGCCTCCGCAAAGTTCCTTACTGAAATCGGCGATGGAGACGACGCGGACTTTGTCCCCGTATTTTTCGCCGAACAAAGCCATCGCGCCGGTGGACAGAGCTTGATCCAGGTCCATCACGTTCGTCGTCACTTCGCGATTAAGAAGGATCTGCTCATTCATGAGTCGCTCGACTTCGGCGAGTTCGTCGGCGTCCATGGCGGCGTAGTGCGTGAAGTCGAAGCGCAGGCGCGAGGGCTCGACCACGCTGCCGGCCTGTTTTACATGCGTGCCAAGGACGGTGCGCAGCGCGGCGTGCAGCAGGTGTGTGCCGGTATGATTGCGCATGGTGGAGTATCGCGCCTGCGAGTCGACATGAGCGATGACGGTCTCGCCCTCCTTCACCGGGCCAACGATTTTCACTTTATGGACGCTCTTGCCGGGCGCGGCCGAGCGGGTTGTTTCTACGATCGCGACGGGATCGCCTGTTTCCTTCGAGAGCAGCACGCCGGTGTCGCCGACCTGTCCGCCGGCTTCGGCGTAGAAAGGGGTTTTGTCGAGGGCGATCTCACCATCGAGGACAGCGGTGACCATGGCCGGAGCTTCCAATGTTTCGCGGCCGATGAATTCGGTGCTCGGGAGGGCCTGGTAAACGGGATTGACTTGCGCCTTGTCGGCTCCTCTCCATGACGCGCGGGCGCGTGTGCGCTGCTTCTCCATCTCCCCATCAAAGCCCTCGCGGTCGATGGTGATGCCGGCCTCCCGAGCCATTTCCTCCTGCTCATCAAACGCCAGGCCGTAGGTGTCGTAGAGCTTGAACGATGCCGCGCCGGGCAGAACGCCGCCGACGGAGGTTTTGGCTTCGTCATGAAATACTTTTTCGGCCACCTGAAACGTGGTCGCGTAGCGATGCTCCTCGTCCTTGACGACGCGGGCGACGCGCGGAATGCTTTCTATCATTTCCGGATAAGCGTCGCTCATATGATGGGCGACGAAGCCGGTCAATTTATAAAGATACGGATCGACCGTGCCCAGCATGCGGGCGTTGCGCATGGCGCGGCGCATGATTTTCCTTAAGACGTAGCCGCGGCCTTCATTCGAGGGCACGACTCCGTCGTTGATCAGAAACGCCGTGGCGCGGGCGTGGTCGGCGTTGATGCGCAGGACAGTGTCGGAGCGGGCATCGTCGCCCACGGTCTTTCCGAAAAGCTCGGCCGCTTTATGAATGATCGGATGAATCAGGTCCGTATCGTAATTCGAAATGACGCCCTGCATGACGGCGGCGACGCGTTCCAGGCCCATGCCGGTGTCGATGGACGGACGCGGCAGAGGCGTCATCTTGCCGGTCTTGTCGCGGTCGAACTGCATGAAGACCAGGTTCCAGATTTCGACGAAGCGCTCGCCGGGATCGTAAGGGAACTCGCCTGGACCGGCGATTTCGCCGAAGTCGTAGTGAATTTCCGAACAGGGGCCACAGGGACCGGTGTCGCCCATCTGCCAGAAATTGTCTTTCTCGTCGAGGCGGAAAATGCGGCTCTTGGGAATGCCGGTGACTTCCTGCCACAGATTTTCCGCATCGTCGTCTTCGCGAAACACGGTGACGTAGAGCCTGTCCTTAGGCAGGCCGTATTCCTTGGTGATCAGCTCCCAGGCGAAGTCGATGGCGTCGCGCTTGAAGTAATCGCCGAAGGAGAAATTGCCCAGCATTTCGAAAAACGTATGATGGCGGCGGGTATAGCCGACGTTATCGAGATCGTTATGCTTGCCGCCGGCGCGGACGCATTTCTGCGACGTCACGGCGCGCACATAATCGCGTTTGTCTTCTCCAAGGAAAACGTCTTTGAACTGGTTCATACCGGCGTTGGTGAACAACAGCGTCGGGTCGTTGGCGGGAACCAACGAAGAGCTTCGCACAATGCGATGGCCGCGGGCAGCAAAATAGTCTAGGAATTTCTGGCGAACGTCGGACCCTGTCATGAGTGTGTACTTTTATTCTGGCAGAAAAAAGGGACCGACCCGAAGGCCGATCCCCCCCATCTTTCGTCTGTCCGCATGCTCACGCATGGCGGTTCCCACCTGCCACCAACGGGGAACCGCGACGGTCAGGAAGCGGACAGGCAGTTAGAAGCTGTAGCGCATCGCGAACTGCATCTGGCGCGGGTCGACGCGCTGGCCGCTCAGCAGGCCGAAGGTCGACGTCGACGTCAGGGTGGTGCTGACCGAGCTGAACTGGACCGAATTCGTCAGGTTGTACGTCTCCCAGCGAAATTGCAGAACGTGCTTTTCCGAATAGGGCATCTTGAAATTCTTATAGAGGCCCGAATCGATGTCGAAGATGCCGGTGAGGCGAGTGGTGTTGCGCGTTCCGGACTGTCCGGCGAAGGTTTCCTGCCAGGCAGCCAGTTCAGCGGCCGGGTTCGCCCACAGGTTGGGCTTGCCGTTCACGCTGGTGTTGGTCGACACCAGGCTTTGCTGGATGTTGTTGGCCTGCTGCGGCGAGCCGGACGGGGTCGCGCCGCTCGAAATTTCCCAGTTGGTGGCCCAGCGGCTTCCGTCGCTGATGGTGAAGGGGAACGCCGAGGTATCACGGAAGGTGCCTGTGAGTTCCCATCCGCCGATGAAGGCGTCGACGATCTTGTTCATCTGGCCGCCGAAGCGGCGCCCGCGCCCGACCGGGATATCGTAGACGAAATAAGCGTTCGCCTGATTGGTGGTGTCATAGTCGGAAACCGCTCTCATCTGCTGCGCATTCCAGGTATTGAGAATGACGTCGGAGAACGTGGCGCCGCCTTCCGGAGTGGAGCCGATATCCATGGACTTGGAGAACGTGTAGTTGAAATCGAACAGCAGCCCTTGGCTGAAGCGTTTGCGAAGCGAGAACTGGGCGGCGTGATAAGCGCCGGAACCGACTGAGCTCTGCGCGGACAATGCGGAGAACTGCGGGCTCCACATGGAGTAAGCTCCCAGGTTGCCGCATGCGGTCTGGGTGAGCGCGCCTGAAGCACTGAACTTGGAACCGGTGGCGCCGCAGGCCTGGCCGTTATCCATATCGCTGAGTGTGTTGGTGAAGTCGCCGGGGTTGCTGCGCTGTGTGTAATCGAGGCCGATGACCTGCGTGGCGGTGTAGCCGTTGCCTGCGGCCTTGGTCCACATATCCTCAAAGAACGGAATCTTCGGCAGGTTGGCGATGCTGACGCCCTGGAAATCGATCAGCTGGGCCAGCTGGCTCATGGCCTGGAAGTACGTCTGGCCGGATTTCGGATCGGTCAGGTTGGTGGGCATGGCCAGATCGTGCGAGGTGATGTTATGCCGCGAGAGGCGGCCGACGTAGGCGGCCTGGAAGAGGTACCCATGGCCGAATTCGCGCTGAATGGCGATATCGATGTTCATCGAATAGGGCGAGCGCAGGTGATCGTCTACCGAATTGGTGATGGCGAAACTGTTCGGATAGGTCGACGGGAACCCGCCCGCAGGCGCCGGCGCCAGAATAGAGCTGGGAACGTTGTAGAAGCTCGAGAAGCGCGGCAGCTGAGCCGAGGTCAGTACGTTGGGTGCGGTTGACAGAGTCGTGGCCAACCCGAACGCAGTGGAGTTGAAGTTCTGCACCAGCGGCTGGCCCACGTCGTCGTAATAGATGCCGAACCCGGCGCGGATCGAGGTCTTACCTGCGCCACCGGTAAGTTTCTTCATGAGACCCTCGCCTTCGGGCGACCAGGCCAGCGATACGCGCGGCGCGGGATCGATCATCATGGGATAAATCGGCCGCTGCGGCAGAACATAGGTGATCAGCCCGGCGCCCATCTGCGAGAGCCCCTGGCTGGCCAATTGGCCGCGAGTATTCGACCACTCACCGATCGGAATATTGGAAGAAATCTGCTGCCCGTTGGCTTCGTGCGGCGCGGGGAAGAAAGACAGGCGGAAGCCATAGGTCAGGGTGAAGTTGCGCTTGATCTTCCAGGAATCCGTGATGTAACCTTCCCCTTCGTTGTTGACGAAGTTGCGGCTAACGGGTGCGCCCGTCGGCAGCAGCGTGCCGTTGGTGAGGTAATTGTAATTGCCGGTGGCCGAGGCGACGACTCCGAGCAACGCGCCCTCCGCGTATTCATAGCTGGTCTTGGTGGAGGAGGAGACTCCCAGCGACGCCGGCACGAGGTCCGCGCCGCTGCCGTTGATGACCGAAGGATTGGTGGATCCGGTGTTATAAGAGTGACTGTAGTTCAGCGACTGATTCGAGATGTACCGGTAAACGCCTCCGATGCGAATCGAGTGAGTACCCTTGTTCCAGGACAAATCGTCGGAGAGCGTTTGCACCGGAATAATACGCGTCGTCCCGGTGCTGGTTCCGTAAATGCCGGAGTAGCCGCGGAACAGAGTGTAGGCGCTGCCGAGGATGCCGGTGGACTGGGTGCCAAGGCGGGTCAGCCCGTAATGGAAATTGTTCACCACGTTCGGCGTGAGGACCGCCGTGTAGCCGGCCGCGTAGCCCTTGTTATTGGCCAAATTGACCGAGTTCGGCACCTGCCCTGGAAACTCCGGCGCATTGGTGGTGAGATTGGTTTGGCTGTCGTTCTGAAGATTGCCGCGCCAGAACAGCGTATGCTTGCCGTCGTTGTCGATCTTGTAATCGAACTTGGCGATGTACGTATTCTGAATGTTCTTGCCGGGCGCGTTGAACAGGTACCCGGTGGTGTTGATCGAATCGCCGCCGGGAGCGTAATTGCCCGCCGGATACGCCTTGAAGACATTCAGGGCCGCCTGGTCTATGCCGACACCGAGTGGATCGATCGACGGTTGTTGTGAAGGAAGGACCTGCTGCACCACGCCGGCGCTGTTTTTATACTGGACAATTCCCTGTTGCAGCGCTGCCGTCGGCACGGTGCGCGTAACGCTGACGGCGCTGGCGTCGCGGCGGCCTTCATAGTTGAAAAACAGGAACGCTTTATTCTTCTTGATGGGTCCGCCGATGGTGCCGCCGGGGATGTTGATCAACAGAGGGGCCCTGGGAACGCCCGCGGAATTATTGGCGAATGTGTTGGCGGCGGTTTCCGTGCCGCGGCGGTATTCGTATAGCGAGCCGTGGATTTGGTTCGTACCGGACTTGGTGACCAGTTGCGTATCCGCACCCGATCCTCGTCCGCCCTCCGCGCCACCGTTAGTGGTGACGGTGCGGAACTCCTCGACCGAGTCCAGCGTCATGCGCAGCACGGTGGTGAACGCGGTGCGCGCGTTCTGGTCGTTGACGTCGACGCCGTCCAGCGTGACGTTGGCCTGGTCGGCCTTGCCTCCGTTGACGTTTCCGCCGATGGTGTTGTTGGTGGTCGAGGAATTGTTCACGCTGGGCGTGACGCCGGGCTGAAACTGCAGCAGGTTGGCGACGTTCCTGGCGTAGAACGGCAGCTCAGTGATGGCCGTCGTGCCGATGGCGTTACCGATCGAAGCGTCGCTGGTGTTGATCTGTGCCGCGGTGGCCTCAATCGAAACCGCGGTCGAGGTGGTGCCTAATTTCTCAAACTTGATTTCCACCGTCGAAGGCTCGTTCACCTGGAGGTCGAGGTTGTTGATGATGACATCTGAGAATCCGGCAGCTTTCGCCGTGAGACGATACTTGCCGGGCGCTACCTGCGCCAGGACGTAGCCGCCGATTCTATCCGACTCCGTGGTTCGTTCGGCGCCAGTGTCGACGTTCACGATCGAAATCTTGACCGAAGGAACAACGGCTCCGGTAGGATCCGTTACCGTACCTGTCAAGGACGAAGTCTGGGCCAGCGCCGTGAAGGATAAACACACTCCGAGCGCGACCACGTTCAAAAGCTTCTGCATGAACATTCCCCCCAAAGCTAAAATTTCGAACCGGGAAGCGAGACCACGAACAGGGTGTCTATCTTGATTAACAGAGATGAAAGGGGGTTGTCAATCGGGTTTCGAAACAAGTTTTACGAGAGTGTTAACATATCGCGGAAATCGCGGCTATTTGCGCAAGAGCTTGAACGCGTGATTGCCGCTACCCGTGCGCATGGCGTAGCCGACCCAGAGGACGCACATCGGCTCCAGCAATCGTGCACCTTCGATGCCACCCGCGTCGACGGTCGACCAGCCGAAGTCGCGGAGAATTTCCGTGACCGTCTGCTTGGCCGCCGCGTCGTTGCCGGCGATGAACATGTCCGGAGGGCCGCCCGGAAAATCAGGCTGGAACATATGCGCGAAGCCGACGGTGTTAAAGGCCTTGACGACGCGTGCGGCGGGAAGCCATCGCTGCACTTGTTCTCCGGCCGAATCGGTGTGGCCAAGCGCCAGCGCGAGCGGTTTCCCGGGCTCGAACACCAGCGGATTGATCGCGTCGATGACCACTTTGCCGGCAAAATTCTCCGGCCCGGCGAGTTTCAGTGCGTTCTCGGCGCCGCCCCACAGCAGCGCCAGCACGACGACGTCGCCGAACTTCGCCGCGTCGGCGAACGTGCCTGCCGATGCGTTGATGCCCGAGGTCGAGGCCCATTCGACGGCCTTTACGTTGTGCGCCTCGCGTGAGCCCATCTTCACTTCGTGCCCGAGTGCGATGAACCCATTCGCCAACGCGCGGCCGACGTCGCCTGTTCCAAGAATCCCAATCTTCACGGTTGCTCCTAATTTCTGTTCGTGGCGCGAGCTTCAGCTTGCAGCGAGCCACCGGCTAAAGCCGATGCTGCAAGCTGAAGCTCGCGCCACCCACCCAATTCTATGCCGCCTTGGCCGGCGTGTACGCCAAGTTGGGGAGCATGACTCGGAGAACGTCCTCGACCCGATCGGCGAAAACGAACTCCATTTCCTTACGGACCTCCTCGGGCAGGTCGCGCAGGTCTTTTTGATTGGCCCGCGGAACGATGACGCGCTTCAAACCCGCCCGCCGCGCCGCCAGCACCTTCTCTTTCAATCCGCCGATGGGCAGAACCAGGCCGGTGAGCGTAATCTCGCCGGTCATCGCCGTATCCTGCCTTGCCGGAACGCCCGAGTAAATGGACGCCAGCGCCGTCGTCATGGTCACGCCGGCCGAGGGGCCGTCTTTCGGGATCGCGCCCGCTGGCACGTGAATATGCAGCCCCGAGTTGAGGAACAATTCGGGGTTAATCCCCAGTTCCGCCGCGTGCGACCACACGAAACTACGCGCAGTCTTCGCCGATTCCTGCATCACTTCGCCAAGCTGGCCGGTGATGGTCAGGTCCTTGCCATTGGGCAGCAGTGTCGCTTCGATATAGAGAACGTCGCCGCCGGTTTCCGTCCACGCGAGTCCTGTCGCCACGCCCGCGGGTAGTTCGCGGCGAGCCATTTCCGGAGTGATCGGCTCCGGCCCCAGCATCTCCGCGACATCGTCGGCCTTCACCGTCACCGAATCGGTTACGCTCTCAGCAAACTTCAGCGCGACCTTGCGAATCACGCGGCCCAGCGTCTGTTCGAGCCTTCGAACGCCCGCTTCGCGGGTGTACGATCCGATAATCTTCAGCAGCGCTTCTTCGGTGATGTTGCACTGCTCCGCAGTCAGCCCGGCATGAGCCAGCTGCCTCGGCAGCAAGTAGCGACGGGCAATTTGAGCCTTCTCCTCTTCGCTATAACCGGAAAGCCGGAGAATTTCCATACGATCGAGCAAAGGCGCCGGAATCGTATCGAGCGAATTCGCCGTGGTCACGAACAGCACCTTCGACAAGTCGAAAGGCAGGTCCAGATAGTTATCGCGGAACGCTTTGTTCTGCTCCGGATCCAGCACTTCGAGCAGAGCCGCCGCCGGATCGCCCCGGAAATCGCGGCCCAGTTTGTCGATCTCGTCCAGCATCAACACCGGATTGTTGGCGCCCGCCCGCCTCATGGCCTGAATCAAGCGGCCCGGCATGGCGCCGATGTACGTGCGGCGATGGCCTCGCAGTTCCGCCTCGTCATGCAAACCGCCCAGGCTCATGCGCTCGAACTTGCGTCCGATGGCCCGCGCGATCGATTGTCCGAGCGAAGTTTTTCCCACGCCCGGCGCGCCGACGAAACACAGAATAGGCGCCTTCGCTTCGGGATTCAGCTTCAACACCGCAAGCTGCTCCAGAATGCGCTCCTTCACTTTCGTGATGCCGAAGTGGTCTTCGTCCAGCACCTGCCGCGCTCGCGCGATGTCCAGATTGTCCTCGCTGCGCGTCTTCCACGGCAGCTCGACCACGTATTCGAGCCACGTGCGAATCACGTTGTGCTCGGGCTGCGAGGGGTTCATCTTCTCTAAGCGGCCGAGCTCACGCTCCGCTTCCTTGCGCACGTCCTCGGGAAGATCGACCTTCTTCAATTTATCGCGCAACTCTTCCGTCTCGGCTTTGTCGTCGTTCTTCTCGCCCAGTTCGTTTTCGATGGCGCGTTTCTGCTGACGAAGGATGTAGTCGCGCTGCTCCTTCGACATTTCGCCGCGCGCTTCTTCGGTGATTTTGTTGCGGAGATTCAACACCTCCACTTCATGCGACAACCAGCCGTGAACCAGCCGCAAAGCCTCCACGCGGGACGGCGATTCGAGCAGGCTTTGTTCCCGGATGCCATCCAGGTTCATGATCGACGCCACCATGTATGCGAGCCGCAGAGGATCCTCGTGCGTCGTGAACATGCGCGCCAGTTCCTGTGGGTTGTGGCGATCGTTCTGGATCAGGCCAACGAATTTCGAACCCATTTCGACAATGGCCAGCGTCAGCGCTTCGGTCTCGCGGCTGGAATCGTCGGGCATCGGCAGAGCGCGGACGCGGGCGGTCATGTAACCGTCGGTGTCGTCCACTTTCACGATCACGACGCGCTCGATGCCCAGGACGAGAACATCGATCTGCGAGGCATTCTGGCGCGAGACTTTTTTGATAATCGCTCTGGTACCGAGCGTGAACAGGTCTTCAGCGCGAGGCGCGTCGAACGACGGATCGCGCTGCGCCACGATCACGATTTCTTTATCTTCGGTGGCAAGCGCTTTCTCCACCGCGCCCAGCGAAGCTTCGCGGCCCACCGACAGAGGCATCATCAGGCCCGGGAACAACACCGAATTTTTCAGCGGCAACAACGGCAGTGTGCGAAGATTATTTTCCATTCCAGTCCTCTTTCTCTTTTTACTTAGATGCCTCGGCGTGCACCGCCGATTCCACCCTGATCGTCATTTCGTGATCGTGCTCAACATCCTGTACATCCACAACCACTTTCTGGCCGTCGCGGATCTCGCCCGCCACCAGCTTCCTGGCTAGAGGCGTCTCGACTTCCTTCTGGATCGCGCGCTTCAACGGCCGCGCGCCGTACGCCGGATCGTAGCCGACCTTCACAATCCTGTCGCGCGCCGCGTCGGTCAATACCAGATCGATGTGCCGCTCGGCCAATCTGGACCGCAAACCATTGAGCTGAATGTCGACGATCTTCTTCAATTCCGCCGCGGTCAGCCGGTGGAACGTGATGATCTCATCCACTCGATTGAGAAATTCGGGCCGGAACAACTGGTTCAGCGCGTCTTTCGGAGCGTTCGACGTCATCACGACAATCGTGTTTTTGAAATCGACCGTCCGCCCTTGGCCGTCCGTCAAGCGCCCGTCGTCCAGAACCTGCAACAGAACGTGAAACACATCGCTGTGCGCTTTTTCTATTTCGTCGAGAAGCACGACGCAATAAGGACGCCGCCGCACGGCTTCGGTCAACTGGCCTCCTTCGTCGTAGCCGATGTATCCCGGAGGCGCGCCCACCAGGCGCGAAACCGTGTGCTTTTCCTGATACTCCGACATGTCGATGCGGATCAACGCGCGGTCGTCGTCGAACAAATATGCCGCCAGCGCCCGCGCCAGTTCCGTTTTTCCAACACCCGTCGGACCGAGGAACAGGAAACTGCCGATCGGCCGCTTCGGATCTTTCAACCCTCCGCGGGCGCGCATCACGGCGTCGGCCACGGCATCGACCGCCTCATCCTGACCGATGACGCGCTTGTGCAGTTCATCGGAAAGATGCAGCAGTTTTTGGATCTCTCCCTCCATCAGCTTCGACAGAGGAATGCCGGTCCATCGGCTGACCACCTGCGCGATATCTTCCTCGGTGACCTCTTCTTTAAGCAGTGTGGTTTCGTGCTTGGCCGCTTCCAGCTGCTTTTCCAAGCCCGTCAGCTTTCCGTACTTCAACTCCGCCGCTTTGTTCAGGTCGTAGGCGCGCTCGGCCTGTTCGATCTCCTGCTTGACACGTTCAATTTGCGCGCGCAACTCTCGTTGCTTGCGCAATACTTCCTGGTCCGCGCTCCACTGCGCCTTCAACGCTGACGAGCCGGTCTTAATTTCCGCCAGTTCTTTTTCGATTTTCTTCAGGCGGCCTTTCGACGCCGCGTCGGATTCCTTCTTCAATGCCTCGCGTTCAATTTCAAGTTGCATCTGCCGCCGCAGGATTTCGTCCAATTCCGCTGGCATCGAATCGATCTCAGTCCGCAGCTTCGCGGCCGCTTCATCCACCAGATCGATGGCTTTGTCGGGCAGGAAACGATCGGAAATGTATCGCTGACTGAGCACAGCGGCCGCCACCAGGCTCGAATCCTTGATCCTTACGCCGTGGTGAAGCTCATACCGCTCGCGCAGGCCGCGCAAAATTGAAATCGTGTCATCGACCGTCGGTTGATCCACCAGAACGGTCTGGAAACGACGCTCCAGTGCCGCGTCCTTTTCAATATATTTACGATATTCATCGAGAGTGGTCGCGCCGATACAATGCAGCTCGCCTCGCGCCAGCATCGGCTTCAGCAGATTGCCCGCGTCCATCGAACCTTCGGAAGCGCCCGCGCCGACAACGGTGTGCAACTCGTCGATAAACAGGATGATCCCGCCCTCGGCCGACTGCACTTCTTTGAGCACTGCCTTGAGACGCTCCTCAAACTCGCCGCGGAATTTCGCGCCGGCGATCAGCGCGCCCATATCGAGGGAAACTACTTTCTTGTCTTTCAGTCCTTCGGGAACGTCGCCGCGGACAATCCGCTGGGCGAGCCCTTCGACAATCGCGGTCTTTCCCACGCCCGGCTCGCCGATCAGCACCGGGTTGTTTTTCGTTCGGCGCGACAGAACGGTGATCACGCGGCGAATCTCGTCGTCGCGTCCGATCACCGGGTCAAGTTTGCCGGCGGCTGCAAGTTTTGTCAGGTCGCGGCCATATCTTTCCAGCGCTTCGTAGGTCGCCTCGGGATTCTGCGTGGTCACGCGCTGGCTGCCCCGGACTTCCTGCAAGGTCTTCATCAGCCGTTCACGCGTCAGGCCGATTTCTTTAAAGGATTTTTCCTCGGTCGCGGCCAGGAGAATATGCTCCACCGAAACGTACTCATCCTTGAGTCTTTTCGCTTCGCGTTCCGCTCCGCTTAACAAGGTCTGGAGGCGAGGAGTCACGTAGACCTGGTCGATCCCGGCCGCTGTGCCGGACACTTTCGGCATTCTTTCCACATCGGCTAGCAGGCGACGATGGAGAATCTCTGGGTTGATCTCTGCTTTCAGCAGGATAGACGCGGCAAGTCCGCCTTGCTGTTCGAGCAGCGCGAGGAGCAAATGCTCAACGTCGAGCTGCTGTTGGCCGTGACGGGCGGCCAGCGACTGGGCGGCATGGACCGCCTCCTGGAGTTTTTCGGTAAATCGGTTGAAGTCCATATTATCGGCGACCTCTTTCAGGAGAAGTATAGCATGTAAGCGCAATGCAGTTCAATAATCTTAGTCTTTTATTGTCATATAATGGACGCCTGATGTCCTCATTCGGATTCAAGTCTTTTCGTGGTAGCATTGAGTTAGGCATGACGACGCCCTCGACATCCCGTCCTTCCCTGTTCAGCGCCGACTAAGATCGCCTTGCCGTCGGCCGTTTCCCGCAATCGCAATCAGTAGGAGTTTTTATGCGTACGCCAGTCGAAGTCCGTCCCGATTTTCCCAGCCTGATTACCGGTTTGCCCGGCCCGAAGGCACAGGCCGTCATCCATCGTGATGAAGCAGTTTTGTCGCCATCCTATACGCGCGGCTACCCTTTGGTGGTCGCCCGCGGCGAAGGCGCGATGATTGAAGACGTCGACGGCAACCGGTTTCTGGACTGCAACGCCGGAATCGCGGTGGTCGCGGCTGGGCATTGTCATCCGAAGATCGTCGAGGCGATCCGCAAACAGGCGGGCAAGCTCATCATGTCCGGCACCGATTTTTACTACGAAAACATGGTGCAACTGGCGGAAAAACTCGCCGCGCTGGCTCCCGGCGGCTTCGCGAAGCGGGTCTATTTCGGCAACTCCGGCACGGAAGCCATGGAAGCGGCGCTCAAAATGGCTCGCTATCACACGGGACGCGGTCAATTTGTCGCATTTTTCGGCGCATTTCACGGCCGTACTATGGGCTCCCTCGCGTTGACCGGGTCAAAGAGCACTCAGAAAAAGGGCTTCTTCCCGATCATGCAAGGCGCGCATCACGTTCCCTACGCGTATTGCTACCGCTGCGCGTATGGCAAGACGCCGGATTCCTGTTCGGTCGAATGCGTGAAGGCGATTGAAGACACTTTGTTCCGCCAAACCCTGCCGGCTGAGGAAGTTGCCGCGATCGTGGTGGAACCGGTGCAGGGCGAAGGCGGCTACGTTGTGCCCCCGCAGAAGTTTTTCGACGAACTGCGCAGGGTCGCCGAAAAACACGGCATCCTGCTGATTTTCGACGAGATTCAGAGCGGGATGGGCCGTACCGGCAAGATGTTCGCAACCGACCATTTCGGCATTGCTCCTGACATAATGACGCTAGCGAAAGGCATCGCCAGCGGGATGCCCTTGGGCGCGACCGTCGCCCGCGCTGAAGTCATGAGTTGGAAACCGGGCGCCCACGCTTCGACGTTCGGCGGCAATCCGGTTTGCGTGGCTTCGGCCCTGGCCACCATCGAACTGCTGGAGCAGGAACTGATCGACAACGCGGCCAAGGTCGGCGCCCATATGAAAGCACGCCTGGATGAACTGCCAAAACGTTTTCCCATCGTCGGCGATGTGCGCGGGTTAGGCCTCATGATCGGCATCGAACTGGTGCGGGATCAGACGACGAAAGAGCGGGCGCCGGAACTTCGCGACAGGCTCGTGGAAATGTGTTTTGAGCGAGGCGTGCTGGTGCTGGGCGCGGGGCCGAACACCGTGCGCATTTGTCCTCCGCTGGTGATCACCAAGGATCAAGCCGATTTCGCGGTGGATACAATCGAACAATGTTTACGCGTGATAAAGTGAAGTCATGAGGAAGCCGGTCATCGTCGATACGCCGTATCCGACTGTTTGGCAAACGGCGAAAAAGATGGGCGTCTCCCGGAAGCGCACGCTGGAACTAATCAAGATGGTGGATGAGTCTATCGCCCGCCGCGAGGAGAAGCTGAAAGGCGAACGAGCAGCCGCTCGGAGAAAACGGCTGAAGACTGCGTGAAATGCCTCACGCGGAGCGTGACAGCGCGTTTCTCAATATTCCTTACGATCCGGACTACGAAGACCATTTCCTCGCTTATATTGCCGGAGTAGCCGCGTATGGGCTTGATCCGCGTGCAACTCTTGAGCTGACGAGCGGCGAACGGAGACTAGACCGGATCTGTAAGCTCATCTCGGCATGCCGTTATTCCTTCCATGACTTGTCATTTGTGGAACTCGACCGAACGCCTCCGCCGACGCCACGGTTTAACATGCCTTTCGAACTCGGTTTGGTAATCGGATGGCAAAACGCCGCGTCCTCCGGCCACGACTGGTTCGTTTTCGAGTCGTCGAGGCACCGTATCCAAAAATCATTGAGCGATTTGAACGGCACGGACGCGTTCATCTATGGATCGACGGTGGACGGAATTCTTCGCGAGATTCGCAACGCACTTTCGCGGCACGGCGTGCAGCCGACCGCGGCTCAAATGATGAACATTCTCGACGAGCTGATTGAAAACTCCGCCCCATCCATCGTTAGAGCCACCGGCGCGTCCTCGGTATTTGAAGCTCGCCCGTTTTCCGAGATTGCCGTCGCGGCACGCAGGTATGCGGAAGTATGGGTACCCGGCCTGTCGAGGAACTCCTAGAAAATGAAAACCCTCGACGTCGGCTGCGGCATTAACAAGCTTCCTGGCTCCATCGGCATCGACCGCAATCCGGCCAGCCGGGCCGACGTGATTTGCGAGCTCGACCAGTTTCCTTACCCGTTCCGCGAATCCTCCTTCGACGCGCTCCAAGCCGTGCACGTGATTGAACACGTCGGCGACGTCATGAAAACAATGGAAGAGTTTCATCGCCTGGTGCGCGCAGGAGGCGAAGTGCTGATCGTCACGCCTCACTACACAGACTTCAGCTCCTTCTGCGACCCCACCCATCGCTGGCATCTCAATAGTTTCTCGCTGCGGTATTTCGGCGAAGACAACGCCGGTTACGGTTATTACTCGAACGTCCGATTTGAAGAGATTTCGGTCCGCGTAAAGCTACTAGTGTTCTGGAGGTGGCTTGGATTCGAATTTCTCGTGAACACTTTCCCGCGCTACCGGCGATTCTGGGAACACTACCTCTGTTACGTGGTGCGCGGAAAGGTGATCGAGTGGCGGCTCCGTGCTATTAAGAAGTGATTCTTGAATTCACGGACTGGCTGCGGCACCTGCGCCGCCTTCGCAAATGGACTCCGTCGCAGGCGCTCGGGCGGCGCGGTGAAGACCTCGCGCACCGTTTTTTGCGCGCCAAGGGATTCATCATTGTCGCGCGCAATTACCGGCTGTCCTCCGGCGACGCGGAGGCCGATCTGATTGCCTGGGATGGACCGACGCTGGTCTTCATCGAAGTAAAGTCGCGCGAAACAGCGGAGTTCGGCCCTCCTGAGCGAGCCATCGGCGAGGAGAAACGCGCCCATCTCCTCCGCATCGCCCGCGAATATACCCGCAAAACGGAAACTCCCTGGGACCGGATACGCTTCGACGTAGTAACCGTGGTGTTCACCAAACCACCCGCGATCGAGCTGTTTCGCGACGCCTTGCCGACGAGAATACGCCGCGTCAGCGCATAATTGAAAGCGTGGACGCTGAAAAAACCAGGCTTCTTGAGGCTTCGAGCCGCGCGCAACACTGGCGGCGCTGGGGCCCTTTCTTGTCGGACCGCGAATGGGGCACCGTGCGCGAGGATTACAGCGCGGAGGGCACGGCGTGGGAATATTTCCCCTTCGAGCACGCGCATCTGCGAGTCTACCGGTGGGGCGAGGATGGCATCGGAGGCATCTGCGACAATCATCAGCGCCTGTGTTTCGCACCGGCGTTCTGGAACGGACGCGACTCCATCCTGAAGGAGCGTTTCTACGGCCTCACTGGCAATCAAGGCAACCACGGCGAGGACGTCAAGGAAATTTATTACTATCTCGATTCCACGCCGACGCACTCGTACATGAAGTGCCTGTACAAATACCCTCAGGCCGAGTTTCCCTACGCGCAACTGTACGGAGAAAACCGCCGTCGCACGCGAAAGGATCCAGAGTTCGAACTGATCGACACGGCCATTTTTGACGGCGACCGTTACTTCGACATTCAGATCGAGTACGCCAAATGCAGTGTCGACGACATTCTGATCCGCATCAGCGTGACCAATCGCGGGCCGGAGCGCGCCTGCCTGCACCTGCTGCCGACGCTCTGGTTCCGCAACACGTGGGCCTGGAAACAGGGCTCGCCGCGGCCGTCGATGAAGAGGTCGAGCGACACGGCTATCGATATTGACCACGAATCCCTCGGCTCCTATCAGCTAACTCTCGACAGCTCGCACCCGATGCTGTTCACCGAAAACGAATCGAACGCGCGCGCGTTGTGGGGCTTGGAAAATAATCCCCCTTACGTGAAGGACGCGTTTCATCGCCGCATCATCCATAACGAAATAGACGCCGTGAATCCGGCAGAGATCGGGACCAAGGCGTGCGCGTGGTATCAACTGGATGTCGCGCCCGGGGAGACGGAAGTCATCCGCCTGCGGCTGGCTGAGAAATCTCAGCCTTCGACGCTGGTGCACGACATCGACGGCATCTTCGCGCGCCGCATCGCCGAAGCCGACGAGTTTTACAACTTCTGTCCGTCGACTCTTTCCGAGGACGGCAAAAGGGTCCAGCGCCAGGCCTTCGCGGGCTTGTTGTGGTCCAAACAGTATTACTATTTCGTGGTCAACGACTGGCTGAAAGGCGATCCGACGCAGCCCGTGCCTCCGCGCGAGCGGCTTACCGGGCGCGACTCGCAATGGATTCATCTGTTCAACGAAGACGTCCTTTCCATGCCCGATACCTGGGAATATCCGTGGTACGCGGCGTGGGATTTATCATTCCACATGATTTCCATGGCGCTGGTCGATCCGGATTATGCCAAGAGCCAGCTGAAACTGTTTCTGCGCGAATGGTATATGCACCCGAACGGTCAGATCCCGGCCTATGAATGGGCCTTCGGCGATGTGAATCCTCCCGTGCATGCGTGGGCCTGCTGGCGCGTTTTCCAGATCGACCGCAAGCTGGCCGGGCGGCCGGATTATGCATTTTTGGAGACGATCTTTCATAAGCTGCTGCTGAATTTCACCTGGTGGGTGAATCGGAAGGACTCCGAAGGCAGCAATATTTTTGAGGGCGGATTCCTTGGCCTCGATAATATCGGCGTCTTCGACCGCTCCGCCCCGCTGCCCACGGGAGGCCACATCGAACAGTCCGACGGCACCAGTTGGATGGCGATGTACTGCCTCAACATGATGAAGATCGCCATCGAACTGGCGACCAAAGTCGATCCTCTTTATGAGGACGTCGCCAGCAAGTTTTTCGAACATTTTCTCTACATCGCGCACGCCATGAACGAGATGGGAGACGGGGGATTGTGGGACGAAACCGACGGCTTCTTTTACGACTCGCTGCATCTGCCTGACGGGACGATGATGCGCATGCGCGTCCGGTCCATGGTCGGCCTGATTCCGCTGTTCGCGGTGGATACCATAGAGCAAGGGACCATCGACAAGCTGCCCGGGTACCAGCGGCGAATGAACTGGTTTACGACGCATCGTCCCGATCTGTGCGGCAATCTAGCGTCGCTTTCGCGCCAAGGGGTGGAACAGCGCAGGCTGCTGAGTGTGGTGACGCGGGCGCGCCTAGCGCGGATCATCGAGCGCATGTTGGCCGAAGCCGAATTTCTCTCGCCCTACGGGATCCGGTCGCTCTCGAAGTTTCACGACGCCAATCCTTACAGGATGCACGTGAACGGCCAGGAATACCGCGTGGATTATGAACCGGCGGAGTCGCGCACGGGCCTGTTCGGAGGCAATTCGAACTGGCGCGGGCCGGTGTGGTTCCCGCTCAACTTTCTGCTTATCGAAAGTCTGCAAAAGTTCCACTACTATTTCGGCGACGATCTGAAAGTCGAGTTTCCGACGGGCTCCGGAAATCACTTGAACCTCAGCGAAGTCGCCACGCAGTTATCGAAGCGCCTTTCGCATTTATTCCTGACGGATGGCGAGGGCCGGCGGCCGGTGTTCGGCGGATCGAATAAATTCCAGAACGATCCGCATTTCAAGGACAACATCCTGTTCTACGAGTATTTCCACGGCGACAACGGCGCGGGGATCGGCGCGAACCATCAGACCGGATGGACCGCGCTGGTGGCGAAACTGCTGCAGCAGAGTGGGGAGTGAGCCGCACAGAGGCGGGCACGCCTTCGTTGTGCGGCTGTTCATGGTCACGCTATTCTGTTGTTTTGACTCCGTCCACTCCACAACAGAAACGTCGTTCCGTGTTTCTGATCATTCTGTTCACGTTCCTCGCCGCCACCGCGCAGGTGCTGTGGAAGTACGCCATCATCGGACTGGGCGAGCATCCAACGCCGCTGGCGATCGCCACCAACATTCAGCTCATCGCGGGCCTGGCGGTCTATGGCATCGGCGCGGTGATCATGATCATTGCGTTGCAGCACGGCGAACTGTCGGTGCTCTATCCGTTGATCTCGCTCAATTACGTGTGGGTGGCGATTGTTGCTGTCCTGCTGTTTAACGAGTCGATGAACCCAGCGAAGATCGCGGGCATTGTGGTCATCATGGCGGGCGTCGGGATCCTGGGCAAGGGAGCGCACGAGTGAATACTCCTTTTTCATCGATTGTCTGGGTGTCCGTCGGCGCCGTCATCGGCAGCCTGGGCGCAGCTGGATTGAAGGCGGGCGCGAACAACTTACAGTTCAACATCCGCGCTCTGCTGACGAACTGGAAGCTGGCGCTAGGGCTCGGACTCTATCTGGTCTCCACCGTCTTTTACGTGAAGGGAATATCGCACGGCGAAATCAGCGTGCTGTTTCCGCTGGTGTCACTCGGCTACATTTGGACGGCGATCTGGTCCAAGGTGTTTTTCGGCGAATCGATGACGCCGGCGAAATACGCCGGACTCGGTTTGATTCTGATCGGCTGTGTGTTACTCGGACTTGGCAAGCGTTAGGTGGCGCGAGCTTTAGCTTGCAGCATCGGCTTTAGCCGATGGCTGAAGCCCTCGCTGCAAGCTAAAGCTCGCGCCACCCACGGATCAGTTTGACGGCGGACTTAGGCGCACCAGATCTTCCACCGACATATTTCCGCCGCAGAAAACCAGCACTACGTGCTGCTCCGGCGTGAACTTCATGTGCAGACGATCGGCCGCGGCCAAGGTGCAGGCCGCCGCCGGTTCCGTCATCACTTTTAGGCGTTCCAGGATGAAGCGAAGCGCGTCCATCGCTTCGCGATCGGAAACCACCGTGACGCCCTCGAACAATTCCTTCGCCATCGCGAACGTCGTCTCGCTGGGAGCGGGCGCGCCCAACGTACGGGCTATAGAGGTGATCGCGTCCAAGGTAACGATTTTCCCAGCGGCCAGCGACTTCGACATGCAGTCGGCGCCCTCGGTCTCGACGCCCCAGATCCGTACGCCCGGCTTTAACGCCTTGATCGCCGTCGCGACGCCGGCCGCGAATCCTCCGCCGCCGATGCTGATCACCACGTCGGTCACCTGCGGGACGTCCTCCAGAATCTCCAGTCCCACCGTGCCCTGCCCCGCCATCACCAGCATGTCGTCAAACGGATGCACATAGGCCCAGCCGTCGCGCTCGAACTCGGCGACCTCGGCGAACGCGGCCGCCGCCGTGGCGGCGAACTTCACTTCGGAGCCGTAGCCGCGCGTGGCCTCGACGTAATTGCGAGGCGTCGATTCGGGCATCAACACCAGCGACCGCAGGCCCAGCGCGCGAGCGACGTACGCCACCGCCTGCGCGTGATTCCCACCGCTGACCGCGACAATCCCCCGGCCGCGCTCCTCCGGCTTCAGGCTCAGGGTCTTATTGAATGCGCCGCGCACTTTGAACGATCCGGTTTTCTGAAACAGTTCCAGCTTCACGTAGACGTTCGACTTCAGCCGCTCGCTCAGCGTGACGCTGGTGGCCAAGGGCGTTCGCCGGATGCACGGAGCGATGCGCTTGCGGGCAGTCTGGATATGCGACAGCGATAGCGTTTCGGCCATGAAGTATTAGTGTAGATATATGAAGGACACAAAAGCCACCATCCGTTACGCGGGTGACGATTTTTTCGTCGCCGTCCCTCCCTCCGGCCACGCGCTGACGCTCGACATTAAACGCGACCGGTCCAGCGCCGCGAGCCCGGCGGAGCTTTTGCTGGTCGCGCTCGGTGGATGCACCGCCGCGGACGTGGTCGACATTCTGCGCAAGAAGCGCGAGCAAGTGACCGAATATCGCGTGGAAGTTCACGGCGAGCGCCGCGAGGAACACCCGCGCAGTTTCCGCCGCATCGAAGTCCGCCACATCGTGACTGGCCGCGGTTTGACGGAAAAATCGGTGGCCCACGCGATTCAGTTGTCGGACGAAAAATACTGCGGCGTCGCGGCGACGCTGCGGCCGACGGCGGAGATTGTCACGAGTTATGAGATTCACGAGGCGACGTAGGACCGCGTAACCTTTCGCGTCCGGGCCCGTATGTAACACGAAGGAGATTCGTGTGTCCACATTTTTCAAGGATCTTCGGTACGCGGGTCGGATGCTGGCGAAAAGCCCGGGGTTTACCGCGGCGGCGGTGATTTGCCTCGCGCTGGGGACTGGCGCGACGAGTGCGATTTTCAGCGTGGTGCATGCGGTACTGCTGCGGCCGCTGGGGTATCGCGATCCGGGGAGGCTGGTGCGCCTTTACACCGAATTTCCGCAGTTCCCGAATGGAGGACTCCGCCGGTTTTGGACCTCGCCGCCGGAATATGCCGAGTTGAAGAGGGATCTGGCGTCATGGGAGTCGCTAGATGCGTGGGCCGTTCGGGGGGTAAACCTGGGAGGTGCGGCGGAGCCGATTCGCGTCACCGGCGCGGCGGTTACGGGCGGACTTTTTCCATCGCTCGGCGTGTCGCCCGAATTCGGGAGGGGCATCACGCCTCAGGACGACGTGCCGGGGGCGCCGATGGCGATCGTGATTTCGCACGATCTGTGGCAGCGCGCCTTCGCGGGCGACCGGGGGCTGGTGGGGCGCGTGATCCAGGTGGACGGCGTGAACGCGAATGTGGTGGGCATTATGCCGCAGTCATTTTCTTTTCCTCCGGGCGAGTTGGATCCACCTGAAATTTGGGCCCCGATGCAACTTCCTCCGCCTCATCCGCGGCAGCGCGGGAGCCATTTTCTGTTTCTGGTGGGGCGGCTGAAATCCGGCGTGCCTTTGCGCCCGGCGCAGAAGGAAATCGCGCGGCACGTGCAGCAATCCGCCGATCTGATCGGACAGAAGAATCATCCCTTCAGCGCGGACTTTCACCCGATCGTCGCCTATGCCTTGCAGGATGAAGTGGTGCGCACGATCCGCCCGGCGTTGTGGACGCTGATGGGCGCGGTGGCGTTCGTGCTGCTGATCGCCTGCGTGAACGTCGCGAATCTTTTACTGGCTCGGGCAGAGGCGCGGCAGCGGGAGATCGCGGTGCGCAAGGCATTAGGCGCGGGCACCGGACAATTGATTCGCCAGTTCACAACTGAAGGGCTGCTGCTTTCGCTGGGCGGCGCCGCTTTGGGGTTGGGGCTGGCGGTAGTCGGATTAAAGATTCTGGTAGCGAACGGAAAAGCGAGCATTCCTCGCGCGAGCGAGGTGAGCATCGACCCGACCGTGCTGGCCGTCACCGCAGCCGTATCCCTGCTGACCGCGTTGTTCTTCGGTCTCGCGCCGCTGGCGCAAATCGCCGGAGGGACATTGCACGACGCGCTGAAGGCGGCGGCTGGACGAGGCACCGCGGGGTCCGTCGCCTCGAATCGCTTCCGCTCGGCGTTGGTTTCGAGCGAACTGGCGCTGGCGCTGGTGCTCCTGATCGGCACCGGACTGATGATCCGCGCGTTCTGGAAACTGAGCGACGTGGATCCCGGCTTCCGGCCCGAGGGGGTTCTCACCGTACGCGTGAATCTGCCGGCGACGACCTATCCTCAAGGTGCGAATCAGAGCCGGTTCTGGGCGGCAATTCAGGAAAAAATCGGCGCGATTCCGGGAGTCGTGTCGGCGACCGCCATGAGCGGCATGCCTCCGGAGCGCCAAATCGACGCCAACGATACGGAGATTGAAAAATTCACGCCTGTGCCCGGAGGCCCCGGCAATAACATCGATTACTATCAGATCGCCGGCGACCATTTTTTCGAGACGATGGGCATTCGTCTTCTTGACGGGCGGCTGTTCGATGCGCGCGATACGGACGGCGCTCCGGCGACCGTGATCGTTAACCAGACCATGGCCCGCACTTACTACGGGAACGACAGCGCCATTGGGCATCGCATTCGGCCCGGTTTTCAGGATCCGTGGCGAACCATCGTCGGCGTGGTGGAGGACTTGAAAAACGCCGCCCTCGATAAGCCGGCCGGCACGGAGATTTTCATTCCGGAGCGCCAGGGCTCGCCGCGACGCGCCATTTACCTGGCCGTGCGCACGGCGGGCGATCCGCACTCTCTCATCGGCGCGGTGCGCGCCGCGGTGGGCGACATCGATCCCTCTCTGCCCGTCGCCCAGGTTCGCACCATGGATGAAGTGCTGACCGGCGCGCGCTCCCGTCCGCGATTCCTGACCACTCTGCTTGGACTTTTCTCCGCCACAGCGCTGCTGCTGGCCGCGGTCGGGTTGTACGGCGTGATTTCCTATTCCGTCACCCGACGCATGACCGAGTTCGGCATCCGTATGGCGATGGGCGCAAGGTCGACGGACGTTCTCAGCCTGGTTCTCGCGCAAGGCCTGAAACTGGCCGCCGCAGGAGTGCTGGCCGGAGCCCTGGGCGCGTGGGCCCTGATGCGCTTCATTCAAGGCCTGCTTTACGGCGTTCGTTCCTTCGACCCGATTACGTTCAGCGCCATGGCTCTCTTGTTGGCAGCCGTCACCGTGGCCGCTTGCATCATTCCCGCCCGCCGCGCGACGAAAGTGGATCCATTGATCGCACTCCGGTATGAATAATGGGTAGTGTCTCAGTTTCAATCTCGCTCCTCTAGTGCTCAACCTCACCTCCGCGCGACGCCGGCTCAAGCTATTCTGAAGAACGTGGGAGGAGATTTTGCAGCATGGCAAAACTTGTCTACGGATTGAGCCAGTCCCTCGATGGCTACGTCGACCACATGAAGCTTGGGCCGCCTGCACCCGCGGCCTTCCGTCACTTCATCGAGCTGGTGCGTGGGCTGACGGGCATGATCTACGGTCGCCACACGTACGAGATCATGCGTTATTGGGATGAAGATCTTCCTGATTGGGACGCGGTGGACCGCGAGTTCGCGATGGCATGGCGGAACCAGCCGAAGTGGGTCGTGTCGCGTTCCCTCAAGTCAGTCGGCCCCAACGCCACGCTTATCGCGGACGACTTCGAGAAGGTGATCCGCAGCCTGAAGGCTAAGCTCGCAGGCGAGATTCAAGTTGGCGGGCCAGTTCTGGCGCACAGCCTGACCGAGGCCGGTCTTATCGATGAGTATCGACTGTACCTCCGCCCCGTCGTGCTTGGTGGTGGGAAGCCATTCTTCGCCGGCCCCCGGCCGCCGCTCCACCTGGTGGCCAGCGATTTAATCGCCGATGACTCGATTCGGTTGACGTACATTCCCGCTTAATCGCGCGACTCGCCCGACTGAGACACTCGCGAATAATGCGCTTGGTATGATGGAGGTTTCACCATGCCAGATTTGCGGCCGCAGTACGCTCCTATTTCCGAGGCCGTGACCAATTCCATCCGGGTGGAGGTGATGGCGAAATATTCACCCGAAAACTCGCGCCCGTTGCAGGATGTCTGGGTGTTCGAGTACACCGTCCGCATCACCAATCAAAGCGCGGAAACTGTCCGGTTGATCAGCCGCCATTGGATTATCACCGACGCCTTGGATCACGTGGAAGAAGTGCAAGGTCCAGGCGTGGTGGGCGAGCAGCCGGTGCTGGCGCCGGGCGAATCCTTCAAGTATTCGTCCTGGTGTCCGCTGAAGACCGCCACCGGGATGATGCGCGGAACGTATCAAATGGTACAGGTGGCGGGGGGCCAGTTCGATATCGAAATCGCCCCGTTCGCGTTGAAGGCGCGCTACATGGTGAATTGAATGTGGGACGGGCTATCAGCCGGCAGCCCCTTCTGGGCGGCTCTTTTGATCGGCGAAGAAGCCTGCTGGGAAGCAGGCTGCCGGCTTAATAGCCCGCCCCACAAAGGCCAGCAGGTTATCCTGGGCCGACGCGTCCGTTTTGCACCAGCCCACCCCTCTGTAGTAAGCTAAAAGTTCTGAGATTCTTCAGAAGAATCCACAAGAGGGCATCTGTATGTACGCAGTCATTGAAACAGGCGGGAAGCAGTATCGCGCCACTCCGGGCGAATTTCTGGAGATTGAGTCCGTCGCCGGCGAGATCGGCGCAGAAGTCGAGTTTAACAAGGTTCTGGCGGTGTTTGACGGCGAATCCGTCAAGGCCGGCTCGGCGGTGGGTAGTGCGCTGGTGAAGGGCACGATCGTCGCGAACGGTCGCGGCGAGAAGACCATCGTCTTCAAGTTCAAGCGCAAAAAGCAGTATCGCCGCACCCAGGGACATCGGCAGGGTTTCACCCGCGTAAAAGTAAGCGAGATTGTATAAATGGCACACAAAAAAGGATTAGGCAGTTCTAAGAACGGGCGCGACTCCAATGCGCAGAGGCTGGGAGTCAAGGCCTTCGGAGGCCAGTTGGTCCCCGGCGGGTCGATCATCGTGCGCCAGCGCGGTACCAAAATCAAACCCGGCGTGAACGTCGGCTGCGGCAAGGACGACACGCTGTTCGCCAAGATCACCGGCGTCATTGAATTCCGCGACCGCGGGCGCATGGGCAAGTTCGTCAACGTCCATCCCCACGTTCCCGAACCCGTCGCACAGTAAAATTCGTTGTTCATCGATGAAGTAAAAATCCTCGTGAAGGCCGGCGACGGCGGCAATGGCTGTCTTGCCTTCCGGCGCGAGAAATTCGTTCCGCACGGAGGCCCCTCAGGCGGCGACGGAGGCCGCGGAGGCGATGTTGTGCTGGTGGCAAGTCCTCACCACAACACTCTTCTCCATTTCCGTTTCAATCCCGAACACAAAGCCGAACGTGGCCGGCACGGCGAAGGCAGCAATCGCAAAGGACGGGACGGTGAGTCGATCGACGTCCCCACTCCTATCGGCACGATTGTTTATAACGCCGACACGGGCGAGGTGCTGCACGACTTCACGGTCGCCGGCGACCGCTTCATCGTCGCGCACGGAGGTCGCGGCGGAAAAGGCAACGCCCGGTTCGCGACCGCGACGCATCAGACCCCAACCGAGCATGAAGACGGCAAGCCCGGCGACGAACTCCGATTGCGCCTGGAGCTGAAACTGCTCGCCGACGTCGGCCTGGTCGGTTTTCCGAACGCCGGCAAGTCGACCCTGATTTCGCGCATTTCCGCAGCCCGGCCGAAGATTGCAGACTATCCGTTCACCACGCTTGAACCAAACCTGGGCGTGGTCAGCATGAGCCCCGATCTGGCGACACCGCAAACGTTCGTGGTGGCCGATATTCCCGGCCTGATCGAAGGCGCGCACGAAGGGCACGGACTGGGCATTCAGTTCCTGAGGCATGTCGAGAGGACTCGCCTGCTGGTGCACCTGGTCGATGTATCTGAGGGGTCCGGGCGCGAGCCGGTGAGCGATTTCGAGATTGTTATGGGCGAGCTCGCGAGCTTTTCCGAAGCGATGATCGAAAAGCCGATGATCGTGGTGGCCACCAAGATGGACGCGGCGCAGGATCCGGCGCGGGTCAAGTCTCTCCAGAAAATTGCCAAAAAGAAAAAACTCCCCTTCATGAAGATTTCGAGCGTGACGGGCGAAGGCATCCCGGAGTTGAAACAGGCGATGTGGGACACGCTCGAAGCCGCGAAGGCCGCCGAAGCCGAGCGACTCGACGGCTAACAGACTGTCGCGGCGATAGTCTTGTAGGGCGGCCAATTCGGCTGCAGCCTGCTTTCGGGCAGGCTTTTTCGATCGTCGCCAAGAGCCGCCTGAAATGCGGCTGCAGCCAAATTGGCCGCTCTACAAGACGAGGTGTGGGAACTGCTTCCTCGATACGGCCCACTAGGGTAGACTCCAATTGGGAGGCCACATTGTCCATCCGACCGGTCAAGCGACTGATTAAATCCAAGCCCACGCTCGAAGGCGCGGGTGTCCATCTGCGCCGCGCTTTCGGCTTCGGCAATACTTCCGAGTTCGACCCTTTTCTGCTTCTTGACGATTTCCGCAACGATGTGCCGGAGGATTATTTGGCAGGTTTCCCTTGGCATCCTCACCGCGGCATCGAGACCATCACTTATGTGTTGGCCGGGACGGTGGAGCATGGCGACAGCCTGGGCAACCGCGGCGCGATCGCCTCGGGCGACGTGCAATGGATGACCGCCGGCAGCGGCATCATCCACCAGGAAATGCCCAAGGGCGACCACGCCGGCCGCATGCATGGTTTTCAGTTGTGGGGCAACCTGCCGTCGTTTCTCAAAATGACGCCGCCTCGCTACCAGGAAGTGAAGGCGGCCGACATTCCTGAGATCACCGACGACGATGGCACCCATGTAAAGATCGTCGCGGGAACTTTTTGGGGCAAGAACGGACCGGTGGATGGCGTGGCTGCGGAGCCCGTTTATCTGGATGTGTCCGTCGCGCCGGGGCGACGCAAGAAGCTTCCGGTGGAAACGACGCGCCATGCTTTCGCCTACGTGTTCGCCGGCGGAGGGAAATTCTGCAACGCGTCGGCTCCGCTGTCGGTGCCCACCGAAGGCGTCCAGTGGCTGGAAACAGCGCCCCCGGCGGAAGCCGACAACCGTTCCTTGGTGGTGTTCGACCGCGGAGATGAAGTGGAAGTGCAGGCGGCCGAGGAGGGAATCCGTTTCCTGCTGGTATCCGGGAAACCTCTCGGCGAGCCGGTGGCCTGGTACGGACCGATCGTGATGAATACGCAGCAGGAGTTGCAGGAGGCGTTCGAGGAGTTGGAACGCGGGACGTTCTTAAAGAAGTGACGAAAACCGCTCCCTGTGGTCGCGGCTCGGTAGAGCATTCGATTCCGAGCCGCGACCACAGGGAGCGGTTTCTTTACGTGACCCGCGCGGCTGCTCCGCCCAGAGTCAGTTCCGTTCCCGGCTCCGAATTCGGCGTCCGCACATATGCCATCGCGATTACTTTGCCCAGCGCTGGCGATAGCACTGCCGAGACAATTTCTCCCGCGTCGGCATCCGCCGCTTTCAATTTGGTGCCTGTCGGAGGCACCTCCTGCGAGTCGATTTCCACCCGGCGCAGAATGCGATGGACCTGCGCACGGCTGCGCACGCGCTCGACAATCTCCTGGCCCAGATAACATCCCTTGCTGAAATGGACGGCGTGTAACTGGCCCGTTTCCTGGACCAGGTAGCGCTCGGTAATCTCCTCGCCATAGCGGGGCCGGCCATTTTCGATGCGAACGATGGTCGCATCTTCGTGCGTGGCGGCGACCGCGCCCGCGCCCTCCAGGTCGGCGATCAGGCGCGGCTTGTTGTCGACGGAAGTGAAAATGAAGAATCCGCCCATGCCGGTGGAATCGACTCGGGCGACGGTCCTCAAGCGGTCCCATGTGGCTGTGGAGTAAGGCGTCTCCGGTGCCGGAGCGCCGAGTTTGGCGAGCACCGCGGCGGCCTCCGGACCCTCCAGAGCGATGGTCGAGACGCGGGCGGTCTCGTCGGAAAGCGTCACATCGTCGGCGATGATGTATCGATCGAGATGCTCGTACAGCTTCGCGCGCGTTTCCGGCTCTGTATCGAGCAGAAAGTGATCCTCAAAACAGAACAGATTCACGTCGCTGAGGATACGGCCTTGGGCGTTGAGGAAAAACGCGTAGCATCCGTCACCGGGCTTCAATTGCTGCACATGATTGGTGGTCATGGCGTGCAGCAGGCGGGCCCGATCCTCGCCTGCGGCCCGGATTTTCCCGCGCGCCGATAAATCGACCCACGCAGAGTGGGCGCGCAGCGCCTCATATCCACCTGGGGTTGTCATGCGAGCGACAGCCAGCGCAGCCAGCCGGAGATGGCGATCACGATCGCTCCCGAGATGACGATGCCCGTTAAAGTCCTGGCTTTTCCACGGTAAAGTATTGTCGCGGCAAAGATATGGAGTACGAGGAGCATCTTGATTCCGAACCACATATGATAGTGCGGCGGGAAGGACTGCTTGCTCAGGAAATTGTAGGTCCCGGAGATGAGGATTCCACCGATGGCGGCGTAGGCCACTGGTTTAAACCCTTTGGCCAGATCTCCAACCGCGAACCGGGCATAAAACACGCCGCCCAACAGCACGACGATCGAGACCAAATGCAGCCACCGCATGCCGACGTGCAGAAGAGCGTCCATACTCCGAGTATATTTGAACTGTGATCCATGAAATCATTCCCGTCGGCATGTTGCAGTGCAACTGCTCGATTTTCGGCGACGAGCAGTCGCGCGAGGCCGTTGTCGTCGACCCGGGCGATAACATCGACCGCATTCTCGAGCTTCTCGCCCGCCATTCGCTGAAGGTGAAGGCGATCGTGATTACCCACGCCCACATCGACCACATCGGCGGCGCGGCCAAACTTAAAGCCGCCACCGGCGCGCCGGTCTATATGAACGCGCGCGACCAGGAACTCTACGACCATCTGGACGTTCAGGCATCCTGGCTACAAATGAAAACGCCGGAAATGACCTCGATCGATAGCGAGGCCCGCGAGGGCGATACGTTCGTGCTGGGCGACTCCGTTTTTCACGTCCTCGAAACGCCGGGGCACACCCAGGGCAGCATTTCCCTATGGATTCCCGCGGAAAACAAGCTGATCGCGGGCGATACCCTGTTTCGCGACAGCATCGGACGCACCGATCTCCCGGGCGGTGACGGACGGCAGATTTTGCGCTCCATCGAAAATAAACTGATGACGCTGCCGGAGGACGCCGTCGTCATTGCAGGGCACGGCCCGTCGACCACTATCGGCCGGGAGAAGGAACGGAACCCTTTTTTACGCGGTCTCGACTGAGAGCAGGCTTATTCGTCGCCTCAAACACGAGCCGCCTTGGAAGGCGGCTGCAGGCTGAATGGCCCGCCCTACAAAACTTCGCGACGCGATTCTTTTAGCTGCGCCATCACGCTGGCCACCAGTTCCTTGGCGTCCGTGATGCACTTGCTGACGATCTGAATGTCCATCGCCGGCTTGCCCGGCTGCCTCGCGCTCTGGCAATAGACGCCGTGCTGACCGACCAGCACCAGAGCATCCGTCAGCAGATCGAGCGTCACCGCCAGCCGCCCCCGTTCGAGACCCATCCGAAATTCATTCTCTTCGAGAGCCTGCTTGCGATCCTGATAAACGGACATGTGTTCATAATCTCACGGCACCGTCCAAGTCCCCTCATAGACGAAGCCGGAGGTGGCGGTCGGCTCAGTGGCCTGAAGATAAATACTCTTCACGCCCAAGAAGTTGGCCGTATTAAAGACCAGCTCTATGGAAAACGAGATAGAATCGCCCGAAACGAGCGTCACCGTGTAGCCGATCGCGCACTGGCTGTTCTGCAACGTATTTGAGGAGCCCAAGCCTTTGGTGGTCAGCGTGGTATTTCCGGTGTTGTCCCATAATCCGATGGTCGCCGCCGTCCGGTTGTACACCAGGTAGCAGGCGTTGGCAATGGAGGTGGGCGCGCCGGAGGTGATCAGCATGGTCATGCCGGTGAGATTCACTTGCGACGACGAATCTGTCTCGGTGAAGACGAACGTTATCGACGAGCCGGAACCGGAAGACGGCGAGACCGAATTCGCCGTCGGCGCGCCTCCCGAAGCAGTCCATGTTCCGACGGTGGTCCAGCCCGAATTCGTAGCCGCTTCGGCGGCGTACAAATAGATGTTTTTGAGGCCGGCAAAACCGTCGTTGAACGTCAGGTCCAGCGTAATGATCACCTGGGTCCCACTGACGATCACGGTGCTGTTGGCGGCGTTCATCGTGCATTCGTCGTTCGTCGCGATTCCCGGCTGGCCGGGAGTGAGAGGCGTTTGCCCGTTCGCTGGATTGTCGTAGGTCAGCGAGATGGTATTATGCGTCCCGTCCCAGATCAGATAGCAGGCGTTGACAAGATTGAAGGTCGGCGCAAAGAGAACGGCCGCCGCGGTCAGGTAAGAGCCGCCTCCCTGATCCGACACAATGAACGTGAACCGCTCGCTGGGACCGGACCCAGAGGAAGGAACCACCGAATTCGCCACCGGCGCGCCGCCAGTGACCGAGATGTACGTTCCCTCCTGCACCCATCCCGTGTTCGCGGCCCCTGCCGCGGCATACATGTAGATATTTTTGGTTCCGGTGAATCCCGACTTGAAGGTAATCGAGATCGTCAGAATCATGGACAGGCCACTGACCGCCGATGTCGCTCCGCCATTGATCTGGCACTGGCTGTTGTGAAGGCTGGTTGTGGATCCCAGAGTCACCGAGCTCGATCCGGACCCGCTATCGCCGATCAGCGCAATGGTGTTTTGCGTCAGGTCCCACACCACATAGCAAGCACTGCTGAACGTGACCGAGGTGTTGAACAGAAATGCGACCGCGGTAAGACTTTGCGCGTACACCGTGTCTCCGTAGACGAACGTAAACGTCGTGCCCGAACCGCTGTTGGCGTTGGGGGTGACGGAGTTCACCGTGGGCAGTCCGGAAGGAATCGTCACGGTGAAGCTTCCTTCGGCCACCCAACCAGTGATCGAGTTCGCGTCCCCGGCCTGGAGGTACACGGTCTTGGCGCCCGGAAACAAAGGTTGAAAGGTCAGGGAGAAGGTGACCGTGAGCGTGGTGCCGGATACGGTTGCCGAACTGCCGATTCCATTGAGGGCGCATTGATCGTTCTCGACGATCGCTCCGCCCGGAGCGACCGCCCCAAGCACGGCCGTCCCGGCATCGGTATAAAGCGAAAACAGGTTCATCCCGGGGTTGTAACTGACGTAACATCCGGAGCCTGTGGACGCGCTGGTGTTCACCAGCAGCGACGCGGTTGTGAGCGTTGAGCCTCCGCCCGTATCTCCGAACGTCGCCGTGAACAACACGGAACTTCCCGTGCCCGAAGATGGCGTTACCGAGGTCGCCGATGGCGTGGTCGGCGGCAAGGCTGTCACGCCGAACCGCAGATACCATCCGGTGCTCGGAGCCGCGGTGGTCGATTGGATCGGATTCACCAGTGGGAGATTTGCGGAGGCGGTCTGCCCGGCGGCGAAAATGTTGGCGTTGGTATCGAGGGCGATGGCATTGATGGAGTCCGATCCGGATCCTCCGTAATACGTCGAAAAAAGGAGGCCATTGCCGGCAAAGTTGAATTCGCTCACAAAGGCGTCGGTGAGGCCGCCAAACGCCGCCTGCACCGGACTCACCTGCGGAAAGTTTACCGAGGACGTCCATCCCGCGACGTAGGCATTGCCGGCCGCGCTGACCGCGATGCCCGCAGCCCAGTCCGATACATCGCCGCCCAGATACGTGCTGTAGACCATCGTCGACCCGGTCGAGGTCAGCTTAGTGACGAATCCGCTCTGTTCACCGTTGAGGGCGCTCTGAAATGCTCCCGAGGTAACCGGAAAATTGACTGAGTTGGTGACGCCAGCGATGTAAGGGTTCCCGGCCGAATCGAGCGCGATGGCGTTGGCCTGTTGCAGCGTTCCTCCGGCGCCTCCCAGATACGTGCTGAAGCCGATCGTTTGGCTGTAACTGATCTTGGTCACGAATGCATTCTGAGTTCCGGCCAGAGAGGTCTGGAGGGCCGAAACGACGGGAAAATTGGACGAGCCAGTCCCTCCGGCGACGAAAATGTCACCTAGCGAATCCACCGCGATGCCGCCGGCGTGCTCGTTCCCGACTCCTCCCAGAAAGGTGCTGAAGGCATAGCCTCCCGCCGGATTCAATTTGGTTACAAAGGCGTCGGTATTGCCGCCGAAGTTCGGCTGCGTGCCATTCTTGGTGGGAAAATTCGCCGATTGCGTGTCGCCGGCGATATAGGCGTTGTAACTCGAGTCGACGGCGATCGCGGTGCCGACTTCCCAGGTGGTCCCGCCCAGATAGCCACTATAGAGCAGCGAATTTCCGGCGGCGTTCAACTTCAGAACAAACGCCGTCGTACCGCCGCCGAGCGTGGCCTTGTTGGATGACACCAGCGGAAAATTGGCCGACGTCGTCGAGCCGGTGATATATGCCTGGCCGAGGTTGTCGACGGCGATGGCCGCGGCCTTGTCGGTGGAGTTGCCTCCGATGTAAGTGGCGTAGAGCAGGCCCGTGCCCGCGGCGCTCAGTTTGGCGACAATCACGTTCACGCTCCCCGCATTCGCAGCCTGGTAGGCGCCATCGATGGGGAAATTCAGGGAGTCGGTCCAACCGGTCATATATAGGTTTGCGCTGGAATCGAGCGCGACCCCGGTAATGGCTGTGGTGCTGCTGCCGCCGAGGTAGGAACAATAGGAAACGGTCGGGTCGATCACCAGGGGCAGGGACGTGTCGTAGGAGCCCATCTCGAAGGCGACGGTATGCTGATCCAGAAGTCGATAGCGCCCGGCGATTTTCATTCGCGTGGCCCCGGTTTGCTGGTAGACTTCCGGCGCAGCCTCGTGAAACAGGTCGCCCGAAATCAGGTTGCCCTGAGCATCGAGCGAAACGGGCTCGGAATACTCCAGGCGGATTAGGCCAGGGTCGGCTTCGGCAGCGACCAGGAACTCCGATTTGACCTGCCGGCCGATTCCGCCGTAGGTCATATCGATCCCCGGGTACAGGCCGTGGTAAACGACCTTGGAATATGTGGGGACAGCCGTCTTCCAGGCGTCGGTTCCCAGAAAAAAATTGACCTTTGCGGCCAAAGGCTCACTTCCGGCGATGGAGACGGCCGGATTGGCCCCCAGGAATCGCACGCGGAGCTGTTGCCCGTGGACGTGAAAAATCGCTTCGCCCGGAAGGAATCCGGCGGAGAGATCCGGCGTTTGAACCAGGTACTGGACCGACGAATCGGCCTGCCCTGTATTCGGAAGGAAAAAGAGCGGCAGCGGACGGTCCGGCTGGTTCGCTGAAAATCCCGGCACGACAGCCAAGAACAGCGTCGCGAGAGTGAAACGCATTCTATCTTCTATGAAAGAAGTTAGGATTGCGGGAAAAATTCTTATATGGGCCCTTTAAAAATGGGGATAGACGAAGCGGGAATGGCGTCCCATTTCGGCTCCGCGCCGGGCGCTAACTTGCGCGTGATCTTCGCTTTACTCAGGTTCTGGCTTATGCCAAAACTGCACAGCTTGGGCGGCCGATCGGAATTTTCCTGGGGCGAAGGAAATCGTAGTTTTATCTCAAAGCCGCCTTGGAAAGGGCAGCTGCCGCCACGATTGGCGGCCCCACGATCCACCTGAAGTTACAGAAAACGGTTGAGATAGAGACGGCGGCCGAGGCCCGACCAGCTCATCACCGAGGCCCATTCGGCCAGATACCGGCCCATGCAGCCGGAATTGGTCCACAACCCGACCGGGAGACTCTGGAGATATCGCATAACGGACGGGTGCAGAGGCTCAAAGAATTGGTCCCGGGCGTCGGCCTGAAAGCACAACCACGCGTAAACCCACTGAAACGGCACATATCCGCAATTGCGCTTCAGGACCTGGAAAGTTTCGCGAAACACGCCGCGTCGCTGGCCCAGCGTCTTGTTGGCGAGATGCATCCGCGAATCGGCAAGCGTCGCGTCGATCCGACGCAGGGGATAAGTGCGGGTCAGGCGCAGCCAGAGTTCATAGTCGAACGTCAGGCGGAGGCCCGGGTCCAGGCCTCCGATGCTTTCGAACGGCAGGCGACGGAGGAAGCTGGCGGGCTGGCAGATGAAGCATTCGCGTTCCAGCAGTTCGCGATCAAAATCGCGCACCGGATAGGGCGCGATGTGCGCGCCATCCTCGCCGATCCACCAGGCATCGCCGTAGACTCCCGCAGCTTCCCGGTTTTCGCGCAGATGCCGGACGGCGGCGGAAACGGCGCCGGGGTGATATCGATCGTCGGCATTGAGGAACGCCAGGATTTCCCCTTTGCCGAGCGCAAACCCGCGATTCACGGCGTCGGCCGCGCCGCGGTCAGGTGCGGATATCCAACGGAGGTTCGGTTCGTATTTCCGCAGAATATCGAGCGTGCCGTCGGTCGAGCCGCCGTCCATCACGATGTATTCGATGCGGGGATAGTCCTGTTGGAGAACGCTGCGGATGGTCTCGTCCAGGAATCGCTCCGCATTCAGGCAGGGAGTCACTACCGTAACCAACTGGGTAACAGCCAGGGGCTCACGCTCCGACGTAGCGGGCATAGAGGCTCCGTGCAATGCCGACGTCGGTGGTGCCCTTAATGATGGCGCGGCCGTCGGGGAAGATCATCAGGTCGTAGGCGTCGATGGTGACGCGCAGGGCGAATTCGTTGGAGCGAACAGGCGCAAGTTCTCCAAGGCGGCGCGCCAAGTCGGGCAGATCAAGCGGCCGGTTCCGTTCGTGAATCTGCACCGCGTTGCGGCCGCACAGGCTTATCGGGGCGCGCCGGGCGCCGTCGAGATGAACGAAGTCGCCGAGGCCGCAGCAGACGCATCGGGGATCGCGCGAGGGAGGGGCGATTTGGCGGATCTCGCCGGACCACACGTCGACGGTGGTGAGGCGGAAGATGGCAGGCGGAACCGCCTGTCCCACCAGGATCTTCATCGCGTCCGCGGTTTGCAGTGCGGCGATGGTGGCCGTAACGGTACCCAGCACCCCGGCGGTTTCGCAGGTCGGCTGAGCGCCCTGTGGAGGCTCGGGATAGACGCATTTAAGACATGCCGTGATGCCTGGAATCACGGCCAGTTTCAGGCCGTAGCTGGACACCGCCGCACCGTAAATCCAGGGAATATTTTCGCGGACGCAAAAATCGTTGATCAGGTAGCGGGTCTCGAAATTATCGGTGGCATCGAGGATCAGATCGACATTTTCGAGCAGTTCCGTGGCGTTCGATGGGCACAGATCGGCGATGAGAGGCTCTAGCGCGACCTCAGAATTGACTTGCGCCAGGCGCCGGGCTGCAGCGACAGCTTTGGGAGTTCCCTCGTGAGCGTCTGCTTCGGAAAACAGGAACTGGCGTTGTAGATTGCTGAGTTCGACGATGTCGCGGTCGATGATGCGCAGCATGCCGACGCCTGCGCGAGCCAGGATCTCCGCCTGCACCGTTCCCAGCGCGCCGCAGCCGACAATGGCGACGCGCGCGGCCCGGAGGCGGCCCTGTCCCTCGACGCCGAGGGACAAAAAACGCTCCTGACGAGAGTAACGGGAATCGCTGGGACGCATCATAATTTAAGGGACAGTCTTTAAATCTGATGGTAGCAGCCACTTCCGTCGCAGCAAAGCCCGAAGCCCCAGCGTTATCATTGTGAATCGTGCGTCCGCTGATGCCATTGCTCCTCTCGCTCCTGCTTGGCGTCGCGTTCGCTCAGGACGCACCGCCATCCACAGGCTCTTACGAAGGCCGAACGGTGGGGCGCATCGATTTCGATCCGCCGGACCAGCCTCTGCCGCGCGATGTTCTCGACAAACTCGTTCCCATGCGCCCCGGCGCGCCTCTGAAGCTCGCCGACGTCCACCCCACGATTCAGAACCTCTACCAAACCGGCCGCTTCGCCAACATTTCGATCAGCGCGGTTAACGAAGGTTCGACGCTGGTAGTGAAGATTTCGACCGAGTTATCTTATTTCGTCGGCCGCGTCACGCTGGACGGCGTGGCCGAGCCGCCCAATCGCGGACAACTGACCACCGCATCGAAGCTGGAACTGGGCATGCCGTTCGCCGACAACGATATGGAGCAGGCGGTGCAAAACATGGTGGAACGGATGCGCGCCAACGGATTCCACAACGCGAAAATCGACTTCCAGGTCGATCGCGATCCGGTTACGGAGGAAGCGGCGATCCACTTCAACATTCAATCCGGCGACCGGGCGCGTTTCGACGGCGTCACGCTGATCGGAAAATTCGCGCGATCGACCGATAGCATCATCAAGGCCACGCACTGGCGACGGGGACTGCTCTTTGTGACTTTTCCCGGCTGGCGCTACGCGACGGAAAACCGCGTAACCAGTGGCTTGGCCAGCGTGCGCCAGGATTTTCAAAAAGGCAATCACCTGGAAGCGCAGGTGACGCTCGAAAAACTGGATTACAACATGGACACCAACACCCTGACGCCGACGATCAACATTGAAAACGGACCCACGGTGGAAGTGCAGACGACGGGCACCAAGGTCTCGCGCGGCAAGCTGAAGCAGTTGATTCCCGTGTTTGAAGAACGAACGGTGGACCGCACGCTGCTGGTGGAGGGGCAGCGCAATCTGGTCGAATATTTCCAGTCCCAGGGATATTTCGACGCCGCTGTGGACTTCAATGAGGAGCGTCCATCGACCGACGTGTACGACATCAGCTACAACGTCGAGAGAAACCAACGCTACGAGCTGAAGGATATTGAGATCAGCGGGAACAAGTTTTTCAAAACCGCGATTTTGCGGGAGCGCATGTACATCACGCCGGCGAGTTTCCTACGGTTCCGCTATGGCCGCTATTCCCAAAAATTACTGGAACGGGACAAGGAGACGCTTCGGGACCTATATCGCTCTAGCGGATTTCTCGCGGCCGACGTGGAATCGAGCCTGGATCCGAATTATCGCGGGAAAAGCGGGTGGCTGGGAGTCGTGCTGCACGTCAAGGAAGGGCCGCAATCGTTTATCGGCAAGCTCGATTTTGAAGGCGTGCCGGAAAACGATATTCCGCATTTCCGATCGACGCTGCAATCGAGCGTCGACGAACCGTTCAGTGCGGCGAATATAGCCGCCGATCGGGACACCATTCTGGGCTACTACTACAACAATGGATTTCCGGACGCGACGTTCGATTGGACGCAAACCCCGGGCGAGGGTCCGAACAGAGTGAACCTGAGGTACACGCTGCACACGGGAAAGCGGGTCTACGTGCGCAGCGTGCTGCTGCGCGGTCTGGAGACCACTAAGCCGTCAGTGGCCGACAATCGGATCAGCCTGAAGCCGGGCGATCCGCTCTCGCAGCAGAGCATCGCCGCCAGTCAGCAGAAGCTTTATGACCTGGGAATTTTTTCGAAAGTGCAGACGGCCATTCAGAATCCGGGCGGCGACGAAGGTCAGAAATACGTCCTGTTCCAGGTGGACGAAGCCAGCCGTTATTCCTTTACGCTGGGCTTCGGCGCGCAGATCGCCCGCATCGGCGGGGGCATCACCACGCTGGACGACCCGGCGGGCAGCACCGGTTTCGCGCCTCGGGTTTCTGTCGGCATCAGCCGGCTGAACTTGTTCGGATTGGGCCAGACGCTCAGCCTCAACACGCTGATTTCGACTATTGAGCAGCGCGCCATTCTTACCTATCTTCTGCCGCAGTTGATGGGGCACGAGAAGCTGTCGCTGACGGTTTCCGGCCTGTACGACAACGCATTCGACATCCGGACGTTCCATCAGCAGAGGGCGGAAGGATCGGTACAGCTGGCGCAGCGTATCTCGCGCGAGTTCCAGCTGCAATATCGATTCGCGATGCGGCACGTGGCGATTTCCGACCTCAAGATTTCGCCGGAACTGGTCCCACTGCTGTCGCAGCCGGTGCGTGTAGGCATCTATTCCATGACCTTTATTCAGGACCGCCGCGACGATCCGGTCAATTCGCACCGCGGCATTTACAACACCGTGGACGTCGGTATCGCGCTGCGCCAGTTCGCGTCGCAGACGGATTTCACGCGCCTGCTGTGGCGCAACACCACCTATCATCCGATCGGCAAGGACATCGTGATCGCGCGCAGCCTGCAATTCGGCTACATTCAACGGCTGGGTGGCCTCGCGGAAATCCCTCTGGCGGAACGTTGGTTTTCCGGAGGCTCGACCTCAGACCGCGCGTTTCCCGATAACCAGGCCGGGCCGCGCGATTTCGAGACGGGATTCCCGCTGGGCGGCAACGCGCTCCTGTTTCATTCGACCGAAGTTCGCTTTCCGCTGATCGGCGATAATCTGGGCGGCGTCTTGTTCCACGACATGGGCAATGTTTACGACAATATTCAGAGCATCAGCTGGCATTACCGGCAGCGCAATTTGCAGGACTTTAACTACGCGGTGCAAGCCGTCGGCTTCGGTATCCGCTATCACACGCCCATCGGGCCGATTCGCGCCGACTTCAGCTTCAGCCCTAATGCACCGCGCTTCTACGGCTACGCGGGCACCTATGAACAACTAATTCTGAACCAGGGCGTCCTGATGACGCAGAAGATTAATTTATTCCAGTTCCATTTCTCCTTGGGACAAACATATTGACCCGCATCCTCCCAGTCGCGCTGCTGGTACTGGCCGGGCGAGCCGAGGTGCTCGACCGGATCGCCGTCACCATCGGCAAACATGTGATTTCAGAAGGCGACATTCTGCTCGAGTTGCGCACGGTCGCATTTCTCGATCAAAAGCCCGTCGATGTCAGCGGCGACCAGAAGCGCAAAGCCGCCGACAGACTGGTCGATCAATATCTGCTGTTGCAGGAATCCTCCACCAGCCGGCAGATTCTGCCGACGGAGGCGGACGCGCAACAGTTGCTGGACCAGGTGAAGGCGCAATATGCCACAGAAACCGAATATCGCGCCGCGCTCACGCGCTACAACGTCACCCAAGGGCAGCTCTCCGATCATTTATTAAACGGGATTCGCGCGCTCCGCTTCACCGACCTTCGCTTCCGTCCCGAAGTGCAGCTCTCGGACGACGATCTGCACGAATACTATGATTCGATGGCCGCGCAGTGGCGTCGCGCAAACCCGGCGCAGGTGCCGACGTTTGAAGCGAGCAAGGATCAGATCGAAAAGCTGCTGACCGATCAGCGCGTGACGCAGGCGCTCGACCGGTGGCTGGGCACGACGCGAAGCGAAACGCAGATCCTATATATAGAGGCCGTCTTCAAATGAGGAAATTCGGCCGAGTCCTGCTGCGCGTCGTTCTACGCGTTCTGGCCGCGCTGGTCGTTCTCGTCGCGGTGTGCGCGCTGACCGGCGTTCTGGTGTTTCGCAGCGGCTGGTTTTACGAACTGGTCCATCACCGGATGGTCGCCGAGATCGAGAAAGCCACCGGCGGCCGGGTCGAAATCGGGAACTATGCGTTCGACTGGACGCGCCTCGAAGTGCGGGTCGGCCCCGTCGTTCTGCACGGCAAGGAATCCGCCGGTGAGCCGCCGTTCGTGCGCATTTCTTCCGTCACCGCCGGCTTGCGAATCATTTCCATGATGGAACGCAAGGTCGACCTTGCGTACCTTCATATCGAACAGCCCCAAGTGCGTATCGTGTTCTACTCCGACGGCTCAAACAATATTCCGGACCCGGCAGTGCATCATCCCGAAACCACGTGGGCCGAGGATCTGGTGCATCTCGCCGTCGGCCGCTACGAGGTGGTGAACGGGCTGTTCGAATACGACGACCGGAAGATTCCGCTGAACCTTCGTGGCGAGGACCTGCGCGTCCGGATGAGTGCCTCGGGCAAGGAGCGGTATCAAGGCGAGCTCGAATCGAGTCGCGTGCGGGTGATTCCGGACGGCGCGGGACCGATTGAAGTGAGCGCCTCCGCCGCGTTCACGCTCGACAAATCCGCGATCGATATTTCGCGGCTGAAAATCGCGACGAAGGAATCGCGAGCCGATCTGGTTGGGTCGCTGACCAACCTCCGATGGCCTCGAGGGACGTTCACCGTCAAAGCAACCACGGCGACGCGAGAAATGGTCAAACTGTTCGCACTTCCCATTGAACCAACGGGCTCCGCCACGTTCGACGGCAAACTGAACATCTCCTTCGAAAGGCCCTTCAGGTTCTCTATGAACGGCCGCGCGACGGCGCGAGGACTCGGCTACCGCCAGGACCGTCTGGTTATCGAAAACGCCGACGTGCGGGGCGACCTCGCCCTCGGCCTCGACAATCTGACCCTCAGAAACGCGACCGCCGCCGCGCTCGGGGCGACGGTGAACGGCCAGGCGGGTCTCGCCCACTGGCGCGATTTTCACGCCGAGGGCAACCTACAAGGATTGAGCATCCACGATGTCGCGCACGTGGTGACCGATCGAACGATTCCCTGGAACGCCACGCTCGCCGGCGGATTTTCGCTGGACGCCGTTATTGGGAAAGAGGCCGCGAAATTCCGGGGAAACATCGGACTCTATCCCGGGTCCGATCAGCCCATCGAAGGGCATCTCGATGTGGCCTACGATCAGGTTGCAAGCGCTTTTTTCGATTTCGGCAAATCGTATCTGGCCACGGCCGCGACCCGTGTAGACTTTTCCGGGGTACCCGGGCAATCGATGGATGTTCGCGCGCAATCCACCAATCTGGACGAAGTACTGCCCGCGCTCGCCATGATCAGCCCCGATGCGCCGAAGGAGCTTCCGGTAAAAATGAATCACGGCCAGGCGATCTTGGCGGGGATCGTGAGAGGCCCGCAGGGCGACGCCCACTTTTCCGGCCAGGGCAGCGTGACCAACGGAATTGTGGATGGCCACTCCTTCGATAGTTTCACCGCGACGATCAGCGCCGATCGCAAAGACGTACGTCTCAGCGCCTTCACACTGTCCAGAGGATCGACCAGCGTCGACGGCCAGGCGGATGTATCCGCGCGCAACGGATCGTTCGAGGATGCCGCCATCGACGCGCACCTCAATCTGCATAATGCGCAGCTTGCCGAACTGGCGAAGGAAGCGGGCGTCAAACTGGACGCGACGGGCACTGGATCGGCCACCGCGCACGTATTCGGATCGATCAAGAAACCGGACGCGGACGTCACGGCGCAGATAGAAAAACTGGCCGCCTTCGATGAACAGTTCGATCGCGTCAGCGGGAAAATACACTATGCGGACGATGCGTGGTCCATCACCGGCGGTGACGCCACCATCGGCACGGGCCGCATTCGTTTTGACGGAACGTTCGACAAGGTGCAAGCCGTCACGTTCGACATTGCGGCTGACAACATCCCTGCGTCGCGCATAAAAGCGCTCGGCAAGCTGCCCATGCGGCCGGACGGAATTCTTCACGCGAAACTGGCCGGGACCGGACGCATGGTGAAAGGCGAATTCGAGTTAACCTCGATCGCGGGTGACGCGTCGGCCCGCAACGTCACGCTCAACGGCGACGGCGTTGGCGATGTTTCGCTCACGGCGCAAACGCGCGGCGCGGATTTGTCCATGCATGCGACGGCGATGGTCCGGGGCGCGACAATCGAGGCCGACGGGACATGGAAACTCGCCGGCGACGAGCCGGGCTCGGTGAATATCCAGGCCCAGCGAGTCGATCTGGCCACCGCGCATCGGGTCTACATGATCGGCGCGACCGATGAGCAGAAGAACGAAGTTCTCCCCTTCGAAGGCTTCGTCGACGGCCGAGCGAAGGTATCGATCGCCCTCCGCAAGCCGGAGGATTTCCGCGCCGAAATCACGCTCGACCAGCTGCAGATCAACGCCCGGAAATCGCAGGCCTTGAAACTCGGCGTCCAGCCGCAGGACGTGCAACTGAAAAACGCCAAGCCTGTCACGGTTATCGTCACGGCCAAAGAAATGCGCATTCAATCGGCGCAGTTCGCCGCCCGCGACACCAGTCTGGAAGCGACCGGCGGCATTCCTTTCGATTCGAAGTCGCCCGCCGATTTGGCCGTGCGTGGCTCCGTCAACCTGGCGATTTTGCAGCTCTACAATTCCGATCTGCTCGCCCGCGGCAATGCCACCGTGCAAGCGACAGTGAAGGGTTCGCTGCGCGATCCGCAGATGAACGGCCGCATGGAATTGAAAAATGCCTCGCTCTACCTGACCGACCTTCCGAATGGCATCGACAACGCGAACGGCAGCGTGGTGTTCGACCGCAATCGCGCGACCATCGAAAAATTGTCGGCCGAGACCGGCGGCGGCAAAATATTCTTCGCCGGTTTCGTCGAGCTGAGCGACATCCTGACCTATCGCCTGCAGGCCGAAGCGCAACAGGTGCGAGTGCGCTATCCGGAGGACGTCAGCACCACGTTCAACGCCAAGCTCGCGTTGAACGGCACGTCGGCCGCCAGCACGCTCTCCGGCTCCATAACGCTGAATCGCGCCGCGTTCAACCCTCGCTCCGATCTCGGCGGCCTGATGGCGCTGGCCGCGAAGCCCGTGCCCGCGCCCGCGTCTCCCAACGAGTACTTACGCGGCATGCAGTTCGACGTGCGGATCGACAGCGGCCCCAATTTCGAATTCCAAACCTCGCTCACCCGCGACGTGGAAGCCGAGGTCGAGTTGCGTCTGCGCGGCTCTCCGATTCGCCCAGTGCTGCTCGGCACTGTTTCGGTGAATCAAGGCGAAATCCAGCTTTTCGGCAATCGCTACACGGTAGATCGTGGCGATATCCGGTTCCTCAATCCGGTGAAGATCGAGCCGACGTTCGATATGGACCTGGAAACCAAGGCCCGCGGAATCGTGGTGAACATCAGTTTTTCCGGCACGCTGCAAAAACTCAACGTGAACTACAGTTCAGACCCGCCTTTGCAATCGCGCGAAATCATCGCGCTGCTCGCTGTCGGCCGCAATCCGACGGCGTTGGGCAGTACCGCTTCGGGTGAAGTCGCCACCAGTTCCAGCTCCGGTCTCGAAGCCGGCGGGGGTCTGCTGGGAGAAGCGCTCTCCGCGCAATTGTCGAGCCGGATCCAACGCTTCTTCGGCGCCAGCCGCGTCAAAATCGATCCGACCGTCACTGGCGTCGACAATCTTCCGCAGGCGCGCCTGACCGTGGAACAGCAGGTTTCGAGGGAGATCACGGTCACCTATATCACTAATCTCAATCGCACTCAGGAACAGATGGTGCAGTTCGAATGGGATTTCAGCTCGCACTGGTCAGCCATCGCGGTGAGGCAGGACAACGGCCTTTTCGGGATCGATTTTCAGTATCGTAAACGATTCAAGTAAATGAACAAAGATCAACTGGAACTATCTCCTGCCGAGATGCGTGCTCTCGGCTGCCGCATCGTCGACATGCTCACCGACCGCTTCACCCATCTCAGCGAAGATCGGGTCGGCGCCAAGGCCGATCCCGCTCACTTGCGTCCGGCCCTTCTTACCGCGCCGCCCGCGGCGCCCGTCGCACCTGATGAAATATTCGCGACGCTTCAGCGCGACGTGTTTCCCAACATAATGAACACCAGCCATCCGCGATTCTTCGCATTCGTGCCGGTGCCGTCGAATTTTGTCAGCACCATGGCCGATACGCTGGCCGCCGGTTTCAACGTGTTTAGCGGATCCTGGCTCGGCGGCTCCGGTTCGGTGGCGCTGGAATTGACCGTGATCGACTGGCTGCGTCAATGGTGCGGCCTTCCCGAGACCGCCGGTGGACTATTCGTCAGTGGAGGGTCCATGGCCAACCTCACCGCGATTGTCGCGGCGCGGCACGCGAAACTTGACGATCGAATTGAAGGCGCGGTAGTTTATTTCAGCGATCAGACGCACTCCTCGGTCGAACGCGCGTTTCGCGTCGCCGGATTCCTGCCCGATCAGCTTCGCAAAATTCCATCGGACTCGCAGTTTCGGCTGCCGGTCGAGGAACTCGAGCGCCACATTGCCAAAGATCGAGCCGCGGGACTTCGTCCGTTCGCCATCGTCGCGAACGCCGGCACGACCAACACCGGCGCGATCGACCCGCTGCCGGAAATCGGGGGGCTGTGCGCCGCGAATCAAATGTGGATGCACGTCGACGGAGCCTATGGCGCAGCCGCCGCGCTTTGCGATCGCGGCAAGGCTTTGTTAAAAGGCCTGGAACTGGCCGACTCGCTCTCGCTCGATCCGCACAAGTGGCTGTTTCAGTCGTTGGAATGCGGCTGCGTGCTGCTGCGCGACTCGGCCATCCTCAAGTCTACTTATCGCATCATGCCGGAATATCTGATTGATGTGCATCGCAACGTGGCGGAAGTGAATCCCTGCGATTACGGCATCCAGCTCACACGCTCGTTCCGCGCGCTGAAGCTGTGGATGTCGATCCAGTATTTCGGACTCGACGCCTTCCGCGCCGCGATGGAAAGAGGTTTTTATCTGTCCGAGTTCGCCGAGAAGAAACTGCGCGCGATGCCCGGCTGGGAAATCGTCACGCCCGCGCAGATGGGAATCGTAACCTTTCATCACCCCGGCGCCGATTACGAAAGACTGCACGAGGCCATGCTCGCCGAAGGGTTCGCGATGGCAACTTCGACCGTGCTGAAAGGCCGCACCGTACTGCGCTTCTGCACCATCAACCCGCGCACCACCGAGGACGATATTGCGCAGACTCTCGACCGCATCGACCGGCTGGTAACCGTTGTATACTGACCGCATTCCCATGTCGAAATGGTTACTGATTGCCTTCCTGGGGTTGAGCGCGTTCTCACAGGACGTCACCCAGGGCAAGAAGATTTTCGAATCCCAGTGCGCTCTGTGCCACGGCCAGACGGGCACGGGAGGACGCGGCCCCAGCCTTCACCGTCCGAAGCTCACTCACGCCCCGGATGACGAGACCCTCGCAAGAGTCATCGCGGAAGGCATCCAACCGGAAATGCCGGGCGCGTGGCAATTGCATCCGCGCGAAGTTGTATCCGTTGCCGCCTACGTCCGGTCCCTGGGCGCGATCCCCCCCGAAGTGCTTCCCGGCGACCCCGCGCGCGGAGAACGCATCTACCAGAGCAAGGGATGCACCGGCTGCCATATAATCGCCGGCAAGGGCGAGGGGTTTGGGCCGGAGTTGACCGACATCGGCGCGAAACGCAATGGCACGCATCTGCGCGAGACCCTCCTCCACCCCGCGGCCGAACTTCCTGAAGGATTTCTCTACGTCGCGATCGTGACCCAAGCCGGCACATCGGTCCGCGGCATCCGCGTCAACGAGGATTCCTTCAACATCCAGATTAAAGATGCGCGCGGGCAATTCCACAGCATCGCTAAATCGGAGTTGAGAGAACTGAAAAGGCTCAACAACGAAACTCCCATGCCCGCCTACGGAGGTTCGCTCAGCAACGCCGAATTGGACGATCTGGTGGCGTATCTCGCCAGCCTCAGGGGGAAATCATGAAGTGGTCTGTTTGGCTGTTGATTTGCACCGCATCGGCCCAGGTGCCTTACGACCGCATTGTGAACGCACAGAAAGAGCCGGGCAACTGGTTGACGTATTCCGGAAATTACTATGGCCATCGATTCTCGCCGCTGAACCAGATCACTCCGTCCAACGTCACCGGTATGCGCGTTAAATGGGCGCACCAGTTCGACAGCGGACGCACCGAAACCTCGCCCATCGTGGTCGACGGGGTGATGTACATCACGGCGCCGAACTCGGCCTCGGCGCTCGACGCACGCACCGGACGCGAGCTTTGGAAATGGAGCCGCCCTATCCCGAAGGACTATCAATCGATCGGCTTCGGCCGCGTGAATCGCGGTCCGGCGATTCTCGACAACCAGTTGTTCGTCGCCACGCTCGACTGTTATCTGGTCGCGCTCGATTTGAAAAGCGGGGCCGAGCGCTGGTCAGCCCGCGTGGAAGATTACAAGTCCGGCTACAGTATGACGCTCGCGCCTCTGGCGATCAAAGGGAAAGTGCTGGTAGGCGTCAGCGGCGGGGAGGCGGGCATCCGAGGCTTCGTCGATGCCTACGACGCGGTCACCGGCAAGCGCTCCTGGCGGTTCTGGACCGTCCCCGCGCCGGGTGAACCAGGGTACGAAACATGGCCTCACGAAGGGAGGTTCAAGGATAGCTGGAAGACCGGCGGAGGATCGACGTGGGTCACCGGCTCGTACGATCCCGATTCGAATTTGGTCTACTGGGGCATCGGCAATCCCGGCCCCGACTGGAACGCCGATTCTCGGCCGGGCGACAACTTGTACACCTGCTCTCTGGTTGCGCTCGACGGCGATACCGGTGCATTGAAATGGCATTTTCAGTTCACCCCGCACGACACCCACGATTGGGATTCGACGCACGTGCCGGTTCTGTTTGAAGCCGAAGTGCGCGGCGTGAAGCGCAAGCTGGTGGCCGTAGCCAATCGTAACGCGTTCTTCTATGTGCTCGACCGGACAAACGGCGAGTTCATCACCGGCCGCGCTTACGCCAAGCAGACCTGGGCCAAAGGCCTGGACGACCGTGGCCGCCCGATGGTCATTCCCAACACCGAGCCGAGCGCCGAAGGCACCATCGCCTATCCGAATCTGAACGGCGCGACGGTGTGGTTCAGCCCGTCCTACAGTCCGCTGACGAACCTCTTTTATGTCTCGGTGCGCGAGCTCGGGTCGATTTACTACAAGCGTGAGGCCGAATACAAACCCGGTACTTTTTTTGCTGGCGGAGGCGAAGCCGACATTCCGAAAAGTGAAAAATCCGGCGCCATTCGAGCGTTAGAAGTCGGCACTGGAAAAATGCGCTGGGAATTTCCGCTGCATACCGCGTCCTGGTCGGGAGTTCTATCGACCGGCGGCGGGCTGGTTTTTTCGGGCTCCGACGAAGGCAACTTTTTCGCGCTGGACGCGCTTGATGGCAAACCGCTATGGGATTTTCAGACCGGCGGACCGATCGCGTCGAATCCGATCTCATTCAACGTCGACGGCAAGCAATACGTCTGCATCGCCGCGGACCGGGTGCTGTACGTGTTTGGCCTGTAAGCTAGGACCGCGCGGTGCGTGGGATTATCAGCCGGCAGCCGCCCTCCTGGCGGCTCTTGTCTATGGACAAAGGAGCCTGCTGGAAGCAGGCTGCCGGCTAATAGCCCGCCCCACATCGCGCAATTCAGTGCTTATCCGGAGCCTTCCCTAAGCTGATCAAGTTTGCGAGTAGTTGATATGCGCCGTCAGTTCCAGCGGGGAGCTGCCTCCACAAGCCGAGCCCTAGATACAACCACCGCCCCTTGCCGACCTTCCCCTCGACAAACGACCCCAGTTTTTCGCCGGGATTGTCGGGAAACGAATCCACCATCGATACCAGGTCGACATATTTCTTGTCTTTTTCGCCGAGGAAATAAAGCCCACGCTCCTGCACCCATCCATCCCAGGTGGACGCGCCGATCTTATTCGGATAACTGAACGCGGGATGCTCCGGCACCAGCACTTTCACCGGAACCAACTCGTCCGAGACGCGGTTGCCGCTGACCTTTGCCGGAAACGGGCCGTAGTCGGCGCGGTTAAATTCCATCTTGTTGTACTGCACGATCACCGTTCCGCCGCGCTCGGCGTAATCCAGCAGGCGGTGATTGTAGGCGCGCAAATCCGCCCTCCGTTCGTACGCCCGAACGCCAGTCATGATCACGTCATACTTGGATAAATCGCCCCACGCCAGCTCATCCTGATCGATGAACGACAGCTTCGCGCCCAATTGTTCGATGGCTTGCGGTACCTGATCGCCCACGCCGACGATGTAGCCGACTGTCAGATTCGGAATCACCTTCACATCGACGACCTTCAGAGCTGTCTCCGCGGGCTTAATCACCTGGCGGCGCTGGACGTGCGGATATTCGATCTCCTGATAGCCGTTCGCACACTTCTCTCCCGCCGGGCCCGTCACGAAAGCCTTCAGCGTGTATTCGCCCACCGCGATCTTCGTGGGAGCCGTCACCTGAAACCGTGCCGACAGTGATTCGTCTTCATGCTCAAAACTGATCGGCACGCTGGGCGGCGTCGACTTCCATCCCACCGGCAGTTGCAGCATGACACTGACCTTCGCCGCGCCCTTGGTGCTGTTGGTCACCGCGACGTGGATTTCGCGCATGCCGGGACTGGCTGTTGCCAATGTGCCGGCGGCGAATACCGCTAGCGGAGGAGTCATTCTGACGGAAAACGCCGGCACGACGTTCAGTTCCATCCGCTTGTCGCCGGTATAAATGTCCTTTACGTAGCGGAATTGCACCGGCAATTCCTTCGTCACATCGACCGAACCGGCCTTCACATGAAATGTGACGCGAAACGGGGTCGGCCGGAACGGCGCCCCGAACTCGACGTCGGGTTCGAAAATATTGATCGCGTGATTCGCCGGATGCTTCCAATAGTCGTCGGAAAAATAGGGCGTCGTCAGCCGCGCGTCCTTGGGAACGTGCACGTCTTCGTTGCAGTTGTAGAACGCGTCTCTTTTGATCGCGCTCGCTTTGCACGCGCCCGCGCTATCGAAGCCCGCGATCGCGACGCTGGTAACGTTGACCTCCGACGCGCCGCGATTCACCGCGATCAAATTCAATTTCACCGCCTGCCCGCCAATGACGAGACCGTCGTCGGCCACCGCGTCGAACGTCAACCCGTGAGCGGCGAGGACGGCGTCCTCGTAATCGCGCTCCTTGGTCTTGAGCCGGAAATCGATCTCGTAGCGGGCGTCATCCGACAACCCGATGGACCCCAGCCGCGCCCGCAGCGACCGCACCGCCGTCAAACCATCTTCCACTGGACCCGCCGTCCCCGCGTCATTCCCCGCCGCGAAGGCTCTCTGAGCCCTTGTGGCCGCGTTGGCGATGGCCCCGAGACCGGACGTCAACTCTGAAGGCGGATTGTTCCCCGCGAATCGCGCCAGCGCGACCAAACTGAAATCGATGCCGTCGAACAGCGAAGCTTCGCTCTTATCCATCTGTCCTGGCATGCTGCTGTCGACAAGCTGATACCCGCGACCGCCGCCGCCTCGCCCGCCCGAGACCCCAGGCAGAGGCGGCAGCCCGTTCGTCCCCTGACATTTGTGACTGCTTCTCGCGTCAGTGCCGATGTCGTTGTACGTGCGACCCAGCAGCGGGTCATAGGCCGCCGTATTCACCGGCGTCAGCTTTACCGGAGGACCCGCAGCGGCAGGCTCTGGAACGCCTCCGCGACCTCCTCGGCCGCCGGGCCCGAATCCCGCTGTCAGATACAGTTTCGTCGGCTTCCACGGCCTCAGCCCTGCCTTCATCTGCTCCGGGTACGCCGCCGGATCGCCGGCCACGTTGTACGCTTCGCGCGAAAGAATGGTCGTCGCTTCGTGCGCCCGATCGCCGCCGCGACCCTGAATGTTCATGGTCAGCATCACGTCGGGCCGAAACGTCCGAATCAGCCGCACGAAATCGCCGACGATCTCCTTGCGGCCCCATTTGTCGACCACTTCCTGCGGATCGAACGAATAACCGTAGTCGATGGCTCGAGTAAAATACTCTTCCGCGCCGTCGAGCCGGTGCGCGGCCAGCAGTTCTGAGGTTCGGAGCACGCCGATATCGCGGAATAGTTCCGGTCCAATTTCGTTCTGCCCTCCCTCACCGCGCGTGGTCTGCACGTCGATCGAGCGCAGGCCCATGCCATGCGTGAACATCGCATAGAGAGGATTGTGCTCGTCGTCGGGATGCGCGGCGGTTTGCAGAAATGTCCCGGAGACGTTCAGCTTGCGCAGCGCGAGGCCGAGCGCGATATGCCCGCTATCCTGCGCCGCCAGCGGATAATTCAGCCGGTTCTGCGCTGGGGCAACCGCCAGAGACACGGTGATCGCCAGAATGAGAAATCTTTTCATAGAACTTAAAAGTCTATCCTGAATACATTCCCCTCTGGCGCAACCCCGAATTCTTAAAACTCTGGATCGGTGAAACGATCTCCGGAATCGGCTCGCGCATTACGCGCGAAGGGCTGCCCCTGACAGCTGTCATCGTTCTGGGAGCGACGCCCGCGCAGATGGGAATTCTCTCGGCTACCGGAGGCGCGTCGGTGCTGCTGTTCAGCCTCTGGGCCGGCCTCATTGTCGACCACGTCCGCCGCCGCCCGGTAATGATCGCAGCCGACGTTGGCCGCGCGCTTCTGCTGGCAACCATCCCCGTTCTGGCCGTGATGCACATCCTGACGATCGCGCACCTCATCGCGGTCGCGGCCCTTACGGGTGTGCTCACGGTGCTGTTCGATGTCGCTTACCAGTCCTATTTGCCGTCGCTTGTCGGCCAGGACGATTTGTTCGAGGGCAACCGGCTGCTTAGCATCTCCAGTTCGACCGCTGAAATCCTTGGACCTTCGCTGACCGGCGTTCTGGTGCAGTTAATCACCGCACCGATCGCGATTCTGTTCGACGCGTGCTCGTTCGTGGTCTCCGCCAGCTCGGTCTGGCTGATCCGTGCGCCTGAGCCACCGGCGCACGCCATTGCTCACGAGAGTCTGCGCGGCGAAATTCTGGGGGGGATGAAGGTAATCCTGGCGCACCCGCTGTTGCGCGCTTTATTTTTCCGCTCGATCCTCGCGTTTCTGGCGATGGGGCTCGGCCTGTTCACATATTACGTTTTGTTCGCGATTCGGGTGCTGGGGATGAAACCGGCATCCCTGGGAGTTGCGATCGCTCTGGGCGGCGCGGGAAGCCTCATCGGCGGACTGCTGTCCGCGCGCATCGCCCATCGCCTGCCCCTGAAGCTCAGCTTTTTCACGAGCGCCTTCCTGATCGGCTGCTTCCAGTTCCTGACGCCTCTCGCGTCGCTGACGCCGCGATTCGCGCAGCTGCTGGTCTGCTGCCAGCAATTCTTCGGCGATTTCGTGTGGACCATTTATTACGTAAATGAAACGACGCTGCGCCAGAGCGTCGCGCCGCCGAAATTGCTCGGGCGGGTGAACGCCGCGATGCAACTGGCGTCTCGAGGCATGCTGCCGATCGGCGCACTGGCCGGCGGATTCTTGGGCCAGAAAATCGGCATCGCCAATACCTTATGGATCGGCGCGGCAGGAGTGTTCCTGTCGACGCTTTTTCTGGTTCCCATCCTCGGTAAACAGGAGCCGACTTGGAAGCCCAACTCCCTGCCGACGGACATCCGCGACTTGTAAGCCGTCCCATCGATTTTGTTCTGTCCGCATGCTGACGCAAGGCGGTTCAAGGGAACCGACGCGCTAAGGCCGCGCAGCGTCTTGTAGGGTGGCCAATTTGGCTGCAGGCTGTCTTCTGGATGTGGTCGATGCGAACGACTTGGATGCTGCCCTAGAATGGCGTGACCGTAACCATCTACTATCGCCGGTCGTCTATGATGTCCTATTAGCTATGCTCATTCGCCCCTTAAGAAGTCCCTGGACCCTTTCTCTGATCGTCACTGCCGCTGGTCTCAGTCTCGCCGGACTCATCTGGGCGCAAGCCCAACCGGCCGCCCCGCCTGAGCCGAAGCCTAACGAATCGACTGACCCGATGTTGCGCGGCTTCGAATTCCGCTCCATCGGACCGGCAGTCATGATGGGCCGGCTCGACGATATCGTCGGCTCGGAGAAGGACCCGATGCTCATTTACATCGGCTTCGCCACGGGAGGCGTCTGGAAATCGACGGACGGGGGCAATTACTGGCACTCGCAGTTCGACAACATGCCGAACGAGTGCATCGGCTCCATCGCCATCGCGCCGTCCGACCCGAACGTCGTCTACGTCGGCACGGGCGAGCCCAACAACCGGCAAAGTTCTTCGGTCGGCAACGGCGTTTGGGGCACCACCGACGGTGGGAAAACCTGGACCCACCTGGGCCTGGAACAAGTGCAGTCCATCGGACGCATTGTCGTCGATCCGACGGATCCCAAAACCGTCTACGTCGCGGCGGTCGGCCATCTGTTCGGCCCCAATCCGGATCGCGGCTTGTACAAATCCTCCGACGGCGGAAAAACCTGGAAAATGTCGAAGTACATCGATCCCGACACAGGCTTCACCGACCTCGCCATCGATCCTTCCAATCCGAAGATCCTCTACGCGGCTTCGTTCCAGCGCCGGCGCACATGGTGGGGATATAACGGCGGAGGCCCGGGCAGTGCGTTGTGGAAAACCACCAACGGCGGCGATACCTGGACCAAGATCGATGGTCCCGGCTGGCCCAAGCCGAAGGATGGAATTTACGGCCGCATGGCGATCTCGATCTTTAAAGCGAATCCGAAAATCGTCTACGCGCAGGTGGAAGCCGGGGCCAGCGCAGGCACCGGCGGAGGCACTACGGCCGAAGGCGGTCCCCAGCCTCCAGGTGGACGCGGAGGCCGCGGAGGCGCTCCCACGGAAACCGGTGAAACTCCAGCAGCGGGCGCAGCAGCAGGCGGTGGTGCAGGAGGAGGTCGCGGACGAGGCAATACTCCGCCGCCCGATCCGAATGGCAGCGGCGTCTACCGCTCCGAAGACGGCGGCGCGACCTGGACCTTCATGAGCAACCAGGACCAGCGCCCGACGTATTTCAGCCAGATCCGCGTCGACCCGGTGAACGACCAGAAAATTCTCGTCGGCGGCACGCCCGCGCAGATGTCTCTCGACGGTGGCAAGACCTGGAAGCCGATCAACGGCTCGCACACCGATTATCACGCCTTCTGGATCAACCCGAAGGATCCGCGCATCGTGATGGTGGGTCACGACGGAGGACTCGACATCTCGAACGACGGCGGCTTCAACTGGGATTATCACAACGACATCGCCGTTGGCCAGTTCTATCAGGTTTCGGCCGACATGCGGCGCCCCTACGTGGTCTGCGGAGGCTTGCAGGATAACAACGCGTGGTGCGGACCGAGCGCGCTGCGGTCCAATACGGGCGCGGTCAACACCGACTGGTTCACGGTTTCCGGAGGTGATGGTTTTTATACCCGCCAGGACCCCTACGACTGGGCAGTCGTTTACGCCGAGTCACAAGACGGCTCCATGACGCGTCACGATCTGCGCACGGGAACGCAGAAGAGCATCCGGCCCACGGTCGCGGCGCGGGGAGGCGGCGCGGCGGCGACGGCGAATGAAATTCAGAGGGCCGAGAACCCTCCCCGAGGCGTCGTGCGCGAGGCTCCGGAGAACGTCACGGCAGGCGGCCCTCCGGCGGCAGGTGCGGCTACACCGGCAGCGCCAGGCGGGTTTGGAGGCCGCGGAGGCACGCCGAACGTCGTCAATGCACCGCCCGACATCGCTCCGTTCCGCCTCTATTGGAACGCGCCGTTCGAAATTTCTCCGCACAATCCTAACGTGGTCTACATGGCGTCGCAATTCTTCTTCAAATCGACCAACCGCGGCGACACATGGCGTATGAACACCACCGACCTGACCAAGAACGTGAACCGCTGGTCGCCCGAAATGCCGATCATGAACGTCGCCGGCGACAAGCCGATGGCCGAAAAGCATGACGGCTATTCGTCCAGTTCGCTGATCACGCAGCTGCGCGAATCGCCCTCCAAGACCGGCATCATCTGGGCTGGTACAGACGACGGATTGTTGCAAGTCAGCTTGAACGGCGGCGAGACGTTCACCAACGTCTTCGATAACGTCGTGAAGGCCGGCCTTCCCAAAGGCTACGTGCAAACCGCGCGCATCGAGCCTTCTCACTTCGACGGAGCGACGGCGTATGTCGCCTTCGACAACCACCGCTGCTGCGACGACTGGAAGCCCTATCTGTTCAAGACCACGGACGATGGCAAATCCTGGACGAATGTCGCCGGCAACCTTCCCGGCCACGGCGTCATTCAGGCGCTGCGCGAGGATTACGACAATCCGAACCTGCTGTTCGTGGGCACCGAGTTCGGTTTATACGTCACGCTCGACGGCGGCAAGGAATGGAAGAAGTTCATGTCCAACCTGCCCAGCGTTCCGGTGGACGATATTCTCATTCACCCGCGCGATCGCGACCTGATTATCGGCACGCACGGCCGGTCGATCTGGATCGCCGACGACATCACTCCGCTCGAGCAGTTGAAGGCCAACGCCAACACCGACCTCGTGTTGTTCGATCCGCGCCCGGCGATTCTGTGGAAGAACGATCCGCAGGCGCAGCGCCACGCGACGAACCGCCAGTTCAAGGCGCAGAACCCGCAGGGCGGAACGGCCGTCAGCATCTGGGCGAAATCCGACGCCGGGAAAGGCAAGATCGAGTTTCTCCAGAACGACAAAGTGGTCAGCACTGTGGACGTTGATCTGAAAGCCGGCATGAACCGCGTCCAGTGGAGCATGCGCGGTCCCGCGCCGCCGGCGCCCGCTGGCGGCGGTCGTGGGGGACGCGGCGGCGGAGGTGGCGAAGGCCAGCAGCCCGAGCACAATGGCCCGGGTCGGGCGGGCGGTGTTCCGTTCGTCGCTGGAGGCGGACGCGGGGGCGGCGGTGGTGGCGGAGGCTTCGGTGGCGGCGCGCCGCAAGGCCCGCTGCTCGAACCCGGCACTTTCATGATCCGCCTGACGGTGGGCGCGGAAATCCGCATGTCGTCGGTCGATATTCTCGACGATATCTGGATGCGGCCTCAGTAAAGAAACACAGACTTTCAGCCTGTGATTACTCCTGCCGCAACGCCCTCACGGGATCGATGCCGGTCGACCTCCGCGCGGGGAAATAACATGCCAGCATGGCCAGCGCCGCCAGCAACACCGGTGCGCCGATCATCAACAGGGGCTGCTTCGCCGACAACGCCTCCGCCATCTCCGGAGACAACGCGGAAAGCAGCCGGCCGATCGCCCACGCGCCGAGGAACCCGACCACGGACCCGACCATCACCAGCGTCGCGCCTTCTTTCATGACCAGCCGCAGCACCTGCCCCGGCCTCGCACCCAGAGCCATGCGGATGCCGATTTCCTGTCTCCTCTGCGCCACCGAATACGCCGTCACGCCCGCCAGACCCACTGACGCCAGGATCAATCCGAAAATCCCGAAACCTCCGTACACCATGCTGGTCCAGCGCATGAGAGTGTTCCCCTGATCCAGATACTCGTTCATCGTGCGGACATTGAATACGCTCAAATTCGGGTCGATCCCCGAAATCTCGTGCCGGATCTCATTGATCGCATCGCCTCCCGGCGCTGCGGCCCTTACCATGAGCGTCATCCCTCCGCTCGGGGGCTTCGTATACGCGCCCTTCGTCAGCGGCACAAACACCGCCGGAGGCGGTTTTACACCCATGGTTTCTCCCTGGATGTTTGGCACCACCCCCACTACTTCGAACGAATCGTTCTCGTTCACGACACGGCGGCCGATCGGATCCGCCGAACCGAACATCGCCGCCGCCGCGACCTCGCTCAAAATCGCCGGCTGCACCGCAATCGAGGCACCCTCTTCGTCGCGTGCCGAAAATTCGCGACCCGCGGTCACCTTCACGCGGAGCGTGCGGAAGTAATTCGCCCCCGCGACGTCCCTTTTCACCGACTTCACAATCTTCGCCGGCTCGCTGCCCGCGGCAGGCACGGTGAACACGGTCGTGCCCATGGCAAATACGTTGCCGGGAGGAACATCGGTAAACGCGACGCTTTCCACCGCCGGTATTCCCTGCAAGCGCTCGCGCAATTTCTCAAATAACTGCGCTGTCTGATTCGGCGAATATCCATCGCGCACCGGATCGATGGAGAGCAGATACAGATTGGCCGAATCGAACAACGCGATCGACTTCGAGATATTCGAAAATCCCAGCACGATGAACCCGGTAATAATCAGCAGCATCAGCGACCCGCTTACCTGGTACACCATCAGCAGGTTGCGCAAGCCGAAGCGCCGGTAGCCGCGGAGCTGCGTCACCGCGCCCTCCTTCAGCGCCGGGCCGAAGTCGGTCTTGGTCGCCGCCAGCGCCGGGGCAAGTCCGAATCCCACTCCCGCGATCACCGCCAGCGCGAATGTGAAGGCGAACACAGTCCAGTCCGGCCGGACGTCGAGATCAATCGGCATGGGCGTCGGGAATTTGTGATACATGGTGGTCGCCGCGCTGGTCAGCCACCAGGCGAACAGGAATCCCGCCACACCTCCACCGAGTGCCAGCAGGACACTTTCCGTCAGCAATTGGCGGATCAATCGGAAGCGGCTCGCGCCCACCGCCAGTCGAATGGCAATTTCCTTTCGGCGGGCCGCTGCCTTCGCCAGCAGCAGGTTCGCAAGATTCGTGCAACTGATTCCCAGGATCAGCGCCATGAGCGTTCCCATGAATCCGAAAATAATCGGCAGCAATTCGGGGGGCCTCGGCATCGCTCCACCGCCCGGCAAAAGCCTCACCTGTTGGCCTTTTTTGCGATCCGCCTCGAACCCTTCGCCGTCCAGTTGCCGCGCGATCGTATCCGCCGCCGCGTTCGCCGATTTGGCGGTGGCCCCAGGCTGCAAGCGCATCAGGACGCTGAATACCTTGAGATCGCTGCGACGCAGCGCATTGTTTCCCAGTTCCGGCACCAGCTCGGCCTGCATCGAGATGGGCACGAAAATATCCGCGGGCGCTACCGGCGTCGCGCCCAAGAAATCCTTCGGCGCGACTCCCGAAATGGTGACCAGATGCCCGTTCAGGCGCACGCTCCTGCCCACCGCGTCTGGAGCCGAGTTGAGGTGTTCCCGCCAAAACCGTTCGCTGATCACGACGCCGTCGGCAGCCAGGTGGAACCCAATCACTTCGAAATATTCAGGCGACACCAGATGCCCGAAGACCCGCTCGTGTTCGAATTTGAACGGTAGCGACCCGATATAAGCCGTCACGCCGGAAAACAGTTCGCGATGATCGTGGTACCGTTCGAAGTGGACGTAGGAAGTAGAATGCTCGGTCGCCAGCAACTGCTTCGGGTCCTTCGCGCCCGGCATATCGCGCAACAGCAACGCGTTGATCTCGCTGAACCCGACTGCCGGAACGCCGATCCCTAGTCCCAGCGACAACACCGCAGCTACCGCAACGCCCGGCGATTTCGCCAGCACCCGTAGTGCATAAATCAGGTCCTGCCTGATCTCGCTAAAATACTCCACCGGGACGCGCCACGCCAGATCCGCCAGCAGCCGCACCAGCCCGAAAACGCCGTGCATCTTCGCGATGTCCTCGATGGCGTCTTCGCCCAGTTGCACGACATCGGCCCCATACACAATCTGAAATTCGTGCGGGAACGCTCTCGCGAGCCGCCGGTAAACTGCCAGGCAGAATCGAATCATAGCGCCTCCAGTCTGCGCTTTCTCAGGATCCCCACCAGATCTTCCAGCCGCTCGCTCTCCGCGTCCAGAACCCGCCTTCCGAGCTTGGTCAGCCGGTAGTAACGCCGCCGCGCATCGTCGAACTCGGCCGCCGGGCGGTCATCGGATTCCTCGATCAACTCGACATCGATCAGCCGCTTCAAGGTCCCGTAAAGGGTCGCGGGCCAGAGCCGGATTTTGCCGCCGCTACGCTCCAGCACCTCGTTCATGATGCCGTAGCCGTGCTGCTCCTGGCCGCTCAGCGACAGCAGAACATGAAACCAGTTGGTCTTGAGGGGCAGGAACGCCTGCGGATCGGATTTAGCCATCGATCAATATATATATCAAATGATATATAGTTGTCAATACTCACCACGTGAATTTCATTCCGCCGAAGGCTCCAATAGGAGCTCCGGGGGCAAAAAACGTAGTGGTTCGGACGGAATAATTTCCGTTCACCGCCGGAAACGGGCGGGCCATGAAGTTCCCCGAATTATCGAATGGCGAAGGGCCCAGTTGGGCGGCTGTGTAGTAACGGTGGTTGAGCAGATTGTTGACCTGCGCGAATAGCTGAATTCGCTTCCGCACTTGATAATGCGCTCCCAGATTTACCACTCCATAGCCAGGGGAGAAACCTGGGCCAAGGTAGTAAATCCCGTCTGGCTTGTCCAGATTGTTCTCATTGCCGCGCGCGAAGGAACGGCCGACGGCCCCGAAATCCAGGTCGACCGCGATTTTCGAGGTGGGGGCGTATTCGACGTAGGTCTTCAGAATGTTCGCGGGGATCTGCGGGATGCGGTCGCCGGGCTGGACAGTGATATTGCCATCCATGCCGGGTCCGCCATCGCTGAGGCTGTTGCTTCCTCCGTCTACGGTCTGGGCGCTTTGATAAGTGGCGGAGAGATATGTGTAGTTGCCGCCAAGCGTGAATTTCGCGATCCGGCCGCTGAGGCTGGCTTCCGCGCCCTGCCGTCGGGTCTGGCCAAAGTTGGTGAAATACCCGAACCCGGTCTGCTCCGAGGCGACGAACAGGAGATCGTTGTGGTTTTCTCCCCGGAACCAGCCGGCGCTCCAGCGAAGGGTCTCAAACGTTCCACGCGCACCGGCTTCAAGCGTTCTGGTCACCACCTGCTTCAACGGAGGATCGCTGACCAGCGCGTTCGGCAAATTGCAAGGCTCGGTAGGATCGGCGCAACCCAGTTCAATCGCCGTCGGTGCGCGGCTGGATTCGCTATAGCTGAAGTACAGACTGGCAAACTTATTGGGACTGTAGGTTAGGCCGGCGGCGGGGTTGAAGCGTGCGAAGACATATTGGCCGTTAAGAGATCCGCGCGCACCCGTGGTATCGGCCGGGAGCCGATCCGTGTTGTCGATCGATGTCCGGTTATATCGGCCGGAGAAGGTGAAGGCCAGGGACTTACCCACCGTCAGGGTATCGGTGGCATAAAGGCTGAAGGTGTTGATGCCTCCGTGGAGATTGACGCGGGTATCGACGGGAACTCCGTCCTGGTTCGTGCTGCCGTCGGCGAAGGCGTTGATGGGCGTGATGGTGATCCGGTCGGGATTGAGATAGCCGAACTGGGATGCCTGCTGGAACGTCAGACCGCTGCGGTCCCAACCGGCGCCCGCGGTAATGCGATTGTGCGATACCAGCCACGATGCCTGCCCGGATAACCCGTAATTATTCTGCTTGGTGAAGGTATTCGTGATGATTCCAGTGCATTTTTCGATCGGCTCAGAATGTTCCAACCCCTGGGCGAGGCAGCGCCAATAGGGAAAGGGCTCGGTAGTGGCATTTCCGGTGGTCGGGAATCCTTTGTAGCCGGCGGCGGTAAGCGCTGCGATGTCGGCGGCGCTGAGGTTGTACAGAGATTCGTCGAACGACTGGGAGTTGATGTCGCCGTTGGTGGTGTCCGCGCGGATGTAGCGGAAGTAGGCGTTGCCAGTGAACGAGAGATTGCTGGACGCGTCATGCCGCAGGCTCAGATTGAGCGATGGCGAGTGGTTCCAGGTAATGTCCGGAATGCTGTAAACACTCGAATAGTTCCGCGCCAGAAAGCGCGTGTCCTGGAGGCCGTTTCCGGTGAGCCAGTTGTCCGCGTACCCGAAACTGAGCGCGGCGTGGGTCTTGCCGTGGGTGCAGCCGAGTTTGCTAAAAGCCTGCCGGACTTCCGACGGCGAAAACTGCCGCCATCCGTCTTCCCGGAACAGATTGCCGGCAACATACCAGTCCAGCCCCATCCGGGAACTGGAGCCTCCGTATTCGAACTCCCCGGCGCGCCGCCCGAAACTTCCCCCACTGAGTGCCAGCGAAACGCCCGGCGCGCTGCGGCCATCTTTGGTCTGAATCGTGACCGCTCCTCCCAGCGTGTTCAATCCGAAGAGAGGATTGGAGCCGGGCATCAGGGCGACTTCTGCAATGGCGATCTTGGGGATCAGGTCCCAGGCCACGATGTCGCCGAACGGCTGGTTCTGCCGCACTCCGTCCATATAGACGGAAATGCCCTCGGGAGTCCCCAGCAGCGGCGAGGCGGTGTATCCGCGATAGTTCACATCCGGCTGGAAAGGGTTCTCCTGGTTTTGATTGATGTGCACTCCGTTGAGGCGTTTGTTCAAAAGATCCGCCAGGTCGAGCGAGCCGCTCCGCTCCAGATCGCGCGCCGAAGCGGTCTGAACCGGAGCTGGAATCAGATCCAGGGGCAGATCCGTTCCCGGCAGGGGCGTGGCGGCGATGACGTCGACAGACGTGGCCTGGGAACGCAGTTGAAGGGTGAGAATGCGTACGACAGGCTTGTCTGAGCGGACCTCAAGGGCGATAGACTGGGTGGCGAATCCATCCTTGGAAATCTCCACGCGGTAGGCCGCGTAGGGGAGATCGCCGGCGGTGTATTGGCCCCTGGCATCGGTGTGAAACGCGATCGCCGTTCCTTGGGGGCGGAACAATTTTCCCGAGGCTTCGATGGGCGCTCCGGAGGGGTCTTTGACCTCCAGCCGGATCGAACCTGACGGCGTTTGCGCATGGAGGAACGAAACGATAAAGGCCGCCATGGCCGCTCGGAGCATATTCGAACATTCCAGTACCCGGCCCCTTGTTCATGGTTTCCGCAAAAAAACGTGAACAGGGGCGCCCATGGTGGAATATAAAGGATATGGCGGATGCACGGGCCGAATCGAGTCTCTTTCCGGCAATCGCGGCGGAGCAGGCGGACCCGTCCGCCTTGGAGCGCGACGTGGTCGAGCATTTCGACCGAATGCGCGCCCGGCTGCTGCGATACCTGCTGGGCTTTGGGCTTCCGGCACACGATTGCGAGGAAATCGTCCAGGAAACATTCCTCGCACTCTTCCAGCATCTGCAACGCGGCAGGTCGCGGCGGAACCTTCCCGCATGGCTGTTTCGGGTGGCGCACAACTTAGGGCTGCGAAAGCGAATGAGGACGCGGGCGACCGAAGAGATCGACGATTCCGTGATCGATCCGGCTCCGAGTCCCGAAGATCAGTTTGTCACCAGCCAGACGCAGAAGCGGCTGCTGGCGATTGTTGGCGCGCTGCCGGAGCAGGACCGGCGCTGTCTCGCGCTGCGCGCCGAAGGACTGCGCTATCGAGAAATCGCCGAGGTATTAGATATGTCCCTCGGCGCTGTGTCACTGGCGCTGACGCGATCCTTGGCGCGAATCTCGCGGGCCGCGGAGCTTTGAACTATGCATATTTCCGACCAGAATCTGCTGCAATTTCTGGATGGCGAGATTCCTGCGAGCGAACGGGCGCTGGTGGCCGCGCATCTGGCCGAATGCTGGACCTGCCGGGTGCGGAAGCAGGAAATCGAGGACGCGATTTCCGATTTTGTCCGTTTGCCGAAGCCGCAACTGCCGCCCGCGGAGGGCCCGCGTGCCCAACTGAAGGCGCAACTGGCACAGCTGGGTCGCGCGCGTCCGCGGAACTGGCAGTTGGCGGCCGGAATTTGCGCGTTGCTTATAGCAGGCCTGACGATCGGGCAGTTTTGGAGGCAATCGACCCGCGTCGTGTTCGCCGTTCCCGACCCCAAGCTGACGCCGGGTGCAACGGTCTTGCTCAGTTCCGGGGAAGTGTGCAGCGCATCCAATACAAAGAACAAGGCGGTGCCTGTGGCGCTGCGGCAGAAGGTGTTTGAGGCGTACGGAATCACGCACGCCGAACCACGCTCCTACGAAGTGGACTATCTGATTACCCCGGCGCTCGGGGGAGCCGACGATATCCACAATCTGTGGCCTCAATCCTATTCCGATACCGTATGGAACGCGCAGGTGAAGGACGATCTGGAAGATCACCTGCGCGCGCTGGTCTGCGAAGGCAAGCTCGATCTGGCGACAGCGCAACACGAGATCGCCGGGAATTGGATCGAAGCCTACAAAAAGTACTTCCATACCGACCGACCGCAGTAACCTTAATACGATGAAGTGGCTTGCAGTTTTCGCGCTGGCGCTCTCGGCGAGTGCCGGGGAAATTTCCGTCTTGGCGCAAAAGACGGGAACCGTGCGGTCGGAGAGCGTGGCGCTGACGGGGCTCGGCACGAGCAATCAATACAGCCTTCTTTATTCCTTGCGTTCGCTGCGCGATCTGACGGCCGAAACGCGGGTTGAGATTGAAGTGCGCCAGGGAATCGCCGTGCTGGCCAAGAAGACCCTCCACCTAGGCGATCCGGATTATTACACGCAGTTCCGTGTGCCCCACCCGGGCGAGGCTACTGTCACGATTCGCGCTACGCGCGCCTCGGGCGACTATCTTCTGCAAGTAAACCGATGGCCGCTCTCGCCGCAAGTGAAGAGCGAGCCCGACCATCGCTGGCAGGACGCGCAGACGATCCCTCTCGGCAAAACAATCTTCGCGTCGGGCGACGATGAGGAATATATTCCCCTGCCCGGCACGCCTCGCAAGGAATTGCCAGGGCTTCTCGATTGGTACAAGTTCGAATTCTCCTCCGACAAGCCGAAACTGGTGTTTTTCCAGGTCGACCTGATGGAGCGCGACCAGATTCCAGTGGACGTGCGCGTCTATCGCGTCCTCAACGGTAAGGCCGAGGAATATTACGAGGGCGAGGACCCGGTCACGCTGCCTCACGAAGTGCAGGCGTTGCAAGGCAATAAATTCACGCCGCGCATTTTGAAAGAGAAGGGCACGTACTATATTTCGGTTCACGCGGCGCATCCGGAGTACAAGCTGCGGACGCGCATCTACGATACGCCGCCTTGTTCCGATCCGCGCATGGCCGTGCGCACCGCCGTCGATTACATCATGGCCGCGGGCGATTCCTGGCACGCCAACACGCCCCGTCGCGGAGGGATTTTAGATCGCGTTTCGAGCGTGCATCAGGAAACATCGCTCTGCGTGGGCTGCCATACGACGCATTTTCCGTTGCGCGCCCAGATGTATGCCACCCGCAACGGGTATCCGGTGGTGATGCGTCAGCAGGTGCAGTTTTTGACCGAGCGGTTTTACAACAATCCCCGGCCTTTTTACGGATTCGAGGAGCAGGGCGCGGTGTGGGCGCGCATGATTTCGGCTCCGGCGAATGTACTGGGGCGCATGTCGCACCTGACGAGTATTTTCGAAGACCAGATCACGGGCGAAAAGCGCGCCGGGTATCACGAAGGGATCGCGAAATATCTGGAGTTGTATTACGCCGGTCGCGACAAACTGCCGGGCGATGAGACTAACGGAAATACGCCGCTGGTGAGCGCTCACGAGGTCGCGTGGTACGCGTGGACGGAGACGAAAGACGCTCGGCTGCCGGACTGGATCGCCAAAGGCGAGGTCAAGAACATGATCGACCTCTGCTACCAGACGCTGGCGCTGGCCGACATCGATCGCGAGAAATATCGCGACCAGATCGCGAAAAATGCCGCGCGGATTTTGTCGTTGCAGAGGCCTAGCGGGCAATGGTCGATGAAATTTGAGGTGAATCAGCCGGAGGTGGAGTTTCAAACCGGGCACGCTCTGTGGGCTTTGCATGACGCGGGGATTCCGATGACCAATCCGCAGGTGAAGAAGGGCATCGATTATTTGATGAAGAGGCAGCAGGAGTTTGGCGGGTGGATGGACCCCCTGCAATCCTTCGAAAATTTCCGTACGCCGTTTCGGGAGACGCAATTCGCGGTGGTGGCGCTGAGTTCGTATTTTCCAATAGAAGGTCGCGCGAAGGGATGGAATTCGCCGAAGATTGAGAAGTTGTCGAGTGATCCGGTGGAAATGCTGGAGCAGTTGGATGGGGTTTGGGACAAGCCTTCAAAGGAAGTCTTTGAACAGATCGGAAAGGCGCTGTCCTCAGACGATGCTTTGATTCGTCAAGCTGCGACGGAGGCTTTCGGAAGGCTTGGGCAAGCATCAAGAGGACTGGGAGATCCGAGCAAAATGGTTCAACGCACGGCAGCGTGGGCGATGCGACAGCAGCACAACCGTTTTCCAGAGGAGCCCTTGGGGCCGACAGGGCGCGACGATCGGACTCTCTGGGGTGTAACGCGGATTTATGCGGCGCATTTTTCTGAGTGGGCGAAGCAGCCTTCGCTCGCGACGCAACTCGCGAAACTCATCGACAACCCCGTCGTGACCATCCGTATGAACGCCATCAAAGGCCTCTGGCAATTCTGGTTCTGGACCCCCGACGTCGCGACGAAGAGTCTCATTGAAGACACGCTGCTCGCCGCGCTCGGCAAGCCGCAGCCTGAGTGGGTGCAGGAAAATCTGCGCCACGCGATCTACAATCTGGCCGACGAAAATATCCGCTATCTGTACAACAACTGGGTTCCGCTCCTGGGCCGTGCCGAGGATCGGGAAAAAGCGATTCGCGGAAGGCTGGCCCTGGAATCGAGGCTCGCGACTAAGTTTACGAGCGTGCTGGAAAAAGGCCCGGATCTTCAAAAGAAGGCGCTCTTAACAGCGCTGACAGAGCTTCCCCTCCGTCGCGGCGATATCTACGATCTGGAGGCCGACCTCGGCAAGAACTCGCCGCCCGTGTACAACCGCATTGGCAACGACATCGAACAAATCGCATTTTTCGGCGACAGCGCGGACCGGCTGTCCCGCGCGCTGTTGCCACTTCTGGATTCGAAAGACGCCGAAATGCGGCGACTGGCCGAGCAGGCCGCAATTCTTGTCCGCGATGTGAAATTTCCCGACGTGAATCGCATTGCCGGTCCATCTGGAGACCCGACAAAGGCGTTCACCGCGAAAGTCGAGGCGATGCCCGAAGCCATCGAAGTTTCGCATGTACTAAAACCTCCGGCCCCAGCCCCGCGAGCGAAGTCGAGCGGTGCGCAGGCACGTGTCAAGCTCGATGAAGCATTCTTCCGCGGCTACGTCGAACCGATTCTCACGAAGCGCGGCAAGGACGGCTATGCCTGCGTCCACTGCCACGCCAGCCACACTCTTTTTAACGCGACCTACGGCACGGTGATGAATGTCGTCGACACCGCCGACCCCGAAAACAGCCTCATTCTGCGCAAGCCGACGTCGACCGCGGAATCCGAGGGCGTCGCCGCGTCGACGACGCTGGCCCATGGCGGCGGAGTGCGATTCGCGAAAGACTCGCCGGAATACGTGACGATCTTGCAGTGGATCAAGGGCGCGAAGGAATAGGCGGCTCGGTCGCTTTGGAGAACCATTTGCGCGCTTCCTCGGCGTCCACAGCCACTCCAAGCCCCTGTTCATAAATCACGCCCAGATTGAACATCGCCGAAGTATTTCCCAGGCTCGCCGCGCTGCGATACCACTTGGCTGCATTCGCGTAATCGACCGTGACGCCCTGCCCCTTCTGGTACATGTTGCCGATGGCGTTCATCGCTTTGTCGTTCTCGGCGTCGGCCGCTTTGACGAACCACGCCATCGCTTCCGCGAAATCGACCGGCACGCCCTGCCCGTCGCGATACATGACGCCGACGTTGAACATCCCCTGGTCATTGCCGGCGATGGCGCAATTGTGGAACCATTTCATGGCCTGGTCATAGCGCTGCGGGACGCCGCGGCCCTGGTAATAGATGCTACCCAGGTTGCACATTCCCTGACTGTCGCCGCCGACCGCGGCTTTGCGAAACCAGCCGATGGCCTCGTCGATTTTCACGGGCGTTCCCTGCCCCTCGCTGTACATGATGCCGAGGTGCATCATCGCCTCGACGTTGCCCGCGTCAGCGGCTTCCTCGAAAGCGCGGAGCGCGGGGCCGTAGTTTTTCGCCGTGTACATGGTCATGGCGCGATGAAAAATCGCTTCGCGGCCGGCCGGAGGATTCGCGCCGGTCTGCTGCGGGGTCTGCTGCTGGGACTGCGCAAATGCGGAGGCGGAGAAAAGAATCGTCGCGGCCAATCGAGCTCTCATACCCTTATTAGACCGCGGAAATTTGAAAAAGGCGCGAAAGCGATCCGAAGACCGCCTCACGCGCCTTTCCAGTGCCGATGCGCTTTCGCTAGAAGTAGAACTTCAGCGCGAACTGCAGAATGCGAGGATCGTAGGCGCCGGTGATCTGCCCGAAATTCGACGAGCTGAGACCGGTGCTCAATGTGCCATAGCTGGCTCCCGCGGGCTGCCCGGCGGGGGCAAACGCACCCACGTAATTGGTGTGGTTCAGCAGATTGAACGCGTCGGCGCGCACCTGCAGGCTATAGCGCTCCTTGATCTTGAAGGACCGGCTCAGCGAAACGTTGAACCCGAAGAAACCGGGTCCGCGCACGGCGTTGCGTCCGACGTCGCCGAAAGTGCCGGGCGTATTCGGAGTGAACGCGGCTTTATTCAGGTACTGGACGCAGATTGCCTGCGTGTTGCAGCCGCCGGTGGCCATGACGTTTGACAATACCTGGACGGGCCGGTCGTTGCCCAGGCCGGTGGCCGAGTTGTCGGTGCCCGTCGTGATCGTCAGCGGCTGGCCTGTACGCGCCTGGATCAGCGGAGCAATTTCCCAGTTCTTCAGCAGTCCGCTCACGAACTTGTTATCGCTCTGCCAAAAGCTGGTGGCCACGAACGAAGAGTTGAACAGGTAGCGCGCGTCGGAGATACATGGACCCCAGTCGGCATGGCGATTGAAGATCTGCGAGTTGGTGGAACCGGCCAGCGCCGCGCCGAAATCGTAGTCTGACAGACAGTAGGAATCGGTAAAGTTCGCGATGAACGTGTAATGCGTGCTGCGATGCTGCGTCGAGAGCAGCAGGCCCTGGTACCGCGCCGTCGCGCCGTCATCCATGGTGTCGATGCTGGCGTAGTTGATGCCCTGCGCGGGGTTGGCCTGGTACAGGATGCGGCGCTGATTGGTATTGGACGTGGTACACGCCGGAAGCGTTAACACGGTGCCGTATGGCTGCCCGGCTTCGCAGACTCCAGGGTTGGAGATCGCCGGGTTTCGTTCGAGCGCGATCCACAAATGGGTGGTGTGGTTGCCCAGGTAGGACGCCGAAGCCATCCAGTCCTTCGCGAACTGCCGCTGATAGGTGATGTTCCAATCTTCCACATAAGTGGATTTCGGATTGATCGGCATGTTGATGTAAGTGCCGTAACTCGGGAAGAAAAGTTGCCCGGGCTTCTGCGGAAATGGATTACCGCCCGCGTAGCCGGCCCAAGGATTGGCAAGCGTTCCGGTCGAACCCACGTCGATGTCGTTGCCGTAAGGCGGATTGGTGGTTTCGCGTTCGTTGAACCAGGTTTCGGTGGAATCGTAGAGCAGCGCACCGCCCATGCGCAGCGTATCGCGGCCGTCTCCGTGAAGATTCCACACCAGGCCAACGCGCGGCGCGAAATTCGCCTTTTGTCCGTTCCAGTTCGCAGACGGAATTCCCGGATCGCCAGGCACGAACAGCCCCGCGGGAGCCGTCGGGTCCTTGGTGCTGTGCTGGTTGGCGAGGAACGCCGCCTCGCTGAACGACGTTCCACGCCCGTACTTATCAGGGTCGGAGAAGGTCGGCTCCCAGCGTAATCCGAAGTTCACCACGAACTTCTTGTTCAGGCGGATGCTGTCCTGCGCGTAGTAGCTCATCACCCACGTCCGCAGGTCGTCCGGAGTCGGGTTGGTCTGCTGGAAGTCGCTCATCTTCCCGACCAGAAAGTCGGCCATTCCGAGGCCGGTAAATTGCCCGTTAAACACTGGGTAGCCATTTTCGTCGAAACCCGAGATGGTGTTGTTCTGCACGCGGATAATGTTGAACCCGAAGCTGATCTGATGTTTACCTTTCACCCAGTTCACGTCGTCGGCCACCTGGAAGTCGTTCAGGTTGAAATGGCCAGCAGCGCACGTTCCGCAGTATGTGGTGAATCCACCGGTCATACTCGAAATGGGCAGGAAGTTCGGCACCAGGCTGAACATCGGAACACCGAGATCGGTCCAGTTGATGGGAAATGACGTCGGCCCGCGATTGTCGCGGCGGCGATTGAAGCCGAGGTGGAACGTGTTGACTAGGTTCGGCGTAAACGTATACGAATCGCCGATGGTGATTTCCTGCGCCAGTTCAAAATTCCCTGGCGAGGTGGAGGTCAGCAGGTTCGATCCCACCAGCACCGGCGGATTGGTCCAGTGGTCCCACAGATACCGTCCCCACACATTCTGTTTCGGGCTGAGCGCATAGTCCGTGCGCTCGATGATCTGCTGTTCGTCTCCGGTCTGGGGAATTCCGTAGGTCACCGTGCCGCACGTATTCGCCGCCGCGGTGGGCGTATATTTCGTGGACAGCTCCACCGCCGACGGGTTCAGCAGGGTCAGCGGAATCTGGTTGCCGGGGAAGGGCGAGGCAGGCGCAGTAAAGGGGTTGCTCAGCGTCACGGCCTTGCCGCATGCCGCCGAGGCGATGGTGCTGAAGTCGCCGTTCAGCATCGCCGCGGTGGGAATGTGCGTCGTCAACTGCGGGGGACTCTGGCGATTTTCCACGCCCTGAAATCCTCCGAAGAAAAACAGCTTGTCCTTGATGATGTGCCCGCCGACTGTCCCGCCGTACGTGTTTCGTTTCAGCGTGTCTGGCCCCGACGTCGAAAAGAAGTTGCGCGCGTCCAGATCGCCGTTGCGGATATATTCGAACAAGTCTCCATGGATCGCGTTCGAGCCGGACTTGGTAACCGCGTTGACCGTGGCGCCCGGGTGCGTGCCGAATTGCGACGACACCGCGCTGGTCTCAATGCTGAACTCCTGCAACGCGTCCGGGAAAGGCATCGGCAGGTTGACGTTCGACATCGCGTCCGTGGCGTCCGCGCCATCCAGGAGATAAGCCGTGCCGTTTCCCTGCCCTCCAGCGACGGAAATCCGGGTGGAACTGTAGAACGTCTTGCTTCCTGTGTCACCGCTATCCGCCGGCACCGCCGCGCCGATCGTGTAGATTAAATCCGTCACCTGGCGTCCGTTCAGAGGTAGCTCGTTGATGCGCTTCTCGTCCACCAGGCTGGAGATCGAATTTTCCTTCGTCTCCACCATGCTCGCCGTGGCGCTGACCTCGATTCTCTCCGTCGCCGAGCCGACCTGCATCGCCGCATTGACCTGAATGTTATTGTTCACCACCAATTCCAGGCCGGTCTGAATGTAATCCTTAAAACCAGCAGCTTTCACTTCCAGGCGGTAACGCCCCACCGGCAGATTTGGCAGTGTGTAACTGCCGCTGGCATCGGAGGTAGCGGTGTGGATGGTGTGCTTGTCAATTTCCGTCATGATGATCTGCGCATTGGCGATCGATGCGCCGGTAGGATCGGAAACCGTGCCGCTGACCTGCGCGACGGCCGTGACCTGCGCAATCGCGGTGGAATGCAAACCAAGGAAATAAAAGGTCAAGGTAAGCAAGCAAACGCTTGCGAACGTCGACCGGGACGTGTGAAACATTGTGACCCCCTGCAAAAGCAAACTTTGCTAACTCACCAATTTTGAACGGCTGTTCAAAATACTAAAGGGTTTCGCGAAACCTGTCAAATAAATCTGTTCGCACAAGCTCTGGCAATCGCCTGGAAATCGCTTGTTTAGAGCATCCCAGCAGGCCCGGATATGGTAGATTCACGTTAGCTGTCGCGCCTAATCTGTATTTTGATAATGGCGCTCGAAAGCAAAGTGTCAATTACATGAAATAAAAGGAGTTGCCGCGACTATAAGCCCGCCTCACAGCGAGCCGGTTCGAGGTGCCTCGAGGGGGAGTTTCAGCCTCCATGCGAGCCTCCCCAACACAAAATCAAGCGCGTCTGTTTGCACCGTTCAGCACTCTTCTCGATTTCGCATTGTGAAACGCGCGGAGGCCCCATCTGCCAGATGACAAGCTATTGGATCCTAACCACGCCCGGCGCGACTTCGGGAAAATTCTTCATTACCGCCGGATCGTGCCCCGGAATAATGAACTTCGGGCTCGCCGCCAGTTGCTTCATCCGGTCCTGCGTCCGTAGGTTCGAGTCCGCGTCCAAAGTCTGCGCGATCGGCACGTGTTTTTCCAGATTTTCGTAAAGGTAAACGTTATCGCTCGCCAGCACGATAATCCCCGCCGGCGTCTTGACGCCTATGAACTGGGACGCATAGGTGTGCTTCCCGCCGGTATAACAAGTGATGCCCGGAATGATCTCCTGCTCATCGCCCTTCACCAGACCGACCTTCCCCTCGGTATTCAGCTTGACCAGACCGAGCACATCCTCCGCATCGCCCGCCGCCGTCCGTCGCGATTGCCAGGCTTCTCCCGCGTAATATTCCAACTCGTCTTTTTGAATCCAGATCTTCGCCTTGGGAAACAAATCGAACCCATCGGCGTGATCCCAATGAATGTGGCTGATAATCACGTCGGTGATGTCTTCCGGCTTCAACCCCGCGTTGGCCAACGCGTCAGAAGGCTTCTGATAATCGGAAGGATGCCAACGCTTCATGAATTTCTCGCGATAAAACCCGGCGTCGAACAAAATATTTTTTCCGCCGCCTTTGATCAGCCAGACGTACATCGCGATGTCCATCTTGCGATCTTTGTCGGCGCCCGCCACGAGGCCGGACACCGCGAAATCTTTGATCGTCGCGTAGCGAATCCCGTAAATCTCATACGTCTGGGCCGCCGCGATACAAGCGAACGCTAAAAACATCAGAAGTCTTTTCATCATGAAATCCCCGGAGCCTCATGCCCTGTCGCCTGCACATATTCGATGTACGAGCCCGGATAAAAATGAGGCTCTTTGCCCAGTTCGAGCACGCGCGACCCCAGCCCTCGTAAGAACGTCCGGTCGTGCGACACGAAAATCATCGTACCCTGGAATTCCTTCAACGCATCGACCAGCATTTCCTTCGTGGCCAGATCCAGGTGATTGGTTGGCTCGTCCAGAACTAGGAAATTCGGCGGATCGTACAGCATCCGCGCCATCGCCAGCCGCGATTTTTCGCCTCCCGAAAGCGAGCGGATCTTCTTGTCCACGTCATCGCCGGAAAACTGAAACGCCCCGGCAAGGGATCGCAACGCCCCCAATCCATCCTGCGGAAAATCGCGCTGCAACTGTTCAATGACCGTCAAATCCGGGTCCAAAACATCCAGCGACTGCTGCGCGAAATATCCCATGTTCAAGCTCGCGCCCAGCGTCACGCTCCCCGCGTCCGGTTCGCTCGCGCCGGCGATCATTTTCAGCAGCGTCGTCTTCCCTGCCCCGTTGCGGCCCATCACCGCCCACCGTTCGCCTCGCCGGATGGTCATGCTGAATTTTTCGTAAATCACGCGCTTCCCATATGCCTTATAAAGGCCCTCAATCACCGCGACCTGGTCGCCCGAACGCGGGGGCACTCGAAAATCGAACCGGACGACGTGCCTCTTCTTCGGCAGTTCGATCTTCTCGATCTTGTCCAGAGCCTTGATTCGGCTCTGCACCTGCGCCGCCTTCGCCGCATGGGTTTTGAAGCGGTCGATGAACCGTTGTTCCTTGGCCAGCATCGATTGCTGCCGCGAAAACGCCGCCTGCTGATTGGTTTCGCGAATCGCGCGCTCCCGCTCGTAAAAATCGTAATCGCCGGAGTACACGATGATCTCGCCCGAATCGATCTCCGCGATTTTGGTGACGATGCGGTTCATGAACTCGCGGTCATGCGAAGTCATCAGGAGCGCGCCTTCATACGATTTCAAGAACTGCTCCAGCCAGATGATCGATTCGATATCCAGGTGGTTGGTCGGCTCGTCCATCAGCAAAACCTGCGGCCGGCCGAGCAATACACGTGCTAATGCCACGCGCATTTTCCATCCGCCGGACAATGCGCCGACGTCGCCGTCAATCTGATCGTCCTGAAACCCCAGTCCGTGCAGAACCTCGCGCGCCTGCGCTTCGAGCGTGTATCCACCGAGGTGCTCGTACTCCTCCTGCACGTGCCCGAAGCGGTCCAGAATTTTGTCCATTTCGTCCGCGCGATCCGGATCTTCCATCGCCTGTTGCAGCGCTTCCAGTTCGTGATGCAGATCGCCCGCGCGCCCGCTCCCGGCGATCGCCTCATCGAGCACCGACCGCCCCTTCATCTCCTCTACATCCTGGCGGAAATAGCCGACCGTCATCTTTTTGGGGACCGACACTTCGCCTTCATCGGGCTGTTCCTCGCCCACGACCATTCGAAACAGCGTCGTCTTCCCCGACCCGTTGGGGCCGACGAGTCCCACTTTCTCGCCGGGGTTCAATTGAAAGGATGCTTCGACAAAGATCAGCTGTTTGCCGTACTGCTTATTGATATTCGAAAAATAAATCATTCAAGAAATGGTCCTGCTGCAAACCGTGGCGCACGCCCCAGGGCGTGCCGCGTCGACACTCGTGTCGATGCATGGCTACCGCGCCACCACCGCATTCATCCTCTCCACCTGCTTCGTCAGAAATGCAATATCCCCAAACGGCTCGCCGCCGTTGCGAGCCCAGTGGACCCGCCCCAGCTTGTCGATCAAAATCGTCGAGTGCAATTCCATCTCCTCAAAATCGTCGTACGAATGAAAGCGATGTGCGTTGGCGTGGTTGTCGTCCGACAAAATCTGCACCGGCAAATTGCCGTATGCCTTCAGCTTGTCCGCGTTGGACGAAGGGGCCGCGCTGCTTACCGCCAGCACTACCGTATCGAGCTTCTCCCACTCGTCTTTCTTCGCGCCAATATCATGAAGCTGCTTCATGCAGTGGGCACACTCTGCGCCCAGGTAGAACACCATAATCACGTTGTTCCCCTTGAACTGATCGAGTGTCACCCGCTTGCCCGACGAATCCCTCGCATCAAGAGTAGGAGCTGTATACGGCTCCCATTTATTCGGTCCGAATTTTTCAAGCGATGTTCGCAAATAACTCCTTTGCATCCCCGGTGACGAATCGCGAGGCGCCGGCGCGGCAACCCCGTATGAGGCCCACGCTTTCAAGGCCCGATCGACAATCGCCAGCCCTTTATCCGCATCCTGCGCGACGAACAGTAGACGGGCCAGCGCACCCTGAGCCTTAGACAAATCCCCGTACCTTGTGGACGCTCGCACGAGGCCCGACAGAGAAAACAGGTCATTCTTCGTCAGTTCCAGTGCCTTCTCGAAAGCCTTCTCCGCCAGCCCATAGCTATCCGCCTTCAAATAAGCCTCGCCCAGTGCGTTATACAGCGATTCCGGATACGTCGGCGGATCGGCATACATCCGCTGATTGACGAATTCCTTCTCCGCCGCCTCGGTCAACGTTTGCAGGCCTTCGAGCGTATATCCGCGCGCGAGCAGCCGGCGCGCCTTCAGCTCCAACGCCTGGATTTCATAAATATCTTTCAGCCCCTGATTCTTGTCGAGATCGCCCTTCAACGCCAGATGAGCTTCAATGCTCTTCTCTGCCTTATCCAACTCGCCTTTCCCGAAATACGCACGGGCTTCGAAATAATTGCGATTCATTTTGTCGAGGAAAATATCGCGCCACGGGATGTTGTTCTCTTTCAGCACATCGTCCCAGCGCTCGAACTTCACCAGTACCCGGCACAGCGCGGCGATTCCGTAGGAATGCGTGCTGCGTGGAGAATCGTCGTTCCCTTGCGGATCCTTCGGCGCGTCGATCAACTGCCGCGCGCCGAACATTGCGCGATCCGCCATGCCCAGCTGCTCCTGAATGTAGGTTAGGTAATTCAAATTGTGCCCGTAGTTCCAGTTGTTGAACGGGAACGTGAGCCGCTCCTGCATGTATTGTTTTTCGCGCCGCGTGGCCGCGTCCATCGAAATCGCCGCCTCGTTCCACATCCCCACGATGCTGAAAATGTGTCCCGGCATGTGCAGCGCATGCCCGATCCCCGGGACAATCTCGCCATACCGCTTCGCGCTGAAGAGTGCCTGCTCCGGCTCGTGATAATCCCAGTTGTGGATCCGATAGTGGTGCGCCCCCGGATGGTCCGGCTGCTTCGCCAAGATCTCGCGAATCATCAACTCCGCGCCGTAGCGCGAATCGCCCATTGTCGTCAGTGCCAGCAGCGCGCGAGCCTCCATATCGTCCGGATACTTCACGCACAGTGTTTCCAGAATTTTCTTGCCCGCGCCGGGAACTGGTTTCTCATGCAGAGGATCGGGGAGCAAATCCGCTGCCATCGCGTCAATGTAAAGGCGCTCGCGCTCCGTGACCTGAGCCTCCCGCTTCACCGCTTCGCGAATCATCTCCTGCGCGCGCTTCTGCCCGCCGCCTCCGATCGAATTCGCCCGAGCCAGTCCCCAATACGCCATCGCATTGTCCGGCTCCAGCTTCAGACACCAGCGAAACGCCCTCTCCGCGTCGAAATCGGCGAAGGAATGCAGCAGCGCGTTGCCCTGGTCGAACCACTTCTGCACTTCCGGATTCTTCGTCGTGATGGGCAGATGCGCGACGCCGATCCCTTCCATCACCCACGGTTTTTCGCGCGGCCCCGAGTCGAACGCCTCGCCGAAATGCGAGTGCCCCAGCTTGTCCAGGATTGCTGAAGTATTTTGAAACGCAAATAGCGGCGCGCAAAGCGCAAGAAGGCACAGACAACGCATTCATATATGATAAGTTGTCTGTCGTGATGAAACTCAACAGGCGAGCGTTTCTGCTGACTGCGGCCTCCGCCGCGCGCGTGCTCGGCGCCAACGATCGCATCCGGTTGGCCGGCATCGGCGTCGGCGGACGAGGCGCCTACGATCTTGGCGTGGCCGCCAAAGCCGAGAACACTGAAGTCGTCGCCGTCTCCGACGTCTACGCGCCTCGATTGCTCGAAATCCGCAGCAAGCTCGCGCCCAACGGCCAGTCTTATAAGGATTACCGCGAAGTGCTCGACCGCAAGGATGTGGATGCCGTCATCATCGGCACGCCCGACCACTGGCACGTCCCCATGATCATGGACGCGGTAGCCGCCGGCAAAGACGTCTATTGCGAAAAACCGGTCAGCCATTCCATTGAGGAAGGCGAAAAACTCCTGGCCGCCGTCACCGCGACAAAGAACATCGTCCAGATCGGATATCAGCAGCGTAGCTGGCCACACTACAGGGAGGCACGCGAAATTTTCACCTCCGGGCGCCTCGGCGCTGTCCCTCTGATTCAAACGTCCTGGTATCAGCGCTACGCTCATGGCATCACCAAGCCAGTCGTCGCCGGCGGCATCGACTGGAAAAGTTTCTTGGGCTCCGCGCCCGAACAGCCGTTCGATCCTCTGCGCTGCGCCAACTGGCGCTGGTTCTGGGATTTCGGCGGAGGCCATATGACCGACCTGTTCAGCCACTGGGTGGACGTCGTTCACTGGTATATCGAATCGTCCTCGCCCACTTCGGCCGACGCCACCGGCACCCGCAACGTGTTTCCAGAATTCGAATGCCCGGACACGATCACCGCGATTTATGAATACCCGGGAGGCTTCAACGTCGTCCACACCGGCTCCCTCGCCAGCGCGGTGGAAGACGGCAACATCGTTTTCCGAGGTCATGACGCCACCATGCGCCTGAACCGCGGCGGCTACGCGGTGTTCGAGGAGCGCAGCAATCGCTCCGGTCCTCTTCTGCCCGCGCCGGCGCTGGTCGTCGATTCGCAGCGCGACGGCACCATCGATCACATGCAGAATTTCTTGGATTGCGTCCGCAGCCGGAAGACTCCCAATGCGCCGGTGTCGAGTTCCGTAGCCTCGGCCAAAGCCGCGCACCTGGGGAACATCGCGTATCGCAAAAAAGCATGACCCGCCGAAGTCTGTTGCTGACTCCGCTCCTCGCGTTCGGCGCCGCGCGCTCCGTGCGGTTGGGCGGTCCCATCTTTCTAAAATCCGACGACCCGGCCGAACTGGCGAGAGAACACCGCCGGCTCGGATATAGTGCAGCCTACTGCCCAGCCGGCAATCCTTCGGAAATCAAGAAAGCATTCGCGAAAGAGGACGTCATCATCGCCGAAGTGGGCGCATGGAAAAACATGCTCGACCCTGATCCGGCCAAGCGTCGCGACAATCTGCACTATGTCGCTGAACGCCTGCATTTGGCCGATGAGGTCGGCGCACGATGCTGCGTCGATATCGCCGGCTCTTTCAATCCCAACCTTTGGTACGGCCCGAACCCGAAAAATCTCTCCAAAGAGTTCTTCGACGCGACGGTAGAAAACTGCCGCAAGTTGATCGACGAAGTGAAGCCGACGCAAACGAAATTCTCAATAGAAATGATGCCCTGGAGCCTCCCCGACGGCCCCGATTCCTACGTCAAACTGATCCACGCCGTGGATCGCAAGGCGTTCGGCGTCCACCTGGACGTCTGCAACGTCATCAATACACCCGACCGCTACTACCGCAACTCCGAGGTCATCACTGAGTGCTTCCAAAAACTCCGCCCTTGGATTCTCTCCTGCCATGGCAAGGATCTGTCATGGGAGACGAAGGGCGAATACAACGTCCATTTTCAAGAAACCATCCCCGGCCGGGGCCAGATCGACTACGCGACATATCTAAAGGAACTGACCACCGTCGACGCTCCGCTGATGCTGGAGCACCTGAAGTCGGCAGAGGATTACGCCGAGGCCCGAGCCTACATCCACCGGATAGCCGACCAATCGAGCGTGAAACTCGCCTGATGCCGACGCAACTCGAAGCGTACCGGCAAATCGAGTGGGTTTTGTGGGGCAGCGCCGTGCGCTGCCACCCAGGTCACGGCAGCGCGCACAGCTACCCCTAAAACGGCTCCCCCGGCAGCGGCTTCATCACCGGCGTAATCTTGCCCCACCCCTGATCCTTCGCCGACTTCATGTCTTTCATGAGCTGCTCTGGCAGAGTCTTATTCAGCGCCGGACGACCATCCTGATTCGCCAGCACCCAGCCGACCGCCGACACGGTTTTGGTGACGATCATCATCTCTTTGTAGTCGATCTTGTCCGGAGTGTCCGTCGGTCGATGGTAATCCGGATGCAGCCCGGTGGTGAAGAACACGACCGGAATCCCGACCTTCGCGAAGTTGTAATGATCACTGCGATAGAAAATCCGCTGCCCGTTCGGCTCCGGACCCAGGTTATCGTGTTCCTTATCCGGTTTCGTCGCATCGTAGAAATGGTTCAGCTTCAGCTTCTGATAGCCGTCGTTCACCGTCTCGATTGTTTTCTCCAGTTCGTCGCTCGAAATGTTCGGACCCACCAGCATAATCTCGCCCTGGTCGACGAGCACGTGCGTCTTGTCGGTATCCTTCAAGTCCGGAGTCTTCGTCCGCCCGATCATATCGATATTCAGATTCGCTACAACCTTGCTCAAATCGATAAACGGAAATTCGGCGAAGTATTGCGAGCCCCACAGCCCCTTCTCCTCGCCCGCATTCCACAGGAAAATGATCGACCGCGCCGGCCGCATGCCTTTCGCCGCGCCTTCCGAATAAGCCCTGGCCAGCGCCAGCAGCGCCGTTGAACCCGACCCGTCGTCGTCCGCTCCATTGTTCACGTTGTGCCCGTTTTCCATCGGCGCGCTCAGTCCGATGTGATCCAGGTGCGCGCTGAACACTACGAATTCGTTCTTCTTCACCGGATCGGCGCCTTCCAGAATCGCGACGACGTTCTCCGCGTGGTTCGACTCGCTCTTCACCGCAATCTTCAAAGCCAGTGTCTTCTCTTTGGTCAGCTCGAACGAATCGAGCTTCGCATTGGAACCCGCGGCGTAAAAAATGTCTGATGCGCTCTTTTTCTCGCCCAGGAACATGCGATTGGTCATCGCCAAGCCTGCCGATATCACCGGCACCGAGGGACACGCGCCTGGCACGTTGAAGGCAGGTACCGTGTACTGCGGGCCGTTCAACCCGCCGCCGCGCCCTCCGCCTGCGCCACCGAGGAACAGCGTCCCTGCTAGCTGGTCAAACGTCTGGAACGTGACCACCGCGAGTGCGCCATGCTTCGCCGCGGCTTGCTGCGGCGTCAGAAAATCTTCACACGGTTCCCCTAAAGGATTGGGGGCGCCACGTCCGCCGCCACGTCCGCCCTGCGCAGCCTGAGCCGCCAGTTCCGGTGGCAGTCCAGCGATCACGACAATCTTGCCTTTCACGTCGACCCCTTGAAACGGATCGATATTCGTCTTCTTAATCACGTAGCCGTTGCCCACGAATGCCAGCCCACCCGACACGTCCAGCGCCTCGAGCGGCGCGCCGCCGCGACCGCCCGCGGCAACGGTCCAGTCCTTGCCATATTCGAATTCCATGGAGCGATTGTTTCCGCCGCGACCACCACGGCCACCACCGCCAGCGTCTCCGCCGCGTCCACGCCCACCGCCACCAGTGCCTCCGCCGGTGACCGTCGCCTTGCTTTCGCCCGGAATCACGCTTTTACTCACTAGCTCAAACGGCATCAGGTAAGGTTGCAAGGGACCGTTGGTGCCGGTCAGGCTTCCCCCCGGCTTCAACCCCCACTCCGCCAGGTGACTCGCGACGTACAACGCTGCAGTGTCAAATCCGCGCGAGGGAAGATTCCGTCCTTCCAGTTGATCGGACGCCAGGAAGTAATCGTAAATCTTCATCTCCTGCTCCGTGATCGATTCGGAGTTGCCATAGGTGGCAACAACCGGAGCCGGAGTCTTGACCTTCGTCATCTTCGGTTTGTTCTGCGCCGCCAGCACGACCGTGAACAGAACAAACCCGCCAAATAGAATTCGCCGCATAAGATGTTAGGGCGAACCAAACCGGGCGTAAGTTACCAAACTGTGTTGGGATTGTAGTAGTGGACCCCAACATAATCGTGCTCGCCCGCCCGAACGGAGCCGGCAAGAGCACCACCGCGCCGGACTTGCTTCACGGCGCTCTCCATGTGGGCGAATTTGTCAAGGCCGACGTCATCGCCCGCGGCCTCTCGGCCTTCAACCCGGAAGGAGCGGAGTTGGACGCCGGCCGAGTGATGCTCGCCCGGCTGAAGGAACTCGCCCGCCAGCGGAAACGACGCTCGCCAGCCGGACCTTCGCGCCGTGGATTCGCGAACTGAAGAAAGAAGGATACCGCTTCCATCTCTTCTACTTCTGGCTCCCCTCGCCTGAAATGTGCGTCCATCGGGTGCGCGAAAGGAAATCGTTGGGCGGCCATTTCGTGCCCGCGGAAACAATTCACCGCCGCTATCACGGGGGTATTAGAAATTTCTTCGAGCTATACTCGCCCCTCGCCGACCGATGGAAGTTTTTCGACAACACCATTAAACCCAGACTGCTGATTACCTCTGAAGAGAAGGAATCGTTAACGCCGGGCTTTGGGATAAACTGAGAAAGGAGTATGAACATGTCTGAAAACGGAAATGGCGCCAGGACCATCACCGAGATCATCGACGACGGAGTCACCGTCAACGAAGCCCTCGATAAAGCCTTCTGCCGCGCCGTACCCCTCCATCGTCAGGCCAACGTCCCGATGACTTTCAGCGAAGACGGAAAAATGGTCGTCGTCGACGCGAAAGATATCCCCATCCCCGAGCAATACGCCAACCTGGAACCCTTCCGCTATTAAGCGTCTAAATTGCTAAACTGATTCTGCCCATCCGATGACGGGATCTCTCTTTCGCCGGCTGCTGCTCCTGGCGGTTGCGCTGGTCGCGATCACACTGTTTGCCATCGATCGCACGCTCCTGGGAACCGACGTTCGAGGGCGCGTTTTCGCCATCGGCCTCTCCTCCTCGCTGATCGCGCTTCTCGTCGCGTTTTTTATCTCGCGGTCGCTCGCCAGCCGCGTCAGCAAATTGAAGCGGCTCGCCGAAGGAATTCTCGATCGCCCTCATGAAGACCTGGGCGACGATCTGGGCTCGCTCGAACTTTCTCTCGCCTCGGTGGCCAAGGAACTGCGCCGCTTGCTCGACCGTCTGCGTTTTGAAAATGCGCGGCGCGAGGCGATTCTCTCCAGCATGGCTGAGGGCGTTCTGGCGGTCGATCCCGATCTGCGCGTCACCTTCTGCAACGCGGCGTTTCTAAAAGCCATCGGTTTTCGCGGCGCGACGTTTGAAGGACTGTCGTTGCTCGAACTGGTCCGCGACACGGGCCTCCATCAACTGCTGCGCGAAGTCCTGGCTTCTGGCGAACCTCGCAATATCCGCTTTAAATTGTCCGCCGCCTACGGCCGCACATTTGAGGTGCAGGCGACTCCTCTGGCCATGCCCTCCGGCCGCGGCGCCATCGCGATCCTGCACGACATCACCGAGATCGAACGGCTGGAGCAGGTTCGCAAGGACTTCGTCGCCAATGTGTCGCATGAGCTGCGGACACCTCTGGCAGGCGTCATCGGCTATGCCGACACCCTGCTCGACGGCGCGCTGGAGGACCAGGCGAACAACCGTAAGTTCGTCGAGATCATTCGATCCAACGCCGTCCGGCTCTCAAGCATCGCTTCGGATCTGCTGGTGCTTTCCGACCTCGAATCGGGCTCCGATCCGGAACCTGAAACGATCTCCGTGCAGGCCGTGCTCGAGGCGGCCATCGTCACCGTGCGCGGCGAAGCCCGCGAACGGGAAGTCCGTTTGGTGAGCGAACATATCGAAAATGTGTTCGTTTCCGGCAGCCGCCTGCGCCTGGAACAGGCCATTCTCAATCTGATGGCAAACGCCATTAAATTTAACAAGCCAGGCGGTGAGGTGCGGGTCGGCGCTACGGTGAACGGCGATCACCAGGTCGCCATCGTCATCGCCGACACAGGCGTCGGTATCCCCTCTCAGGACCTCCCTCGAATCTTCGAGCGCTTTTACCGCATCGATAAAGCACGGTCGCGGCAGGTGGGCGGGACGGGATTAGGTCTTTCTATCGTGAAACACGTGGTGGAGCGGATGAACGGAACAATTGAAGTGGAGAGCCAGTTGGGAAAGGGTTCGGTTTTTACCCTGCGGTTGCCTGCCGTATGAGCGTGGATCCAGTTTGCGGGATGACAGTAAATCCCGACAAATGCGCGGGCTCGCACACATATAAAGGCCAGGATTACTATTTCTGCGGCAAAGGCTGCATCGCCAAGTTTGCCGCGTCGCCGGAGACCTATCTCAAACCCAAGCTGGTGCTAATCGCTCCGGCCAAGCCGGGCATGAAATATACCTGCCCGATGCACCCGCAAGTCATTAAGGATAAACCAGGTCCATGCCCCATCTGCGGCATGGCGCTGGAGCCGATGACGGTTTCGCTCGACGACAAGAATCCTGAACTGCACGACATGACGCGACGGTTCTGGATCGCCGCCGTGCTGACCGCGCCCCTTCTGGCGTTCATGATGTGGCCGGTCAACAAGTGGATAGAGTGCGCGCTCGCTACCCCCGTGGTTTTGTGGGCTGGTTGGCCGATTTTCGAGCGGGCGTTCGCCTCCATCCGCAATCGCAGCCTGAACATGTTCACGCTCATCGGCTTAGGCGTCTCTGTATCCTATATCTATAGCTTTCTTGGTCAAGCCTATTTCGAGCCGGCGGCGGCGATTATCACTTTAGTGTTGCTCGGACAGGTTTTGGAACTACGCGCGAGAGGGCAGACCCAGAATGCCTTGAAGGCACTGCTGGGGCTCGCTCCGAAAACCGCCCGGCGCGTGGAACATGATGGTTCCGAAGTAGATGTTCCTTTGGAACACGTCATGCCGGGCGACACGCTACGGGTCCGTCCTGGCGAAAAAGTCCCGGTCGACGGCAAGATCCTCAGCGGCGCGAGCACGGTCGACGAATCGATGATGACCGGCGAATCGATGCCGGTCGAAAAGGCCACCGGCGATCCCGTCACGGGCGGTACCATTAACAAAACAGGCAGTTTTTTGATGACAGCCGAGCGAGTGGGAAACGACACTGTCCTCGCCCAGATCGTCCGCATGGTTAGTCAGGCGCAGAGGTCGCGCGCGCCGATTCAGCGCCTGGCCGACCGCGTCGCCGGCTGGTTCGTGCCCGCGGTTTTGCTGGTTTCCGTAATCACTGCAATCGTTTGGAGCATTTATGCCCCCGCGGGGGCGCTGGTCAACGCGGTCGCGGTGTTGATTATCGCCTGCCCCTGCGCCTTGGGATTAGCCACGCCCATGTCGATCATGGTCGGCACCGGTCGCGGCGCCTCCGCCGGAGTGCTGATCCGTAACGCGGAGGCTCTCGAAACGCTTGAAAAAATTGACACGTTGATCGTCGATAAGACCGGAACGCTGACCGAGGGCAAGCCCCGTCTGACGTCGGTTGTAGGCGATCCGGACATTTTGCGGCTGGCCGCCAGCCTCGAAATGGCGAGCGAGCATCCACTGGCTGCGGCCATCGCAGAAGGAGCTCGCGAAAAGGGCATCGCGTTGACCAAGCCGGAAAATTTCCACTCGACACCGGGGCTGGGAGTGAGCGGCACCGTGGACGGATCTACAATCCACGTCGGCAGCCGCACATACCTTGAACAGCAGGGCGTTGGATGCGACGCTTTTGCCACCGAGATTTCCGGGATGCGCGAAAACGGGGAAACGGCGATTATGGTGGCGAAAGACGGTCATTTTGCCGGCGTCTTGTCGGTTTCCGATCCCGTGAAAGCGAACGCCGCGGAAGCGGTAAAAAAATTGCGCGCGGAAAAAATCCGCATCGTGATGCTGACCGGCGACGATCGCACCACGGCCCTCGCGGTCGCGAAAAAACTGGGCATCGAGGAAGTGGAAGCGGGCGTTCTGCCGGCCGGAAAACGCGACGTGGTCGAGCGGCTGCAAAAGCAGGGACGCATCGTAGCCATGGCGGGCGACGGCGTCAACGATGCGCCGGCCCTGGCGCAGGCGAACGTCGGAATCGCCATGGCAACCGGCGCCGACGTGGCGATGGAGAGCGCGGGCCTCACTCTGCTGCACGGCGACCTCAACGGCATTCTGCGCGCGCTGCATCTCAGTCGCGCAACGATGAAAAATATCCGCCAGAATCTGTTTTTCGCCTTCGTGTACAACCTTCTGGGAGTGCCGGTCGCGGCGGGCGTGCTGTATCCGTTTTTCGGATTGCTGCTGAGCCCGATGATCGCCAGTGCGGCGATGACGTTCAGTTCCGTATCGGTGATCGCCAACGCTCTCCGGTTGCGGCGCGCGCAGCTGTAACCTGGAAAATGAATCGCAGGGCATGGCCCTGCGCCACTCGGGAATCGCCAAATTAGCAGAAAATTGCGTCTGCCCTTCTCCCTAAGAGCGCGACTACCTGATAGAATGCGGTGCGTGTTGCGTCCTGCGAGACTCCAAAATGGCCACATCTGCACTATTAAACGCACTCGCGATAAGGTCTTCCGAACTGGAGCACTGGGAGTACGTAGACAGTCGCTGGTTACACTTCTGGACCGGAATGGTAGTCGTCGGAGTTGCTCTCGAACTAGGAGTAATATTCTTCGACTTTTGCGAGGATCTCCATGCGTTCCGACGCGCCACCATTCGGTCACCAGAACGACCCAGCGTTAAAAAGCTAATATTCGAAGTGTTTGCGTGCGCCCTAGTTGTAATAGGCGTAGCGGGCGAGTTTTTTGTCGCAAGAGCGACCGAAGACATCGGCACCGAACTACGTATTATATCTAACGAGAGAGTCAGAATCGCAGAGGAGGAGGCTGGCGAAGCCAGAGAGCGCGCCGCTAGCGCCGAAGCCACAGCGGGGTCTTTTTCAGCTAGGATAGCCGAAGCCCGACGCCTCACGGCAGAGGCGCAGCGTGAGACGGCCATGTTATACGCACTCACCGCGCCCCGCCGACTCGACGATAAGCAAAAAGGAGATATCGGCGCGGCATTAAAGCCGTTCGCAAACCGAACGGTTACCGTGGCTACGTATGGCCTTGACGGGGAAGGAGCGGCTATTGGAACACAGATCATGGAGGCCTTGGGAAGGGTTCCAATATCAGTTAGGGATGAGAGGGCCGGGACTATAGTGACGGGAGATTTCGAGGTCGGGATAAATGTTCGCGGACCCGCCTCGCAAAAGTCTTTCAAGGAAGCAACTGTTGTCGCCCTGCGCGATATTGGCAAACTAGAAGTGCATATCGACACGGCTCCGGCCTCGTTCGGCACCTTAATGGGTGGATCATCCGTTAGCGGTGGATCATCTGTTGGCGGCGGAGGCGGCGGTCCAAGAGGGCCTGACGGACCAACGCCCCAGGGACTCCTGTAGTGATTAAAGTTGGAATCAAACCGCTCCCAAAATAGTCCCGGCCTATCACGCCACCCCAAGCGTAGCCCCCTAAAACCAGCACGAAGGCCAGCGCCAGAAGGTATGGCAAGTATGTTATTGCCAAGAGTTAAGGTAAAATCCCCTCCATGACTGTCGGGGTTCCGTTGCTACTGTGCTCGATTGTAGTTGCGCAGGCACAGGAATTCGAAGTGGCGTCGGTAAAGCCGGCCGACAAGCTGGAGCGGGATCAATTCCGAAACGTTCCGGGACCCACGGCCGAGATGATGGGCTTCGAGGGAGGTCCCGGCACGAAAGACCCGGGCCGGATCTTCTATCATGGCGTGAGCCTGAAGACGTTGCTGGCGAGGGCGTATAACATGAGGCCGGAACAGATCTCCGGGCCTTCCTGGCTGGGCTCCGAACGCTATACGCTCGAGGCCAAACTGCCGCCGGGCACCGACGCGGAGGGACTGCGCTCGATGCTACAAAAGCTGCTCATCGAGCGGTTCCAATTGAGCGCACATAAGGAGGTGAAGGATACTCCCGTGTATCGCTTGAAGGTGGCGAAGAACGGGCCGAAGCTGGAGCCCGCGAAGGCCGTGCCGCAATATGAAAACGAGGACGAGAAGCGGGAAGCGTTGATGAAACGGGTGGAAGCGATGAGGGCGGCGACGAAGGCAAACAGCGAGAAGGGAATCAGGACGCCGGGCCGCTCCTTTAGTTTGGCGCACGCGACGACCGCGAGATTCGCTGAAATGTTCTCCGGGCACGTGGACCGTCCGGTGAAGGACATGACGCAGTTGGAAGGCGAGTATTCCTTCCGTTTGGCCTATGATCCGGATGGCGGCATGCGAGAGGACGGACTTTCCATCTTTACCGCGATCCAGGAACAGCTGGGGCTTCGTTTGGAGGCTGGAAACGAACCGATCGAGTTACTGGTGATCGACAAGGTGGAGAAAGTGCCGGTGAGCAACTAATAACCCGCTTCCTGACGGTCGCGGCTCCGGGTCGATACTGAGCCGCCATGCGTGAGCATGCGGGTCGGCCGCCACTAGCGGCGGCTGAGGATCGTCCATAGTGCGCAACCCACAGTCGGGAACAGCGCGGCCACCGCGAAGGCAATGTCGTAGCGATGCAGGTCGAACAGCCTGCCCACTCCGGGCATCACCAGCGCAATCATAAGCGACCAGCTTCCCGCACCCAGCCCCGCGATGAAGCCGGCGTGATCGGTGGAAAAATGACGCGTCGCGTACGCCACTGCGCCGATGATGAAGCCGGACGTCACGAACATCGCGAAAAACATCATGGCGAGCGTCACAGAGTAGTTGTGAATATGCGGGATCAGGGCCAGAGGGGTGCTGAGAAGCATCAGCACAAAAAATTGTTGGCGCATGGAAGCGGAAAAACGGTCCATCATCCAGCCCCAGAAAAAATAGCCGATCTCCCAGCCCAGCGGGGGAATCCACAGCACCTTGCCGATTTCGAGCTGCGATTTCCCATACGTCGCCGTCAGGAAAATCGACGCTTGATAAAGCACGAAGCCGGAGGGGAACGCGCCCATCGCGTAGGCGGCGATAAAGGCCCACACTCTCGAGTCGCCAAGGCGGGGCGAATCTCGAATCACAACCGACGGTTTGGGAGCTTTCTTTATGTCCTCGCGGCGCGAGAGCGCGGCCCACAACAGCAGCCATGCCGCGCCGACGGCTCCGGTAGCCCAGAAGGCTCCGCGCCATCCCCACATCGCGGCGATGGGGGTGACAATCACCGGTGTGATCACCGCGCCCAGCGATCCGCCGCTATAGGAAATCGCGATGCCTCGCGAGCGCTGGTGAGGCTCCAGTGTCTGCACGACCGTTCGCAGGCTGCCGGGGAACGTCGCGCCCTCGCCGAAGCCCAGCAGGGCGCGCGCGGCCGCGAATCCTTGGAAACCGAGCGCGAACACGTGGGCAACTGAGGCCACCGTCCATAGCGAAACGGCGGAGGTCATGCCGCGACGCACGCCGATGCGGTCGAGAATGTAGCCCCAGAGAGGATTGCCCAGCATGTAAGCGACGGAGAAGGAGGAAATGATGAAGCCGTATTGTTCGTTCGACAGATGCGTGTCGCGCAGAATCGTCGGCGCGAGCAGCGCCAGCGTGTTGCGATCGATGTAGCTGATGGTCGAGACCAGCATCATGGTAAACGCGGGCGTCCATGTAAGAACCGGCGGCCGCGTCACTCGTCCGCCGATCTTCGCCATTGGCCGGTTTTCGGGGGACAGATCAGGCACGGTGGCTTATTCTCGAAAACATGAAATGGAAGTTCGCGATCGCCGGCGTGCTGGCCTTCATCGCGGGATTTGTCTCGACGATGTTATCTGGCTTACGGTTTCAAAACTGAATCCGCGGTCCTTCAGAATAGGGAGCGCGAACTCGACCGCTTCGAGCGTGGCGCGAATGTCAGGCGAGCGCTGCAATTCGCGTCCATCGTGGAGGCAGAGGATGGCACCGCCGGCGGCCCGGCTCACGAGCAGGCGCGAGATGCGGGACGAAGGCCATTTCCAATCGCGGCCAATAGCCGTCCACATCACGCCGGTGAGGTTGAGGCGGGTTTGGGCGCGGCGCAGACCCGGCCAGCGGACGCCATAGGGCGCGCGGAACAATCGCGGCGTCACGCGAGTGACCCTGTGAATCGTCTCCTGCGCCAGCGCCAGTTCGCGAAAAACAAATTCGGGCGGTTGGAAGTACAGGGGCGCGTGCGAATCCGTATGGTTGCCGATTTCGTGTCCGGCGGCCGCGACTTCGCGCGCGATAACGTTCAGCCGGCGCACGTTGGCCCCGCACATGAAAAACGTCGCTTTGACGTTGTGCTCGGCGAGCAGTTCCAGCAGCGCCGGCGTCGATTCGCTGGGGCCGTCGTCAAACGTGAGCGCCAGCGAGTTACGAGACCGGTCGCCGTGATAGAGGGACGGCGCCAGCAGCGAAGACGACTTTCCGCGCACGGCGTAAGCGGCCAGGCCCACTGCGGCGGCCGTCGCGAGAAGAGTTTCCTCAAGCACGGCCGATGTCTCTCAACGCATGTTCGGCGGCGGTGACGCCCCGATATTGCGCTTCTTCGAAAATACTAAAGCCGCTCAAATCGCTGTTGGCGTAATAAACACTCTTGGAGACTGGCGTAGGCGCTGCTAAGAAACCGGGAATGGGACGAGCCATGGCATGGCCAATGCGCATCACGTCGATGCGCGAGACGCAGTCGCGAATATTTTTGTGGGCGCGCGAAAGATCGTTCAGAATGGCGTCGCGCCAGTAGCTCCAGTCCTTTTCGAGCAGCAGCCTGCGCATCTGGTCAGGAGGCTGGTGCGCGAGCGCCCAATAAAATGTCCAGACCGAGCGGTCAATCTGCGAACTCAGACTCATGTGCGTGGCGACGACATAGCCCAGGGCGGGCGAATCGTAGATGACATTGTCCCAAGCCGAGTCTTCCGAAGGAAGGCGGTCCAGTGTAAGGTTCGCGGTCAGCCAGGGCGAATAAACGATGCCGGGATTGCTTGCGCCCTCGATGATGTAAGGCGCTAGAAAGGTAGGCGCGGCGAAGATGACGCGGTCGGCGATATATTCGACGGCCTCGGTGTAGACGTGCGATTTCGAAATGCGATAAACGGGTGAGCTGGTATGAAGAAACGGCTTCAGCCGCTCCGTCAGCTGGCGGACGATCCAGCCGTTGCCTTCGGGCCAGACCAGCGGCCCTTTTTCGTCGGGCTCGCGCGAGGCGAAGTAGTGGACGCCCGCCCAGGCCGAGGTTTCAGAAGCCAGCGCCCCGTAATCGTCACGGCAGGCGTAGTTGATGTACCAGTTCAAATAGGGAGACGTGAAGCGGTTCGAATCCATCCAACTTTGCATCGACATTCTGTCGAGCAGGGATGGCCTGGAGCCTCTCTCCATCGGAATCGTGAACTGGCCTGACGCGCGCATTTCATCGATCAAACCCTGAAAGCGCCCATAATCCTCGCGGTCGCGGCCGGTGGAGGCGATTTCGGGCTCGATCCCTTCCTGCCAGCGGCCGTGGAGAAACAGGCGCTCCTGAGGGGAGAAGCAGAGCCGCCGCTCATCCCACTTGCCGTCGCTGAAAACGCCGAGGTCTTCAAAAAGTTCCCGCGCCAGCGTCTCGTGAGGCCCGGGAACGGGCACATAATGCGCGGCCCAGGGGTAGGCCGAGATTTCGTTCTGTCCCCACCGCGAATTGCCGCCGGGTTCGGGCTCCATCTCTAAGATGACAAAGTCGCGGTAGCCCTTCTTATGGAGGCGCCACGCCGCCGAGAGTCCGGCAATCCCCCCGCCGACGATGACTATTCCGATTATTTGGGTTCGTTTTGGCGCGGAGAACACCGCGTGGTCGCGGAGCCGATGGCCGAGGGGAAACCCGTCATTCACAAATTGCCCGTCGACGCGCCGTTCCGCTTTCGCGGTCAGCCCGATGAGGGCGGGAGCAGTAGCAAGAAACTGGCGGCGCGACGGCACTTGTTCAGTGTAGCGTTCACGCCGCCGGAGCGATCAACGACTACGGCTCCACGGCCGGAGGGAACGTGGTCGGGTAGAGGTCCTCGTTCAGCGTTGCGTACAGGACGTTGAGATAAACGCCCGAGTAGACATGGTCCGCCGTGACATAGGCGACTCCACAGTAGGCATCGTTAATGGTGTTATTCAGGATGAGATTCATCGCCACGCCGGTGCCCGAATATTCATTGATCCCGCAGCCGGCATAGTTCACGCTCGAATAATTGCTGATCGGGAAGACGTGCGAGATGGTGTTTCCCGAGATGACGCTGTTGGTGAAATAGCCCGCCGCCGACCGCTGAATGTCGATGCCGTCCAAGGCGTCGATATTCATGATGACGTTGTTCGTGATTTGGACGTTATTCGCTCCGTTGAGGAAAATTCCGCTCTGGGCGTTGGCGATGAAATTGGAATCGACCGCGGAACCGTCCCCGGCGGCTCTGAAAACGACACCTTCGCTTCGGACGCCGACGCAGGCCAGGAAGGCGATGCTTCCGCAGTTTCCCTGGGTGATGGTGTTGTGGGTCACGTGGCCGACGGCTCCGTTGGCGATGAAGACTCCAAATTGGAAATATCCGGTGCTCGGCCCGACACCCGAAATGGTATTTCCGCTAATATCCGCCGTGATTCCGGCACCGTTTGCCAAAATGCCGTCGCGATTGAAATCGTGGATACTGTTGCCGCTGATCGAAACGGAAAATGGACCGGTCTGGCCGGTGGCGGCGTCCACCTGCACGCCGAATCCGTTGCCTGGGAATAACGTCGCACAGCTTGTTGGATTCGGCAATTGGGCGCCGGTGATGACATTGTTCGCAACCGCGCCGGAGGAGTTGTAGAAATGGATGCCGGCGAGCCCCACCGTACAGCCGGTCACGGTGTTCAGGCTGGCATCGACGGCCAAACCCTCAATCACCACGCCTTGCGTATTGACCACGCTGATCACGGCCTGAAACGAAAAAGTGCCGACATTGTACATCGACGTGGGTTGCAACAGAACTCTATTAATCCCGTTTACGTTGAGTCCGCGCAGCGCGACCGGCTTAATGATGACTAATTGCTCCGGATATGTACCCGGGAAGATATCGATTTCGTCACCGGCGGAGGCGGCGGTGAGTGCCGCGCCAATGGTGTTATAGGCTGCATTGGGGAACTGGCTGGCCCGACGACCAGGGTTGCGGCGCGGCCCAGATTACAGCAGGCGGCCAGGAATAGCAGTCCGTTTCGAATGACGCGTTGAGTCAGCATAGAATGTTTCTCCTTGGGCGGCCGGCGTCGGCCTTAAGCCGATGCTGCAAGCTGAGCTCGCGCCACCGACGAGCGAGATTGTGCGGTGCGCGGTGCGATATGGAAATACACGCGGTCCGATTTGTGGGTCATTATAAGGTCACCCGTTATCTTTATGATGTATTTGCAGTTATTGCTGTGATATTCTTGTGGACCTAACTTAAATGCCGGAGAGTCTGCGCGTCGTTCCGCCGGAACGGCACATCCGTTTTGGCCCCTTCGAACTCGATTCCCGCGCGGGCGAGTTGCGGAAGCACGGAATCAAGATCCGGGTCGGGCAGCAGACCCTGGAGGTGCTGCTGATGCCATTGCGGCACCCGGGCGAAGTGGTTTTGCGGGAGGAGATCCGTCAGAAGCTGTGGCCGCTCGACACGGTGGTCGAGTTCGATCACAGCATTAACGCGGCGATCCAGAAGTTGCGCGACGCGCTGGGCGAATCGGCTGGCGATCCGCGTTATATCGAGACTTTGCCGCGCCGCGGTTACCGGTTTATCGGGACGGTGGAACTGCCTCCGGCGGAGCCCGAGGCCGGCTCCCCGGTCGTCCAGGCTGCTCCACGCAACTGGTCTGCGCTGACGAGCGCGGCTGCGGTTGTGCTTTTGGGTGTTCTGGCGCAGGCGGTCTGGCTGAGGCCGTGGGAGGCTCGCGCGCCGGCGAGGAACTGGACTTTCTCGCTTTCCCTCGGACCGGAGGCTGGGTCCCTTGAGGGAGCGGTGCTTTCGCCGGACGGCTCGGCGGTGCTCTACCGCACAGCGCATGGGTTGAGCATGCGCAGGCTGGATTCGGGACAGGATTTTCCGATTTACACGCAGGCTCGCCTGACCGACTCGCCCATCTGGTCGCCCGACGGGTCACAGGTCGTCCTTCGTGCAAACAATAAGCTTGTTCGCCTGACGCTGCCGAACGGCCCGCCGGTGGTGCTGTGGCCGAAGACGCAAATCACGCGTGGATTCTCGTGGGGGCCCGACGGCTCGATCCTGGTGGCCACGATTGTTGACGCGGTTGGCTACCTTTCTTTGATTCCGGCTAAGGGGGGCGACCCGGTTCGTGTGGAGGTCCCAGGTTTCGCGGAGGGCAAGTTCTTCTTCCCGGAGTTTTTGCCTGACGGGAAAAACTTCCTGTTCGGCTTCAGAAGAGACGACAGCGCGGGCCTGTACTTGGCAACCCTGGAGAGCGGAAAGATCACCCGAGCGCCGATCCTGCTCCGCGAGAACATGACGGCCGGAATTTTTTCGCCTTCGGGCGAAGGACGGCTGCTATATGTACAGAACGACAAACTTTTGCCCAGCGGTTGAACATCCGGCGGGGAGCGCTGGAGGGACAGCCGGAGATGGTGGTGGATGGCGTGTATTCCGCATATGAGCTGGGCAAGGCGGCGTTCTCTGTTTCCCGCAACGGAGTTCTGGCCTGGACCGCGGGGCGGGCAGGCCTCGCGCAACTCACGTGGTTCGACCGGAAAGGAAACGCCGCCGGCACCGGCGGTCCGTCGTGCACCGGGGAAATCGCACGGTTGTCACCGGACGAGAGGCATGTGCTGCTGAACACGGTCGCCGAGCATGACGGCTTCGCAATCGTCGAGCAGAAGGGGAGCGGGCAGGTGGCCTTGCCGGGAATCAGGAAGCCATTGTGGATGGCGGACGGCTTGCACATTTTGTATGCCCGGAAGGATGGGAACATCTATCGCGTGGTGCGGCGGGCAATCGAAGGCGGCGCGGAGCAGGAGTTGGCGCGGTTGCCGGCGCTATCCGGGTTGATGGATGTTTCCAGGGACGCGAAGGCGCTGCTGTACAAACAGGGCCAGAAACTCTATTCGGCATGGCTCTCTTCAACCTCGATGGATGGTTCGCCGGGAATTGCACAACCGCAATGGGTGGCCGATTCCGTACAAGGGCGGTTTTCTCCCGACGGCCGCTCGGTGGTCTACTCGGCGGTGACGACGGGGGGCAGGCTGGACGTGTTTGCTCAGCCTTTCCCGTTGAACGGGCTGCGGACGCAGTTGACGTCCGAGGGCGGACGGGATGCGGTCTGGCGCGGCGATGGCAAGGAGATTGTCTATCGCAAAGATAAGACGCTCTACCTCGCTGCGGGTGGACGTTAAGGGCAAAACGATTCGCACCAGTGCGCCGGAAGCCTTGTTCGACGTGCGCGTTCCGGCTGGCTTGGTATACGAGGACTTGCCGTTTGCGGTGACCCGCGACGGGTCGCGAATTCTGTTCACCGAGGGAGTGGAGCAGCCGAATCCGCAGTTGACCTATGTCATGACGGAGTGGAAGAGCTTGTTGAAGAAGTGACTGGCGAGTAGCGCAGCTCCTCTCGACGCTGCCGCTTGTGGGCCTGTCTTGGCCGCCGATGCACGCAGCACGGCATATCTTACTTATATCCAGATGGCGTTCGGTATGTAAGAAGGTAATGAAACGGAAATTCTTACCGCCCCCGGCGCATCACAGTTGCGAATCATCAGAACGAGGATTTCCTCATGAGAGGCTCCCTCGCTTCATGTTCTCGGGCTATGGTACTTAGAATGCTTAAGTAAGTTTAACTATGTCCCATAACTCGACTTTCTCTACTGCAACACTTGGTAGTGCCAATCTGGAACTGGCTGGCCTGTCCGGGGCGCAAGAAGAGTGCTGTTATGCCGTGATGCAAGCCTTTCAGGAGAGGAACCGGCTGTCCTCCTGGCGGCTGAAGGTGGACCTCCGCAGCGATGGCCCACATAGCTGGTTGCTGGACATTTCGGCCGTTGCCTCGGCGGAATTTGGTTTCCAGGTCCGAACGAGCCAGTTGACCGTCGATAAAGGGGTGGACCTGGCGCAGGTCGTAGACCTCTGTTTAGAAACCCATTACAACGCCTGTATGAACGGCAGGGCGATGGCAGCGGGAAGCTCCGAACTCCCGCGTCTGGCGAGCGCCCTCAGCAGGTAGAGTCGCGGTTGCGGGCCGGCGGCCCGCCCGGCACTACTTCGGCTGGAACTTGAAATCCGAGATTCCGATTTCATCGTTCCCCGGAATATAGAACCCGAATTTGCCATCGCTGAAGATGCGGCCGGGTTCCGTCCAACTATCGAGCGTCAGCCAGGTATCGCCGTTTTTCAGCCGATGCACGACGTGGTCCGGCGTCACGTCCACTTGAATCGTGAACGACTTGGCGTTTTCCAGGCCGTGCGAGGTTTTTTCGCGATCCTTGCTCTTGCCGTTGGTCACTTCCTTTGCCCAGAACGTCTTTTTGTCAATTTCGAAAAGACCGTAGTTCTTGGGGTCGACGTAATCGACGTACCAGCGGATATGGCCTCCGCGAAACACATTGCCGCCCTTTAGCAACTGGACGGTGAACGTGTAGGTCCCCTTGGCGGGGAGTTTATACGGCACGAAATTGCCTCCGTGGTGGACCCATGTTTCGCCGTCGCGCGTCCAGCCGGAGGGGTCTTCCCAATCGGCCATGCCGCCGGCTTTGGCCGTGGGAATGGCGGCTGCACGGGCGCTGGCCAGCGTCAGGTCGACGACGACTTGAGCGCCGGAGGCCACCTGGACGGGCAGCGTGCGGTCAGTAAAGCCGGGGGCTTTGGAGGCGAACGTATAGTTGCCCGGAGGCAGGTCGATCTGGTTGCCATTGAGTTGATGGAACTGCGCCTCGTTATCGCGCTTATAGGTGATGACCGAAGAGCCGGGAGATCGTGTGACATGCACGGCCCCAGTGGCCGCGCCGACGGGCGGAGGTGGAGCGACGGGCGCGGGCTTCGTTACCGTGCCGGCCTCCATCTTCTGAAGTTGGAATTCCACGCGAGCGTCAGCGCCCTTGACCACATCGACCATCTGCGTGGGAGGCGTGTTGAACCCGTCCTTATACACGCGCACCTGCACCTTGCCCGGAGGCGTGGGGATGCGCAGCTGGCCGCGGGCGGTTTGCTTTTTCTGCTCCTTGTTATTGACGAAAACGCGGACGTTGTCCTCGCCGGTGAACACCAGCAGCGTACCCAGGTCGCCCATGCCGGGAGGTCCGGCTTTATCGGGACGCAGGAACACGGTGAGCGCCGGATTGGCGGTGAACGTTTCCTGAATTGTTTTCTGCGTGGGCCCTTCGCCGACGGCGATTTCGACCGCGCCGGGTTGGAACCCTTGCAAGTCCACTCCGCCGGGCGAAACGTCGCCTTGCGGCTGTCCGTTCATCGCCAGCTTGAGCGGACCGGCGGACGTCGCCACGCGCGCATTGTTGCCGAAGCTCGCGACCACGATGGCAATCAGCCCTTTGGCCGTGGTTCCCGTGATGTTGGGCGCTTTCGCATCGGCCGTCTCAAATGAAAACGATGCTTCGTTGCCTTTGCCGACGATTTTTACCGTGTGGGGGCCGGGTTTCACGTTGTCGATCACGAACTGGCCGTCCTGCACTAGCCCCGCGTCCTGATCGTCGACGGTAACTTTTCCGCCATCGACTCCTTCGGCGAGAACCCTCATCGGTTGCGGCGAGGGTTCGAGAGTCAGGCTCACCTGCGGAGGCGGAGCGCCGCCCGCCGCGACCGTCACGCCGGTGGCGCCCGATTCATAACCTGGCAAAGCAACCGTGATCTGATAATCGCCCGGCGGCAAGGTGACGGAACAGGGAGACGTGCATTTGTCCTCGCCATTCACTTTGACGGCGGCGCCCGGAGGGGTGGTGGCGACCGGCACTTCGATCCCGGCGGTGACGACGGATTCCGCCACCTTCTTCATGCGCGCCCTGTAGAGCAGGAAACCGATGCCGGCGACGGCGACCAATAATCCGAGAATCGCGCCGAAGATGAGGGCCTTTTTCCACGCCACCGGCTTTTGCGCCTGCGGCGGCACGACCGCCCTCTGCGGCGGAGGAGTCTGGCTGGAAATAGGCGGCGGGCCGACCGGAGGAATCGGAGGAGTCGGCGGAACAGCCTGCGGGCCGGTTTGCGGAAACGCGCTGGTGGGAAACGTAGGCGGCGGTGAAAACTGACCTGAAGGGATCGGGGTCGGCGGCGGAACCGGTGGAACGGGAGCCGTCATCGCGGGCATGGGCGGAGGCGTCGCGATCGGCGGAGGAGGGGGCTGGACAGCGAGCATCGGAGGCGGCGTCGCGATGGGCGGAGGCGACGGCGGCTCCCCCATGGTCTTGGTCGGCGGAGGAACGGCCGCAGGCATAGGCGGAGGCGTCGCGATGGGCGGGGGCGCCATGGGCATTGGGGGAGGCGCGGCCTGCGGCGCGAACGGCGGAGGCGGCGTCACCGGGATTGGGGGCGGCGCGGATGGCTGCGCCTGGAACGGCGCTGGGGGCGTCGCGATGGTCGCCTGCTGCTCCTTTAATTTGGTGCCGCGGTTCACCAGATGCTGCTTGATGTCGCCCACCACCAGTTGCACTTCGAAATCGTTGGAGTACTGCTTGGCGATTTCGTCGAGCCGGTAATAGATTGGCTTCAGTCCCTCCAGGCTGGCCACAAGGCCCACCTGCTGGTCCAGACGCTTCAGTTCTTCTAGAGGATTCAGATTCTCATCGCCCACGTTAGATATCCTACACTTTCCTTGTAACCTCTGGTTTGACCCTTGGTTTAACCCTTGTGATAGCCGCCCTCGACGCCACCCCGCTGACCGTGCCCACCGGCGGCGTCATGCGCTATACGCTGGAGCTGGCGCGGGCGCTGGCGGCAACATACCCGGCCGACGAATATTGGTTGCTGAGCGACCAGCCATTCGAGATGCCCTTTGCTGCGAATCTGCATAAAGGCGATGGCCCTCGCACCGCCGCCGAAAGGCGCTGGTGGTCGTGGGGGCTCAACCGGGAGATGATGCGCCGCAAGGTGGAAGTGTTTCACGGGACCGATTTCTCCGTTCCCTATATACCTCGGCGGCCCAGCGTAATGACTGTACACGATCTGTCTCCCTGGCTGTCCAAGGAGATTTTTGCAGTTGGTTCGATCCGTGTGCGGCGGCGCGTGCCGGTGCTCCTGCGGGCTCATGTTCCGACCATGATCATCACGCCGAGCGAAGCGGTGCGGCGGGCGGCGATCGCTCGATTCGGGATCGACCAGGAGCGCGTTGTGGCGGTGCCTCTGGCGGCCTCGAATCATTTTCGTTTTCTGGCCGGAGCCGAAACTGCGCGGCCTTATTTTCTTTTTGTCGGGACGCTGGAGAAGCGGAAAAATATCCACCGGTTGATCGAGGCGTGGAGGGAAGTCCGGAAGGCGCAAGACATCGACCTGGTTCTCGCCGGACGCGCTCGCGACGATTTTGCGATGCCCGCGCCGGAGCCGGGGTTGCGTATTTTGGGCGCGGTCGCGGAAGACGACCTGCCGGCGCTGTATTCCGGCGCGGCGGCGTGTGTGTATCCGTCCTTGTACGAAGGATTCGGATTGCCGGTGTTGGAAGCGATGCAGTGCGGGGCGACCGTGATCACGTCGCGCGATCCGGCGATTATGGAGGTTTCGGGCGGCGCGGCGATTCACGTCGACGTTACCGATGTTCGCGCCCTCGCCGACGCGATGCGGGCGCGGCCGGTGCGGCGGGATGAATCGCTGAGGCGCGCGGCGCTGTTTTCCTGGGCTTCAACGGCGCGGAGGACAAGAGAGGTTTATGACGCCGCCCGGCGAAACTTTTCAAAATAGCCCGAAAAATAGCGCGTTGTTTCTGACGCCGGAAGAGCCTCTCGCAGGGACGGGCGGGGGCGGGTTGCGATCCGCCTCGCTGCTGGAGTACTTGCGAAGCAAGTACGACGTCAAGGTGACAAGCTTCACGCTCCCGCATCATTCGAAAACATTCGCCGCCAGGGCGTGGCGGAATGGATGGAGATTCGCGCGCGGCGTGCCTCCGCTGATGGACCGGTTCGCGGGATGCGATGCGCAACTCGCTCCGTTGCTGACCCGCCGCTACCGCGTCGCGGTCATCGAACATTTCTGGTGCGCTCCGTACGCAGAGGCGATTCGCCCGTTTTGCGACATTCTGGTGCTCGATCTGCACAACATCGAAAGCGAGCTGGCGGCGACGCATGCGCAGGCCGCCGGCGGTGTGGAATCGATTCTGCACCGCCGGTTTGCCAGTGCGTATCGAAAACTGGAGCGCGAGTGGATTCCAAAATTTGATGTCGTGCTTGCAGCGTCCGAAGAAGACCGGGCGCGCATCGAACATCGCGAGAACGTCGTAATTTATCCGAACGCGCTGCCGGCGATCGAGCTTCCATCGGTCGAGGAAGAGAATTGCATCGTGTTCAGCGGCAACCTGGAATATCATCCCAACATTGAGGCGGTGCGTTGGTTCGCGTCGGCGATCTGGCCGCGGATTCGCGAACGGAACCCAGGGCTCAAGTGGAATTTAATTGGCCGCAATCCGGAAGCGATTTTGGGAATCGTGAAAAATGACCCGTCGATCCGCGTCATCGGGCCAGTCGCCGACGCGGTAGCCGCCATTGCCGCCGGGCGAGTGGTGGTGGTGCCGTTGCTCTCCGGCAGCGGAACGCGATTCAAGATTCTGGAAGCATGGGCGGCGGGGAGGGCCGTCGTGTCGACGAAGATCGGCGCGGAGGGACTGGAAGCCGGGGAAAATTTAGTGACGCGCGACGATCCCCCGGCCTTTGCGGATGCAGTGCTGGAGTTGCTCAACGATCGCCGACGCGCACGGGCTTTGGGTGAAGCCGGACGCGCAGTGTATCTGGATCGATACACCTGGCCGGCGGCGTGGAAGAAACTCGAACGGCTGTTCTAGCCCCATGCGTCAGCGTGGGGTTATTTCCATGCCCACTGCACGGCCCCAAGCTGACATGAGTCTGTGTGAAACGTCGGCCTGGACCGCCCTCCCAGTCGCGGCTCTATCTCGAGCTTTGAGGATTCCTCAGGTTAGAGGAGCCGCGACCAGCAGGAGCGGTCAGCGCCAAGGTTTTCACACAGACTCTGACGCATGGGGGTGGACCACCTGATAAAAATCAGCTTAGTTGTTCTTGAAAAAGTGCACGACTTTCTTGCCGCCTTCTTCCGTGTAATAAACCGTCACCTTGCTGGCTTTCTCTACTGCCTTGCCGGTGTCCTTGCCCGCATCGACCACCGCGTGATCTGTGATTTTATACGTTGCCTCGGCGCCGTCCGCGGTTTTTACGGCCAGCGTCTTAGCGCCGCGATCGATGGCCGAAACGGTGCCCTGCGCTACCTTCAATCCGCCATCGCCGACGCGGTCCATTTCCTGCGCGGTTTTCTCCGAGCCTTTGACGGTGTAATGAACCACCACGTGGCTGCCTTCCTTTACGCCGTGCATGCCGTCCTTGGCGCCGGCTTCGGTTGCATCCCAGCCATGAACGGACGTTTTCTTCACCACGTGGAGCGTATGCTCCGTTCCGTCGGCCGTGGCGACAACCACGGTTTTGGTGCCGGCATCCACCTTTTTCACGGTGCCTTCCACTGCCGTCACCACGTCGTCTGCGGCGAACATTGCGATAGCAGCGAAACTCAATCCAAGAAGCAGTTTTTTGCTCATATGTAACTATATTGCCTGATTTTCAGACGCGGCGGGCCAGCAGCACGGTCATATCGTCCTGCAACTCGTCGGCCGCGGTCCATTCGCGGACGGCATCGAGCACGACCTCGACAATTTGCTCGTCATTCAGATGCGAACTGCGGGCGATCAGCTCGATAAGGCGGTCCTCGCCAAACATTTCGCCATACTCGTTTTCGGGCTCGGTGATACCGTCGGTAAAGCACACCAGCAGGTCATTCGATTTCAATTCCAGACGGCTCTCATCGAACTTCGCGAACGGGAACGCGCCCACCACCGTGCCATTCACGTCGAGCCTTTCCGCCGCGCCGTCGCGCACCAGCAGCGGAGGCAGATGGCCGGCGTTGGTGTAGGTGAAAATGCCGGTCGGCTCGTCGAAAATGCCGAAACAGAACGTCGCGTATTTTTCGGGCGACGTGTAGGCGTGCAGTTGATTGTTCAGTCTCGACACCAGGTGCGAAGTGGACAGAAGAGGCGGAGTAAAGCCGATGGTCCCGCCGTTTCCCGCCGCAGTGGCGATCTCCAGCGCGCTCTGCAACTGCGAGCGTAACGAACTCTGTAGAGTGGCCATTAGCAGCGCCGCCGAAATTCCCTTCCCCGCGACGTCGCCGATGGCGATGGCCACTTGCGAATCGCGAATCACTTCGTAATCGTAATAATCGCCCGAGCACATCCGCGCCGGGTGACAGACGGCGGTAATCCGCAGGCTGCGCGTCTGTGGCACCACGCGCGGATAAAGCTGGCTCTGCACCTCGCGCGCGATCTCGACTTCGGATTGCAGCCGCTCCTTCTCCTTGGCCACCACCAGCAGCTTTTCCAGATTTTCGGCCATGCGGTTGAACGAATTGCTGAGGTCGGCGAGCTGGTCTTTTCCCTGCACTTCGATGCGATGGGAAAAGTTTCCTTCCATCACTTTCTGCGTTCCTTCGTAGAGCCGGTGCACGGCTCCGGTAATGGTGCGGGTCATCGAAATGCCGATCATCGCGGCGATCAGTTCGACAATCAGAAAGACAATCGACAACACAATGAGGGCCATCACGATGGCCTGCTGCGTCGGGTCGGTCTTGCGATTGAATATTGCCGACAACACGGACGAAATGCGGGAACGAATCAGAATCTGCAGCTTGTTCTTTTCAGTGTCTGGCTCGGTGCCGGGACGGTCCCAGACCACCGCCGGGATGTCGGCGATGGGTGGCACCTCCAGATCGAAACGGTTCACCGGAGGAGGCAGCGTGCGAGCCCCGGAACCATGGGTCCCGCGTTGCGGAGCCTTCCCTTCGAGCTCGCGGAGATCCATCACAATCAGATCAGGCGCCAGGCCGGCCAGCACCTCGCTGGTCAACGGGGCCGCGATGGTCACGTCGCCGGTTTTGGTTTTACGATGACTCCAAGCGTAATACCGGCCGTCGCGGAACAGCACCCCGCGCGTTTCCTTCCAACCGTCGCCCGGCTCCGGAAGCGTTCCCTGGTCGGGATAACGGATCAGTTTGCCGTTATCGCGCACCAGTATTTCGAGGCCCGGATTGTGTTCGCGGTAAAACAGCTCGGTCATGCGCCGTATCATCATCGGACGATCCTCTGGAGCAGTACGGACAATGCTTTGCGCGGCCGTGTCCAACGAATCGATCCGGCGGTCCAGTTCGCTGGTGACCAGATAGATCGCGAGGCCATTTACCAGCATGTATCCGCCCAGCGCGGCCAGCGTCGCGATCAGTACGATCGGCACCATGGCGATGAAGATGTAGGTGACGATCAGGCGATTGCGCAGTCTCCACACGGCCTGCCTTAACAGCCGAATGGAGAGCCACAGTCCGGTAATGAACACGCCGGTCGCGGCCATGAATTTCAGACCGCCCAGGGAGAAATAATCCGCCGCCAGCAACAGCAGCATGAAAACGGCAAACGCGATTCCAGCCCGGCCCGTCCAACCGAAGATTTTCTGGAGGCTGGCGCGCACTCGCTACACTCTCGACTTGGCGATTTCCGGCACCGGCGCATCGGGCTGGATGTAGTGTTTCGTCAAGCCCGCTTCGAGCAGGGAAAATGCCGTCTCCACGTCGTCGGCAAAAGAGAACAATTCCAGGTCTTTTTCGGCGATCATGCCGTGGCGCACGAGAGCATCAAAGTTGAGAATCTCCTTCCAGAACGTGGTGCCGTAGAGAATCACGGTCATCTTTTTTTCTAGTTTCTGGGTTTGCGCCAGCGTCAGGATTTCGGTCAGTTCGTCGAGCGTTCCGAATCCTCCTGGAAACACCACCAAAGCCTTCGCCAAATACGCGAACCAGAACTTGCGCATGAAGAAGTAGTGGAATTCGAAGCACAATTCAGGCGTGATGAACGGATTTGGCCTCTGCTCGAAAGGCAACCCGATGTTCAGGCCAATCGTTTTCCCGCCGGCATCCTGCGCGCCTCTGTTGGCCGCCTCCATGATCCCTGGTCCGCCGCCGGTGCAGACAACGAAACGCCGGCCGCTTTCGTGTAAACCGTCCGACCATTGCGTAATGCGCTTGGCCAGCGCGCGCGCTTCATTGTAATAGCGGGCGAGCGGGCCCATTTCGTGGGTTCGCGCGGAGCCGAAAAACACAATGGTGTCGTGAATTTTCTGCTGCCGGAAATGGGAAAGCGGATAAAGATATTCGCTCAGGATTCTCAGCGAGCGCGCATCGGGCGTGTCCAAAAACTGCTGATTGCGATACGCCAGCGCGGACTTATCATGGCTCTCATGCATGGGATATTTTTTCGGCGCCGGCTTCCAGTTCGGCCACCCTCTTTTCCAATTGTCTCATTGTGCGCAGCAGAACCGGCAGTTTGGGAAACGCCGTGATCGCGCGCAGCCATTCCCGCGCCTCGAAGGCCGGCGAGCCGCTCATCACCGCGCCCGCCTCCACATCGCCTCCGATTCCCGATTGCGCGTAAATCACCGCGTTGTCGTGAATGGTCAGATGCCCGGAGATGCCCACCTGTCCGGCCAGCAATACATTTTTTTCGAGAATGCTCGATCCGGCGAGGCCCGTTTGCGAGCAGATGATGTTGTCCTCGCCCACCACGCAGCCGTGCCCGACCTGCACCAGGCTGTCGATTTTCGCGCCGCGCTTAACGCGGGTTTCTCCGGTCGAGGCGCGATCGATCGAGGTCAGCGTCTGGATCTCAACATCGTCCTCAATCACCGCGACACCGCTCTGCACGATTTTGTAATGCGTGCCGTCGGCTTGTTTGGCGAAGCCGTATCCATCGCCGCCGATGACCACGTTGTTCTGAAGGATCACCCGATGGCCGACGCGGCAATGTTCGCGCACCGTGACGTGCGAATGGGCCACGAACCGGTCGCCGATCGTAGCGCCTTCGTAAATCACAACATGTGGATGCAGGACCGCGTCGCGTCCGATGGCAACATGTTCTCCCACCACGGCGAACGGTCCGATGGACGCGTTCTCGCCGATCCGCGCGGTCGGCGCAATATAGGCCAGCGGATGAATACCGGGCGCGGGCTTCGGCGGTTGATAGAACATTTCCAGCGCCCGCGCGAAATCCAGATAGGGGTTTTTGGAAATTAATTGCGCAGGCCGAATGTCTTCAAGAAGGGTCTTCACCAGGATAGCGGCCGCCCGTGTATGCTTCGCTTTCGGCGCGTATTTGGGATTGTGAAGCGACGTGATTTCCGTCGCTTCTGCGTGTTCCATCCCCGCGACGCCCGTGATTTCGATCGCACCGTCGCCCCGCAGTTCGCAGCCCAGCCGGGCCGCGAGATCGGAAAGATTCATACCTTCAGGGTAGCCGTAAAGCGTTCAAGATCACAAAATGTGATCTTGAACGTGAGAGACCTTGGTCCTGTCATGCACTATCCCAGTAATATGGCAGCCAAACCAACCAGGAAAACGCAGAAAGCCGAGATCATCTCGCTCGATGTGATCGAACGGCGGATTCTAGCTTTGCGCGGTCATCGCGTGATGCTCGACCGCGACCTTGCGACGCTCTATGGCGTGGAGACGCGAACTCTAAATCAGGCCGTAAAACGCAATCTCGACCGCTTCCCCTCCGATTTTATGTTCCGTCTCACGCCCAAACAAGCAACCGCTCACGTACCTTCAAGATCACAATCTGTGATCTTGAAGCGCGGCCAGAACGTCAAACATTTGCCGTATGTCTTCACTGAGCACGGTGCCGTGATGTTGGCCAATGTATTGAAGAGCGCTCCTGCCGTTCGCGCCAGCATCCAAGTGGTTCGCGCCTTCGTGCGGATTCGCCAGCGATTGGTGACGCACGAACTGCTGGCGAAGCAACTGACGAAACTCGCGGGCAAGGTCGGCAAGCACGATCTAGAACTCAAACAGGTCTTCCTGACACTGCGCGGAATTCTGGCGCCACCCAGCCGACCCAGGCGGGCCATCGGATTCCTCACCCCTTAAACTTATCGCGGCACTCGTTCGAGCAGAAGTAGTAAACTTCGCCGCCCGACCGCTTCTGGATCGCGGTCGCGGCGGAGATGAACGTCCCGCACACAGGGTCCTTTTTCAGTTCGCCGCCCGCGGGAACGGTAGGCGCGCGCGGTCCCCTTTGGGGCGGGGGCGCCGGATTGAAGAGATCGGAGAATCCCTTCATGACGATCCCGATAATCGAGCGCACTACGCTGATCACCAGCACGCTGGCGATCAGATACGCTACCGCCCGGAGCATATCACGGCCGCGCCGTTAGGGCTTCTTCTTGGTGGCAGTGGTCGGCTTCTTCGCGCCCGGCTTGCTGTAATCGGTTTGCAGCGTCTCGCCCATCGAGGTCAGCATTGCCTTGGCCGCCTCGGCGTTCGACCCATCCGGCTTTAGCTCGAGATATTTCTCGAACTCTTCCTTGGTCCCGGCCGGCGCCACGATTTTTCCGTCGGCCGTGGTGGTCGACTTGCCGATCAGGTAAATGCCATATTGATAATGCGCGTCGGCGTAAGTCGGATCGGCCTCGATCGCCTTTTTGAACATCCCGCCGGCAGGCTCGTTCTGCCCCAGGTTCACCAGCACCGCGCCGCCGTTGAAATAATACTTGCCCGCGTTCGGCGGGTCCAGTTGCGCGGCCTTGGTCAGTTCCACCAGCGCTTCGTCGGATTTCTTCGACTGCGCCAGCAGCAGCGCGTAGTTGTTGTGATACGCCGCGTCGTCCGGCTTCAGCTCAATGGCCTTCTGGTAGGATTCGATGCCCTTGTCGAGCATCGCCTGCTGATCGGCGCCGGTCTTGGTCTTCGCCGCTCCGCCGTAAGCATCGGCCAGATTGCCCCAGATCACGTTCTGACCCGGGTCCATGCCTTTTGCCTTTTCCAGGTTTTCAATGGCGGTGGGGAAATCCTTGGCGTCCAGCGCCGTCTTGCCCGCGTTGAACGCGTCATTGAGAGCCTTGTTCTTGGCCATGGTCGCCGCCGCGTCCTTCATCTTCTTTTCGAGGGCGGCTTTCTGCTCCGGCGTCATGTCGCGGGTCTGTTCCTTGGTCAGTTCCCCGCCACTGGCGATCGTCTTCTGGAGTTCCGCCTGGCGCTGAGCCGCCGTATTGCCCGACGTCTTGAGGTCGAAGCTGATCACCTTCGCGTCGCCCAGTCCGCTCTTCACGTTGTCGACCGAGTCCCGTTCCTTGCCATCGACCTCAACCCAGATCTTGTATGTGCCGATGGGCAGGCCGCCGTAATAGTAGTGGCCCTTCTTATCGGTGTTTACTTTATAGTTGCCTTTGATGTCCTTACGGTCCAGGTGAACCGGTACTTTCACCAGGGGTTTCCCGTCTTCGCCCTTGACGTCCCCCTCAAAAGCCGTCGTCTGCCCCCAGCAAGCGACAGAAAACATGATGGTTAACGGACCGGCAACGGCGAGCCTACGCGGCGTGGCGAGCATGGGTGTTGTAAACCTCCAAAATATCAATCAAATAACTTGATCTCAGAATACTACAGGCGTGTGCCGGGGGGAAAGATGTTACCGACCCGCAATGCCCAAATGGGGTAGTGATGTTAATTTGGAACTAAAGCACTAAGGCTCATATTTTGTTGAGGTAAAGCATATTAACTTCAAGTAATTGATTGACTTAAAAGCGCGCTGGATGCTTAGATAAAAGCGATCGTAGGAACTAGCGAACTACGAAAAACGCAGTTACTCGGGGCGGGCCGTAAGAATCAGAGGCCCGAAATCAGACGATGCGATTAAATTATTCGAGGTTATTGTCGGTCATGTTGGTGGCGGCGACGGTTCCTGTGGCGTGGGCAACGGTGACAGCGTGCGCAACGGCTGCGTCGACGGACAGGTTGAGCGCCTATGCTCCCGCGAGCGCGGCCAATGGCTGCGCCACGGTTGACCTCAGCTTTACGAATATCGGC